>Ga0163150_10008639_pt1 | contig 11537 bp, 8 predicted proteins | sample OliLakLV19P2IB_FD_148628 | JGI IMG/M metagenome (GOLD analysis project Ga0163150, IMG submission 148628) | Freshwater microbial mat bacterial communities from Lake Vanda, McMurdo Dry Valleys, Antarctica - Oligotrophic Lake LV.19.P2.IB | ecosystem: Environmental > Aquatic > Freshwater > Lake >...
GGTAACTGAACGTGATGCGGCCGCGCAGCCGCGCGACGAGCGCTGCGAACGCATAACGTCGCTCATCGATCCGTTCCCCAGCCGTTGGCAGCGAGGGCAGTGCCTGCCCCGTTGTCAGCCTGCGCCGATCGTCATCCACCAGCAGCGCGTCATTGCCGCCGCCGCCGGGGAACCGTGCGGCATCGAGACCCACGATGAACGTGGCCTTTCTTCCGGCGAACCCGCCGTGCTCCAGGTCGCTGAGATGCAGGTGTCCGCCGGATGACGTCCATGGCGATGCGCCCTCCGCTTCGGGCGCGGGCACGCGGTCCTCGAGCTTGCTCGCGAGCATCGCGATGGCACCACGCAGCGTAGTACGCCGCGTTGCAGTCGCTTCGATGCGCACCAGCCGCTCACGCAGTCGTTTCACGGCCGTGCGGTCGACGAGCGTGGTGATGGGGACGAGGCTCAATAGCTGCAGCAGGCCGCGTGCGAGATCCGATGCCGCGAGACGCGCTTCCCTCAATCCGATGCGGTCCGGCAACTCCGGCGATGCTGCGATGAGCGGCCGGACGACCGAGACGAGTGCTGCCAGCTCATCGCGGTCGCGCTTGCGCTCTTCCGCGAACTCTTCCGGAGTGCGCTCATCTTCCAAAGTCTGCGGCAACTCGAGAACACGCTGCCGCGCGCTCAGCACGGGGTCATAACGATCGCGCCCGCGGCCGATCTTGAGCGCGCGCAGCCTGCGCGCCACCGCAACTCCCGACACTTCCGTATCGGCCGCCGCAATGTCGCCGCGCTCGAGCATCTGACGAAGCATGTCGGCGGGATATCCCAGCTCGACCCACTCCAGGTACTTCGCCACAGCGCGTCCCGGCCGGGTACGTGCCATCGGCAGCCCGACCGCATGACTGACCGGCACACCAAGACGCTGCGCGAGGCCGTCCAGTGCAACGCCGTACAGCTCCGTGTCCGTCGCAACGATCTCGACCTCATCCCACTGCAGCCCTGCAGCCGCTGCGCGACGCAGCACCTCCCGCAGCTCTGCCGATACCGATGTCGCGGCGAACACATCCAGCACGACGTCATCCGCTGCAGGCACGTCCGGCGTGAACGTGCGCGCCGCCCGCGACCATCCGCTCACATCGTGCAGCCACGACATCGGCGTTGCGCCCGCGCGCAGTGCATCGTCCGCGACCAGCGCGCGCTGCGGCAGCCACCAGTCCGGACGCGCGATGCCGAACACCGGCTCGTCCGGCAGCACAGTTGCGCCGCGCTCGATGAGAATGTCGAGAAAATGACCCTGCAGGCCGCGCCGCGTGTGATCCGGCATCAGGAACACCAGGCCATCGGGCATCCTGACATCACCGACCGGCAACGATGCGTTGACGCGCTTGTATACGGCAGCCGTGTCCACGCGCCCGCTCGCGCGCAGGCGTGCTTCGTACTCATCGAGGATCCGCGCGATCTGCGCACGCTTGTCCTCATCACGGAAACGCGCACGCTCGAGGTGTGTCGCGCCAATGCCGGCCATGCGCAACGCGCGCACCGAGCCAGCCACCGCCTGCCGCAGTCCCGTGCCCTCCGCGAGCTCCGCGAGCCGTCCCCGGGCGCCATCGAGCACTGCATCGATCGATGCGTCGAGCAGCGCCAGTTCGTCGAACTCGTCGGCGACTCCCGTTCCTTCGACACTCAGTTCAGCCGCAACCAGCTGGAGGGCGAGCGAGCGCGGCGTTGTGACTTCCCAGTTGATCCACGAGTGGCCGCGCGCCGCCAGCGAGCGCAACAGCTCGCGACCGATGCCCATACGCCTGCACACCAGCAGCTTCCGCTCATACGGATGTGCTGCCGTAGCCGCAACGAGCGCGGACAGCACGGACGGCGATGCGGTGCTCTGGATCAGGATACTCAAGAGTCGTCTCGGAACGGATCGGGATGGACGCGGATCAACCCCGAAAAGATAACCGGCCCGTGTGACAGCGCACAGCCTTGTTGGCGAGTCCGTCCCGACCGATTATGCATCACCTCTGCCAGGGGCTGTGACATGGATCGACCGCGCATTGTGCTCACGCGACGCATACCCGAGCCGGGGCCGCGCCTGCTTCAGGATGCCGGCGCCGTCCTGCACGTCGTGCAGCAGGACGACGAGGCGGCCGTGCCTCGCCCGAACCTTCACGAGGCCGCCGCTGATGCCGATGTTCTCCTCACCCTGCTCACAGAGCACATCGACGAGCCGTTGCTGCGACACGCGCAATCCACCCGCGGCGTTGCGCAGTTCGCGGTCGGCTACAACAACATCGATGTGCCAGCTGCAACCGCGCTCGGCATTCCCGTCAGCAACACACCCGGCGTGCTCACCGAGACGACGGCCGACCTCACGTGGGCACTGCTGCTCGGCATTGCGCGCCGTATCGTCGAGGCGCACCAGTACATGACGTCCGGACGATTCAGCATCTGGGGACCGCAACTGCTGCTCGGCGCGGATGTCGGCCACGGCACCGATGGCCAGCAGCGCACCCTCGGCATCATCGGATTCGGCCGCATCGGCCAGGCCGTCGCGCGCCGCGCCCGCGGCTTCGACATGCGCGTCATCGCATGTAGCCCGCACTTCAACGGGAGCAGTGATGTCGAAAGCGTCAGCCTCGATGACCTGCTGATTCAGAGTGACTTCGTGACGCTGCACGCCGCACTGAACAGCGACACCCACCACTTGATCGGCGAGCGCGAGCTCCGGCTGATGAAGCCGACGGCATACCTCATCAACGTCGCACGCGGTGAGCTGATCGACGAGGCCGCACTCGTGCGCGCGCTGCAGCACTGCGTTATCGCCGGCGCAGCGCTCGATGTGTTCGAGCGCGAGCCACACATGGCCGGCGGCCTCGCCAAATGCACCAATGCGCTGCTCGTGCCGCATATCGGAAGCGCCACGGTGGCCACACGCGCAAAAATGGCCACGCTCGCAGCAACGAACGCCATCGCACACGCACGCTTCGAGCGCGCGCCCCACTGCATCAACCCTGATGTGTACGAGGGCAACGCGTATCGTGAGCGCATGGATCGGCTGCGCACATGAGCGGCGCTGATGACGCGCTGGCAGTCCTCGAGGCTGCGATTGCCGCAGCCGACCCCGCGCAGCATGTGCTTCAGGCCGTGATTGCCGCACCCGAGCTGCGCGATGCGCCGCGACTCCACCTCCTCGCCGTCGGAAAGGCCGCGACCCGCATGACGGAAGCCGCGCTTGCGGCGTTGCGCTCACCTCCGCTATCGATGCTCGTCGTGATTCCCGACGGAACAGCTGCACCCTCGAACACCGATGTGATGCGCGGCGGACACCCGTTGCCGGACGAACGCAGTTTCGCAGCCGGACGCGCGATCGAGCAGCAGCTCGAGAATGCTGCGCGCGGCGACGTCGTGCTCGTGCTGCTGTCCGGCGGATCTTCCGCACTCGCTGTTCTACCGATCGACATGACCGTCGCTGAGTACGCTTCGCGCGTTCAGCAGATGCTCCGCGGAGGCGCAGATATCCAGGAGGTGAACGCCATGCGACGTCGCATCGACCGCCTCAAAGGCGGCGGCATGGCGCGCCTCGCGCATCACACCACGGTTGTCGGTTTCGTCGTTTCGGATGTTGTCGGTGATTCGCTCGATGTGATCGGCTCCGGCCCGCTCACAGGCCGTGACTCACACGCGCGCGTCGAGATCATCGCAAGCAATCGGAATGCCGTCGACGGTGCGGCGGCGCACGCTCGGCTTCTCGGCTACAACGTCTGCATCATGCCGGAGCCGCTGACTGGAGAGGCGCGTGATGCGGGTGTGCGCTTCGCCCGCGCGGCCGCACTGCTGGCTCCGCGTACCTGCCTGCTCGCGGGTGGCGAGACCACGGTGACGGTGACAGGCGGTGGCGTTGGCGGCCGCAACCAGGAGTTCGTGCTCGCGGCGTGCATCGACCTGAACGGCCGCAATATTACAGTCGGCTCTGTCGGCACCGACGGTGTCGATGGCCCCACCGATGCCGCAGGTGCCATTGCGGATGCTGCCACGCTCCAGACCGCACGCAAGCTCGGCCTTGATCCCAGCGCCTGTCTCGCACGCAACGACAGCCATACGTTCTTCGACAGCGTCGGCGGCCTGATACGCACGGGACCGAGCGGCACGAACGTGATGGATGTGCAGGTCGCACTGCTCCCGGACACCTGATGCGACATCTCCTTTTCGCGGTTGCCTGCGCACTCACGATTGTTCGGTCTCAGCCGCTTCAAGCGCAGGTTGCTGCTCCCGACGACACCGCTGCGTTCCTCGATGCAGGCGCTGCCAGCCTGTTGACTCGTGCCCGCACGGCGCGCGTTCAGGCTGATCGCTCCCTGCGCAGTTACACCGCTGTCGTAAAGAGCCGTCTCGCCGCGGGACTGCGTACCTCCCTCAAGGACCGCACACTGTTTCGCACCGAGTCCGCCGCACGCGTGCGCTGGAGCCGTGATACGATTGCGGTCATCCAGATGATGGCCGGCCGCACGCAGCATCCGGGCGGAGTGTTTCCGTCGAGAGGCATGCAGGGGCTCGGCCTCGACAAGCTCTACGATCCCGCGGGCGACCGGATGTACTTCGGGCTGTCGATGTGGGAGCCCACGGACGGAGACAGCAGCGAAGACTTCTGGATTGAGCATCCGCTCGCCGACGGCGGTGAGCGCCACTACCGGTATGCTTCAGGCGACACACTCACGATCAGCCTCGAGGACGGCCGCGTGTTGCGCACGGTCGAACTGGTCGTGACGCCGCGCGCAACGGATCCGCACACCGTGCACGGCAGCCTCATGATCGATACGGAGACCGGTGCGCTCGTGCAGGCCACGTTCCGTCTCGCACGCGCGGTGAATGTGCTCACCGAAACCGACATCATGGACCCGGAAGATCTCGCCGGTGCGCAGAAGATCCCCGGACTGGTCACTCCCATCGAGTTCAACATCACCCTGATGACGGTCGAGTACTCGCTCTGGGAGATGAAGCACTGGCTCCCCTACAGCATGCGTTTCGACGGCGTGTTCAGGATGGGGATCGCGAAGTTTCCCGCATCCGCCGATGTCCATTACGATGTCACCGAAGTGCTCAGTGGCGATGCGACGACCGAATCGGAAGGGCGCGCGGTAGTGCGCACCGCGGCTGCATGGACCGCCGATGGCACCAACCTGCGCCGCGTGATCGTACGCGACCGCAAGCGTTACATCGTGATCACGCCGCGCAATCGCCGGCGTCTGCTCGCGAGCGATGAGCTGCCCCCACCGATCTGGAGTGACGCACCCGGCTTCGCGTCGAAAGCAGAAGTCGAACGATTGTATGACCGTCTCGCGAAGATCACGGGCGCGGAGCGCGGCCCTCCGTCCAGTATCACCTGGGATGCGCGCTACAATCGCGTTGAGGCGCTGTCGGCAGGTCCGCACCTAACGCTGAAGACACCGTTCGGGCCCGTGGGTGCGGGCGTTCGCGCCGGCATTGGCGACCTGCAGCCGAACGCGCGTATCGCGTTGCGCCGCGAATCGATGCGCCGCACGATCGAACTGCGTGCCTATCACGAGCTCACGACAACCGACCCCTCGCTTGCGCCGCTCGCACTCGGCAACTCGATCTCCGCTTTGCTCTTTGGCCGTGACGACGGCGAGTACTTCCGCGCCAGCGGCGCCGCACTCACATGGACCGCACCACCGGAACGCCGGCAGGACTGGGATCTGACGGGGTACGCGGAGTATCAGAACGACGTCGCACGCAACACGCACATTGCGTTTCCACGACTGTGGAGCGACAGCGTGTTCCGCACGAACATCACTGCCGATGAAGCAGCGCAGTATGGCGCACTGATGCGCTACCGTCCGTGGTGGGGGACTGATCCGATGCGTCGGCAAGTCGGCGTTGAGTTGATGCTGCAGGGCGAGGCGGGCGATTACCGTCACGCCCGCGCGAGTGCTACGCTGCACGGCGCCGCACCGCTGCTGAGAGGCGTCCGACTCGGCGTTGAGACTGCAATCGGCACGTCCACCGGCGATGTACCGGTCCAACGATTATTCTATCTGGGCGGCGCCTCCACGTTGCGCGGCTACGAGTCGTCCACGATCAACGGCACATCCATGGCACGCGCGCGCCTCGAGATTGCCCGCTCCATCAGCTTCGCCAATTTCGCCCTGTTCTCCGACTGGGGCTGGGCTGGCGATCGGGACGCCAGCGTTACGCGCCTGCAGCAGCGCCTTTCTGTCGGCGCGGGCGCCTCTTTCCTGGACGGGCTCGTCCGCTTCGACGTCGCACGCGCCCTCTGGGCACCGCGCGGCTGGAGGGCTGGCCTGCAGTTCGACGCCATCCTCTGAGAGTTCCCGAAACCACCCCCCAATGCGCCGCGTAAGGCAGGCGTCTGCCAATCATCTACAAGGGTTTTCCATGCGACGCTGCACGTCCCGCTTCGTCCTCCTCGCCGCGTTTCTCTGTCCTGCAGCGCTCAGCGCGCAGAACAGCGCTGCTCCCCCGATCCTGCCAGCGGATACCGCCGGCGCCTTTTCCGACCGGGCCGCTGCCCTGCTCATGAACCGCGCGCGCGACGCGCGGCTCAAGACAGATCGCTCCATGCGCAGCTATACCGCGGTTGTGAAAAGCAGGATCGCCGCGGGAATGCGCATGCCGATGAAGGACCGCACGATGTTCCGGCAGGAATCGGCCGCGCGCGTGCGCTGGAGCCGCGACGAGCAGTCGATCGTACAGATGCTCGCTGCACGCGTTCAGCACCCCGGCGGTGTGGAAGCGCCAAACGGCATGAGCGGCCTCGGCATCGACGAACTGTTCGATCCATCCAGAGACCGCATGTACTTCGGCATGGCGATGTTCTCCGATACCACCAATGAGGATGAGGACTTCTGGATCGAGCATCCACTCGGTGACCAGGCGGAGCGTCATTACCGGTTTCGGAGCGGAGACACGCTGACAGTCCGGCTCCAGGACGGCCGCGTGCTGCGCACGGTCGAGTTGATCGTGCTTCCTCGCGAGAGTAACCCGCACACCGTGCGCGGCACGCTCTCCGTTGATGCGCAAAGCGGCGCCCTCGTGCAGGCTGCCTTCCGTCTTGCCCGCACCGTCAACATCCTCGACGACATGGCTGCCATCGACGAGGACGACAGGAAGGAAATAGACAAGTTCCCCGGATTCCTGAAGCCGATGGAATTCGACATCTCCCTCATGACAGTGGAGTACTCGCTGTGGGAGATGAAGCACTGGCTGCCGTACAACATGCGGTTCGAGGGAATGGTCAGGGTCGGCATCGCGAAGTTCCCGGCGTCCGCCGACCTGCACTACGCCATGACCGAAGTCGTTACGGATGAGACTGCGACCGAGACGGAGTCTGTAGCCATCGCGCGCACCACAGCGGAATGGGCAGTGCCCGGCGTATACAAAAAGTATGACTCGCAGCACGATGGTAAGAAGTTCATCGTCATCACGCCGGTCGACACCCTGTCGCTGCTCAAGAGCCGGGAACTGCCACCGGCGATCTGGGAAAACGCTCCTGGCTTTGCGACACAGGATGAGCTGGAGCGTCTCTACGACCGTGTCGCGAACATCCCGGTTCCCGGCCGCATCTCGCACGACATTCCCACACACGTCGGCTGGGGCCTCGGCGAGCCCGACATGGTGCGCTACAACCGCGTCGAAGCGCTGTCCGTCGGCGTGCGCGGAAGCGCGGGCCTTCCGTTCGGTGTGATCGGCGGCACCGCACGCATCGGTTTCGGTGACCTGCATCCGAACGCGGAAGTATCACTGCGGCGCGAATCGATGAAGCGCACATTGCAGCTCCGCGCGTATCACGAGCTGACCACTGTCGACGAATCACGCAGTGCGCTCGGTCTCGGCAATTCCCTCTCGTCGCTGCTCTTCGGACGCGATGAAGGCGAGTACTTCCGCGCTTCCGGCGCCGCCCTCGCATGGACGCCGCCGGAAAATCGTCGCCAGACATGGGACATCACCGGCTACGCAGAATACCAGAATGATGTGCGGCGCCGCACGCACATCGCATTGCCGCGCGCGTGGAACGACAGCGTGTTCCGGCCGAACATCAGGGCGGATGAAGCGACACAGTTCGGCGCGATGCTCCGCTTCAAGCCGTGGTGGGGCACCGACGCGCTGCGTGCCCAGGGCGGACTGGAAGTGCTGCTGCATGCTGAGGATGGTGACTACCGTCACGCACGCGGTCGTGTGACACTGCGCGGCGCGGCGCCGCTCGTCAGTGGAGTGCGCCTCGGTGTCGAAGCGGGAGTCGGCACGAGTGAAGGTGACGTTCCACGCCAGCGCCTCTACTACCTCGGAGGCGCATCGACACTGCGCGGTTACGAGCCGAGCACCGTGTACGGAACATCGATGGCGCGCGGACGCCTGGAACTCGCGCGGACTGCATCATTCGGCAATCTCGCAGTGTTCTCCGACTGGGGCTGGGCTGGTGACCGCGATGGTGACATCACGCGCGCTCAGCAGCGCCTCGCCGTCGGCGCCGGTGTCTCCCTGCTCGATGGACTCGTACGGCTTGATCTCGGTCACGGCCTCTGGGCACCGCGGGGGTGGAGGCTGGATTTGCATGTGGACGCGATTCTATGAGGCGGGTTCTATGAGGCGGGTTCTTGAGTCGGGTTATCTTTTGTCCTGGGCTTTTATCGCGGAAACGAGCATGGCGATCAGGGAGCGGGCGATGTTCCACGCTTTGTCTATGTCGGATTGCACGAGGATCTTCCTCGTGACCAGAAGCTTGAGGATGCTGAGTACTTCGGCCGCCTCCCGTTTTGCGATCTCATAGCAGTTCGCCTTCACCTTCGGCTTGAAGGCCGCAACGCCCTCAGAGGTGTTGTAGAGAGCGGATTCGGCCGATTTGCCAAGATGATGGCAGGCGTTCTCCGCACGCCCTCGACACATGGGAATCAGCCAATCCACTTCGGCCACGAGAAGCTCCCCCGCTTCGATCATTCGCATCCTCGGTTTGGTCATGCCTCCAATACCGAGGCAAATCAGGGGCAGCGAAATAGGATGGTTGGGACATTCACCATGCCCCCGAAGAACCCGCCTCATAGAACCCGCCTCATAGAAACAGATCCTCCTGCTCCCTCAGCACCGAAGCGTCGCCAGGTTCCAACCCGAGCAGTTCCTGCAGCCGCCGCGCCGAGTCCGGGCTGTGTCCCATGTAGTCGTTGTTGAAGTACGCGTACGTGATCGGTCGGTTCTCCGCACTGATGGTACGCGCCCACTCGTACAGGTCCGCATCCCGTTCCGCTATCAGCTCAGGCGTGATGTCCTGGTGACGCGGCGCACCCAGCCACCGCAGATATTGAAACGGCCCGGGCGCAGCAACGGCGAGTGAGATGGCCTGTGGCGTCGTCAGCCATGGCCCGACGCTCACGGTCAGCGCGACATCCCATTCGCGCAACAGGTCGAACGTACGCGGCTGGAACCAGCTCGTGTTGCGGAACTCGATCGCGAACTGCAACTCCGCCGGCAGTGACTTGAGGAATGCCTCGACTGCATCGAAATCGCGAGCGTGCAGGTCGGGTGGCAGCTGGATGAGCAGCGGGCCGAGCTTCTCGCGCAGCTGTGATGCGCGGTCGCAGAAATCGATGAGCAGACTGTCGACGCCGACGAGACGCGCGTCGTGTGTGATGTCGCGCGGCAGTTTTACGGTGAAAACAAAGCCGGCCGGCGTTCGCTCGTACCACGAAGCGAAACGCTCGGCCGGCGGCATGGCATAGAACGTCGAATCGATCTCGACGGTGTCGAACACGCGGCTGTACTGCTCGAGACGGTCACCCGACTTCGTGCCGGGCGGATAGAACCTGCCATTCCACGCGTCGTAGTTCCAACCCTGTGTGCCAATATGAAAGCGACGCGCTTCGTTCATCCTTTCCTGTCGTCCGCTCCCCAGTCAGCTTCCCAGTCGCTGCACCCTTCCCGATCCCGTCGCCGTCTGCTGCACGCCGGGATTGCCATAGTAGCGGAGTGAGCCACTGCCCGACAACACCGCGCGCAGGATGTCTCGGGCGCGCACCGTCGCCTGGCCGCTTCCGCTCAGCACGGCATCCACGACGTTCGCCTCCAGGTCCCGCGTGTCGATATCGCCCGACCCGCTCACCGTGATGCGATTGCGGATCACGTCGCCATTGACGATCACGTGGCCCGATCCCGAGCCGAAGATGATGATGGAGTCGGCCAGTAAGTCCGGCAGCCGAATGTCGCCGGAGCCACTGCTGAACACTTCCAGCTTCCTCGCATCAATGAGCGGTGCATCGATGTCGCCACTGCCCGACGACATCAGCAGCTCGAGGTCGCCCATGTCGATCTCGATGATCATCTCACGCGACGGATCCAGCTGCGTGCCGGTCTCCGTGTAGATCCGCAGCAGTCCGCCTTCCACGCGCGTGCGCAGGTGCGAGATCAGGTTCTCTTCCGCCTCGATGCGGACGTTCTGTCTGTTTCCCTGGATGATTTCGACGCGCGCTTCCGTCGCGTTCGATACACCATAAAACCGCGCCAGCGACCGGTCCTCCGTGATCACCCGCCCGGTTCCGCGAATCACGCCATCCCCAATCAGCCCATCACAGCCGCTCAACAGCAACGCGGCCGTGCCCAGCAGCAAACAAAGCTTTTTCATATAGACACCTCCTGCGCTTACTACCGCAGGACCGGCCGCCAGTGTTCCAACATTCCGCCTACTGCTTCCACTTGATGTTGCAGCCGAGGCTCGGACGCTGCTCCGGGCTCACCGGCCGCCCCTCGAGCACGGCGTCCAGCGCCGCACGCAGGTCGGCGCCGGTCACCGGCACGTCATTGCCCGGCCGGCTCCCATCCAGCTGGCCGCGGTACACGAGCCGGCGCGCGCCATCGAAGAGGTAGACGTCCGGCGTGCATGCGGCGTCGTAGGCGCGCGCTACGTCCTGCGACTCATCGTGCAGGTACGGAAACACGTAGCCGTGCTGCTCCTTCTCGATCTTCATCGCCTCTGGCGAATCGTCGGGATACGCACGCGCATCGTTCGAGCCGATCGCGACGATGCCGACGTTGCGCGGGGTGTACTCCCTGCCGATACGCGCCAGCTCGGAACGCACGTGCTTCACAAACGGGCAGTGGTTCGAGATGAACATCACGAGCAGCGCAGGCTTTCCGATAAAGTCATCAATCGTGACAATGCTGCCGTCGGTATCCGGAAGCTCGAAATGCGGAGCTTCCGTGCCGAGCGGCAGCATTCTGGACGGCGTTCGTGTCATGCGACTCCTGCGTTCAGTGCTCCCGAAGCTAACGCCATCGCAGTAGCACGATCAATCGGTTCGCAGTGCCTTGATCGGCTCGACGCTCGCGGGTATACCCCGGTTTCCGCGTGCAGCCGCACGGCTGCACTGCACCGCGCAGGCTGCACGGCGTCGTCAGGCTACACTCCCCCGCGACAACGACTTACACGAATCCAACACGCGGTGCCTCGATTGCGTTATTGCGTGACGTCACATAACAACGCAACGGAGGAATCATGAGCAGGATTATGGCGATCGTAGCGGGTGCAG
>Ga0163150_10008643_pt1 | contig 11534 bp, 8 predicted proteins | sample OliLakLV19P2IB_FD_148628 | JGI IMG/M metagenome (GOLD analysis project Ga0163150, IMG submission 148628) | Freshwater microbial mat bacterial communities from Lake Vanda, McMurdo Dry Valleys, Antarctica - Oligotrophic Lake LV.19.P2.IB | ecosystem: Environmental > Aquatic > Freshwater > Lake >...
CTCTCCGGAGACACTGCCTCTGGTGCTTACATACCCGGCGAAAGCTCGAAACGTCGGGCCTCGGCGCCGCAAGGCGTATCCGCCAAAGGGGAATAGGGGTGGAGCCCCCGCTGATGGGGACACTTTGATTTGAAGTGGGCGCCGGGAGGGAGCGCGTAAGCCTGAAAGCACTCGCAGAGGGCCTGATTGATGGCTCGGAGGTCGCGAGATCCTTGGCCAGGGCGGCCACGGTGCGGGGGACGCCTAGGTCGCTGACCCAGCGTCCAAATCCAGTCTGCCAGCGGTGGCCCGTATCGAAGGCGACTGCTATGCAGCTTTCCCACCTTGGTGTTCGAACGAACAAGAAAGAGGGGGAGAGATCACTCCCTCCCCCTCTTTCTGATGATTGTCAGCCTAGCCTAGTACTGCCAAGAGTATCCATTATTGGGAAGCGTGAGGTAGGCCATCGTTCCAGATGTTGCCACTGGCCAGATGCACCACGGACTCGTGCAGAAACTGGGCCGACGCTGGCCGATCTGGCCTTTGATGCGACAAGTTGCCGATGCGGCACTTCCGCGAGTCAACGACATGTACGTCAAGTATCTCGTATTCGCAGCAAGATTCTCGGCCCTCGAGCATCCGACGGTGAAGTTGTCGATGCTGTCTCCGAACGATGTATCTTTGTATCCGTTCGGCATATTCGTACACCAGTAGCCGCCGTAGTTGGCGAAGTTGCCGTTGTAGATTTGCGTTTCGTGCTCGTACGTGGCGAAGTCGGTCTTCAGGCGGCTCGTGTTGTTGAAAAAGAACGTGTTGTACGTATAGCCGCCGGGCACCACAGTTGTACCAGCATAGGGGGCCCACGACTCGTGCCAAAGGGATTTGGGCTCCAGATTCAACTCAGATCCGTGCCGCGGGGAGTCCGCAGATCCAGATTCACCCGCAAAGCCGATCAAGTCGTCACGAACCTTCGCGCCGAGGGTACTCTCCAAGTCCTCGTCCAGTTGCCCATCAAAAGTCACGATCGAGACTTTGATTTCGCGCGAGAAATCGGAAGAGAGGAGAGTGACGGCGCGCGAACGCGCATCCCGGAGAGAGACGGACAAAGGATCGTCGTTCAGTTCCTGGGAGGCAAGGACGCGGAGGAACTGTTCGTGTTGCGAGATCAGGTCCTCCCTGACGGAGCCGAGATCCCGCCCTTCGACGGTGTAGCCAGAGGTGAACTCCGGATAGACGAGGCGGATCTCCTCGACCTTGAGGCCACGGCTCGAGGAGATCTGCTGAAGTTCATCGAGGGACACGGGAGTCTGGAACTCCAACGTCACGTGCTCGACAGCCGCGCCGGGCGCCCCCGTGTTCAAGACGGCTTCCTGGCGGTCCGTGCAGCTGCTGACTGTCACAGCAAGGAGGACTACGGTGCCGATGACGACGAGGGAGGGTGGCCGCCAACTGCTGGTGCGGGGATTGAAAAACATACTGAACTCCTTTTCCGGAACCTGACTGCCGATCAAGAGAATAACGATTTCCGGCAGGTACTTCAACAAAATTCGTTGCGGCGGGCTGGCGCCGGGTGTAGGCTGCGCCGCATCATGTTATGGACTTCCATGTGGAAGTTGTTGTGATACTTTTACTTGGCTCTGAGACAATTGAGGTATACACGAGCCGAGCATTGACCGAAGATATTAAGGGGGTCGTCCGCGATCCGGCGCCTAGGTTGGCAGCCAGGCCCAAAGGTCTGGTTTCCTGGACGCAGGCCTCTCTAGCCAGAGACAAGCAGACGACCCCCAAGATCCTAATCATTGCTAGGATGTCCGGCGCCGCCCACGCCTGCGGACATGATCAATCCTCCCATCAGCATTCGGCGAACTGTCGCTAGAATGGCCTTCTTGTCTTCCTCAGACCGCCGCTTACCGAGAGGCGTCCGAAGATAAAAAACTCGAGCAATCGCGCCGAACCAAAGTTCAAACGTCCACATCGCTTCGTCGGCAGGCATTCCCGTTTCAGCGGACATACGAGCAGCAAGTCCGTCAGTGATCCGTCTGAACCTCCCGAATGCATGTGTACTCCGAAGCCGCTTCCGAACCTCTTGGCCGATCGTAACTTGGCCCAAAACGAGCGTTGCACTTACTGCATCCGGGTCGTCGTCAAAAGCGTCGAGCGCTCCCTCTACAATTCCCATCAACGTATCCTCGAGTGTTGCTGACACGATGACTCGCTCCGAGATCCGCCGTTCGATGATGCTCCAACCAGCTTCGAATATGTCCTCGAGGATTTTGTCCCGGCACTCGAAATACTGGTAGAATCGTGCGGTTGAGGTTCCGGCGGCCTTGGCGAGATTTCGCACTTCAAGGCTCTGCACACCTTTTCGCGCGATGTGTCGCGTTGCGACTCGCAGCAGTCGATGCTCAGGTCGCCGTTCTTCTTCTCGCCGACGATTCATGTGGAAATTATAACCATGATGCCCGATAGTGGCTACCATGATTTCCACAGAACTTGTAAGTCATTTAATAACATTAACTTATGAAGTTTCATCAAATGTCAAAAAATAGAATGACCTTAGACCAGGCAGCTAAAGGTTCGGATCTCCACACGTATGGGCATCATCAAAGTCTGTTACCTCCTGCGCCTCGGTGTACGTGAATTCTTCGTCCAGAGCTCCGGAACCGCCATCAGATCGCCGCGGGTGTGATAGTCCACACAGTCGCCCGGATCGTCCGCGTAGATTCAAACCCGATATGACGTGAGCTCGTCTTCGCTCGATCTACACCCGATCAAACTCCCACTCGAACGCCTGCCAGGAGCTGTCGAGCCCGCGCACCGAGTAGATCTGAACCCGCAGGTGGTTGTTCAACCGCCCAAGCCCGGACTCGGCGATCTCCGTCGCCTCCGGATAGGTCCACGACGTGCCAGTCAGGCCGGCCTCGGTATGGACCAGCGTGCCGAGTTCCCCGTAAACCTTGATGGTGTAGCTCGTGTCGGGTTCGATCGCTGCCGTGATCCCGGCGTCGGCGTAGCTCCACGAGGCCAGTCGATTCCGGTGCGCCCACGAGACAGTGAGTTCACCCGAGATGTCGGGCACGTACGGGAACCCGTTGAAGTAGATCTTCGTCGGCGCATACGGGAGCGCGGCGCGGTCGGGCCGCTTCGTGAGCAGGATCTCCTCAGGCGCACTGGCGAAGTCGATCTCGGATCGAGAGTTGTAGGCCTGAAACCGCAAGTAGTTGTTCAGGCTGACCGCAGGGGCCTGGACCGTGTTGACGTTGGCGAGACCGGCTCCGTAGGTCAAGAACCAGACGCGCTTCCCGGCACCGTGGTTCTGGGGCACGGTGTCGATACAGCCCCGGACGCACCCGAGCAGCTGGAACGAACCAGAGAGCCGAACGATGGTCTTGAAGACGATGAACTCGTCGTCCATCCAGAGGAGGTTTCGGCCGGCAGAGAAGTCGGCGTCGCTGACATTCGTGAGGCTCCCGGTGCCCGGCCCGTCAGAGACTGTGAAGGCGATCTGGTTCTTCGGGATCGACCCGGCCAGAAGGCCCGCAGGCGTCATGCTGGTGATGACCAGGCTGGGCGGCGGCCAGGAAGAGTCCGTCCGTCGAACATAGAGCTTGTATCCGAGGGTGACGCCCGGCCCGCGGGCGGCCATGACCAGTGCGCGGGACTGAGATTCCGGGCCGGGGCTCAGCATCTTGACCGCCTCGTACGGAGCGCCGACGGCCGCTTGGTCCTCGAGCTGCTCGACGTCAGTGACCGGATCCACCCAGCCGGACGGCGGGGGAGGGGTGTACGCCGTCCAGGAAACGGCGAAGAGGTCCTCGACGGCCTCGATGGGCATCCGACCGTCCACCAGGGTTCCGGAACTCACGTGGCCAATCCGGATCACCATCCCTAAGATGCCGAGCGGCGGCCAGTCGAGTTTGACCACGGACCCTGGCCGGAGATTCCAGCCGAGGCGGTTCACCTCAAGGCTCATCGAGGCCCATGGATAACAGAGGGCGACGCCGGCCCGGGCCGCGGCCTTCTGAGCGTTGGCCGCGTTCGAGAATCCGAGGAGCTCCATTTCCTCGACATACGACTGCCCACCGCGCAGCTCGAACACGGCAAGCTCGTGGAACTGCGCTGGCCGGATCTGAAAGCCGTCGCCGCGGTCACGGTATTTGACGAGCACGTCGGTCCGGACCTCGTCCCAGGTCGGCCGGTGAAACGCCGTGAGCTTGGCATTCGACGGGTTCAGGACGAGCAGGTCGTCCGGGTCGTAGTCGAATCGAACGAGCTTCAGGGTGAACAGGCCGGTCGATGGGTCGGTGAAGAGGACCCCATCGATATGGGTCAGGATGTCCTTCAGGAAGTCCCAGCCCGTCACCTGTGAGTCGAGGACCATCGAGAGCCCCAGCCCCTCGGCATAGAGTTGGTCGCCGGCAGCCCGCATCGCCGTGACGTCGATCACGCCCTGCGAGAACGCGAGACCTCCCAGGTGCTGGGGCGCGGTCAGGACGTCGTAGATGATGCAGGCCGGATTGGCGTCGCCCCCGATGTCGTGCTTGCCACCAGTCAGCCCGAGGCCGTTCGGAACCCGCTTTACGATCGGGCTGAACTTCTTGAGGAGCGGCGTCAGACCGAAGTACATCTGGCGGCAGACGGCGTAGCAGAGGCTGCGGTAAGCCGGGAGGTCCATCCCGCGCTTGGCTTCGAGATAGTCGTTGGGATCCTGGAGAGACCCGCCCAGGTAGAAGTCCATCGTGCCGCCGAGGCCGCCCTCGCCCCCGGGGCCTTCGCCGCCGAAGAAGGTCGGCAGGCTGAAGGTCAGACTCTTGTAGGTGCCGTGGTCGGTGACACTGTACGGTGCGGGCCGATCGTCAAACTCGACGCCGACGATCGCGTCAATCGGTCCGATGCAGAGGCCGTACTGGACGCCCAGGGAGTAGAAGTAGCCGATGACGTCGCCGCCGAGGCTAAAAACCAGGAACCCGCCTCGCTTGATTTCATCCTGGCTCAGATCCCCATACCAGACGACGTTCGGCGATTCAATCTTGCAGGTCCCGTAGACCATGGGGATTGGCCGGTTCTCCTCGGCCGTGGGGAAGGTGATCTCGCCGGGGTTCACGTTGTTCTTGGGCCTAAGGAGGGCGCTCAGGAACTCGGTGCCGATCCAGACCAGGAAGTAGGCTGCCAGCGCGAAGGCCATCAGGCGTATCTCTGATCGTGCGGATTCCGGGACGGGATCGCGTCGAATCCGTAGTGGTTGTCCAGGTTGCTAAAGCCGTCCCGGCACGTCGTGAGATGCCGATCGCAGCCCTTGTAGGCGTAGCCCGTATCGAGCGACTGGAGCCCGGGCATCGGGCTCATGAGCGTCACCGTGTTCCCGACGTGCGCCACGATCAAGCGGGTGGCCCGGCCGGCTATCTCGAGCTTTCCACCCGCGTACCAGCCGTCAGCGCGCAAAGCAAAGTCGTTGCTGACCACCTGGGCGCCCGTCACCGTGGTCACTGTCACCGGATCCCGGTGGAGGAGCGGGTTCGCCCCGCAGCCGGTGGAGTAGACGTAGTGGTTGCAGGGGTTCTGGTACGTGAGGCCCGGGATCCGCCTCTTGAGCCCGGCGGAGAGTGGAGAGCCGACCAGCGTCGCCTCGGAACCCACGAAACGCGCCGAGACGACTGACCCGGTCCAGATGGCCTTTTGGTCCGTCTCCTCACCCCGATGCACCCGGTAGATGATGAGGCTGACAGAACTCTCGGGCGGGAAGCCCACGAAGAGGGAGGCCACCGGGTTGTCGCGCTTGACGAAGATGTCCAGGTTTCCGGAGGCGTCCTCGTCGGTCTGGCTGCTCCCGCCGCGACGGATCACCTCCGGCGCGAAAACTCCGGCAGGGATCTGGATCTCCCGGTCGGACGACGTGAAGAGCCAGAGCCTGGATCCGTGGGTGAACCGGAAGCATTCGACGGGCTTTCCGCTGAACTTAGACTCCTCGAGGTCTTCGAACGGGCTCATAGCGGGGCCTCTTTCGGCAACTCGCGGACCATGATCGTCGCCTCGACAACCTGGACGGTCGGCCAGTGCATGCGGACCAGGTCCTCCTCGAGGCGGCAGAGTTTTAAGAACGAGAGGATCGTCGTGGAGGCGGGATAAAGACGCAGCGCCACCGGGGTGATCGTGAGGGTTTCAGTCAGGCCATCGCTCGGATCGTCCGCATCGACCACCTTGTGGAACGTCATCGGGACGTTCGGTTCCCAGAAGGCCAGGTGGCGCCGGCCGGCGGTGTTCGGGAACATCTGCTGGGTGTATCGCACCCAGGCCAGGGTCACGTTGGAGTCGTTCTGAAGCACGTCCGCGGAGAGCGAGAGGTCTTTCTGGTAGCTCGGGAGCCAGAAGGGAACGGCGCGCCCCTTTCGCGCGTCCAGAAAATCGAACAGCTCGGCGATCTCGGCTCGACCAAAGGCGGTCCAGGTGAACGGGCGGACCGGCGCCGGTGCCGGGGAATGCTCGTCAGAGCTCATCTTCCCGGTCGCGGTATCCAGCGTGACGAAGAGCCGCTGGATGCGTTCCTCGATCGCACCTCGGCGATTGAAGTCGACGGTGTCGAGCACGTCATACCCGAGATAGGTGCTCACGGCGTGTATCCGTCGATCTGGAAGACCAGCCGCACGCCGCCGATGTCCCGGGAGTGCCAGGTGAATCCCTCATCGGGAGAGAGCCGGCCGAAGACCATCGGCATGACCCAGGTACCCGCCACTGCCCAGTTCTTTCGGAGTGGAAGCGTGGTGGTGATGAGCCCCGGAGCGACGCTCTCAATCCGCTGCGCCTCCCACGTCCGAGCATCCTGCCAAAGAAAAACGAGGCCACCCGCCTTGAAGGGGATGTACTGAGTGTCGACTGCGATCGTGTTGTCGTCGATGACCACGGGCGAGAGGAGAGGGTTCCGCCACTGCCAGAGCGGCACTCCAAACGGCCGCGCCTGGCTCCCGTACAGCAAGGCGTTCGCTTCCTGGGCTTCCTTGGGCTCCATGAAAACCGCCGAGAGCGCCATCGTGCCGATCGGGACCTCGCGGAGCTGCACGCGCTGCTCGTCGCCGTCATACGACGTCAGGACGTCCGTCAGGTAGCCGTACTCCTGCTCGATTCCGGCCTCAACCTGAGCGCCGCCAAAGTCCGCCTCGAAAGCAAAGGGGATGAGACGGAAGCCGGTGAGCTTCAGGTTGGTGCCGATGATCGGAATCCCGATGAACGACCAGGTCACCAGGTTGTCGATCAGGGGATCGCCCTCGGCTAGGGCCCGGACGGTGTAGAGCTTCGATTCCGAGGCGGGATAGTGAGTGGGGAGGCCCAAGGGATTGTCTACTTCGATGCCGGACGGGCCCTCGATCGTCAGGTTTTCCAGCACCCGGCCCCGGGCCATGAAGGCGTTCCAGACCTCGACCTCAAGTTCTTGATCGGTCAGAACGGCGCCGAAGTCCTTTCGGCGCGGGATCACATGGATACGGTCGAGGCAGGCGAGATCATGCTGCGGCCCCCGGGCGGCTCCGAACGCGAAATGGTAGGGGTGGGGATCCGCCAGCGCGGGGCGCTTCAGTGCTGAGGAGATTCCGATCAGGTTCCACCGCGGCGACGTCGGTGCGTCGAGAGTGACGCCGGTCAGGTCGATCGAGCCGACGCCCAAGTTGTCCAGGTTCCGAAAAGGGGGAGTGGCGATCGCCGCGGGCATGTATCAGGCTCCCTTGAAGACCGCAAAGTCGGGGAAGAGCATGTAATCGAGGCCGCCGACCTGATAGACCTCGCCGGCGGCGAACCCGTGTCCCACGGCTTCCGTCCAGAAGACCGAGGGCGGGTAGCCGACCGGCGCCCAGCGAGTGGAGGGGTCCATCTTGCAGAAGGAGTGAAGCGGGAGAAGAAGCGCCCCGGTGTAGGCCACCTGGTGGATCCGCCCGGAGAGAAAGCGGTAGTTCGGGTACTCCCCGATGTGGAGCGAACTGGTGGAGCCCTGCCGGTTCAAGGCGCAGCGCATATGCCGGCCGGTGTAATAGTTGCCGTTCGTGTCCGACGCGACGTTGCTGATCCACCGGCCGGAGAAGGTCGCGGCATCGACGCGAATGAACGCGTTGGCCAGGCAAGCCGTGGGCCCGGCGACGAACTCCGTGACCGAGTGCGCTATGGGACAGTCGGCGGTCAGGTCCATGCCAGCGTTCCCGAAGCCTTGCGGATTGACCAGGTTCCGGTAGATCGAGCTCGAGGCGAAGAAGTAGGGGAAATCGGCGCTGAAGCCGGTCTTGACCATCGTGGGGCCCCAGCCCAGGTGGACGAAGAGACCAGGGCTCTTTTCGATGACGACCGTGATGTGATCCGCGCCGTTGTCGAAGAAGTGATAGGCGGCAACGGCGCCAGCGTAGAGGTTCATGCCGGAGCCCTGGGTGGACGCGTCGGAGGTCCGGGTGGGCCGTCCCGACTGAGCCGACCAGGCGGCGGCGCCGGAGTAGCCGTCTCCGAGGTAGAGCCCGATCCCATAGCCGAGGTTCGATTCCTGGTTTCCACCAGAGAGCGCCGGCCAGATGTTTTCGTTCATGGCGGCGCGGAGATTCACGTAGAGGCCGTTCTTGTGAAGATGCGCCCGCCAACCGCTCCCGCTCGACGCGGATTGATCGGTCGTCCAGCCCTGCGTCGAGAGGAACGAGACCAGGGTCTGAAGCAGGTTGACCGGCGAACTCGCGACCCCGGTCTGATAGGCGGCGGCCATCGATCAGTCCAATGCCACGGCCAGGAAGTCGTTCCGGTCCGTGCGGAAGATGTTGGGGAGTACGAGGTGACCAATCGGTCCCTCGGTCAGGATCGTCTCAGCCGTGACCGCCTGGCCGGTGACGGCGGACACGCCGTCAAGCTGGCCGACGACGTTCGGACCCTCGAGGAGCAGCACGACCGGCCAGCGGGTGTAGCTGCCGTCCCGGTTCACGTCCAAGTTGTTGAGATCGCCGTCGTAGGGCCAGATGAAGCCCTGGTTCGTCGACGGGGGTGACGCGAAATTATCGGTCCTGGTGGCCATGAGGCCCACCCAGACCCCATCCAGCTGGCGAAGGCGCATCTGGTACTTCATGGCCGTTTGAGAACCGCCGCTCCCCTGATCGTCGGAGTGGGTGGGCATGCGATGGGTGTTGCCGGAGTTCGAGTAGCGAAGCCGGGCGTCGTCCCAATAGAAATCCACGCCCAGACCGGGATCCTTGAACGGATCGCCCAAGGCGACCGTCGCGCCGATCGCGATGGGGTACGGGAGTTGATTGGGCGAGAGGTACGGGTCGTAGAACCCCAGGTACGCCATCTCGTACTGCGTGCCGATCTTGACGATGACCTTCGCGCACCGCCCGTTGCACACGAACCAGTAGGGGAGCGCCTGATTCCAGAGCGGCAGGTAGTCCCGGCCGTGGTAGCCGACCTGGGCATGAAAGTCGACTGCCGCGTTCCAGCCGTCGAATGCGGCGATCTCCCAGTTATAGTAGTCCGCGTCCTGGCGGAGTAGGGGATGAACGCCGACAAAGATCTCAGAGTCGCCGTCATTGCCGGGCGCCTTCCAAGCGTACTGGGCCACGGCCGCGTTGTAGCCGTTGTCTGAACGGCGGAGGTACATCTGAGCGAGGCCTCGGTTCACGGGTGTGCTGGTCTGCGTCTGGGTGAGGCGGTAGCGAGTCCTGGCCGCAGGGAAGGCCCCGCCCGAAAACACCCGGATCTCGCCCTGCGAGAGATCCTGAGCGAGACGGAGGTCGATCTGCTGCCAGGCGGCGCCGTCCCAGTATTCAAGCAAGAGGTCGCACACAGGGGTGAACGTCCCACCCATCATGGCCCACTGGGTGAACGTCTCTGGTTCGACGAAGTCGAACTGAAGCCATTCGGAGGCCAAGGCTCCGGAGGCGATCAGCCAGGAGTTCGACTGGTTGTAGGCAAGCTTCCCGTCCACTACGTTCTGGGCCGCCGTCGTTCCGCTGTTGAATTGGGACGCTGTGACCGTGCAGCCCTTGGCCTTCCGCAGATTGGTCCACTTCGGTGCGGTCGAGATGAGGAAGACATCGCCGGCCACGAACGCCGTTCCACCGGCTGTGATCGTGAACACGAGCTTGGCGTGGGAAAACGGCGTGCCGGTCGTCGCCGGCCCGATGCTCCCGGAAATGCTCCCGACGACTGTCCAGTTCGTGGCGCTGGTGGCCGTGATCGTGAACGTCTCCGCAACCGAAGAGGCTCCGCCGCTGTAAGCCGTGAAGGTGCCGTTACCGGTCCCGACGTAGGAAAGGCCGAAGGCACTCCCCTTCAAGGTCAGGAAGTCGTTGAGCTTGTCCAGGAGGTCCAGATAGTCCGCCGCGGTTCCGGTTGCCCACATGGCTTACCTCGCCCTCGTGGCCTGTCGGACAGCGCGCGGGTTCCTAGCGAGCGTGCGGAGGACCAGCCGCTGCCCCGGTGGGCTCTCCAGAACCCGGAGGATCACGTCCTCGGAATGCTCCACGACGAGCCGGCCATCTCGTGGAGCATGTGTGCTGGCGCTTAGGCCCTCATCGATGAGCCCTCCCTCGGCGAATCGCGGAACGCCCGACCCGATCGGCTTCAGTGCCCTCATGCCGTGGCGATTGAAATCATTCAGGAAGGCCAAGGCCCCGGGCTGGCGCGTCACGAGCTCACGAACGACGAATTCGTGATTCGAGAACCGCACGCCTCGGCCCTGGGAGGTCATGGCGAGGAGGCTGTCCGAGGTTCCGGTTCCGGGACCCTTGAGGAGGCCGCCTGAGGAGAAGCGGTGAACAGGCGCCTTTTTGATCTGGCCGCCTTGGGCCGCGAAGAAGGGACCGCTCGGAACCTCGGTGCCGCCGCTCCCCGGGAGACTGCCGCCGCCGAAGATGCTGCGGATGCCCTGTAGGATCCGTGACGCCAGAAGCTCGGCAGCGATCCGGCGGATGCTCTGAATCACGGAGAGCGCCATCTGCCGGACGGCATCTCCGAAACTCTTGGCTTCTGTGATCCCGTCGGCGAAGAAGTCCTCGAGCGCCTTGAGGCCCGACTGCTCCAGGGCGTCCCGGAAGCGGACCATCGCGTTCTCGGCGTGGGTGGCCGAGACCTCGATCTGATCAACCGCCGCGGCGAACTCCCGGGCCTCGGCAATCTTCGCCGGGTCGCCAGTCGCCTCGGCCGCGGCCAGGAGAGAGCGAGCCAGGTTCTGGAGGACGACGATCCGCTCACGCTCGAGGGCAAGCAACTTCGTCTCCCCGTCGAGTTGAGTGATCTGTCCGGCCCTAACCTGGTCGTCGATCTGCTGCCGCGCCAAGCCCAAGTCATTCAGCGCGGCTCGCGCCTGGCGCTGAGCTTCATCGAAGTCGGCACCGGCGGTCAGGCTCTGGCGCAGGCGCTCCGCTCCGGCCCGGGCTTGCTCCGCGTTAAACCCCTGCTGGCGGGAGAGCTTCTCTGCCGCCTTGACCTCTTCCTCGATGGCGAGCATCTCAGACTCATGCCGCCGGCCCTGCGCTTCCAGAACGCGCTGCTCGGTGGCCAGGCTCTTCTGGCCAAGCTCCCGAACCGCCTGGCCCTGCTCAAAG
>Ga0163150_10008645_pt1 | contig 11533 bp, 10 predicted proteins | sample OliLakLV19P2IB_FD_148628 | JGI IMG/M metagenome (GOLD analysis project Ga0163150, IMG submission 148628) | Freshwater microbial mat bacterial communities from Lake Vanda, McMurdo Dry Valleys, Antarctica - Oligotrophic Lake LV.19.P2.IB | ecosystem: Environmental > Aquatic > Freshwater > Lake >...
GTTTAAAACTATATGACAAGTGAAAATTTTAGAAAAAACGAGCAATTTATTCCTCAAGATAGAAGAAAAATTAAAAAATCAGTTGAGGTTATTAATTTAGATGTCCTCGATAAGCTTTGCGACGAGGTTAATTTGGCTGTAGAAGAACAGCCTGTTCAGCTTATCTCAAAGGATTTTTCAGAGTGGCTATATAGCCAATATACAGCTGGTTTTCAACGTTATGAATTAAGCAGAATGCATCCTGATAATTTACAATTTATTATTCCAATATATCAAAATGAATTTTTAGGCAGGCTAAAAACAATTTATGCAACGGACTTGGAAGGTTTAGAAGTATTTCCAGTGCTTGAAGAATCAGAATTTAAAAATGTTGAGGAAGAGATTGGTGCCCAGCTCAAAAGAATTGACGAAGAAAAAATCAAGCCTATAGAAGCTGAAGTGGCTGCATTTGCCCAAAATAACAATCCAGATAGTTACTGGCAATATACCGCCTCTTTGCAGAAGCTGACAGCTTTAAAAGCCATGTTTGATGGTCTCTTGGCTTGCAGCGACCGAAGGTTGTTTGATAATTTTGCTAATCCTGAAATTGGAGCTTATTTTTTTAAATTAAAGGGCAGAATTTCCGCCGCTTCTCGCCAAGCTGGAGAACAAAAAAGAAAACTTTCAGCCCAAGTTTTACCTATACAAGAATGCGAAGCTGTTTTGCAATCCAGTTCGCTTGACCCAGAAGGTATTAATCAGGAAAATGTTGGTGTGCGAAAAAAAATAGATAGACTGGTCGTCGAACATTTTCCTGGAAACCAAAATCAGTACTATATAGCTGAACAGTTGTTAAAAGATACTTTTGGCGTTATGAAAGAAAATACCGAGCTTTCTAAAGTAGGACAATGGAAAATCCTACTTTTGCAATTACCCAGAAAATTTGCCGAATGGCGCGATTACAAAGCACTCACACAACGCAATGAAAATTATACCAGCGCTGGAGTAGCCAATATTGCCCTTGCAGATGAATTTGTTCGATTAGGACAAGGAAGCGAGCCATTTGTGCATGCCGAAGAGTTCTTAAAAAATACTACGCCTCCTGGTTCTGAAAAAGCAAGGGAATATTTTTTAAAAGAAATCAAGCTTATTTATGAAAGCCGCCGATCCATCCAAGTTTTACTAGATTCTATAGAGGGTAGGACTGAATTACTGACACCGGCGGAAGCCATGCGTGATGTTTCTGATCTTACTGGCGCTATGCACAGCGGGGAGCTAGAGAGAGTAATTGAAATTGTTGCCAGACTCGAAAGTAAAAACATAGACATCTATCACGAAACCTCAAACTATGATTCGTATCATAAAATTCTTGATGAAGGCAAAATGTATTCGACTTGGGCTGCCCGCAGATACAGCGACACTTTTTTCGGCGGAGGTATTTACTTTTGGGGCGCCCAGCAGGAAGACTGGCTCAAAGGTGGCTCTGAAGCACTGCATGTGATTTACCCAGTGAAAGATTTATTTATTGTTCGCAATAAATATAACAATCCTAACAAAGGGCCATTCTCGGGTGCGGGCAGGTATTTTGGTTCCGATGAAAGCTCTTTCCCACATAGTCAAAAAAAATACAACATAATTGCTATGATGCCTGCCCGTGCTCTAAATATTGAAAAGTGGGAAGAATCACCCCATCGTCCTTTAAGCAATGAGGGCTATACTGCAGAAACCATAGCCGACATTGAAGAAAAGTCGGTTGAAGAATGTAATTTTATTTGGCGCATCGATAAGCATCATGGTCAATATGATACCGAATTTTTCATAACTCCCGAAAAAGAAACTTTGTTAAAAAAATATCTTGGCGACGACATTAGAGTTGAGCACGATGTGACTACCAATGGCTTTGGAGGAGGCGAATACGATCGTTTAATTATTCCAAGAAGCATTTCTATATTGAGAGCAACCAGTATTGCATACGCCTTGCGGGTACCGGAAGTTGTTTATGATGACCGCTTAGAAGCTCTACATGAAGAAGAAAAGGAATCTGAACAGGAGATGCTACAAGCTTACCGGGAAGCGGCTGAAACTGGTCTGAAAGAACGAAGTCCTGAACTGATTGCCTTTATTGACCAGCTCGTTGATAGAGAAGAATTGTCGGAAAAAGACAAAATTCTAATTCGTTATTTTTTGTCTAAATGGGATGAAGAAGGAATTCAAACTTTGCAGTCGCAGTTGACTGAAGTATACGCCGAGATTGGAACCGAACTACCAAATCGCTCCTATATTGAAGCTCTTGTGCCTAAGCGTGAATGGTTTAACCATGAAAGCAAAATTCACGGGACTCCGCACATTATGCGAGTTCTGATGAATGTTGAAATGCTTGGACGTTTAGCCCATGAAGAGATACCCAAGGATATTGATATTAATTTAAGGGCATTAGAAATAGCTTCCTCCATGCACGATGTAAAAAGATTAAACGACCGAGCCTCCGACATTTGGCATGGTAAGAGGGCTGCTGAATTTTTGTGGCAAGACAAAACGATCCATCCAGAAATAGATGAAGATTGCCGGTTGTGTGCTTGTGGCATAATGCACAATCACGCAATTGATGACCATGACCACATGACCCCTGAAGAAATAATATTTAAAGACGCTGACGCTTTGGACAGGTATCGTTTTTCTTCCGGTCCCGATTGGCGCTTTATGAGATTAACATCTTCAAAAAAAATCGCTACAATTAGCTATTCATTAGCCGCAATCAGTAATTTCTTGCTCTCTAATGGATACAAACGAGCCGAGGCGGTTTTACAAACAGCGGAAGCTCTTGGACTTTTTCAAAAAACAGAAACTCGGTAAAGGAGGTTGGCAGATAAAGATACTGTGGATGTCGCGGCACACACCGCATCAGAAGCAAGTTGAGGCGCTTCGGCAACAGTTCGGCCAGGATGTAGTAATCGAACAAGAGCCCAGGCCTTTCGATGACGCTCAGCAGATAGTCAAGCGATTCCATGATAGCGGCTACGATGACATGGTCATTGTGGCACCGCTTTCCGTGATCGCCGCACTATGCAACGAAGGCATCAACATGCTATGGTCGGAAGCCGTTAAGGAGAACAGCCCGAAGAAGGTTGAATTCCGTGGGGCACGTGCACAAGGCTTCCGGTTCGTCCGGTTCCGCCGCATAAAGCGCCTTGTTCTTGAATTTGATGACTAGGCACAATTAGGCCACAAATGTGGCGGAGTTCGGAAAGTTGTTCCGGGCCCTGAATTTTTATAAAAAACAGCGTCAATTTTACCAAAAATGGCGGTTTTGTGTTGTAAATTGAGCAATAAATTTCACTTCAACATGGTCAACAATATGCTTTCCGTAAAAGTTGCAATAAGCATAATCGCTATCGTTTTAACTTTCGTTGGGTATGTTCCATATATTTTAGACATCTTAAAAAAGAAAACTGTCCCACACTTTTTTACTTGGTTTGTTTTTAGTGTTTCGGGAGGCACCGCTTGTGCACTTTCAAATTTATGGAGGGGGAGGAGTGGGCTCATGGCCTCTTATTTTTACCGTTATTTCTTGTTTTATTATTTTCTTTTTAAGTTTAAGGATTGGCAATAAAGATATTACTGGTCTAGATATAGCCTGCCTATTCCTTTCCATTATTGCCTTATTTTTATGGATTGTAGTAAAACAACCAGTATGGTCGGTCATACTTGCAACTTCAGCAGAAATTGTAGGATTTATTCCCACCGTTCGTAAATCTTGAGACAACCCTTACTCCGAAACCCTTTTCTTATCTCATAGGATTTTTCAGACATACAATATCATTTTTTGCCTTACAACAAATTAACATCCTAACAGTTTTATACCCTCTAGTATGGACATTAGTGCTATTGGGATTTGGGATAATGAAATTTGATAGCCCGCTTGCCTTGCCAGCTATTATTACAGAAAGCATTGTTAAAGTAATTGGTTTGGCATATATCATTGTAAACTTTCTGTTCAACAAAGATTCTCTGAAGTAGCTGGCTCCGATTTAAACAATTACTCCCTATTGCCGGCAAAACACTGGGCAAGTTGGAGCATGCTATTCTAAGCCGGGTTACGAAATTTAAAAAACCTGCGAGCAATTTTATTTCGCACTTCCATTATGAACACTAAACCCATTCTATTTATAGATTTTTTCAAAACTCTAAACCACGAAGTGTATTGGAGGAGCTTACCTTCGGCAGAAAAAGAAAAAATACAGCAACTGTTATTCAGAAATAATACCACTTTGGTAAACGACTGGATGAGAGGCAAGCATAGTGCGGAGGATGTAAACAGGATTGCGGCTGAAAAGTTAAACATTCCCTATGAGCATTTATGGGAAGTTTTTGTCCGCGATTGCAAAACAATGAAAATTCCAATTACCACTCTAGAAACCATTAACCAACTACGCCACAAATATTTTACAATACTTCTTACAGGAAATATGGACAGCTTTAGTAGGTTTACTCAGCCCGCGCTTCACTTGGATAATTATTTTGATCTTATTAGTAATTCCTTTAACGAAGGCCTGCACAAAACAGACAACGAAGGCGAATTATTTTTAAAATATACGCGTTTGTATAACGCCAAAATTCAAGATTGCGTCTTGTTAGACGATTCCAAACAAGTGTACGAGACCTTCTCTAAACTAGGCGGGATAGCATATTTAATTACGCCTGAAAAAACGATTTCTTTTTACCTCAAACAATTATCTTAGGAACTTACTACGATTAATCTAAACTTACAAACTCAATACCATACTTTGAATGTCTCTCAAAACAACAGACACCCTTTCAAACCCACAATGTATATATTATGAACTTAAAAGGGTGGGGGTAATTCTCGTAACCCCCTCCGCATCGAATTGTATTTTGCCTTATAGGCTTCCCTCCTCACATTTCAAAGACGTTACCACATCTTCTAAACCCACCACCAGGCAAAGCTCTTCAAAAAATGCTTCCATGGGGAGGCATCCTTTGAGACAGACTAATCGGAAGCCTTGATACCGTAGTATCATGTTAGTCTGGAAAATCCTCTTTTGCTCCTCGGTGAGGCACTGCCTCAGAATTTCATGAACCACGGGTTCATGGTTGCATCCGCCGCCCATCCAGTTCAGGGCAAAACAACACCCGCAGGTGTTTTCACCCAACGATGCGCGAATCGTATTCTCCAAATACACAAATTTCTGCATCGAAATCCTCCTTTTAAAGACCTATCCAAACCTACAATAATTTATTCAATCTAATTTATAGGCTTAAAAAGTCGGACACCGCAATAAGGGTGCCCAGAGATTCTTTAGAACCGGTCAATTGACAGGAACCAGCCCTTGTGACCCTGGTACAAATATTTTAACATAACGGGAAATACCTTAATAGACGAGGGGCGGCAATTCCTTACGGGCATCGTATGGGAAAATCCTTTTTACATTTCGATAACGAAAAGTGCATAATCCTTCAACACTACTACGTTCGAGGATTTCTACCTGCACGAGGGCACCGCCTGGTTTGGCGTTGGGCTTGGCTACCTGAAGAGGCAACCACACCCTATCTCCCTGCTTAAGCTGAGACTTCTACATTTCATATAGGGGTCGGAAATGCTACCGACGCTCGCTAGATCAGAACTTCCCAAAGCACGTGGGTGGGAATCCTGGGCAATCTTCTGCCCTACCAAACAAAATACTATTCCTAGCTTCAATTCAAAATCTGCCCTGATTCTCCTCCACTCTGTATTGCAAAATTCTAGATCCTGCCGGAAATAAATCAGTACTCTATTGTATGTGTGCTAAGATAATCCAGATTCCACATTGTGGCATGTATTTAGAAAGTTGTCAACAATTGTACAAGTTTAATTACCCAAACTAACTCCATGCTATAATTTAAGTCTAAACTATACGGAATGCATAATTAACAGTTTTTTATGAATAACCCAATCCTGCTTGAAGTAAAAGACCTTAAAAAGAAATACGATAACGACTTTGAGGCTGTCAAAGGAGTCTCTTTTTCAGTGGGTAAAGGAGAAGTTTTCGGAATTTTAGGACCAAATGGCGCTGGAAAAACTACAACTTTGGAAATGATAGAAGGCCTACGTGAAATAACCTCAGGCAACGTTATCCTGGACGGACTTGATGTACAAAAAAATCCTTATCAAGTCAAAGAACGAATTGGCATCCAGTTGCAATCATCGGCGTTTTTTCCAAACCTAACTCTGGTAGAATTGCTCAATATGTTCAGTGACCTCTACAACGAATCTAACAACCCTATGGAACTACTACGCGAAGTGGGGCTTGAACAAAAAGCAAAAAGTTACGCTAAAGACCTCTCAGGCGGACAGCGACAGCGTTTTTCTATTGCCACCACCCTAGTCAACAAACCAATTATAGTTTTTCTTGACGAACCAACCACAGGACTTGATCCCCAGGCCCGCAGGAACCTCTGGGACTTAATTGCCCAAATAAAAGCCAATGGCACCACGGTCATTTTAACCACACATTACATGGACGAGGCTCAGGAGCTTTGTGACCGTATAGCAATTATGGACGAAGGCAAAATAGTAGCTCTGGATACCCCGCACAACTTAATAGACCAACTGCTCAAGCGAGGCTTTATGCCCCGCACCATTGTTCCGCCAGCAACTTTGGAAGACGTATTCCTGGACTTAACGGGAAAACAACTCAGGGATTAGATACTAATAGGACTTACGCACTTAGCCAAAATACCCCTGTCTGCCATTCCGAGCGAGTAAATCCGGGATGACTGTTAGTGCGTAAGCCCTAACTAAAATAAAGAATGAATAGAGGCGGGATAAGTTTCGGATCATCTAAATTTAAAATTATGAAAAAATTACTTACATCACTTAAGACGCTAACCGTTGTTTCTATGCGGATGTATTTCCGCAACAAAGGAGCCGTAGTTTTTACCCTCATTGTCCCTCTGGCATTGCTGGCGGTGTTTGGCTTCCTGTCTAAAAGCAATAGCCCATCCATAAAAATTGACTTGACTAATTATTCAAAGTTTGAGCTCTCGCGGGACTTTGTGGAAAATTTAAAAAAGGTCCCCACTTTTAGGACTAACGAGGTTAGCGAAGGGGAAGCCGCCGGACATTTAGGAAAAGGGGACGTGGACCTGCAAGTCATTATACCCGAAGGGTTTGGGAAGACTAATCCTCAAAGTGGATTGCCGGAACCGGTTGCCATAACTACTCATTATAACTCCGGAAAACCGAGCAATGGACAAGTGGCAAATTTAATTATTAGGCAAATAGTAGAGGGGCTGAATACTCAAATTTCCCACACACCCCAAATAATTACTGTGGCTTCCACCGGCGTGGAAACCAACAATTTGGGATTTTTTGATTTCATACTCCCTGGCATATTAGCCATGATAATAATGCAGTCTGGAATATTTGCAGTAGCTTTTGCTTTTGTATCACTTAAAGCCAGCGGAGCCTTGCGCAGACTACAAGCCACTCCGGTCCACCCGCGCAACTTTGTGTTTGCCCAAACGTTTACCCGGCTTATTATGACCTTGCTGACTGTGGCTATTCTTATTGGCTTTGGAATTAAATTCTTTGGTTTTCACATGCTGGGAAACTATTGGGCATTTACCTTAGTCACCATTTTAGGCATTCTTATTTTTTTAGGAATTGGCTTTGCTATAGCGGGTTATTCCAAAGACGAAAACCAAGTCGCGCCACTGGCAAACCTTATACAGCTACCCATGCTTTTGCTTTCTGGCATATTTTTTCCCAGGGACTCATTCCCCCACTGGCTTCGCACGGTTACCGACTTCTTCCCTTTAACTTATTTGGGCAATGCCATGCGCCACATTGCCAACGAGGGCCAATCCCTGAGTCAAATTGGTCCAGACCTCCTTGGTCTGGCGGTATGGGCCATACTAGTTTTTTTCCTGGCAATATATTTCTTTAGATGGGAATAAAAAGAATTTAGAAAGATGTCAAAGATCCCCTTGTCAAAGACCCCCTTTGACATTGCCCGTCCTTAATTAGATTTTTATTTGTAGCTAAGCATGTTATAATGCATTTGTGCATTAGAAAAACTATCCCATGTTCACACTTTTAAAATACCTTTTTTACGGGCTTATAATCCTTATGGCGGTGTTTTTGTATTGGTTCCTGCCTAAATACTCATTTATCCACAAAAATCCCGGCTACTGTGTTAATTTAACCTCTAACCTGTACTACTGCGGCAACAACGCGGGACTAGACACCCTCTTCGGCAATGTTAACAAGTAGAAGGACGGTCAGCATGGCTGCGGCATATATACTGCTGGCTACTTCCTATTAAACTAAGGATTCTCCCTAATCCTATCTGCCAGCAAGCAGGCTTCCGGAAGAACAACAGCAACATCTTACTTCCACTCCATTTGTCAAAAAATTAAAAACCCTTTATAATAAAACAAATAAAGGTTTCTCGGAGCAATTTCCGGGTATTACCTCAAAACAAAGAGCTTTCACTGCAGAGCCACAAATACATATGAGCATAATAGCTCATTGTGGCTGGCATAAAAAGTCTTAGGAAACAAAATGCAATCAAAAATTTCTCCTCAAACAAAAAGTTTTATTATTCTATTTACCCTGGCTGTGGTGGGTACTTATATATGCATTATCCTCTATCGGAATCAGAATTCAAACTTACGAACGACAGCTTATTCCATTTTACCCGGAGGATATACCCCTTCTCCTGCCGACAAAACTGAATCTATCGCTGTAGCCGATGCTCCAGTCCCTAAGATTGACATTTCTTCATGGAGTGAGTACACCAATAAAGACTACGGCTTCAGTTTTAAATACAAGCCTGAGTGGAAAATAGCTGCCGGAAAGAAAGTCGGCGAGTTTAGCGTTATAGAAGTTGACCCAGGTGCTAAATACTACAATTTTAAGATTTATATAAGCACTCAAGAATTTTACATTATGAACGGACTGCCTCTTAAGCATGAAATTATTGGCGGAGTTACTGCTGACAATGCCAGCGATTTGTTGTTTGGCATAAAAAAAGAACCCTACTTTTTAACCTTTGACTTAGGCTACTCCCTGAGTCTCAAACCGGAATTTAACGCCATGGTCAAGTCAGTAAGTTTTGTAAAATAAAATACCTTTTCAGTATTTATTTTTATTTTTTTCAATTTTTAAAGTTCGCCGCAACTACTAAACCCCAAAATCCAAGTATCAGACTTATAACCAAATAGCTGTCGGGAATGTTAAAACTACTTCGAAAGGCGAAGCCAAAAAGGCCAAGGCAAAAAAGAACCAGTCCGGTAACTAAAGCGTAGGTTTTAGGTGAGTTAATTCTAAGCATTTGCCAAATTCCGTATTATTTATTATACTATTATACAGAAATTTATAACTAATGTAAAACAATATTATGACAGAAAACGCATTATTATGGTATGCCCTAGCGGCAAGTGTAGTAGCACTTCTGTACGGGGCATTTTTAATTTATAGCATATTAGCCAAACCGGCAGGTTCTGGCAAAATGTTAGACATAGCCAAGGCAATCCAGGAAGGAGCCAAGGCTTATTTGTCCAGACAATACAAGTCGGTAGGTATAGTAGCACTAGTTATTGTTGTGCTCATGTGGCTAACCCGTTATTTTGCACCGCAGGCGGCATTTTCCAACAACACAATATATGGATTCGTTTTAGGAGCGCTGCTTTCCGCTATCGCTGGTTTTGTTGGAATGAATATTTCCGTAAGAGCTAACGTCCGCACTACTGAAGCCGCTAAAAAAGGTTTAAGTGCCGCACTATCTCTGGCCTTTCAGGGTGGTACGGTAACCGGATTATTTGTAGCGGGCTTAGGGCTTATGTCAGTTACCAGCTTTTACATGATGACTAAAGATTTGTCAGCCTTGGTGGGATTGGCCTTTGGAGCCTCTTTAATTTCCGTCTTTGCCCGTTTAGGTGGCGGTATTTTTACCAAAGGCGCGGACGTAGGGACTGACATGATAGGTAAAGTAGAGAATAACATCCCAGAAGACGACCCGAGGAACCCTGGAGTAATTGCCGACAATGTCGGGGATAACGTAGGGGATTGCGCTGGGATGGCAGCTGACCTTTTTGAGACTTATGTGGTTTCTACAATTGCTGTAATTTTGCTCGGATCTTTTACATTTAAAGATACGCTCATTCCTGGAGGAGCCTACATTTCTTCTTTTGCCACTTCTCCTGTTTTATTATTTCATTCATCAAACGCTTTAACCTACCCACTTTTGATAGGCGCAATTTCTATTATAACGACTATTATAGGCACCTGGTTTGTTCGACTGGGAAAAAGCAAAAACGTCATGGGCGCCATGTACAAAGGCTTCGCCGTGACCGGAATTTTGTCTGCTATTGCATTCTACCCCATTACTCAAATGCTCATGACCGGTAACGGTTTGTATTCGATTAATAATTTATTTTACTGTGCTTTGATTGGTTTAGTTGTCACCGGATTAATTACTGTTATTACCGAATACTATACATCAAAATCTTTCGCCCCTGTCAAAGACATTGCCGCCGCTTCCACTACAGGGCATGGAACCAATATTATTAAGGGTTTAGCTGTAGGTATGCAGTCTACCGCTGCTCCTGTGTTAGTAATAGTTATTGCTATTTTGACTGCTTACGAACTGGCCGGATTATACGGGATTGCCTTGGCTGTTATGTCCATGCTATCCCTTACCGGGATTGTTGTGGCCATAGACGCCTTTGGCCCGATTACCGACAATGCGGGCGGGATTGCCGAAATGGCCGGGCTGGACAAGTCTGTCCGCGACGTCACTGACCCTCTAGATGCCGTAGGAAACACCACAAAAGCCGTTACTAAAGGTTATGCCATAGCCTCGGCAGGACTTGCCGCAATGGTCCTTTTTGCCGCATATACCCAGGAACTGCAAGCTAACGGCATATCTTCCGTATTTGATTTGTCTGACAGCAAAGTCTTGGTAGGCTTATTAATTGGTGGCTTGTTGCCTTACCTGTTCGCTTCCATTGCCATGTCCGCGGTTGGTAACGCAGCCAAAGCTGTAGTTGAGGAAGTGCGCCGCCAGTTTCGTGAGATAAAAGGAATAATGGAAGGCACCGCCAAGCCAGATTATTCCCGCGCAGTAGACATTGTAACCAAAGCTGCTATAAAAGAAATGATTGTCCCAGCATTAATCCCCGTTGTTGTGCCAATCCTGGTAGGCTTGTTCTTAGGACCAGCCGCCTTAGGCGGACTGCTCGTTGGCTGTATAGTTACCGGATTGTTCGTAGGTATTTCCATGACTACCGGAGGCGCGGCGTGGGATAATGCCAAAAAGTTTATTGAAGAAGGCTCATACGGGGGCAAAGGCTCAGATGCGCATAAAGCAGCGGTTACGGGCGATACCGTAGGCGACCCTTACAAAGACACTGCTGGACCGGCCATAAACCCTATGATTAAGATAATCAACATTGTAGCCTTACTTCTAGTCAAATTCCTAAAACCGTAAAGTTATCAATGAACTACCCCTCAGCAAGCTAAGGAGTATCAACTGCAGGACTTCCGTCACCC
>Ga0163150_10008646_pt1 | contig 11532 bp, 9 predicted proteins | sample OliLakLV19P2IB_FD_148628 | JGI IMG/M metagenome (GOLD analysis project Ga0163150, IMG submission 148628) | Freshwater microbial mat bacterial communities from Lake Vanda, McMurdo Dry Valleys, Antarctica - Oligotrophic Lake LV.19.P2.IB | ecosystem: Environmental > Aquatic > Freshwater > Lake >...
CTACAAACCGAAGAAAAAAGAAACAGCGAACGCATAGTGTCGTGTCAGCAGGGCAATCTTTTGACGGCGTTCTGATCGTCAGGGAAGCACCGCTTTGGGAGAAATCAGTTCAGTGGCCGTACGCACGCAACAGGTAGAATTGAAGTCGGCTCGCGAGATGGAGCGGATGCGACGGGCCGGGCTGGCAGTTTGGCTGGCCCATCAGAGTGCAGCGAGACTGGTCCGTCCTGGTGTGACCACGGCGGAACTGAATGAAGCGATTCGAAAAACGTTCGCCGCCTACGATGCAGTGCCGCTGTTTCTGAATTACCCCGGCCCTACTCCCTTTCCTGCCGAGTCATGCATTTCCGTGAATGAAGAGCTGGTACACGGGATTCCCGGTCAACGAAGACTGCGTGAAGGCGATGCAGTCAGTATCGACACTGGATGCCGGATCGCAGGATGGTGCGGTGATGCGGCCTACACGCACGCCATCGGCATGCTGGCTCCAGTCAATCAAAAACTGCTCGATCTGACTCTGGCGACGCTAAACCTGGCGATCGAAAAAATGCAAACAGCACGGCGCTGGAGTGAAGTGGCGATGGCGATGGCTGCGAACGTGGAGAAAAGCGGCTTTCATGTGGTGACATCGATGGTCGGGCACGGGATTGGGCGAGAAATGCATGAAGTGCCACAGGTTCCAAACTATGTTGACGAAGAGTGGCTGGAAGAAGGCGATTTCGAATTGCGCCCCGGGATCGTTCTCGCAATCGAACCGATGGTGAATGTTGGGACGGGAGAGCTGTTCTGTTTGGAGGATGGCTGGACGCAGATTGCCGCCGACCGGTCCTTTGCGGCCCATTTTGAACATACGGTTGCGATTACGCGCGACGGAATTCGCCGGCTGACCGGACCACCGGAAGAGCACGAAATGGAGCAGATGCCGGACTGGCTGGGCCCACGCGAATCCTGGCTGGTGTGGTAAAGGCCTTTCTTCAAAAAGACTTGCCCCTCTCCGCGCACGCCTTCTAATCATTCTGCCCACAACTTTCGTCACAGAAGAACGATGGCAGAACGATGTTGGGCAGAACGATGGAAACCCGGGGACATCGGAGCGTGGGCTTATCGCGTTGCACGCCACAGTGGCCGGCGGTTTTGTGAACTGGAACTGTTTTTTTCCAGCATTTCGGTATCAATCACAATTTCCGGAGCCTTGCCGCCGGAATTCTTTGCGGACCTGTCGTTCGGCATCGCCCGCTTGTCGGCCACCATTCCGCCCGGGCCGTCCAGTGCGATGCTGGTGGAGCCCTCCAGTGCTGTGCCATCGTCTCGGGTATGGCGAACAAACAGCAACAGGTCGCTGTTCGAAGGAATTCCCGATTGCCAGGGGAGGAAGACCTGTTCGGGATTTCCTTCAGGCGCAAGAGACAACGTGTTCGCATCTGCGCCGGACGAGTGTTCCCAAAACCCGATTCTCTGTTTGCCACTGGGAAGGGCCGGGTCGAGCAGGCTGAAAATGAGCTTTGCCGGTTCGGAAAGGGTTTTTCCGCTCTGGTCCCGCAAAGAAAAGGTCGCCTGAATTCCGTCCGGTTTTCCGTCGCCATTCGTATCCACGGGCACGGTCTGTTCCGCGATCAGGTCCAGATCGGCCGGATCCTCGCCAGCTGTTTTTTGAGCTTGTTCCTCTGCCGTCCGGTTCGAGCTGGATGCAGATCGCGTCCTCGGAGAACTGCGGTTTATGATCGACTGGTTATTGTCGACTGCCGGACTGATATCAATTTCCTCCGGGGTTTTCGGAGCCGGATTTATTGCCGGCTGGCGAACAGGTTCCGTCTTTGGTGTTCCGAACTGGGGAGCCGCAGAGGGACTGTAATCGCCCTCATAGATGACTTCGCCAGACTCCGGGTATTCGATCCTGTTCCCGCTATAGTCTTCGGTCCACTGAATTCCCGAAGTGCTGCGACGAACCGGGTCGGTTGTGGAAACGTCACCGTATTGCGACTTCAGTCGATAGTACGAATCTTCCAGGTCCTGGATTTCGGCGCGCATCAGGGCCAGTTCACGACGGGCGCCGGGATCAGCATTACATCCCATCGCCAACAAGGCGATGGCGGCCAGCAGCATTTTCTGTTTCACGGTTCGGGCATCCATGCCAGACAGACGGTTTGAACGGTGCGAATTGTGCGACTTTTCCACGATTCCCGCTTCAAGTTCAATCCCAGTCCGGGAATCTGCTAGCAGGAGCAGTTGGCGGCGTGCAATTGCATCGAATTCCTTTGCTATTGAGCTGTCGGGGGAAGAAGTTCTATTCTCCCGCAAGCAAAACGGAATTTGTGTGGATGAATACGAAAATCGCTGAAAGTCGTGAGGGTATTTGGCCGGGAACGGCAAAATTGCCTCTGGACATGGAAAGCAATCCCGCATCGCGTGATGCAGTTACCGATGCGGCCGGTGTCCGTACCAGTTTTCTGGCCGCAATTACGGTGGCCCTGGTCTGCGGATTGATTGCGCTGGCATTCAACTGTCTGATCGTCCAAAAACGCCAGCCGATCTTTGATTCACTTTCGTATCTGGAACGAATGCACCGGGTCATGAGTATCACGGTGCGGGACGGTTACGGTACAGGGCTGCAGGAAGCAGTGGTCGGAAACACCGTCTGCCTGCCCTATCTCGCAGCATTGCCGTTGTCCCACCTGGTTCGTCCGGCCCGCTGGATCGGTATTGCATTTCAGACGATCGGCGTTGCGTTGTTTCTGGTTCTGCTTGACCGCTGGCTGATTCGTGCGGGAGTGGAGACGTGCAGTTCGCGGGTGGCTGCGATTGCCAGCCTTGCCGCATTGGAAGTCGTCTGGTTTCCCAATGGCGGTTTGAGCGATTTTCGCATGGACTTCGGCCTGATGCTGGGGTATGGGATGACCGTGATGGCGGCCGGAATGGCGTTGCGTTCAGGAACCCGGTACGACTGGATTCTGTGCGGATGCATTGCTGCGGGAACATGTCTGGTCCGCAGCACGGCACCGGCATATCTTGCGGCAGCCCTGGTCCCGGTCTGGCTCGTGCATGCTGTCATGGGCAGGCGACATTTGGGTGGAGTCTGCCTGGCAATCACAGCGTGTGCGATGCTGTGTGGCTGGTTTTACTGGTTCAATTTTAAGTTTCTGAAATATTACTATCTGGTCTGGAACACCGATGCAAATGCAGGCCTGGCGTGGAGCCAGTCCTGGCGGCATCTCGAGATGGTCTCATGGCAGGCCGGACTGCCCTATATCGCCGGTTCGCTGGCTCTCGGGTTCGCGGCCTGGAAGTGGCAGCGGCCGGCGAACGTCGCCAGTCCTGCTACCCCGCACAACCGTGGAATGATCGCCGAGATGCTTTGGTATGCCGCTGTTCCACTGGTTTTGCTGGTCGGAAAAGGCGCGGGAATCAATCCCTTTGTTTCGATGCCTGCGATGATCGCGCTGTTTGTCGCGATGGCAACGTTACTGGGCGGATGGCTGTCCACGTTGGGCAGTTCCAGAAAAGTTATCGCCATGTGCCTGATTGGAATTACGATCACAGGTGCAGTCGCCCGGGGTATCAAAAAACATGGCTGGCCAAAAGACCAGTACATGGCGGCAAGCCAGCAGATCATTTCCCGGATTGTAAGCGACGCCCAACTTACGGAACTGGGCAGGGCCAGATTCGGGAGTTTACAAACATGCGACGTTCACACGGACAGCTTGTGGGGAGTCGTGCTGTTTGATCGGCCGGAAGCCCAGGTAAACGGCCAGTACGTCCGGCTCGAGGGCATTCGACTGGAACCGGCCCGGCTGTTCATGCTGCCGGCACAAGCGAACTGGAACGACATTCCTGGTGAGGATGATGAACAGAAACGGAACTGGCTGGTCAGCCAGGCCTGGAATCAGCTCGACTACCTCGTAATTCCGGATGAAGATACCGCTCTGGAGATCCAGCATTCCGGGGGGACGGATGTTATCAACCGGCACCTTTCCGCCATTCGAACCATGATCCTGGAAAGCGGCAACCATCAGCTTTTGGGCGAGTATCCGTCTCCAAACAGCACTCGCCGATATCAGCTGTTGCGTTTGACGCCGCCGGCAAATGGCGATACGACCGGGCGGCGATGAAGGCCGAATCGGCCAAGGTTCCCGAACGCTGAATCAACCAGAATCTGGGGGTCAGGCTGCGGCCCGTTTCGATTTTTCGAGGCCCAGCAGTTTTGCTTCGATCGTCCGGATTTTCTGTTCGATCAATGGCCCGCTCCACCCTTGGCTGTTGCTAAAAAATACCGGCGACTTGAGGAGCCAGATCACCTGATCGTGTGGCGTCTGGTTTTTCAGGTTTGCAACAAGGTTTTCTTCCAGCTGGTTGGCAGGCGCGCGATTGCACAGGTCAACGAATGCGACGTCGACAAAGTTTCGTCCGGAACCTGATGCGTAGTCCAAATACCGCTTTGATCGCAACAGCCCATACAGCCGTTCGATCGCCGAGCCACCGGCGCCAGTTTCCCGCAAACCTTCTTCCACAAAGTGCTCACTCTGCGGTTTCCCTTTCCCCTTTCGCACGCCAGCCAGAACCAGCAGGCGACGCCGAAAGGCCCGAAAGGGATTGGCGATTTTCCTGTGCATCCGGATCCATAATGGCCGGCGCACGAACTGTTCGGGGTTGTAGAGATCGGGCCGGATCCTCGCCGCGTGTTTCGACAAATGGTACAGGTCGCCGTGTTGAAGGATTTTTAAAACGGAAGACAACGGCCAGACCCGTGGCAGCCGGACGCTGATCTGAAAATCAATCAGGCAGGGATTTCCGGCCTGGTCAACGATGATGTTTTCCCATTTGTTCATATCGACATAGGCAATGCCGCGGCGATGCAACTCCAGCAGCGTATCTCGCAGCTGCACAAAAAAATCATCGCGGACACGGTCATGCCAGCCCAGCGGATGGCCTTCGATATAGTCGTGGGCTGAAACATGCTTCAGCCGCCTGCCTTCCGCAAAAACTTCCCCGTAACCCGCAGCTATGTTCGGCAAATCGGCCAGTCTCCGGTACATGGCCGATTCACGACGCGCCAGCCAGCGCCCCAACCAGCCGGCTGGCAGCAAAAGAACCGGTTCTGTCCGGTTAAACTTGCATACGATCCGGTGCTGCCCATGAATGTAGATTGCTGTCGCAGCCCATGAGTCGTGTTTGAAAGTCCGCTGGTGAGTGTACTCGCGACCTTCAACCTGAATTCGCAATGGGGGCTCGTTTTTGCCGAGTGCCAGAAACAGCTTGGGCCTTCGACGGGTTTGCCTGTTGGATGTCCGATCCGATTCCATCGCGTCCCTGCCGGATTTCAAATTGCCAGGTGATTCGTCAGCCGGGATCCGGCTTTGCCATGTGTCGGCAAGTCCCGATTCTCCTGACCGGCGCTTTTGCCAGATAATAACTCCCTGCCAGGATAATAGATCTGCCGATTCCGTTTAATGCCGGTTGGGCTGCGAGGCTGCTAGCTGTATTGTCAGTCTTGCGAACTGATCCGTGCCGGACACCGCAGAAGAGGCAGACCGGGAATAACAGGCTCAGGCCCGGCAAAACGCCAGAGAGAACGTCGACTAATCGCCAGATTTGCCGGATTTGCCTGGTTTGTCTTTACCTGGCTTGTCTTTGACCGGTGCGGGGGACGAATCCGACGATGGCTTTTTTGTATCCGCTGCCGATTCCTTTTTGCTGCCACCCTCTTTGCCGCCGCTATCACCTCCTGACACAGTATCGGACGCCTTCCGTTCCGACTCGGCCGACTTCCGGTAATTCTCGCTGCGGTAATCGGTTTGGTAGAACCCCGATCCCTTGAACATGATCGCAGCGCCCGTCCCAAACTGTCTGACGAATTTGTTCTTTTTGCAAGTCGGGCATTTCTTGATGGGATCGTCGGTGATCTTTTGAAAGATCTCCATTTTCGCCCCGCAGGCATCGCAGATGTAATCGTATGTTGGCATCGGGAATCAGCCTTTTGATCCGGTGGAAACCATAACCTGGGCAGGCCGGACGACACGGTCGTGCAAGCGAAAACCAGCCCGCAATTCGGCGGCGACATGATTGGGAGGGAATTCGGTCCCTGGAATCATCTGAACAGCCTGATGCAAGTTGGGGTCAAACGGCTGGCCGACTGATTCAATTTGTTTGCAACCGTGATTCTCCAAAGTTCGGGCCAACTGTTCGGCTACCATCTTGACCCCTTCGGCCAAACCGGATCCGTCGGGCGAGGACAGGCCAGCCTCAATCGCCCGGTTGAGATTGTCGACAGCATCCAGCAACTCCGAGATCAATGGCATCACGGCAAAACGGGCCGTATCCTCAGCCTCGCGCCGCGCGCGGCGGCGATAATTATCCAGGTCTGCCTGGTAACGGAGTGCCTTCTTTTCGGCTTCCGCAAGTTCGGCAACCAGTGTGTTGACACGTTCATCATCAGATTTCATGTATTTTTCGTCGCCACCTGGGTTCTGTGACTGAAGGTCGTCAGCGCCGGTCGTAAACTCGTCGGCCGGATGATCGGATGGATTACTCATGGTCAATACTTAAAAGTTTGATTGTCAAAAATCCGGGAAGAATCGGCCGGGTCCGCGAATGGAACCAACTATTCTTCTGCAACGGTGAAATAGTCTTTCAGACGGTCGAGGAACTTTTTTCGCTGGGGAAGGACTTCCGTGTGCTCCATTTCGGCAAGTTGCCGCAACAGCTTTTCCTGCTCCGCCGACATCTTTTTGGGAGTTTCAATAAATGTCTGAACCAGCAAATCACCGGTTCGGCCTCCCTGCGGGTCTTTCAGGCCCCGTCCGGAGAGTTTGAAAACTTCTCCCGACTGGGTTCCCCGCAGGATGGTCAACCGCTCGGGACCCTCCAGCGTGGGGACATCCAGTTCGGTACCGAGCGCGGCCTGGGTGTAAGTGATTGGGAGTTGGAGGACGAGGTTGCTTCCATCGCGATGAAACATCCGGTGAGGCTTGACCGAAACAAAACAGTAGCAATCTCCGGGCTGTGCTCCATTCAAACCGGGTTCACCCTGGCCACGAATCCTCACCCGCATCCCGTCGTCAATTCCGGCTGGGATGTCGATATCCAGACTGACCTCGGATTGGACTACTCCCTGACCGCGGCAGTCGGGACATGGATCGACAATTCGCGAGCCGGCACCACGACAGGAGGGGCAAGTGGTCTGCACGCTCAGGATTCCGGCTGACTGGACGATTTGCCCCCGTCCGCCGCAATGCGTGCATCGTTGGGGCTGGCTGCCAGGCCGGCCGCCAGTGCCGCTACAGGCGTTGCAGGCGCTGTTTCGCGGCATACGAATGGTGCGGGTAACACCGGTCGCGGCCTCTTCCAACGTCAACGACATATCCACACGAACGTCGTTGCCACGTCGTCCCCGTCGCCCGCCCCGTCCACCGCCGAACAAATCGCCGAAAATTCCGCCGCCGCCAAAAATATCTCCGAACGCGGCAAAGATGTCTTCGGCCGATGAGAAACCGGCGCCGGCTCCATCCACGCCAGCGTGTCCATACTGGTCATACCGCCGCCGCTTTTCGCTGTCGCTCAGTACTTCGTAAGCCTCGGCACACATCTTGAACTGCATCCCCGCAGACTCATCACCCTGATTGCTGTCCGGATGGTATTTGACCGCAAGCTTCCGGTACGCTTTCGAGATATCGCGTTCGTTCGCGGTGCGCGCGACACCCAAAACTTCGTAATAGCAGCGCTTGCTCATTCACCAGCCCAGTCAGGGAAAATCAGGGAACACGGCCAGGGCCCGGATTCGGACCGGGAACATCCCGTTGTTGTGCCGGAATCCCGTCGATCGATCAATACGAAAAAGGGTCACCGGCCATCAAGACGACAGGTGACCCGCGATGATTGGTTGCATCTGCGTCGCCTGCGAAGGCTTCCGGCAGATCCGTTTCGGTTCCTAGGAAATCGCTCCTTCGGGAAGCCGTTTCTTTTTGCCATCGTCTTCCAGGTTCGAAATCATTGCGTCAGTAGTCAACAGCAGTCCAGCAATGCTGGCGGCGTTAACCAAAGCGGTCCGAACTACTTTGACCGGGTCAATAATTCCAGCCTTGAACATGTCCACATATTCGCCTGTGTTCGCATTGAAGCCGATGTTGACCCCTTTTTCGCGAACGTTGTCCACGACCACCGAACCGTCGATTCCGCCATTGTCAGCGATCTGTCGCAGGGGAGCACCCAACGCAGCCAGCACAATGTTGACACCGATTTTCTCGTCACCCTTGGCGGAGCTGCGGGCTTTTTCGACCGCTTCGCGGCAACGCAACAGGGCCACGCCACCGCCCGGCAGGATACCTTCTTCGACGGCCGCGCGGGTTGCATGCAGGGCGTCTTCGACACGGGCCTTCTTCTGTTTCATGTCGGACTCGGTTTCGGCACCTACGCTGATCACGGCAACGCCGCCAGTCAGTTTGGCCAACCGCTCCTGAAACTTTTCCTTGTCGTAATCGCTGTCGGTCTGGGCGATCTGCTTGCGGATCATCTCGATCCGGGATTCAGCGTCCTTGCGGCTGCCGGCACCTTCGACGATTGTCGTGTTGCTCTTGTCAACGGTGATCTTTTTGGCCCGCCCAAGATGCTCGACCTTGATGTTCTCCAGCTGGATACCGAGATCTTCGCTGATCATCGTTCCACCGGTCAGAACAGCCATATCACCCAGCATCGCCTTGCGGCGGTCGCCAAAGCCCGGAGCCTTGACGGCGCAGACGTTCAGAGTTCCCCGCAATTTGTTGACAACCAGCAATGTCAGCGCTTCCGCATCGACATCTTCGGCAATGATCAACAGCGGTTTTCCTGATTGCCCGACTTTTTCCAGAATCGGAACCAGATCGCGAATGTTGCTGATCTTCTTTTCGTACAGCAGGATGTATGCGTTTTCGTAAACGCAATTCATTTGGGCCGGGTTGTTGATGAAATATGGGGAAATGAATCCCTTGTCGAACTGCATTCCATCAACATATTCGACAGTCGTTTCCGTCGATTTTCCTTCTTCGACGGTGATCACGCCGTCCTGCCCGACACGGTGAAGTGCATCGGCCAGCAGGTCTCCAATGACCTGATCATTGTTGGCACTAATTGCTCCGACACTGGCAACTTCTTCCTTGCGGGAGACTTTTCGCGACATGCCAGTCAGGTGCGCTTCGGCAGCGGCAACCGCCTTGTCGATGCCCCGGCGAACCGCCATCGGATTGCTCCCCGCAACGATGTTCCGGATTCCCTCGCGAAAAATTGCTCGGGCCAGAACGGTTGCGGTGGTGGTTCCGTCACCTGCCAGATCCGAAGTCTTTTGTGCAACCTCGACGACCAGCTTGGCACCCATGTTCTCGAACCGGTCTTCCAGTTCAATTTCCTTGGCCACGGTCACGCCGTCCTTGGTGACACTGGGGCCACCATAGGATTTGGAAATCAGAACATTTCGACCTGTCGGTCCCATGGTTGTTGCCACTGCATCGGCAAGTTTGTCGATCCCGGCCAGCATTTTCGAGCGGGCGCGATCGTCGAACATCAATTGTTTAGCCACTGAATTGTCCTCGACTGTGTATCAGAAAAATTTGACTGGATGTACGGATGAATCAGACGACTTTGGCCAGGATGTCCGATTCGCGAAGAATCTTGACATCGATACCGTCGATTTCGATTTCCGTTCCGCCGTACTTGCCGAAGATCACTTCGTCACCGACGACAACTCCGACTGCTCCCCGCTCGCCGCTGTCCAGCAGTTTGCCCGGGCCAACAGCCAGAACCGTTCCACGCTGCTGCTTTTCCCGCGAGTTGTCGGGCAGGACGATGCCCCCCGCTGTGCGCTCTTCTGCTGCCATCGGTTCAACTACGACACGGTCGTCAAGCGGACGAACTTTGATTTTGGCCATGTTAATGCTTCCTGGTATTTGTGTTGATTGAAACTGTATTGTTGACTAAATGAAAACTGACGACGGATTTCCGGCCTAAATGGACAAACGGCTTACATCATTCCCATGCCACCCATACCACCCATGCCGCCCATGCCCATACCGCCCATGCCACCCATACCCATGTCACCACCCCCCATGCCATGGTCGTGATGATGATCGCCACCTTCTTCTTCCTTTTTCGGAATGTCGGTGATCAGGCTTTCCGTGGTCAACAGCAGGCAAGCGACACTGGCCGCATTTTGCAGCGCCGTTTTTACCACCTTGGCCGGATCGATTACGCCATCCGCAACCAGATCGCAATACTCGCCGGTATCAGCATTGAAGCCGTCGTTCTTGCCTTTCATCTGGCGAACGCGATTGACGACCACAGCACCATCGTGACCGGCGTTTTCGGCAATACTGCGGAGCGGATACTCGAGCACCTTGCGGATGATCCGGATTCCGGCCAGCTCATCATCGCTCAGGCCTTCACCGATTTTGTCGAGTGATTTTTCGGCGCGGATCAGGGCCACACCACCACCAGCGACAATCCCCTCTGCCAGGGCTGCAGCCGTCGCGCTGCGTGCGTCTTCCAGAAGGTCCTTGCGTTCCTTCATTTCTGTTTCGGTCGCCGCTCCGACATGGATTTGTGCAACACCACCAGCCAATTTGGCCAGCCGTTCCTGCAGTTTCTCGCGGTCGTAATCGCTGTCGGTCATTTCGATTTCGCGGCGAATCTGTGCAACGCGAGCGTCGATCTCCTCCCGTTTGCCAGCGCCGCTGACCATCACGGTATCTTCCGAGGTGATCCGGATCTTTTTGGCCCGTCCGAGATCAGTCAGCTTGACGCTTTCCAGATCGATTCCACGGTCCTTGTAGATCACATTGGCACCAGTCAACACGCCGATGTCCCCCATGATGGCCTTCCGGCGGTCACCGTAACCCGGGGCCTTGACGGCACAAACCTGCAGGATTCCCCGCATCTTGTTGATCACCAGCGTCGCGAGGGCTTCCCCATCGATGTCTTCGGCGATAATCAGCAACGGCTTCTTGGCCTTGCTGACCGCTTCCAGCAACGGGATCAGTGATTTGTTGGAGGAGATCTTTTCTTCGTAAATCAGAATGTTGCAGTTTTCCATTTCCACCGAGACGTCATCCTGGTTGGTGACGAAGTGGGGTGAAAGGAAGCCGCGGTCAAACTGCATGCCTTCGACAACTTCCACCGTCGTCTCGCTGCCGCGACCTTCTTCAACCGTGATGACCCCATCCTTGCCGACTTTCAGGAAGGCGTCAGCCAGCACCGCACCGATCGAAGCATCATTGTTGCCGGCGATCGTGGCAACCTGCTGGATTTCTTTCTTGCTCTTCTCATCAATCTTGCTGGACTGTTTGGTAATTTCATTGACTACGGCAGTGACGGCTTTGGAGATGCCACGGGACAGCGCCATCGGATCAAAACCGGCTGCAATCATCTTCAGACCTTCACGAAAAATCGCTTCGGCCAACACGGTTGCGGTGGTCGTGCCGTCGCCGGCGACGTCGTTGGTCTTGCTGGCTGCTTCCTTGACCAGCTGAACACCAAGGTTTTCGTACGGGTCGTCCAGTTCAATGTCTTCGGCAA
>Ga0163150_10008647_pt1 | contig 11532 bp, 8 predicted proteins | sample OliLakLV19P2IB_FD_148628 | JGI IMG/M metagenome (GOLD analysis project Ga0163150, IMG submission 148628) | Freshwater microbial mat bacterial communities from Lake Vanda, McMurdo Dry Valleys, Antarctica - Oligotrophic Lake LV.19.P2.IB | ecosystem: Environmental > Aquatic > Freshwater > Lake >...
ATCCTGTTCATCGCCGCGGGCGCGTTTCACGTGTCGAAGCCGAGCGATCTGATTCCGGAACTGCAGGGCCGTTTCCCGATTCGCGTGGAGCTGAAATCGCTCACCACCGAGGACTTTATGCGCATTCTTCGCGAGCCGAAAAATGCGCTCATTCGCCAGTACGTCGCGCTGTTAGAAACCGAAGGGTTCAAGCTGAATTTCACCGATGATTCGATCGAAGAGATCGCCCGGCTGGCGGCTCAGGTGAACGAATCGAATGAGAACATCGGAGCTCGGCGCCTGCACACCATCATGGAGAAGCTGCTGGAAGAGATTTCCTTCTCCGCGCCGGACATGAAGAAGAAGAGCTTCAAGGTCGACGCGGCATATGTGCGGTCGCAGCTGGCCGACATCGTGAAGGATCAGGACCTCAGCCGCTACATCCTGTAGCCGCTCTCTATGCGTACTCATTTCGCCGTTCTGGCCGCAGTTTCTGTCGCGTTGACGGGCTGCGGCTATGTGGGCGACCCTCTGCCGCCCGCGCTGAACATTCCCCGTCCTGTTGCTGATCTCACGGCAGTGCAGCGTGGGTCGAAGCTGATTATTTCGTTTACCGCGCCGACGATGTCCAACGAAGATCTGCTGCTGGACCGGTTCGACGGCATTGATGTACGCGTGTCGGATAAACCTGTAAAGGCGGATCGGCCGGAGCCGGGTAAGCCGGTGACGGTCGAGGTACCTGCCGCCGAATGGCAGGGTCAGGACGCGCGAATCGCCGTGAGGCTGGCTGGGCCAAAAGGCCGATTTTCGGCGTTCTCCCCGGTCCTCGTGGTCCCGGTGGGCACGCCGCTGGCGACTCCCAAAGCGACTGTGACGCCGCATCCGGAAGGGGTCAGGCTCACGTGGACGGCTGTTCCTGGCGAACGGTATCGAATCTTCCGGGACGAGGCGCTGGTCGGCTCGGCGGACGGTGCCGAATTCATAGATAAATCCGTCACGTTCGGCAAGGAATACAAATATTCGGTGCAGGCTTTTGTGGAAATGCGGGAAAGCGACCCGACTGCGACCTTCCCCATCACGCCACGGGATCAGTTCCCGCCCGCTGCGCCGAAAGGCCTGCAGGCCGTCGCGGGACTGCGCTCCACCGAAGTTGCCTGGGATCGCAGTCCAGAGCCCGATCTTGCCGTGTATCGCGTGTACCGGGCCATTGGTTCGGGTGAGTTTTCAGTACTCGTGGACGGGGTGGAAGGAATTGCATTCAGTGACCGGCAGGTGGAGCCGGCAACGGCCTATCGCTACCGAATCACGGCGCTCGACAAGAGCGGCAATGAGAGTGAGCCTTCAGCGGTGCTGGAGATTCGCAGGCCCTGAGCCTTCAGCCGCCGATGGAGTACATCGGCCGGGGCGGTGGTACGAAGCCCTTCTGCTGAATCTCATGGCCGATCCACTTGGCGTGGATGTTTTCCCGAAGCCGCTCAGCGATGGCCGCATCCGAGGCTCCGCCCCGAAGCAGCTCCTTGACGTCGGTCTCGTCGACAGCGAAAAGGCAGTAGCGCAACTTGCCGTCCGCTGTGAGCCGGATGCGGTTGCAATTCATGCAGAATGGGCGGCTGACCGACGCGATAAAGCCGAGCTTTCCCACGCCGTCGGTAAAGCGGTATTCGGTGGCAGGCGCGCGAGGATCGGCGTCCGGCTCGGCTTCCAGCGCCCCGACCTCAGCCTCCACCCGAGCCACCAGCTCATCCGCGGTCAGCACCTTCGACAGGTCCCAGATTCCCTGCGAATCCAGCGGCATGAACTCGATGAACCGGATCTCAATCCCACGCTCGCGGCCAAAGCGGACCAGAGGGACGATGTCGTCCTCGGTTACACCCTTCAGCGCCACCGCGTTGATCTTGACCCTCATCCCGACCCGCTGCGCCTCGTCGATTCCCGCCATCACGCGGTCAAAATCATCCCGGCGTGTGATCTGCTGAAAACGGGCCCGGTCGAGCGTGTCCAGATGCACGTTGATGCGCGACAGCCCGGCGTCGAACAACGGCTTCGCTTCGCGCGCCAGCAACACGCCGTTGGTGGTGAGGCTGAGTTCACGAATTCCGGGGAGTTTGCCCAACGCCTCGATCAGCACCGGAAGGTCGCGGCGTAGCAGCGGCTCGCCGCCCGTGACGCGAATCTTGTCGACACCGAGGGTGGCCGCCACGCGTGCCACGCGCTCGATCTCCTCGAAACTGAGGATCTCCTCGCGACTCCCGAACTGCACACCTTCTTCGGGCATGCAGTAGAAACAACGGATGTTGCAGCGGTCGGTAACGCTGATCCGAAGATTCGTATGGGTGCGCCCGAAGGTGTCTATGAGTGCCATCACTTCACCGCAAGCATACGCTCAATGGGCAGTGCGGCGCGGCGAATCAGTTCCGGGCTGAGTTCGATGCGCGGCGCCAGGTTCAGCAGCGCATCGCGCAGCTTCTCCAGAGAATTCCGCTTCATGTATGGGCACTCACTGCAGTTGCAGTTCTCGTTCGCCACGAACCAGAACTTCTTGTTCGGAGCGATCTTGTGCATGGAGTGCTGCACGCCGCTCTCGGTCATAACGATGAATTCGTCTGCGTCCGAGCCCCTTACGTAGTCGATCAAGGCCGACGTGGATCCAATGAAATCGGCCTGCCTCAGCACATCGCCGGGGCATTCCGGATGCGCGATGACTACCGCCTCGGGATGCTCCGACCGGGCGGCAGTTAGGCGGCGGGCCGGGAACGTGGCGTGCACGATACAGGCGCCCTGCCAGATTTTCATGTTCTGGCGCCCGGTTTCTTTCTTCACGTAGTTGCCCAGATTCACGTCGGGCAGGAACAGAATCGGCTGGTCGGCGGGAATCGAGTTCACGATCTTCACCGCGTTGCGCGACGTGCAGAGGATATCGCTCTCCGCCTTCACCTCAACCGACGTGTTGATGTACGACACCACGGCGTACTCCGGGTGTGCCTGCCGGAATGCGCGCACCGCCGCGGCCGGACACGCGTCCACCAGCGAGCAACCGGCATCCATATCCGGCACCACCACGATCTTCTCCGGATTCAGCACCTTGGCGGTTTCGGCCATGAAGACCACACCGCAAAACGCAATCACATCGCTGTCCGTCGTTTTTGCCGCGCGTGACAATTCCAGACTGTCGCCGATAAAATCGGCCAGTTCCTGGATTTCCGACTCCTGATAATGGTGCGCCAGAATCACGGCGCGCCGCTCTTTCCTCAGTTCGGTAATCTCGTCGACGATGGAAGGGGCGATGACTGACATGGTCCTCTCGGGGGGATTTACTCCATAGTAATAGATGCAGTAACTCTTCCCCCGGGTTCGGGTTCAAACGTGTAGGCTAAAATACGATGCTGCCTCGTACGCTTCGAAGTCTTCTCTTTGCCGTTCTCCCCGTTACCGCCTTGCTCGGTCAAGGTACCAGTCCCTCCTGCACGGTTACCGCCGTCACGCCGACCGTCCGCGCAGAGGGACTCACGGAGCGCCTGGGAGACATCGTGTTCTCCTGTACGGCGCCTCCCGGAACTGCGGTCACTGGCAACCTGTCGGTCTTTCTGAATACCAACATCACGAATCGCGAGTTCGGCGATGGAGTGCTCGACGCGGCCTTGACCGTGAACGGGGCACTGGCCAATACCCCTCCCCGCCGTGGCGGAGCGTCACTCGTGACGTTCAACGGTCTGCAGTTCGCTTTCCCGCCGACGGGCGTGGTCGAAATTCGCCTGTCGAACCTCCGGGCCGATGCCAGCGCACTCCCTGCGTCCGGGGGGTTCTTCCCGGGGACTCCCATCACCGCGCGGGTAGCCTTCTCTCCCGCGACCCTGCTCAGCTTCACCCGCTCTGAGGTGACGGTTGGGATTCCGCAGCGGGGCCTCTTCGCGACGAGCCAGCAAACCGTGGTCGCGGCCCAACTGGGCTCGCCGCTGCCGGAATCCCCGATCACGTTCACCCGAGCCCTGGCCGCCAGGACGTTTTTCGCCACGACTCGCGTCACCGAAGCATTCGCGACGGCTTTCGAGCCCAAACAGGCCGGAACCGATACCGGAACACGAATCGTAGTCCGGTTCTCCGGCTATCCGTCAGACGCACGCATCTTTGTTCCGTCCCTGGTTGCAGGCTCGAGCGCCAGTACCCCCACCGCCGCCGGCGATTTTGGCGGTACGATCTCGCCCGGCGCCTATGCGCCTGGCAGCGGCACACTGGCGCTGGTCCGTGTCCAGTCCACGGGGCCGCAGGGCGAGTCGGGCTTCTATTCGAACCCGATCTCTGACGAACTCACCGAAGTTCCGCTCGTGGGTGGCACGGGAATCGCCGTTTTTGAGGTCCTGGATGCCGATCCGCGACGCACGGAGAGCGCCCAAATCCCCGTATTCCTCGGTCTTCCGCGTAGCGGCTCTGGCGGGAGCTCGACCGTAACAGCCGCGGTGAGCTTCGGCCCGAATGGCGGCACCGGTTATCCCCGCTTCACGGCTGTCGCCGCACCCACAGACTGTTCGGTTTTCAGCGACTGCAACGCCTACGTACCGAAGCTCCGTGCCGATCCGGCCAACACCACGTTCCGGCTGCTGCAGGGTGGAGTGGCCAACCAGCAGTTCCTGATCTACAACGAGGGCGGCGGCTCCATCATGCCGTTCACGACGCGGGTGGAGTACACGAATGGCTCGGGCTGGATCCGGCTCGATCCCGAGGGGGATCTCGTGGCCCGGCCGGTGCGCATGGTGGTGATCGCGACGCCGCAGATGGCCCCGGGCGCCTACCGCGCCACGGTCGTCATTGACGCAGGTGGGGCGGGTGTCGCTCGCTACAACATCACGCTCGAAGTGGTCGCGCTGCCGCCCGAGCCACCCGCCGTTCCCAGACCGCGTGTGACCCAGGTGCTGCATGGCGCCACGTTCGAAGCCGGCCCTGTGGCGCGCAACGCCTACTACACCCTCAAGGGCGAGAACCTGGCGGGGAACAACCTGAGCGTGACATTCGACGGCAAGCCGGCGCTAACCACTTACACCAGCGCCAACCAGATCAACGTGCTGGTGCCGGCCGACCTGGGCTCGAACACCGCCCAGCTGGTGGTTTCAGCCAACGGAGTTTCCAGCACACCTGTCACTGTGCAGGTCACCGACGCTTATCCCGGCATTTTCGATCCAGGGATTCTGAACCAGGACGGTTCGGTTAACTCGCCCACGAATCCCGCGCAGGCCGGAACGTTCGTGCAGATCTATGCCACGGGCCTTCTGGGGCCGCGCGACAACGGCGTTATCGACGCCCGGCTGCACGATGTCAGCATCGGCAATCCGCCCTACGCGGGACCGGCACCGGGAATTCCGGGGCTGCAGCAGGTCAACCTGCAGATTCCGCGGGAGTGGCCGACGTTCACCACGGAGGTTCTGCTCTGCACAACCGCTACGGGAACGCGCACCTGCAGCACACCCGTGAAGATTCACATTCGACAGACGCCTTAGCTGCCTGGGCTCCGGTGGGATCACAGACTGCCTGATCTCGGTGCGCTGGATCCAGGGTCGCTCAATCGCCTCGGAAGATGAGCCTGCTGATCAGTAGCGCCAATCCGAATCCAAAGCACAATCCTGAGGCGAGGAGCCCCATAACATCAGACCCGTGCAGCGTTGCGACGCGCGGATTACTCATGCCATTGATGAACGGCGGGACCCCAGACAGCAACACGAACAAACCGACAAAAATTCTCGCCTTGCGCCGGGTGTTTGGGCTTGCCATGGGGTTTCAAACAGCACGTCGGCCGAGGACAGCTCGGGCAGGCCGCCTCCGGCCTGCAACACACGGTGGACTCCCGGGTCGTCGCTCATCCATTCCGATGCGGACATCTCCCGGACAACGGCAGTCACCCGATGACCCTCCCACCGAAGCGCCCGCACCAGGCAGGCGCCCAGCAGACCGGTAGCATTATTCACAATCGCGTTCATCTTGCCCTCAGCCCCTCTAACAGGGTGGTAATCATGTGGTCGACCAGACGGCCCTTGTCGGACCACGGAAACTCGGGATGGGTGATTAGCAGCGCGGTCAGTCCGTGAATCGCCGACCACAGCGTCTCGCTCACAAGTTGGGGATCATCGGCTCGGAGTATTCCGGCCTCCATGCATCGGGAAACGCTGCGAACCAGCGCCCCGAATGCCAGATCGCCGACACAATCGGCCTTGCATGGAGCATCCCTCGCAGGGAAGACCGTATGGCGCATCAAAAATGTGACACGGTAGTGCGCTGGGTGGTCGAGACCGAACTGTATGTACGCTTTCAGTCCGAGGCTAAGACCCTCAAGTGGCTCCAGGTTTTCGCTCTCGATTGCGGCGAGGACCTGGAGCAGGCCGCCAAACGTGTCGGCGCACACGTTGTCGAGCAGGTCCGTCTTGTCCTTGAAATAGAGGTAGATCGTGGTGGGCGAGTACTCAATCCGCTCCGCGATCTTCCGCATTGACACCGCCTCGTAGCCCTCTTGCGAGAACAGATCGGTCGCGGCGTCGAGGATCACCTTCCGAAGTTCCTCTTTCTCTCGAGCTTTGCGTTCCTGAACACCCATCAGTTAATGAACAGCGTTAAGTTGCAGAATACCGTCAATCGACGAACTCGTCAATAAGTAGGAGAAGTCACAGTCTCGTTCTTCGTTTTTGAAAATTTTTAAGGGAGGCCTACAGATTTCTGTTGCATTACCGAAATCCATATACTAATATTGGAATCAAGACGGGGAGGCAACTCCCACCAAAGCGAGACTAACCTCATAGAAAAGACCCCTGAAGCAATCCTCCCCGTCGCCCCTCGGGGTTGCTTCCTCCTCCAGAAACACTCTACCAAAAACAGTTTTTCCGTAAAACGGTAGTTCCCCCACCAACAGAACAGGATTACAGATTTCAACTCCGCTTACGGCGTCCGTTCAACCGACGGCCAGTTGGCACTATCGTTAACCGTCAGCCGCAGCACGTCCTGGCTCAGAGAGGCAGGTTGCCGTGCTTGCGCTTTGGCGTGGTTTCTACTTTTGTCTCCAACAGTTGCAGCGCCCGGATGAGCCTCGGCCGAGTCTCGTGCGGCTCGATGACATCGTCAATGAACCCTCGCTCAGCGGCGACAAAGGGGTTGGCGAACCGGTCCTTATATTCGGCCACTCGCGACTCACGAGCCCCTTCGTCGGACGCAACTTCACGCCGGTACACAACGTTGACCGCGCCCTCGGCGCCCATCACCGCGATTTCAGCCGTCGGCCACGCCAGGTTCAGGTCGGTTCGAAGGTGTTTGGAGCCCATCACACAGTATGCGCCGCCATAGGCCTTGCGAGTCACCACGGTGATTTTCGGGACGGTAGCCTCGGCGTAGGCGTACAGCAGCTTGGCGCCGTGCCGGATGATGCCACCGAATTCCTGGGCTGTGCCGGGCAAAAAGCCAGGCACATCCTCGAACGTGACGATGGGAATGTTAAACGCGTCACAGAATCGCACAAACCGCGCCGCCTTTACCGAGGAATCGATATCCAGGCATCCGGCGAGCACGGCGGGCTGATTCGCCACTATACCCACGCTCCGCCCGCCGAGGCGCGCAAATCCGACCACGATATTGCGCGCGAAGTGCTCCTGCACCTCAAAGAAGTTGGCGTCGTCGACGATTCGCGAGACCGCATCGCGCATGTCGTAGGGCTGATTCGACTCCTCCGGCACCAGCGTGTCGAGGCTCAAATCCATGCGCCCGGCCGGATCGGATGTGGGCACGCGGGGCGCGTCTTCGCGGTTGTTCTGCGGCAGGAATCCGAGCAGTTCGCGAATCCGGACCAGGCAGTCGGCGTCATTCTCGGCCAGAAAGTGCGCGACGCCGGAAACAGAGTTGTGCGTCTGGCCGCCGCCCAGATCCTCTTTGCTTACATCCTCATGCGTGACGGTACGGATCACCTCCGGCCCGGTGACGAACATGTGGCTGGTCTTGTCGACCATGAAGATGAAGTCGGTGAGCGCCGGGGAATACACCGCGCCGCCGGCGCACGGCCCCATAATTGCGGAGATCTGCGGCACCACGCCGCTGGCCAGCGTGTTTCGCAGGAACACGTCGGCATAACCACCCAGCGACAGCACGCCCTCCTGGATTCGCGCGCCCCCGGAATCATTCAGACCGATGACTGGTGCGCCGACCTTCGTCGCCAGGTCCATGATCTTGACGATCTTCTGAGCGTTGCTTTCCGACAGCGATCCGCCAAATACCGTGAAGTCCTGGGCAAACACGAAGACCGGGCGTCCGTTGATTAGCCCATGTCCTGTGATGAAGCCATCGCCGTCGATGACCTGATGCTCCATCCCGAAGTCCCGGCAGCGGTGGCGCACCAGCTTGTCCGTTTCTTCGAACGAATCCTCGTCCAGCAGTAGTTCCACGCGCTCGCGGGCCGACAGCTTTCCCTCGGCGTGCTGCCGCTTGCGACGCTCGTCGCCGCCACCCGCCTCAGCCGCGGCATGACGCCGCCGCAACTCCTCAAGGCGCTTCGAACTCACTGAATTCATTTGACCTCACGTTAACATCGCGGCACGGGCGCGCTTCCGCATCATGGATTCGAACGACGCCCTGGGCACGTCCATTCTCTTGCGCAATTCGGGATCCCGCAGGTCCTTTCGAGCGCCGTTCGACATCGCTTTCGCTGCCACATCGAAGGCGCGGCTGTCGGCTTCGCGGATCCCTGCCAGTGCCCGGTAGTATCCCTGCTGCCCCTCAATCTTGCGGCATCCGGCTACCAGCGCCTCCATCACGTCAGCCAGTTCCGGTAAGCGGGCGACTTTGCCGCCCCACTCGTCCAGAAACGGCGACAGCGGCAGGAGAAGTTCGGCTGACCGGCGGAGCGCTTTCACCGGTCGAAGCGGATAGTGCCGGTGTCCTTCGGCTGACATTCCGGTAGCCTGATACATCTTTACGGCAGCCGCGAACTTGCCGCGCTCAGCGTACTCGTCCAGTTCGGGCCGGGTGGCCGGAGTTTTGGTCCAGAAACTCAGCCCCTGGGTCAGATCGCCACGGTTGTGCGCCAGCGACATGACCACTTTCAGCAAATCGATTTCGGCTCCTGGCTCTTTCGAAACCGCCGCAAAGATCGCCTCCTCACGGGCGATCTCCTTATTAATAGCGGTCCGGGCGGCGTCGGCCGATTCCGTGTCGCCGAGCTCCAGGAAACGCCCAAGCGCCCCGGCCAGCACGCTCCAGTGTTCGCCGTCATGTCCGCTGACATCCCGGCAGACACGCGTCGAGATGCCGTCGAGGGCCCACTTTTGCGCTTCCAGAGCCAGCGCAAGCATAGGCCGCAGGACGTCGGGGTCGCGCGATTCGCGCCACAGCAGCCCGCGAATTTTCGAATCGACGTCAGTGGGGACGAACGTGGCGACGCTGGCATGATGACACGCCACGCACAGGGCGAAGTAGTCCTGAATCTGGTCCTCAGCGGTAAGGCCAGGCGCGAGCATAGTCCGCCACGACGCCAGAATACGCAGGAATCCATGCGGACCGCCGCCCAGTGTCACAGGTCTGCCGGGTTCAGCCGGAGGCAGTCGAGCAACCAGGAAGGGAGCCGCGTTCCAGACTAAATCGGTCAGAGATGCCGGAGAAATCCATTTGCTCCAGGCCGGAGAAGCGAGCCCGGCTTCAGAATCAGCCACGAATCCCAGAATGACACGCTCGGCGACAAATGAGCTTCGAAATAACCTATTAGTCTGTTCTGGCAGACCGAAAAGCCAGACGTGGGTACCAAAGTAATGCAGAAACAAGAACTTCCACTTCGGCATCTGGACGCGGACGCCGTTTGGGAGGCCTCATTCGACGGACTGCGACTCACTGACCGCGACGGCTACACTCTTCGGGTGAACAACGCGTACTGCCGGCTGGTGCAGAAGCCACGGGAGGAGCTGGAAGGGCAGCTGTTTACCAATGTCTATGCCCTGGATGTCCAGAGCAAAACACTGCGGGCCTATACGGAGCGTGTGCGGTCGGGCCACGTGCCCGAGGGTTACTTCGAACGCCGCATGAGGTTCGCGGACGGTCGCGAGGTGTGGCTGGATTTGTCGGTATCCCTGATGCAGAACGGCGGAGAACTTGCCGTTTTGTCGGCCATCCGAGACGTTACCGAACGGAAAGAAAGCGTCAATCTTGCCGTCCAGTCCGACGCCCGGTTCCGAACGCTGCTGGAAGGGTCGGCAGACGCAAATATTCTCATCGTGAACGGCAGATTTGTGAACTGCAATGTCGCTGCACTCAGGCTGCTGGAGCATGAGCGAGATTTCATCATTGGCAAGACGCCCGCCGCCGTCTCCCCAACGCTGCAGCCTGACGGCCAGAGTTCAGAGGAGGCGGCGCGAATATGGATACAGAAAACTCTGACGGAAGGCGCGGCGCGGTTTGAGTGGGTCCACCAGAAGAGCGACGGCCGACCGGTGTGGGTGGAGGTGGTACTCACCGCCCTGCCCTGGGATACAGGCAAGTGCCTCTTCGGCACCTGGCGCGATATCACCCACCGTAAAGAGGCCGACGCCGCTCTCTCCTTCGAGCGGCATCGCCTCGCCAGCATCATCGAAGGCAGCAATCTCGGCAGTTGGCAGTGGAACCTCCAGACCGGTGAAGTCCTCATCAACGACCGCTGGGCCGAAATGCTCGGCTACACAATGCAGGAGCTTTCACCCACCAACTTCGAGACCTGGAGAACGCTGGTTCACCCTGCCGACCTTAGCCACAGCGAAAAACTCGTCAGACGCCATATTGCGGGTGAGCTGGATCACTACGACGTCGAAGTCCGGATGCGCCACAAAGACGGACGCTGGATCTGGATCCACACCATTGGCAGAGTTGTCGACTGGAGCAAAGCCGGGGAGCCGCAACTCATGTACGGCACCCACAGCGACATATCCAGCCGTCGGCAGGCCGACGAAGTTCTGCGCGCCACCAACCGGAGCCTGGAGGAAGCCACCGCCCGGGCACACAAGATGGCGGATCGTGCAGAGGCGGCGAATGTAGCCAAAGGTGAGTTCCTGGCCAACATGAGCCATGAGATCCGAACTCCACTCAACGGGGTGATCGGAATGTCGGGATTGCTGCTCGATACCAGTTTGAACGAGGAACAGCGCAGCTACACGGAAGTAATCCGGTCCTGCGGCGAGGCCCTGCTGGCGCTTGTCAACGACGTACTCGATCTGTCCCGGCTGGAAGCGGGTAAACTCTCGGCTCAGTCCATCGCTTTCCGCCTGTCCGGGCTGTTGCGTGATCTGACTGTCATGTTCCGGCCACAGTGCCTCCAGAAAGGACTCACATTCACCGTCAACGTGGCCGAAGACATGCCCAGAGCGTTTCGGGGCGACTCGCACCGGCTGCGCCAGGTCCTCATCAACCTGATCGGAAATGCAATCAAGTTCACGCAACACGGGGTAATCGCCATCGAGGTAAGTATGGATTCCGGCGCGCTGTGTTTTTCGGTCCGCGACACGGGCGTCGGCATCCCGGCCAACAGGTTGCCGGAACTGTTCGAGAGGTTCACCCAGGTGGACGGTTCACTGA
>Ga0163150_10008648_pt1 | contig 11531 bp, 15 predicted proteins | sample OliLakLV19P2IB_FD_148628 | JGI IMG/M metagenome (GOLD analysis project Ga0163150, IMG submission 148628) | Freshwater microbial mat bacterial communities from Lake Vanda, McMurdo Dry Valleys, Antarctica - Oligotrophic Lake LV.19.P2.IB | ecosystem: Environmental > Aquatic > Freshwater > Lake >...
CGATCCTGAAACCGGCGAAATCCTCGACCCCTGAGCTTGCTCAATATCGCCGCCGAAACGCAGAGGGCCCCCGATCGGGGGCCCTCTGCGTTAACACCTGCATCCACCGTCAGTGATGTACTTTTACTCCGCCCAAGTGATGTACTTTTGGTCCGGCGTTGACAGTCACGCTCGGCTTCGAGCATGGAGACCAAGCTTACACCATTACAAAGTCCTTCGTGAAAAGCCCTGCGGCAAGCTTGACGCGAGGCGGCATCGAGATTGCTCGTGGTCGCGAAGCTGACGAGATGGTCTGGGAGTTACTCGGCATCGCTCCGGGCAGCGGCAGATCGGTTGATGAATCCGCCTTTGGTATCCTTTGGGTTGGACAAGGGCAATCTCTCCGCGTTCCGGAGCCAACGGAAGCGGCGACGACCGTTCTCAATACCGCAATTCAGGCAGAGGTCGGCACCTTGGTCGGCGGTGAGCGTGCTCGCTCCGTTCTGGCATCGCTTATGGAAGAGCTCGCGCAACTCGTCACTGATACCGGTCGGCCGAAGGCTGGCAGGCCGCTGGCCGATGCAGCAGCTCGTCTGGAAACTCTGCAGAGAGACCTCTCAGATGGAGAGTCTCGCCTATCTGTTCTCGATGGCCAATTGGTCGAGTTGGGAGCGAAGCGCGGTGAGAGAGCGCGACTCGGGGATGCTGCTCTTATGAAAGAAATGACATCTGACCTTGAGTCAGCGCAACAGAATCTGAAAGCAGGAGAAGGAGCCGCCGCGTTGCTCTTGCAGTTCGAAGCGGCCGAGCAGCGCAGCAAAGCGGGGCTCGAACGCCAGGAGCGGCACCTCGCCGATCTTCATGAACGGCGAACCCGAATAGATAGCGATCGCAAGCGCGATAAGGAAATTCGTGGAGCGCTTACGCCGCTTGACGCTGAAGAACAAACCGCGCGGGGGACAATCCGGATCGCGCGCGACGAAATTGCCGGGCTCGACGTGCAATCGGAGCAGGAAGAGGAACAGGAGCGTAACCTTCAACGTCTCGCAACGGCGGTCTCGCGCGTTAGCGCTCGTGACTCCTTGGTTCGGCAGCGGGGCGGGCTGGAAGAGCTTGGGAAACGGCTCGTCAAGAATACAGCAGGTCTTGCTAGCAATCGCGTCACCGCAGCAGTGATGACGTCGGTAGAGGAAGTCGTGCGCGAGCTTTCCCTACTCACGGCGCGCCTCGAAGCGTCAGCGCCCGAGGTGGCGATTGAGTTGGGCGTGAGCGGTGTGGGACAGGTATCGATTGCCGAGACGCCGCTTGCAGGGAACGTGGTACAGGCGGCCGTCGATACCCTGACAATTCGGGTCGGCGATTTGGCGATCATTGCCGTGACGCCGCCCAAGGCTGCCAGTGCGGCTGATCAAAAGAAACGCCGCGAAGCTTCTCGCCGTTGACGAGGATGAGCGCACCCTGGCGGAACACCGCTTGGCGCACGGCGCGTTCGATTTGGCGGGAGAAGGGAAGCGTTGCCGGCGGCGGTGCAGTTTCGCGCGCAACGGCCTTGCGCATGCGCTCGCTCAGAAGGCTCTCGTCGCGGGGTGATTTAGCCTTGCCGAACATCCACCCGCCGAATCATTGTGCAACTTTGCGATAGGCTAACACGACTGGATTAGCGAAGCGGTGCAAAGGATGTTCCCCGCCACCCGCCGCCACCTCCGCACCGGGGATCGCCGTTCGAAGGACTGAGACGCGCTGGCGCAACACCCAAACCCAACCACGCGTGGCGCGGCGGCGATGACTAGCTTTGGCGACCGGCGCGCTGGATAGCGTGGCGGGCGATGCCCATGAACACGCCGCGGCCGTTGCCCCGTCGGGCTGAACAGAGTTCGGCCGGGATTTCTCTGGCGCCGCGACGGGTCTGAATGACGCCGGTGTTGTTGTCATTGCCGGTCTGGACGATCGAGCCGTCGAGATTGCGCCCGATTTGAATGAGGCAGGCGGCGTTGTTGTCGCCGATCTGCGTGATGGCGCCGGTGTTGTTGCGACCGAACTGGCGGATGCCGGCGGTGTTGCCCTGACCGTTCTGGACAATTGCCGCGCCATTGTTCGCGCCTTCTTGTTGCACGCTCGACTGGTTCTCTGTTGCACCGATCGCGGCAGCATAGATCATGGCGGGGATGTCGCGGCGTTGCTGGGCGTGCGCTTCGCCGGCCATCAGCGCGGCCATGGAGACAGCTGCAATCATTGCGTGGGTAGAGCGTTTCATCGCCGGGCCGTTACAGGTTGAAGCTGCGGCGGCACAACTGGCCGCTGTCGTCGCGAAGCGTCAGCGTTGCGCGAACGCGCGCGCCGCGTTCGACGCTGATTTCGTTCTCGCCGAGTAGAGCCGAGGATCCGGCGGTGAGATCGAGCGCGCCACTTTGATTGATGTCGGACGACCCCGCCGAGCCTGACTTGGTGATGACGAGATCGTATGCGCCGGAGATATCGCGGTCAGCGAAGGCGCGGGCCTGAATCAGGAGTCCGTTTGTGGTGCGCCGCGAGCGGACTTCGCAGGTTACAGCATCGTTGTACGAGGCATGGCGCGCCGGTTCGACACGCGCCGATGCGGGCGCGACAGTTTCGGGTGCGATTGCCGCAGAGATGACAGGCGCAGCCGAGAGCGTGTCAGCGGAGTCCGTTTCGGTGCGTGCGGCGGCCGAACAAGCCGTCAACGCAGCGATCGCCGCCATAGCAAGGAGAGAAAATTTTGTCATGGATGTTGCTCCCTTGGGGGCAAAGCCACGAGAAGGCGCTGAGGCGCCTTCCCGCAAACTTCGATCAGTTGTAGCCGCTTTGGACCACGACCGAGATGTTGCCTTCGCCGCGTTGACGCACTTCGACGTCTTGACCGTTTCCGATCTGGATGATGCCGGAGGTGTTGTTGACGCCGTCTTGATCGGTGACAGCGCGGCTGCCGTTGCCGATTTGCGCGACGCCAGCGACGTTGCCGCGACCGGTCTGAATGGTTTCAGCGCGGAGGTTGCGGCCTTCTTGGCCGGTGGCGGAGAAGTTATCGCTGCCCACCTGTGTGGTCACGACATGATTGCGCGTGCCGTATTGGTCCATGCGCATGAAGTTGCGATAGCCGTCTTGTACGCCGCGCGCATAATGGCGACCGCCACGTTGATTGATGACTGCGCCGTTGCGGTCGCCGGATTGCGCCTGACCGGCGGCGTTGGCGTATCCCGATTGTGTGACGACGGTGCGGTTTTGCGCGTGTGCGGCGCCAACACTCATGCTGGCGAACAAGGCAGCGGCCGCGACCGCGGTAAGCAAACGTTTCATGGATCAAGCTCCCAGTTCAAGTGCAGCGTTCCCTCGCCGACGCTTGAACGAGTGGGAGAATGTCGTGCGCATGCTGAGCGGTGTTTGAACGAAAGACTCAGAGTGCAGCCGATCGGCGCCGATTGCAGAGCATGCAATCGCAGACAAAAGAGCGCCCCGGAGTTTCCTCCGGGGCGTTGAGCGCAAGTAGGTCGAGGAAGGAGACGTTCGGCTCAGTCGTCGCTCAGAAGCACGCTCAAAATGACGCCGGTGGCGATCGCGACGAGGAGATAGTTGCCGCGATCGTCCTCGAGATAGCGATAGCCGCGCGGCGGCGCGCGAAGCCCGCAATCGCGCCAGTCCACTTCGTCGTAGCGGTCGCGATAATAGGAGGGCAGTCGGTCGCCGCGCCGCCAAGCGCGATAGCCGGGATCGAAGTGAGGATCGTCATAATACGTTGCCGGCGGTGCGCCGTAATGCCATTGGCCGCGGTAGGTGTAGCCGTTGAACGCGCGTGAATTCCAATGCTCGCGCCGGATGGCGCGACGCAGATCCTGCCTGTAGCGGTCGGTCCGCCAATCGCGGTAGTGATCGGCCCGATCGTCGCGATCGTGTCGGTCATAGTCGCGGTCATAGTCGCGATAGCGGTAGTCGCGATAGCGGTAGTCGCGCTCGTGCGCGGCCGCCGCAGCGGGAACCGTCAAGGGGGCGCCAAGTGAAGCGGCCGCAAGGACCGCCGTGATGATGCGTTTCATGAAGCACACGCTCCCGTCATGCTTCCCTCTCATGGCAAGATTTGACAAAGCGGCTGAACGGCGCGTGAATCCACGTTCGCTGTGTTTCACACCGCGTGCGGGCATCTTCTTAAGGTTCACGAACGTCGCGAAAGGATGACGCGGCGATCGCCTTCGCGGCGAGCTTCGAGATTGGGGCTGGATGAGAGGAGTTCGATGAACGCTTCTGGATCGGCGTAAACGTAGCCCGCCGACGCGCATTTCACCCAGTGCGGAATCTTCCAGTTCGAAACGCCAGCCGGTTTGCTGTGAGACTTAGGCGATGGCTTCGTCCAGCGTCTCGCCGTCGAACGCCAGCATGTTGTCGCGCCAGGCGAGGTGAGGGGAGTTTGGGGCGTCGCGCGTTACGCTTGCCGGGCTCTCGTGCTTCGCCATGAGGCACCGGTCGCCACACCGGAGAGCGCAAGGAAGCCCAGGGTTTGCGGGGGCACGCGAGTTAGCGGTTCAAACACGCCGCGCGCGGCCACAAGCACGACCATGAAAGCCAGAATGACCGCGACGCGGATCAGCGTGGCGAAATCCGGGTCCATGCGCTCGATTCCGACTCTGCCGAAGATGGCGGTGAGAGCCGCGAAAGCGGCGGAGAGTAGCGCCCTCGCCTGCCAAGTTTCAAACAGAGACCTCATTTTGCTTTCCTTGATCTACGACGCGAGCGTGCGTGTGAGACTGGACCAAGGGAAAGATTGCTTCACGCGCGCGCGATTACGCAGCTTGCGTTGCCTTTCCGGGGTGTTCACCCGGTCGCTGCGGCAACGCGAGAATGAGCAGCAGAATTGCCACGGCGAGAACAATCGACGCGATGGGGCGGCTCAGCGCGAGGCCGCCATGATCGAGCGGTTTGTCGAGAAAGTCGCCAACGGTCGCGCCGAGGGGGCGGGTGAGAATGAAGGCGAGCCAGAACAAGGTCACCCGTGAGACGCGCGTCCAAAAATAGAGCGCGGCGATGATGGCAAGGGCGCCGGAAAATACGAGTGCTGCTCCGACATACCCGAGTCCCGGTGAGCCTGTAGTCGCGGCTGGGTCGCCCGCGCCAGCGGCCATCCAGTCGCCGAGCGCGGTGCCGAGGGTTTGCGAAAAGGTGATCGTCGTCCAATAGAATAGCTCAACTCTCGGCGTGTTCACGGTGTCAACGTTGATGGTGCGCTCGGACCAGTACCAAATGCCAAGAGAAAGCAGCACCAAGGCGAGCAGCATCGTTGAGCCGCCGATGTAGCCAATGCCGAGGGAGCGGGTGCAATAGTCTGCGAGCGTGGTTCCGGCTGTCGTGGAGGCGATGATCGTCGCCCAGTACAAGAATGGATGAAACCGTTTCGCGATGATCTGAGCCGCCACCAGCACCACCAATATGCCGAAGAAGATGGCGGTGCCGATCAAATAGCCGTTCGCGTTGGCGTTGTCCGTGGTCTCGCCAAGCCAGCTCATGGTGACGGTGTCGCCGCCAGTTTCGCCAAGCGTCGTGGCGAGAATCTTGATGATCCAGAACCCGATCGTAACAGCGGGCACTTTGCTCATCATGGCTTGCGTGTTTTGATCGGCCTGGGTGCTCACGTCGGCGCCTCGCGATTTGTCTAGAAGGTGAAAAGGACCGAGCTGTACCAAGAGGTACGGCCGGTATCGTCGCGGTTCTGCAGGCCCGTGCCCACATAACCCAGGAAGTGAACGTGCTCGGTGAGATCGTAGGTGGCGCCGAGGCCGAGCGTCGTGGACGCAAACCCGCCTTCAGTGTTGGCGGTCTGATGAAAGAGCTCACCACCGACTTCTAAGTTCGGCATCACACGTCGCGTGAGCGCCCAGCCGGCGACGCAATAGTCCTGCGAATCGCCGCCGCGATTGATGGCGCAACCGCCGCCGCCGAAGGTAGACCAATTTTCGCCCTCACGGCCGATCCAGATCGGCAATAGGAGCGAGGCATGCTGGTCGCCGAGATCGGAACCGCTGGGCAGGAAGACGCGCGGAAACACTGCGACGTCCCAGCCGAATGTGTCTTGGTGCAAGAAGCGAATCTTTGCGGCGAGTTCGACGTTGCCCACGCCCGATTGTCGGCTTGCGCCATTCATCTGCTCGAAGCTGACGGGAACCGCGACTGTCAGCTGAAGGTCGTCGCCACCACCGTAATTGAAATCCAGACCGTAATCGCCCTCATCGCCATCCGCGACGGAAGCCTGCGCCCCAAAGAGCAAGATTTCGTACTCGCCATGCGGGGTGGTGGCGGGATCGTCGGTCAAGAATGGCGGTCCGGCAGTAGCGGGTGTCACCCACACCGCAACGCTCGCTGCCGCTGCCGCCGCGCCCGTCAACCATGCCCGATTGCTCACGATGGCTATCGCCTCTGCTTTGTGTTGGAGCATTAGTCAGCATCGAGGGTTCGCGCCGCGAACTCTTCTTAGAACCGAGATGCTGTGCCGAAGGATGCCGGAAGGTTGGAATTTCCCAACCTGCCAGAGCATTGGGAAATCCCAATCTTGCAGCAAGCTCGGGCCAAGCCGTCTCCGCCCACACTGAGGGCTGGTCCTCTGTGTTTCACAGACGATCGCACCCCGCCGTTAGGAGATGCGCATGAGCGTTCTAGCTCGCGAGACGCTCGCGCATCGGACGTCACATCGATTATCTAGCGTTCTTGCTTGGCCGCATTGGTTTTGGGTGATTTTGGCCCTTTACCTCGTCGCGCACGTTCTGTTGCGCCTCTGGGAAACGCCGAATATCGGCAAGAACGAAGTACAAGAGGCAGTGGCGGCTCAGGCTTGGGCCTGGGGCTATCAGCCACGTAATCCGCCCTTGCATACATGGCTTCTGATGGGCGCTTATGGCGTGTTCGGCGTTGGCCTGCTGGCGCACGTTGTTCTGAAATACGTACTGCTCGGCGCAGCGTTGGGGTTCGCTTTTCTGTGCGGACGAAGGGTTCTCTCAACTACAACGCTCGCCGCGTTCGCCGCTCTCTCGATTACCTTGCTCGCGCCGTTCGCGTGGACTGTGCACACCGCGTCCACGCACACGCTGTTGATGGCGGTCTTGATCTTGGCGACGCTTTGGGCGGCCATGCGCCTTACGACGACGGGCCGACTAATCGATTATGCAATCTTTGGCTTAGCGATCGCTCTTGGGCTCTTGTCCAAATACTCATTCCCGCTGTTTTTGGCGCCGCTCCTTGTTGCGATGCTGTGTCAACGCGAGTTGAGGCGCGCCTTGCTCAATTGGCGGATTGCCTTGAGCCTCGGACTCGCCGCGCTTGTTCTCGCACCACACATCATCTGGATGCTCACGGCGCGGTTTGATTTCGTAGAGTTCCTGGCCGAAAAGCAGCACAGCGAAGTCGCACAACCTTATCTGGTCGATGTGGCTTCCGGCCTCGGCAACGTAGCTCTTGGCGCTTTAAGCTTTCTCGCTCCGTTCATTCTTTTGTTTCTTCTAATCTCCCGTAAGGCGTTCGCGGCGCCTGCCGGGGCGCCTTCGCCGTGGGCGCGCGCCTTGTTGCTTCCACCGATACTGGGTCTTGGGCTTCTGGCCGTAGACGTTTTCGCTTTGCGAGCGACGCAGTTCGAAGAACGCTACATGACGTGTGCGCTCTTGGTCACGCCGATTGCGCTTTTCGCGTGGCTCGATCGGCGTGCAATCGAGACGCGAAGTCTGCGCTGGCTCGGTATCAGCATTGCGGTGGTCATGGCGATTGGATTTGCTGGGCTTGCGGGACGGGCTCTATTCTATCATCAAGACTGTAACCGCTGCTGGGAAGAGATGCCCATCGAGGACGTTGCGCGGGATATACGCACAGCGGGCTTCACGAATGGCACCATCATCGCCGATCACTACAATGTCGGCGGCAACATGCGTTTGGCGTTCCCACAATCTCGGATCATCGCCGCGAACTATTATGTCGCTCAGCCCGATATCGAAGCGCGGGGTCAGTGCATGCTGGTCTGGAATGCGCGCAATGCCGGGGACGCGGTGCCGGCTCTGATCGCGAACGTGATTGCGCAGAATAACGTCAGTCTGCCTGCCGGAGCGCCAACCTATTTTGAGGCGCCTCTTCGCCGCAGCACCAACCGAATGGATCGCTTCGGCTACTGGATATTGCCTAACGCCGACGCTAATTGCCGTCCGTTGGGGACTGATCAGCCTCAAGTAGCCGGAGCCAATCGCTGACTCTTACGCCTAAGCGGCCTATGCTGTGCGCGGTCGCTGGTCATAGGGCCGGTGAGCAAGAGGCGTCGTCTCCGTGATGCGTATCCTTCTGGTGGAAGACGATGAAGACACTGCGGCCTACGTCATCAAGGGTTTGCGCGAAGTTGGTCAATCAGTCGAACGCGCGCGGGACGGCAGGGATGGATTGTTTCGAGCCACCGGCGAGGAGTTCGGTCTCATAATTTTGGATCGCATGATGCCGGGGCTGGATGGGTTGTCGCTGCTCAAGGCGGTCCGCGCGGCGGGTGTTACGGCGCCAGTGCTCATGTTCACGGCAATGGGCGCAATTGAGGATCGGGTTTCCGGCCTTGAAGCGGGGGCGGACGATTATCTCATAAAGCCATTTTCTTTCGCCGAACTGAATGCGCGCGTAAACGCGCTTGGCCGGCGCCAGCCGCTGAAGCAGGAGGAGACCACGCTCGTGGTCGCCGATCTCTCACTCGATCGATTGCGACGCCTGGTCAGGCGCGGCGATTCCCAGATCGACTTACAACCGCGCGAGTTCCGCTTGCTGGAGGAACTCATGCTCAACGCCGGACGCATAGTCACCCGCACGATGTTGCTGGAGCGCGTTTGGGACTTTCACTTCGATCCTAACACGAACATCGTCGAGACCCACATCAGCCGCATCCGCGCCAAGATTGATCGCGGCGGTGATCTCGCGCTCATTCATACCGTGCGCGGCGCGGGGTATACAGTTCGTGCGCCTTGACCGCGTTTTCACCTCCACGAGCGCAAGGCTAGCCGCCATCTACGCGGCGCTGCTGATGATCGCGTTCTTGCTTGCGGGCTTTGCAGTTTGGCTGGCGACAAGATCGGCTGCCGAGCTGCAGATCCGCGAGCGTGTGCGATCCGAGATGTCTGCGCTGCAGCAGGAGATTCGTGTCGAAGGAATGCCCGCGGCAATCGCCGCGATCCGGACGCGCATGCAAACACCGGGCGCGTTAGAGTACCGGCTCTTCGATGAAAACGGCGCCACATTGGTTGGCGATCTACCGGTCGAGCGTCCTGCACTCGGCTGGAGTTTCGTTGACTTACCCGACGCCGAGACCATGGAGGAAGGCGAGGAGGACTTGCTCGTCTTCTCGGAAGTAACTCCCAGTGGGGGCGTGCTGGCAATCGCCGACGACTTGCTGCACGCCGAGCGCATACGCTCTGCAGTGTTGTCGGCAATCTTTTGGGTTGGGGCGCTGGCGCTGACGCTTGCTCTGGCAGCTGGCTTTTTGGCGACGCGCGGTGCGCTAGCTCGAATGGACGCCCTATCGAGCGCTCTTGCGCGGGTAGGAGCGGGCGACATGGCCACGCGCGTGCCAGAGCGTGCAGGTGGCGACGATGTCGATGCCATCGGCCGCGCGATAAACCAGATGCTCACCCGCATCGATCTGTTGGTGGCGAACGTGCGGCGCGTATCCACCGATGTTGCGCACGACTTGCGCACGCCACTGACCCACGTTCGGCAAAGCCTTGAAACTGGCGCTGCTAGCCAAGATCTTCCTGCGGCGCACGACGCTATCGCCACGGCGCAGTCCAAGATCGACGATGTCTTGCGCATCTTCGCTGCGATGTTGCGCCTGGCGGAAATTGAGGCGGGCGCCGCACGCAGCCGGTTTGCGCGCGTAAATCTTGCCGCGGTGGCGGAACGCGTCGCCGACGCCTATAGGCCAGATGTCGAAGCGCGGGGTCAAATCTTGCACCTTGAATCGAGTGTGTCCGCGCACATCGACGGCGACGCAGACCTGATTGCGCAGGCGTTGGCCAATCTTATCGAGAATGCACTTCGGTATGCAGGTGAAGGCGCCGAAGTCGACATAAGACTACTAGCTTCAGACGCGAGCGTGCGGTTGGAGGTAAAGGACAACGGCGTGGGCATGCGCGATCAGGATCGTGCCCGCGCGGCCGAGGCGTTTGTACGACTTGATCCTAGCCGTGCCGTTTCGGGCGCAGGACTTGGCCTTAGCATTGTCGCGGCGATCGCGCGTCTACACCGAGCCGAACTTCTTCTTGAAGACGCGTCGCCTGGGGTGAGAGCCGCGCTCGTCTGGCCGAGGCAAGACGTTGGTGAATCGTAAGGTCCTCTCCATGCACTTGAAAGGCGCGGTCGCGTAACAACCCAAAGTATGGAGGCCATCAATGCAACGAAACAGATTCGCCCAAGCGCTCACACCTGTAGTGTTCTCCTTGTTCGCAGGCTTGGCGTCATGCTCACACGATGTGAACGCTCACGGCGATCCCGTCCTCGTTGCACAGGCCGTGATTCCGTTTGAGCGTGCCCAAGAACTGGCGCTAGCAGCGCGCCCGGGCGAGGTTCGGGAGTGTGAACTGGAGCGTGAGCACGGCGGATTGCGCTACTCCTTCGATATTGCGGCTGGCAACAATCTCTACGAAGTTGGCGTCGATGCCCTTACCGGCGAGATACTTGAGAACGACCTTGATCACTAGGTATGAGGGTGGTGTTGAGCCGCCGCATGCGCACATTTTACTCGGCCACGGCAGACGTGAGGCGAGATTGCGCCACTGCGTACGGGCGCCTGATCTGACCGTCTTCGGCGAGAAGGCGCCGTCCGTCGCCTAGATGGGAACATCCGTCTTGCGACGCTCACGAGCCGATGCTGGGATCAAGCTGCGGCGTTGATACTCTGTTTCACACCGCGAGCCGGCATCTTCTTAAGGCTCACGAACGCCGCGAAAGAATGACGCGGCGCTCGCCTTCGCGGCGTGCTTCGAGATTGAGGCTGGATGAGAGGAGTTCGATGAACGCCTCGGGATCTGCATGGACGTAGCCGCCGACGCGCATCTCGCCGAGTTCTGGATCGGCGAGTTCGAAGCGCCAGCCGGTTTGTTGTGAGACTTCGGCGATAGCCTGGTTCAGCGTCTCGCCGTCGAAGGCTAGCATGTTGTCGCGCCAGGCCAGGGGAGGGGTTTGGCGTCGCGCGCTCCGCGCGCCGGGCTTTCGTCGCTGCGCGATCGAGCCCGCTTCGCGGTCTCCGATGTGGTGGATGGCTCCCGCTCCCGGCGTCGATGCGCCAAAGTGTGGGTGTTGTCACGCAACCACGAGCATGGAGCCATCCGTCATGAAGATTACGACAATCGGCTTGGATATCGCCAAGAATTTCTTTCAGGTTCACGCGGTCGACGCCGCTGGCGCGGTCGTCATCAGGAAGATGTTGCGCCGGGCTCAGGTCCTGATGTCAACGCCGGACCAAAAGTACATCACTTGGGCGGAGTAAAAGTACATCACTGACGGTGGATGCAGGTGTTAACGCAGAGGGCCCCCGATCGGGGGCC
>Ga0163150_10008650_pt1 | contig 11528 bp, 13 predicted proteins | sample OliLakLV19P2IB_FD_148628 | JGI IMG/M metagenome (GOLD analysis project Ga0163150, IMG submission 148628) | Freshwater microbial mat bacterial communities from Lake Vanda, McMurdo Dry Valleys, Antarctica - Oligotrophic Lake LV.19.P2.IB | ecosystem: Environmental > Aquatic > Freshwater > Lake >...
GGTTTTCTATTTTTGTTGATATATACAAAGAATTAAGTAGCAACCAAACAAAATACTCGGGGCTATTATAAATAAATTTCTTTGGCTTAATGTTAGTCTCAAACATATTATCGAGTAGTTTGTGATAATAATGAATAAATTCATATAAAACATTTGAATTGCCAATACCAGACATTATTTTTAGGAAATCTTGCATTTCTATTCTATCCATATTTCATCTATCTTTTTCATAATTCTGTCAGTTTCAATCAAAGAAACAATCATTTTTTGATAATGTTCTATGTCAGCATTGGTAAGAGTTCTACCCTTACGGTCTTTGAGCCATTTTTGGGACGGTTGATAACCTCCAATATAGAAATTCCATGCAATTTGGGGAACTTCGCCAAAATACTGCATTGAATTAATAAATACGTTGCCATCTTTATACTCTATCTTTTCAACTTTATCGGACCCTACAATTGGATAGGTAGTAACAAATTGATTAACCCTTGATGATTCAAGAAGATGAAGGTGCCGCAATTCTGTTCCTAACTTTACAAGTTGTGTAAATGTCGATTTATCCTTGGGATAAGGCAGGCGAGGAAAATCAATTTTCAAAAACTCTTTGTATTTATCTCGGTATTTTGGTGAATGTAAAACAGCATAAATATAATCAAAAATATCTTCTGGCAAAACCTTGCCAACAATCTTTTCAATCTCACCAAATATTTCTTTTGTGAGGTTAGAAGTTTTAGTGCCATTTTCCGAATAGAGAAAAAGTGGGAAAGCATAAGACTGAAACCCATAATAATTTTTATCCACCATATTTTGAACAATTAAAACTGTCGAAAAGTCTACTGAGTTAACAGGCCTACGCATTAATACAATAGCGATATTACTCTTAAAAAAGTTTTCAGTAAACCCTTTTCGCGGGCGCCCAATCTGATTATTATATTTAAGATTCCTGGTATCAAATGGCTTATAAGAATATTTTATATTTAATTGTTCAAAAGGATCTATAGATACCAACTCTTTATCATTAGAAGTTGTAATACCGCTACTATGTTTTATAAAAAAACTATTGATAGCAGGTAGTTTTTCATATTCTAGCAGCATGTGATCATCTTTAGGTATAAACAAAAAGGAGGGATCAGAGTAGTCTAGTTCTTGGTATTTAATACTATTTAAATTGCTTATATTAAGTTTTTCAAACTTATGTATTCTTTTGCCGTATAAATCTGCATGATACACTTTGCCTAAGCTTTTTTTTCCTCCTTCTTTCCGAACAAATATATTTATGGATACGCCTTGTTGAATATCAAAAACATTTTCATCTTTTCCACCATCCGGAGTCGTCTCTTTCTTTTTAGAATTTCCATGAAGATCAAGAATATAGATATCGTCGAAAGTTTCAAGTAAATGTTTTCGCATCTGGCGATGAATTATTCCATCAATAAATGAGTTGTTGGTAATCATTGCTACAATTCCACTGCCATTTTTTTCTATAAAATGTTCTGCAAATCTTATAAATTTTATATAGTCATCAGAAAGTGGCTGGATGTTACGCTCGTTCAAATCCTTCTTATAATCTTTGATAAGATTCTGAATCCACTCTCCTTTATTTGATGAGCTAACACTATATGGTGGATTGCCTATTACTACCATAATTGGCTTTTCGTTTTTTATCTTTGATGCTTCTTTTGCTTCTTCTGCAATACTATTGGAAAACCCCAGTCCTGAAAATAACTCTTCTTGTGATGCGTTTTGCTCGAGTGAATTTGTAAGATAGATACCAAGCCGTTTATAGTTGAAATACATAAAACCAGTCTGCTTAAAAGCAAGGCTTAATTTCAAATGCGCAATGGTATATGGCGTCATCATCAATTCAAATCCATGAAGACGGGGCAACAAATCATTCTGCACGTATGCAGGCCATCTACCATCCTGACCTTTTCCAAGTGATTCGTATATACTACCGATCACTTTACTAATAAAAGTTCCTGTTCCCACAGCGGGATCAAGAATTTGCACCTTGTGAATATTATCAGAATTTTTAGTTGTATCGGCGAGACCATTTACAAGACCAAAATCTTTTTTAAGAATTTCATCAACCGAACGTACAATAAATTGCACAACAGGAAGCGGTGTATAATATGCTCCCATCTTCTTTCGTAATTCAGGGTCATATTCTTTTAGGAAATCTTCGTAAAAATGGATAATTGGGTCCTTGCCAATTTTTGCTTCCTGTAATAGGTTGCCCTGTGTATATTCCTTCATCAGTTCTAGAACATTCGCATGGGAAAATACTTCGCATAATTCATTTACTATAAATTCCAGTCGCTCATCAAAATCAGATCCTGTTATGTGATCAAAAAAGTGTCGTAAAAGCGGGTTAGATTTAGGTATAAGCTCACGCGCTTCTTGACGAGTAAAAGTATCAGATGATTTATCAAAGAATCTTGCTGTGAAGAGACCGTAAACGAGCGTTTGAGCGTACATATCTGCAAAAGCATGTTCTGTTAAATCATGAACTAGTTGTTTCTTTAACGACTCATAGATAAGTACTAGACTTGTGTTTTTCTCAGATTCTATGGACAGAAATTGACGTATATTGTCTCTGATTCTTTGTCCCTTTCCTCCCATAATTTTTGCAAGGTGGTTTGCGGAACGAATGGGCTCTTTATGGGACTGAGTAAAATCAAGAAGTGTTTTTGTTAAATACTCATACTGCTCTGAATGAGGTACAAGTGTTCTACTCTTCTTGTCATAGTCTGCAATTTTAATTGGTTCACCATACCCAATACCATTGCGGAAGAATCGAAATTCAACATAATCAGTTAATATCAGGTTTGCATACCCAAAGTACCTGGACATTTGTTCTGATCGCTCAACTTTATCCAGTGACGTACCGATATTTTTTGTTTCGATATACAGAATAGGAATCGCTCCTTTTATTACTACAAAGTCTGGCTTATTTCCCTTTACTGCGCGAGCATCATGGTCTATTCTTCTAACTTTAATTGATTCAAAGATTTCTTTAAGCAAAATCTCAAAATCTGTACGATATCCCATTTCACTTGTTTCTTCATGGCGAAATTTAGATGAAATTGATTGTATATAATTATCTATAATATTCTGCATATAAATATTATATCAGATCAAAAAATCTTTTGACAAAACAAAGCATTTGAGCTATTCTTTATTCATATGTTATACATTCTGAAGCAAAATCTCATTCTCTTTGACTTCCTCAAATCCAAATCATAATTAAAATGCAGCAATACTTGTATCCGGACATACTATCTCGTATGATGAATATATGAATCCTTTTGGAAATATGATGCCAGGAAATGATGGACCCAATTTGTGGAGTATAATTCTCAACGTTGCCTTTGGCTTTGTGGCTGGTCTAATAGTATTTATTGGATTTAAAGAAGTAATCGAGCAGGGAACCAAAATTGCAGAAAGTATTTTAAGCATGACGGGTATGGGAGATCAAATGGGTGGATTTGGATTTGCCACATCAGCCGCGCCCTATCTCATTGTTGCACCAATCGCAGGGATGGTTGTTCGAGAACTTTCATCGGTGCGTTCCCTTAAAGGTTTTGCTATTTTCGCCCTTGCCGTAGCTATAGGATTTGTTATAGCATTCCTAACCAAAAGCTATTTCGCATAAATTCCTTTTTCTTCATTTAAAAAAATTCTCATACTCCTTTCCATAATAGTCACCACTTCGCAGCTTTGGCGTAAAGAAAAATCTTGTGAGTGAGCGTTAAAAAAACTGAAAGGCGCAGACCCGCTGTGATCCTAAGTCCGTAGTTTTAGCGAACTCACAAGATTTTTTAGCCAAACAAGACGTGGTGAGAGCTTTTGCCTGCACTGAGTAATCGAATGTGGTACTTTTTTCGGCAGAAAAGTACAAGAAAATAAATTTATACTAATCTTACTTTTAGAATACTTGGATTATATACTCGTACTACCCAGTGTCACAATTTTTTTCACCGTATTCCAGTTTCTGGTCGTAATCTTCTTTCCAAATTCTTTTCCCAATATATTCATCGCATCAGTTGTCTTATTTTCTTCAGATAATTCTAAAACACTTATAACTGCATTATCTACTATTTCTAAAATCTTAAACCCTTGATCCTGTGATTCATACGGAATTTTCAGACTTGAATGTAGTTTTTCTGATAAAAAGGTGACGTATAGTCGTGTATTTGGTGTGAAAGAAATATTTTTAAAAGGATCTTTTGCAACTAGTTTTTGTAGTTTTTTAATAAAAACTAAAATAATAAATACTTCAAACCCAAAAGTTTTTTTCAGTCCGGTCTTAATTTTTTCTTTCAATCGCTCTATATTAGAATCAGAACTTTCAAAAACAACATTCCCACTATTAAGAAGAGTTTTGACATTTTCAAATTCCATATCTTCAAACATTTTCCTCAAATCCCCCATCGGAACTTTTCGATTTCCACCGACATTAATTCCAAGAAGCAGTGCAACGTATTTTATCATTATGTTATCTTCCAACCAGATATATAACTAATAGTCCCAAACTTCCCCACCACCCACAAAAAGAAATAACAAAACTAACAGCAATTTTTCTCTGCATGGAATCTGGTAAAAGTGTTATGTGATCTTTTTCTTTCTTTTCCTTTGCGATCAGAAGCGGACTTATATAAAAACTCAAAAAACACCCATTAAGAATCAGTATCACTGCCAATAACGCATGAAATACCATAATCTCAGAATAGTCATGCTGACTATAAAAAATACTACCACCCAGAATTACCAAAAATATTCCAAGCCAAATTAGTGGCTTTGTTATTTTGTGGCTGCGGATAGTCGCAGTTGTCCAGTACACAGATCGCAAAGACAAAAGCCCATGCAGATCTATAACAGTAACCGCACCCAACCCCACCACAAAACCCGCCAAAAACATAAATAATCCTGCAGCCTCAAACCAATAATTTTCCATAGTACTAGTAGAACTTTTCTCCTTTCTCAAGCATCTCCAAAATCACTTTCATACGCCGCTCTCTTGTCTCAGGCTTTTTTGCGGTTTGAAGCCGCCAGAAAATCGCGTAAGTATTGGTTTTATTTAAAGTTTTGTAAAATTCATGCGCCATTTTATTTTTTGTCAGCGCCTGCAAAAAATCCTCAGGTGCTACCATATTTTTTGGTGAGTCATATGCCAAATCCCAACGACAATCGGTCTTTGCAGACTCTATAGCAGCCAACCCTGAAGGTTTCATTTTACCCTCCTCAATAAATCGTGTGACTTTCTCACAGTTTATTTTGGACCAAGTACTTTTTCGACCTCTGGGTGTAAATTTATTTAAATAGTACACCTCGTCATATCTTTTCCCTTGCCCATCAATCCACCCGTAACAAAGCGCTACTTCAAGTGCCTCATCAAACGTAACAGGAGTAACCCCCGTCCCCTTTTTCGCAAACTTCATCCAGACGCCAGGAGTTGTGTCATGCTCTACCGCAAGCCACTTCTCCCACGCCCGAAGTGTCGGAAATTTCATCGTTGCATACTCTGCTTTTTTCATACCAAAATTATACCACGAGTTAAATATCTACATATCGTCAACTCGTAGTCATTTTATGAAATAATACATTCACTAATTGTCGCTTCGCCCTAAAGTGTATGAGGGATTATATAAAGAGACGAAAAAAAATCTATTTGCAAGATTTTCGAGAATCTAAAATTTGTTATGAAGTAAAAATTTCGTGTAACTTTTGAAGTTAGTTACTTGTTTTTTATAAGAGGAAACGTAAATGAAAATGTTGATCCTTTGCCTTTTTCACTTTCTACCCAAATGCGTCCTTGGTGTTCTCTGACTATTTTCGCAGCAATATAGAGACCTAGCCCCAACCCGGGAAATGTTTGTTGTATCGTTCCTTCTTCCCTGTAGTACCGATCAAATATGTGTTCCTGCTCTTCTGCAAGTATTCCCACACCAAAATCTTGCACAGACACCGTTACTTCTTTGGCATTGGATGTGAGACTCACCTGTATATCTTTGGAATCGGGAGAATACTTAATTGCATTGGTCAGAAGATTGGTGAGTACTTGTCCGATACGATCCTGATCACCATAGAGCATTTTTTGTGTTTTGCCAATTGTGCTGATTGTATGTCGAGAGTCGATTCTTTGCACTTCTTCAATTATCTCCTCAACCATAGAGTCAATAGAGAAAAAGTCATTGTGGAATTGAAGCTTGCCGTTCTCAATTTTTGATATATCTAGAAGATCTGTAATAAGTGTTGTTAATTTATTGATCTGGGTATTCATTTTCAATAAATGTGTGGCTGACTTTATGTCACCCTGGGTCTCAAATTGCTTTTGCAGTACTTGTGCATATGCCTTGAGGCTTGTAACCGGAGTCTTCAATTCATGGCTTGCGAGTGCTATAAATTCATCTTTCCGTTCTTCAACTTTTTTTCTTTTTGCAATTTCTGATTCGAGAGATTTTGCTTTTTGTTGCAAAAGCGCGATTTCATGAAGCCGTGCGTCAGTTGTATCAAGCGTTGCATAACTTTCTGTCGGTATCACTTTGGTATGACTATGCCCTATTTCACCAAAAAAGTCTGCATGACTATTTGCATCAAATCCATTCATCGGATATGCGCAAAAAAGCGTAAAAGAATATTTTTTTGCGAGATTGTTCCACAATTTTTCAAGCTGTAAGGCACCCGCATGATTTCCTTCGGCCCACAGAATTGCGACCATTTCTCCATATGCCTGAATATGAAATCCACCATCTGATGCATGTTGTAGTATAGTACCGACTGTCTGAGTAAATCGCTCTGCGTCAGGAAACCCATCCACCATGAATTGAGAAAGTGTGGCCTGAGCATCAAATACCATATAGAGTCCACGGGCACGTGACGCTTCAATATCGATTCCATATGTCATGAGCTTTTCATCAAGACTTTTTCGGTGTAGTTCCGTTGCGACGACTATACACACATCGCCAGCTCGCAATCCTGAACTTATAAAGCCACTTAAAGAATCGATCAAGAAAGCGTCGGACTCATAAAATTGTACAAAGTGATCTCTCTTTCCCATATGACTCCAATCGAGTCTGGGTACATGGGTATTTGTCAAATCTTCTGTTGTGGGAGTATATTCTTGTAATTGGAGAGCTTGTGGGAGTGTGCTATGTGCCATATTCATAATGTCTTCTTTTGAAAATCGCCAATCACCACGAACACCAATTTTTAAGCCACGTAATTCACTCGATTGGGCCCAACGACGAATAGTGCCAGGATTGACACCTAGAAAATCTGCTGCTTCTTGTACGGTGAGGAGATCTGCATTTGATGTATTTTTCTTACTCATACTTATACGTACTTGTATAGGCTATCATATTTGAATTGCTTAAAAAGTAAGAGGACTATAAGAATTTCGTGAGAAAGCCTCGCTTATTTAATGTATTAAATACAAAATTCCTACTATCAATTTCTCTCAAAATAATGTAAAATAGACTATACATGAATACACTCAATCGCGAAGAAGAAGATGTCATTGTACACAAAGGAACCGAGGCTCCATTTTCAGGCGAGTACGACAATTTTTTTGAAGAAGGAACTTTCATTTGTCGACGCTGCAATGCTCCGCTCTTTACTGCTGAAAGTAAGTTTGATGCAGGTTGTGGATGGCCCGCATTTGACGAGAACTATCCCGATGCAGTAACTCGAATTCCTGATGGAGATGGAGAACGCGTTGAAATTCAGTGCGCAAATTGCGGTGGACATTTAGGACATGTCTTTTCCGGTGAGCAAATGACTGACAAAAATACTCGCCACTGCGTCAATTCGCTTTCAATCAAATATATTGCCGAGGGCAAAGAAATTCCAAAAATAATCCATGAATAATACAACCGCAACATTGGCAGGTGGATGCTTTTGGTGTACAGAAGCAATCTTCAAAAGACTCAAAGGAATCAGCTCTGCTCTTCCCGGATATGCAGGTGGAGAGGTAGAAAATCCGTCGTATGATGACGTCTGCAATGGCACAACAGGTCATGCCGAAGCAATTCAAATCGAATTTGATGAAAAGGTTATTCCATTTGAAAAAATCCTTGATATTTTCTGGCATACCCACAACCCGACAACACTCAACAGACAGGGAAATGATGTCGGTACACAATATCGTTCAGTAATTTTTTATCACGATGAGGCGCAAAAGAAAATTGCAGAAGACTCAAAAGCGGAAGTTGAAAAATCAGGTCTGTTCAAAGACCCCATCGTTACACAAATAGTCCCATTTACCAAATTTTATGTCGCAGAGGACTACCACAAAAACTATTACGACAATAATAAAGATCAGGGCTATTGCAGCTTTGTAATTGATCCAAAAATCCACAAACTGTTGAAGGACTATGGAAATGATTTAAAAGACGAATACAAAACGCAATAGAGAGCTTGTCTATGTATTCTTTTTATTAGGTTGTGATACGCTTTTTACTTGTGCCAAGGTCTCTTTTCCAGATTGAATAGTTGTATTAAGCTTTTGCACAGTCTCACCTAACTTACTTTTTGAATCCATACTATTTGCTGTTCGGTCAAGTTGATCCATTGCATTAACCGCATGACCTTTGAGCATTTCCATTGTGTGTGCTACTTTTTTACGATTGTCTTTATCAGACAAAACCGCAGCAACTGCTGCTCCTGCAACGCCTGCGGCAACTGCAGCCACACCTACAGCAACTGGATTTATCTCCTTTTTTTCACTTTTTGTAGTTGAATTTTTGTGTGTTATTTTACTTCACCTCCTAACATTATATCTGATTCATTTAACCATGCAGATTTAAGAATTGCTTAAGAGGATTGTAAGAAGTATTACTGATTAGCGTCTGGAATAAAGCGTAAAGCGATAGAATTCATACAAAACCTCTTTCCAGTTGGTTGTGGACCGTCATCAAAAACATGCCCTAAATGCCCGCCACATGTATCGAGCACTTCAATTCGTTTTCCCAGAAAATTCGAGCTTTCTTCTTGAAGTACAAGAGCATCCTTTGATATTGGAGCCCAAAAACTTGGCCAACCGGTCCCTGAATCATATTTCTGCTCGGATCTGAAAAGTGGCTTATCACATCCAACACTATAATACGTACCCTTCCGCTTTTCATCATTCAACTCTCCAGTAAATGGCGCTTCTGTTCCAGCTTCTCGCAATATATGATACTGCTCCTGCGTCAAAATATTTTTCCATTCATCATCGGTCTTTGCACGTTGAGGGTCAAAGTCCTGACTTAACTTTTTCTCATGAGATACAGAACTTTTTGTGAATCCTCCCATTCTGAGAATTAAAATAATTAGCAAAACCAGAACGATTAATATTGAAATTAAAACTATACCTTTACTCATAGAATTGTTCTATCAAACTTTTGTGGAATGTAGCATCATCAGATCAGAATTTGCATCAAGTGCTGCTTGCAACTCATGATCTGATGGCTCAACAAGTATAGTTTTATCTGGAAATACTATCGTGGGTATAGATCGCAAACCATTATTGATCTCGACAACTTTGTCGGCTGCATCAGCACTTTCTGCAATATCAAAAAATTCATATGAAATATTTTTGTTATCCAAGTACTCTTTTGCCCGTCGACAATCAGGACAAGTCAGCGATCCATAAAATTCTATCTTCATATAATTAACAATACAGGAAAATGCCGCGCATGTCAAGTCAACTTAACATTAATGCGTGTCATTCTGAACTTGTTTCAAAATCTATATCCAACCTTATCAAATTATTACTCCTAAAACACTCAGTGCTTTCAGTGCGCTCTGCTCTTTGTCTTTTATCTCAAGCATAATATCAAAATCAAATTCTTGCATTTTTAAAATATACTTTTTAAAATCTTCACTATCGATACTTTGTGCATGGTTACCTATTCGAGCTTCAGGCTGTTGACTAGAATAATCAGTTATGGGAATTCCATCTTTTTTGGCCCATGTCATTAAAACTTCTGAAAAAATATCTTCTTCTCGCTCACCATTATTAAAAATTTTATGATGCAAGTTATCAAAAAGAATAGGTACATGTGTTGACTCAGAAATAAGAAGACAATCTTTCACACTATACAATCGATCATCATTTTCTATTACCAATCTTTTTTGTACATATTCAGGAAGCAGGAAATACCGAGTTATGAATCGCTTAATACTTTCGTTTTTATCACCGTATACCCCACCCACATGAATTTGAAGTTTGGCAGATGCATCAAGTCCGAGCAAATCAAGTACCTGAGCATGATAGGAAAGCTCTTCAACACTGCGCTGAAATATCTCGTCACTCACCGAATTTAAAAGCACAAATTGGTCAGGGTGCATTGATATACGTATGTCATTTTTTGTTATAAAATTTCCAATTTCTCGAAATCGCTCTTTATACTGTTTTACCCATGGATAGGTGCAAACCAAATGCGATGCAAAAGGAACCAGCTGCGAGGAAATACGGAAAAATAAGAGCTTATGCTCCACATTGTATCTCAACATATCGTAAAGGCTTTGCAAATTATACTCAATTGATTCACACAATCTTTGGTCTGAATATGACTTTAGTCGAAAAGTTTTACTACTTCCATTTTGGATCGTTCTATTAATACAAGGATACCCAATTTTCATATGTATAAATTCTATAACGAGATCCACCGTACATGTACGAATGGATCTCGTTGTATTGTACTCCACTACCATCTAGTGTGATAGTTGGCCGCGTACTGCGCCGTCTGGATATGCAGTATTGTGTACGTTGACATAATACTCTGAAGGATTATTTTTGATAGCCTTCAAAAGTGTCATATCAGCAGTAACACAACTATTTGCATCTCCGGATGCATTAGGAACCGGGAGGTTAATAACCACTGATCCCTTCACCCCAACCGTACCTTTATGTATATGTGCAGCAGTTGCTTGATCTATGTTATTCACATCCATCGCAACACAAAGATGTCCTTTTGCAGGATGCACCTTGACAGTTGCCCATCCTGTTCCATCTGGATCACCTGGTCCTGGTACTTCTTTTGTGCCTGAGAGAGATGAAGTGAGTTTGCGTCCCATCATAGTATCCCAATCATGATTCATACCACCGTCGTTATCTCTATCGGTACCATCACAACATCCAGTACTCAAATGATTTGAGTTCATCATGTTATGAACCTCGACACTGGTAATACTGTCGCCCGAGCGAACGTTGACATCACCATGATTATCACGAGCACTATTGTTACCAGTATTTGAGGAAATACCAATTGAATTTCGTACATCAGAATTATTGTTCTGTTGTATTCGAGTCATCATGTCATGTCGCACGGATACTTCATTGCGAGAGTTGCGTCCATTGTCTGAAATATTGATAGTTGTCGCAGCAAATGCTGAAGAAATACCTGTCGTAGCAAGTACTACTCCAGTTGCGAGCCCGATCATAATTTTTTTTGAAAAATTAGTCATTAATTTTTTTCACCTCCTTTACAACGATGATTTTAAAGTAGATTTTTATGAGCAGTGGATTCAACATAGCTTCTCTT
>Ga0163150_10008654_pt1 | contig 11525 bp, 10 predicted proteins | sample OliLakLV19P2IB_FD_148628 | JGI IMG/M metagenome (GOLD analysis project Ga0163150, IMG submission 148628) | Freshwater microbial mat bacterial communities from Lake Vanda, McMurdo Dry Valleys, Antarctica - Oligotrophic Lake LV.19.P2.IB | ecosystem: Environmental > Aquatic > Freshwater > Lake >...
AGTTCGAACCGCGGCGCCTCGATCCGCGCGACCGGATCGCCTGCGCCCGAGGTCTCTTCGCCCGTCTCGGTGACGAACTGCAGCGTGGGCGCGCCGCCGCGGGGACGGGCGAGGACGAACCACTGCCACGCGAACGCGACGGCGTCGCTGTCGCGGGCGCCGGGCCTCCCGAGCGCATTGCGGACGTCGTGCTCGTGCGTCGCGGCGTCGAACATCGCCTGGCCGACGAGTTCGAACGGCAGCTCGTCGAGCATCGTGTCGAACGCGGGACCGGCCGCTTCCCATTCTGCGAGCAGATCAGACACCGGAAGCGAACGCCGGGCGTCGACTTGCGCGGCCGTCCACGGATCGGTGGCCGCGCCCTCGATGTTGCCCGCGAGGACGTCGGCCGTCACCCCGACGAGGTGCGCGAGCACGTCGCGCACCCGCCACTCGGGGGTCGCGGGCGCGATCGACTCCAGCGCGGCGGGATCCGCGACGGTGACGAGTTCCGTCACGCGCGTCCGCAGGCCCTTGTACCCGGCTCCGACCTCAGCCATCGACTGCTCCCTTGCTCACGAGTTGTTCGGGATTCGACCATGTTGCCAGCACCAGCGCCCACACCGCGCCGCCGATGACCAGCGCGGTGATCGAGAAGAAGTGTTCCGTCAACCATCCCCCGAGCAGCACACCGAGCGGAACCGTCCCGCCGAAGCCCATGATCCACAAGGCCATGACGCGACCGCGTTGCGACTCCTCGAGGTGTTCTTGCAGCACCGTCGACAGCGACGTGATGACAATGAAGTACGCGTAGCCGAGCACGGCTGCGACCGGATACGCGGGCAGCACACTGCGCAGGAGCGCAAACGCCGTGAGGAGCACCGCGAACGCGATGAACCCCGGGCGGAGCAGCCGCGCCTTCGACCGCTTCGCGAACACGGTGCCGACCGTGATGGCACCCAGCGCCGCGCCGAATCCGAAACACGCGTAGAGGAATCCGTACTCGACGCTCTTCAGTTCGACATCGAGATTCGCCGCCGCAATCTCGGGGAACAGGCCCACAAACGTGAGCGAGAACAACGAGAACGTGAACAGCGTGATGAGGAGATGCTTGAGCAGTGGGTCGCGGTTGACGATGCGGGCACCAGACAGCAATCGCCGGAAGCCCCGCTCCTCGAGCACCGCGTTGGCGTGGCGCGGGTACGTCGCCCAGACCAGCCCGACGATCGCGAAGCCGTACGTCGCCGCGTTGAACGCGAACACGGGAGCAGCATCAAACGCTGCGTAGAGCACGCCGCCGATGGCAGGCCCGATGACGCGCGACAGGTTCATCTGCACCGACTGGAGCGCGACCGCGCCCTGGAGGTCTTCGCGGGGAACGAGGGTCGGGAGGATTGCACTGAGGCCCGGCGCGCCGATCGCATTCGCGATACCGATCGCGGTGACGACGACGGCCAGCGTCACCAGTGACGGATCGTCGGTGAGGGCGAGCGCCGCCAGCCCGAACGACAGTGCCATTTGCACGAACTGCGCGGCGACGAGCAGGCGGCGGCGGTCGACGATGTCGGCCAGGAGTCCGCCGACGGGCGAGAGGAAGAGCAAGGGCCCGAGCTGGCAGAAGAAGATGACGCCGAGGTACTCGGTGCTCCCCGAGAGCTTGAGCGCGTAGGCACCGAGCACGACGTTCTGCATCCACGTTCCGATGTTGGACGAGAACGTGCCGAGGTAGACGATGCGGAAGTTGCGGTGCCGCAACGCCGCCTGCGCGGTGCCCCGCTGGTACGCGACGTCGCCGTCGACCAGGGCGTCCTCGGCTTGTTCGAGACCGGAGTCGTCCTGGGACTGCACCATCGACCGGGAGATTACGGGATCGCCTGCGCCGCGCTCCTAGCCGATATACGGCGTCGTGCCGATCACGTGCTCGGCGCGCAGCCGGTCAAGTTCCGCGTCGGAGACGCCGAGCTCGCCGAGTACTTCGTCGGTGTGCTCGCCCAGCGTCGGCGACGGACCTGACCAGAATCGGGCCGGACCGGCCGAAAACCGCATCGGCCATGACGGATAGTCGTGGGAGCCGAGCAGCGGGTGTTCGACCGGCTCGAAGAACCCGCGCGCCCGGAGTTGCGCGTCGTCGAGTGCCATGTACGCGGGCACCATCGCCGCCGCGGGAATCCCCTCGGCTCGGAGATTCTCGGCCGCGTCATCGCACGGTCTCGTCGCGCACCACGCGGCCCGTTCTCCGGCGTTCATCGGATCGCTTTCTGTCGCGAGCGCGACCCAGTCGTCTTCGCCCGCGCACCGGTACACACCGTGCTCGCCGCGCCGGTCGAGCAACGTGCCGTCGATCGAGTAGCGGATGACCTGTTCGGCGGTCACCGCCGTCGCGACTTCGACGAGCGGCACCTCGACGAGTTGGCCGGCACCCGTGCGGTTGCGGTGCTCGAGCGCGGCCACGATCGCGAGGGCGGCGTGCGTTCCGACCAACGGGTCGACGACACCGCCCGCGATGATCGGCGGACCACCCGTGTAGCCCGTGACCCACGCCATGCCCGTGAGTTGCTCCATCGTCTGCGCGAATCCCGGGCGTTCGCGCCACGGTCCGGTGAGTCCGAAGGCAGGCATGCGCATCATGACGATGTCGGGCTTGATCGAGCGCACGACGTCGTAGTCGAGGCCGAACCGTTCGAGAACGCGCGGTGTGAAGTTCTCGGTGATGACATCGGCTCGCTCGATCAACCGTTTCGCGAGCGCGAGTCCGTCGGGGTGGCCGAGGTCGAGGGTGACGCCGCGCTTGCCGAGGTTCACGGCGTTGTACAGCCCCGACTTCTCGTAAAACTGCGGGTCGTCCTTGGGCCGCACCGCGGCGCTGAAGCGGATGCCGTCGGGCCGTTGGACCGACTCGACCTTGATGACATCGGCACCCATCGCACACAGCCACGCGGTGGCGTACGGCCCCGCCCAGAACGCGGTGAAGTCGACAACGGTGATGCCGGCCAGCGGCTTGGCGCCGACCGCGCCGGGTGTCAGTGGCTCGGGCGCGCGTGCAGACCACGGCTCCGTGGCCGCGCCCGGCGCTTCCAACGGCCGGTCGGAAATGCCATGGAATCGGAACGGTGCCCGCGGCCGGATCCATTGTTCGCCGGGCTGGCGCACGAACACCTCGCGCTCGGCCAGTTGCGGGTTGCGCGGGAGCTCGGCGCCATTGCCGACGACGACGGCAGGAACGCGCGCCTCGATGCACGCGGCAACAACCTCGTCGGCCGTGCGTGACCCGGTCCAGCCCCGCACGAAACCGTTGACTTCGTCGGCGCGCTGGAACCGGCCGAGCATCGTCGTGAGTGGCTCGTCGGTCGTCAGGTCGTCGCGCCCGGCGAGACGGCACAACGACAGCCACTGTTGGGCCGTGACGGTCGTGATGCCCACGTACCGGCCGTCGCCGGTCGGCTCGTTGCCGGGAATCATCACCCACCGGAACGACCGCATGCGCCCGCCGGGAAAGCGCGCCATCAATGTGGGCGTCGTCACGAAGGTGAGTTGCATCGCCTCGAGCATCGAGAGGTCGACGTGTTCGGGAACGTGCGTGCGGGACGCGCGGGCGTAGGCGGTGGCCGCACCCAATGCCGCGTACGCGCCGGTGACGTACTCGCCCAAATTTCCGCCGACCGTCAACGGCGGAAGATGCGCGTGCCCGTGGTTCGACAGGCTGCCGCTGCGCGCCTGGAGGACAGGCTCCGGCAGATCGAGCCCGTCGTCGGGTCCGCCGTGGCCGACCGGCGTGATCGACACCGTCACCAGCGGTTCGGAATCGGGTGCGCGGCCCGGTTCGCCGACGAGCACGATGTCGGCGCCCCCGACCCAGCCGGTCGCGGTCGCGGCGTGCCGCTGCGAGGTGCGGAAGTACGTGAACAGCGGGTCCGCAATCGGGTCGGTGAACACGACATCGGCCCCGAGGTCGGTCAACAGCTTCGACGCGTACGCGCCCGCGATGCCTGTGGTGAGGTCGAGCACCCGCACCCCGTCGTAGATCACGAGCCGTGTCCGCTTTCGGCGTGCTCGCCGTGGTCCATCACCTGCGCGTCGAACCAATCGTGCAGTGCGTTCACCAGGTCGGCATCGTCGGTGGTGTAGACGATCCGCGCGCCCAGCGCGACCTCGATGTAGCCGACCTCGATCTCCGCATACCCGGCGCGCAACCGGGCGAGCCCGGGCATCTGGTCTCCGTGAATCGCGGCGGGGTCGTCGAAGTCGCCGCGCGCGAAGCGATCGGCCTCCTCGCGCAGGTGCTCGCGCACGAGCGTCACTTGCGCCGCGTCGTTCGGGTCGTCGGCGACAACCGTTTGCACACCGCCTGTGTCGGTGTGGTCGAACCCATGCGTGGTCGCGTCGAGGTCGAAGGGCATGACCGACGCGCCGCGCGCGGCGACCTCCTCCTGCCGGGACGGATCGTCGCCGCACGCGACGAGCGCAACCGCGAGGGTCACGACGACGACGGCACGAACCACGGGACCACGACCTCCTTACCGGGGACGGTGCTGAACGCGAGCGGGCGGAACTCGACGTGGACGGGTTGGTCCGCGACGAGGGCGGCGGGTTCGGCGTCGACGTACGCGACGATACGCACGGCCGGGTCCTCGGCGAGCGCGATCAGCGCCGACACGAACGGCACCTTGTCTTCGAACGCGGGCAGGAACGCGCGGCGCACGACCACCCACGTGAACAACGTGCCCCGACCCGAGACCGGTGTCCACGTGAGCACGCCGCCGCACCCGGGACACACTTCCTCGGGGTACCAGACGTAGCGGTGGCAGCCGTCGCACTGCGGCACGACCAGCTCGCCGCGGGCGGCGCCCGCGAAGTACGGCGCGACGAGCGGGTCGTCGACATCGGGCAGCGGGAACGTGTCGCGCTGGATCGCCATAACCAATTACGCGTCCTTCGTGAGCACGAGCGTGCTCGCCATGTGACCCGTGTACCCGCCGTACACCGCGACCTCACAGTCGGGCACCTGGGCCGCGGCAACGCCGCGCAGTTGCTTCACGCACTCGACGACGTGGGCGATGCCGAGCACGTACGCGTGCGACAGCAACCCGCCGTGCGTGTTGAACGGCAGCCTGCCCGCGTCGTGGTGCAACGTGTCGCCCTCGACGAACGCGCCCGCCTCGCCCTTGGCACAGAACCCCATGTCCTCGATCTGCATGAGGCTCACGACGGTGAACGGGTCGTAGACGGTGAGCAGGTCGACGTCGGCAGGACCGATGCCGGCCATCGCGAACGCGCCCGGCGCGGAGAACACCTGCGGAGTACTCGTGAACGCACGCTGCTGCGCCCAGTGCGTACCGCTGCCCGAGTACCCCTCCCCTACACCGGCGACAACGGCCGGAGGCTGCTTGAGATCGCGCGCCCGCTCCAACGACGTCGTCACGTACGCGGCACCGCCGTCGGAGATGAGGCACGAGTCGAACAAGCGCAACGGCTCGGCGAGCATCGGCGCCGCGAGGTAGTCGGCCATCGTCATCGACTTGGCGTGCATGACCGCGTCGGGGTTCAGGTTTGCGTGGCGGCGCCCCGCGACCGCGACCGCGCCGAACTGCTCCTCGGTCGTGCCGAACTCGAGCATGTGGCGGCGCATGATCGACGAGAAGTACACCGGCTGCGGGAAGAACCCGAACGGCACTTCGAGGTTCTGTTTCAACGACTGGGCCGCGTGCACCTCACCCGGTCCGCCGGTCATCGAACTGCGCTGCGTCGCCCACGCGACCGGGAACACGTTGAGGACGTGGCGCGCCTTCCCCTCGCGGATGGCCTGCGCCGCGAGGTACGGCGCGGTCGCGGCCCATGCCATGCCGCCGCCCCACGGCGACGTCCAGATGTCGTGCGAGGTACCGAAGTGCTCGTGGAACGCGTCGAGGTCGAAGTCGGGGAACGCGCCCGACCACGTCAGCCCGTCGATGTCGGAGGGATCCAACCCCGCGTCGGCAATGGCCAGTTCCGCGGCAACGGCTCCGATCTCGCGCGCGGTGCGGCCCGACGCCTTCGTGTACGCGGTCTCGCCGATACCCGCGATCGCGAACCCGCCCCGGATGTCGTCGAGGTCGGTCGCGTGTCCCCATTGGTCCACAGGTGGCGACGGTACTCGGCAGGCGCCCGACCGGTCCGAGTACCGTGCCGCCGATGGCAGATGCGTTCGAAGATGCGGCCGCCGGCGGCGTGGTCGATCTGATGATCGGGGTTCCGTCGCCGACGGCGGAGCAAGCCGACAAGTACCGCAAGTACCTCGCCCAGGTACACGACCGGGAGAGTCGCGAAGACTTCACCTTTCCGGCGCAGTACATGTTCAAGAACGTCCCCGAGTTCGCCGACCTCTCCGACCCGGTCCGGACGCTGATCGACGAGATGGACGCGCACAACATCCGCATCGGGATGCTCAACGTGTCGACCAGTCTCGACGCCCGACGCGCCCTCGCGGAGTATCCCGACCGGTTCATCGCGAGCTGGGACGTCGACCCGAACCGCGGCATGGAGGCGGTGCGCGAGGTCGAGCAGGCGGTCGAGCAACTGGGTGTGAAGTCGGTGCAGGTGTTCCCGGCCGGGCTCACGCCGCAGGTCGACATCGACGACAAGAAGATGTACCCGCTGTACGCGAAGTGCGTCGAGCTCGACATCCCGATCTTCGTGAACGCGGGTGTGCCGGGACCGCGGGTGCCGATGGAGTGCCAGAACGTCGCCCGCATCGACGAGGTGTGCTGGTACTTCCCCGACTTGACGTTCGTCACGCGCCACGGTTGCGAACCGTGGACCGAACTCGCAGTGAAGCTGCTGTTGAAGTGGCCGAACCTGTACTACTCGACCAGCGCGTTCGCCCCGAAGTACTACCCGAGCGACATCGTCGAGTACGCGAACACACGCGGCGCCGACAAGGTGCTGTACGCGGGCTACTACCCCGCCGGGCTCACACTCGACCGCATCTTCGACGAACTGCCGAAGGTGCCGTTCCGCGACCACGTGTGGCCCAAGTTCCTGCGCGACAACGCGCTCCGCCTCTTCGGAATGGAGACCGCGTGACCAACCTCGCGTTCGAGGAGGCGCGCGCCGGTGGTGTCGTCGACACGATGATCGGGTTCCCGGCGCCGCGGGAGGAGACGATCCACCACTACGACTTCATCCGCAAGCAGGCGATGGACGCCGAAACGCAGGACATGGAGTTCCCGGCGCAGTACATGTTCAAGGGCGTCCCGAAGTTCGAAGAGGTCGACGACCCGGTCGAAATGCTCGTCGGGCTCATGGACCAGTTCGGGATCTCGAAAGCGCTGACGGGCATGCCCGTCGACGGCGGTGCTTCGCAGCGGGCGCTCGAGAAGTATCCCGATCGGTTCTACTCGCAGTGCCAGGTCGACCCGAACCAGGGCATGGAGTCGGTGCGCAACCTCGACCGTGCGGTCAGGGAGCACGGCGCGGTCGCCGCGCACTGCTGGGGCACGGGCCTCATCCCGCAAGTGCCGGTGAACGACAAGAAGATGTACCCGATCTACGCCAAGTGCGTGGAACTCGACATCCCGATCTTCGTGTACGCCGGTGTTCCGGGGCCGCGCATTCGCTTCGAGCCGCAGTACGTCGGCCACCTCGACGAGGTGTGTTGGTTCTTTCCCGACCTGAAGATCGTCACGCGCCACGGCGGCCAGCCGTGGACCGAGTTGTTGGTGAAGCTGCTCCTGAAATGGCCGAACCTCTACTACTCGACCAGCGCGTTCGCGCCCCGGCACTACGACAAGCGCATCATCGAGTACGCGAACACCCGCGGCGCCGACAAAGTCATCTACGCGGGCTACTTCCCGATGGGCCTCTCGCTCGACCGCATCTTCGGTGAACTCCCCGACGTCCCGTTCCGCGACCACGTGTGGCCTAAGTTCCTACGCGAGAACGCCGAACGCGTCCTCAAGATCTGATGCCCACCCTCCCGAGAAGTGGGCCGCTGGCCGGTGTCCGGGTCGTCGAGATCCCGAACATCGGACCGTTGCAGTTCGCAGGGATGCTGCTCGCCGACATGGGCGCCGACGTGTTGCGCCTCGACCGGGCGAGCGACGTGGCCACTGGTTCGAGCGTCGCGGGGTTCGTGTCGCCGTATTCGGTCGTCGACCGCGGCCGGCGCAGCGTCGGCATCGACCTGAAGCACACCGGTGGTCCCGAGGTCGTGCTGCGGCTCTGCGAACAGGCCGACGTGCTGCTCGAAGGGTTCCGACCCGGTGTGGCCGAACGGCTCGGAATCGGCCCCGACACGTGCCGCGCCCGCAACGAACGTCTCATCTACGGGCGCATGACCGGTTGGGGGCAGGACGGCCCGCTCGCGGGCGACGTCGGCCACGACATCAACTACCTCGCGATCGCAGGTGTGCTGTGGCACATCGGCCCCGAGGGCGGGCCGCCGATTCCGCCCATCAACCTGCTCGCCGACTTCGGTGGAGGCGGTTCGCTCGTGGTGATAGGTGTCCTCGCCGCACTCGTGGAGCGTGCGACATCCGGCACGGGTCAGGTCGTCGACGCGGCGATGGTCGACGGCAGCGCGCAACTGATGAGCATCTTCTTCGGCATCGACGCGATGGGCGGTTGGGGACCGCGGGGCACGAACCTGCTCGACGGCGGCGCGCACTTCTACGGCGTGTATGAAACCGCTGACCATCAGTACGTTTCGATCGCTTCGTACGAGCCGAAGTTCTATGCGAACCTGCTCGCGGTGCTCGGCCTCGACGACCTCGACCCCGCGCGGCAAATGGACAAAGCCGAGTGGCCCGCGCTGAAGGAACGCTTCACGACGATCTTTCACACGCGTACGCGTGACGAGTGGGTCGAGTTCTTCGAAGGGCACGAAGTGTGCTTCGCGCCCGTGCTGCCGATGTCGGAAGCACGCGCCCACCCGCACAACGTCGAGCGAGGCACGTTCGTCGACGTCGACGGTGCCCCCCAACCCGCGCCCGCCCCGCGCTTCGACCGCACCCCGAGCGAAGTGCAACGCGCACCGGTCGCGGCGGGCACCGACACCGACACCGCCCTCGTCGACTGGGGGTTCGCGGCTACCGATGTCGAGGCACTCAAGGCGTCCGGCGCAATCGCGTAACCCCAGCCCCTGAACCGACCGCCGGATAGGCCGCTGAACTGGCTATATAGACAATCCGATATACTCGGATCGTGACCCCGGGAACGCTGCTCACTCAGGCCCGGCGCCAGGCCCGCCTCACCCAGCAAGAACTCGCCGTTCGAGCCGGAACCAGCCAGCCCGTCATCTCTGCCTACGAGCACGACAAGCGTGACCCGGGCGTGGCGACATTGCGAAAGCTGCTCGCCGCCGCCGGCCGGCGCCTCGAACTCCGCACCGCACACCTCGGCACGACGGCGGACGACGAGCGCACGGCGCCAGACCCCGCAACGAACGCGCGCAAGCTCGTCGACGTGCTGCTCCTCGCCGATGCCATCCCGCATCGACCCCGCGGCGAACTCACCTTTCCGAGCATGAGATCGACGTGACGCCTCGGACTCTTCCCGAGAAGATCATCGCGCTCGACAACGCGTTACAGGCGATCCCCCACGCATTCGGCGGTGCCCTTGCCCTCGCCTACTACGCGGAGCCCCGAGCGACGGTCGACATCGACATCAATGTGTTCGTGCGCGAGGACGACGCCGAGGTTGTGCTCGTCCCATTGCGCACGCTCGGTGTCGACGCCGACAACGACGCCGGTTTACGAATCGCGAGGGACGGACAGATCCGGGTCTGGTGGGACGCGACCCCTGTCGATCTGTTCTTCAGCTACGACCCGTTCCACGACGCCGCCGCGGCCCTCATTCGACGCGTGTCGTTCGCCGACACCACGATTCCCGTGCTGGCGCCTGACCACCTTGCGGTTTGCAAGGCGGTGTTCGACCGGCCGAAAGACTGGGTCGACATCGACGCGATGCTCGAAACGGGTACGGAACTCGACGCGGTGGAAATCATTCGTTGGGTCCAACGGATCGTCGGCGACGATGACCCCCGGTACGAGAAGATCGTCCGACGACTCACCCGTTGAGAAGCGCGGCGGCGTAGCGCCAGGCGCCGGACGAGTAGCCGGCCTCGTTGGGGCCGGAGAGGTGGACGCCGTCGGCGTCCCGCACCGGGATGAGGCCGTTGACGCAGCCGTATTCGGCGGTTTCGAACGTCAGGCATGGCAACACGTCGGTGAAGCCGTTGGGCGAGAGCGCGGTGACCAAGTCGACGTAGGTGACGCCCTCTACCTCGGCGAACGCGAGCCGCAGCGCTACCGCGACGCTGTTCTCGTCCGGCTTGCCCATGTCGGGCGGACCGGCCAAGGTGACGGCTATTCCTGCTGCCTCGGCGAGGTCGACGACGTGTTCGACGTCGCGCACGTAGGCGGCGATGAGTTCGTCTCCGTCATCGGTGGCAATGCACGGCGTGAGGTTGTTGCCGGCAAACGCGAGCACGATGTCGACCGGCGCGTCGTTCGCGATCGTTGCTTCGAGGGTGGGGAACCAATCGCAGAGAGCCGCGCCGCCGTACGCCGCGACCGAGACGGCGTGCTGCTGGTTCTCGCCAATCGCGGTGAGGTACGGACTCGCCTGGAGGGTGAGCGAGTCGCCGAACACGGCCACGCCACCATCACCCGGGTCAGTCAGCGTGGCGAACGCATCCGGCGGCACCGCGGTAGCCAACGGTGGGAGCGGCGGCAACCCCAGGTCGGCGGCGTTCGCGGGCGGCAACGACGAAACGACGGTCTCGGCCCAGCGTTGCGCGCCTGCCGAGTAGCCGTCGAACGGATAGCTGAGATGCACGCCGTCAGAGAGGCGCACGGCGATCTCGCCGTCGACACAGCCTTGCTCCGCGCCTTCGGTGGCCCGGCACGGCAACCGCTGCGAGTACCCGTCGGGTGAGAGCAGCGCGCGCCCGTCGACGAACGTGACGTGTTCGTACCGGTCGGCGACGAGTTGGTACCGCTCGCGCACGATCGGCGCGACCTGACGGAAGTGGTCGGCGATGCTGTCGGGCGGCCCGACGAACACGAGTTGCGTGCCCTCGGTCAGCTCGGCCGCGTGCTCCGCCTCTTCCTCGTACCCGTGGCCGAGTTCTTCGCCCGTCTGGTTGCCGGTGCACGGGGTGCGGTTGTTGCCGATGTACGCGAGCACCACATAGTCGGGCGGGTCTTCCATGACCTCGACGATCCGCGGGATCGCGTCGCATACGGCGTCGCCCGGGACACCTTCGCCCACCACCGTGTAACCCAGCTCCTCGCCCGCGGCCTTGATTTCGCCCCACGCCTGCATCGCCAGTGAATCGCCGTAGACCGCGACGACCGGCGCGGCGCCGGCGATCGTCGTTGTCGTTGTCGTCGTCGTCGCTTCGTCGGGCGGCGCCGCGTCGGAGTCGTCGCGGTCTGCGTCACCGCTGCACGCGCCAAGCAGCGCGAGCGCCGCGAGCAGGACCGCCAAGGGGGGCTTCAATCGGGCACTACGGTGTCGGCCGCGCGCCAGCACCAGCACGCGACGAGCGACCGGTACGGCCGAAACGG
>Ga0163150_10008655_pt1 | contig 11525 bp, 13 predicted proteins | sample OliLakLV19P2IB_FD_148628 | JGI IMG/M metagenome (GOLD analysis project Ga0163150, IMG submission 148628) | Freshwater microbial mat bacterial communities from Lake Vanda, McMurdo Dry Valleys, Antarctica - Oligotrophic Lake LV.19.P2.IB | ecosystem: Environmental > Aquatic > Freshwater > Lake >...
CTACAAAGTCGACGGCAAGACCTACCCCATGCCTTGCCACGGCTTCGCAAAAAGCCTTCCGTGGAAGGAAGTCAAGCGATCGGCCGATGCCAGTGGCGCAAGGGTCACGCTGGAACTGCGAGATTCCGAACTCACCCGCCCGTCCTATCCCTTTGGCTTCCGGGTGACCGCTACCTACGAGATCGTTGGCGGCAATCTGGCCATCGATTATGTCGTCACCGCCGCCGGCACAAATCCTTCGGAGATGATCTTTTCGATCGGAAACCACATCGCATTCAACGTGCCGTTTGTGAAGGGTTCCGACCCGGCGAAGATGACGTTTGAGACGCCGAGCACACAGCAACTGTTGCGCAATGCCCGCGGCGTGCTGAACGGAGAGTCGAAGGAACGCTCCTTTCAAACTCCAGAGGCGCTCGGCTCATTCGACGCTCGCGTCGCGCTTCCGATGGCCGGGTACCGCAGTCAACCGTACGCACGGATGGTTGATCCGACGGGCGTTGCGTTGCGCCTGACCCAACAAGCCAGTTCCATTCCGTCTGGCCCGCTAGTTCGCTTCAACGTCTTCGGAGGACCTTCAGTTGGGTATTTGTGCCCAGAGCCCTTTGTAGGCGTTCAAAACTCGATGAACTCCGGCCAGGGATTGCTCAAGTTGCCACCGGGCAAAGATTGGAAATGGCGGCTCAGCCTGCAAGTCGACGAAGCGCTCGAGCCCGTGGCGGCTCGATACGAGACTGTCGAGCGGGTCGCGACCGACTTTGGATTTGTGGAAGGACCAGCGTGGTCGCCCGAGGGGCATCTGATTTTTAGCGATATCTATTCCTCGCGGATCATGAGAACAACCAGTGGCGGACAGACAGAAGTCTATCGAAACTTTTCCAATGCCCGTATAGTCAAAATATTCATGCGGCGCGGCAGTAGTAGTTCAGGAGGCCGCCGAGGCGTTGCCGGCATCGAACCTTCGATCCAAGCGCTACCTGCGGCGTATCTTTCGAAGGGAGCAGTAGGACGTTGCCTTTGCCCTGGTGATTACGTTCCGCGTGGTAGTGCTCCAGGAACTCAGTCAGCGCTCGCCGCAGCGAGCCCTCCCCGAACAGGATCAGTTTTGAAAGGCATTCCTGCTTGACGGATCGCACCCAGCGTTCGGCGAATGCGTTCAGATTCGGGCTGCGCGGCGGTAGCGCAAGGCACGTCACGTTCCCGGTTGCCAGCATGGTTCGGAACAAGGCGCAGAATTTCGTGTCCCGATCGTGCAGCACATACTGATGTTGGCGCAAATGGCCGGAGGTCTCGTCGATCGCGTTGCGCGCCATCTGCTCCATCCACGTCTCCGTCGGATGCCGCGTTATACCGGCCAAGCTCACGCGCCGGGTCTCAAGATGAAGGAAGAACAGAACGTAGTACGTGGCCAGACCTTGCCACGTTAGCACTTCGACAGTGAAGAAATCGACTCCGGCCAGGACGGCCATATGCGAAGCAATGAAGTCCTTCCAGTTTGTGTTCTGGCTGCGCCTCGGTGCGGGAGCCAGGCTATGACGGCGAAGAATGTTGCCTACCGTCTGATCCGAAACAACGTGACCGAGGTTGGCCAACGCTCCGACAATTCGATCGTAACCCCAGCCTGGGTTCTCTCTCGCCATCTGAACTACCAGCTCCACAACCTCGTGTTGAACTGGCGGCCGGCCCGGATACGAGCGTTGTCTGGAACCGTCGAACTTCTGGGCAACCAGCCTGCGGTACCACCCAAGTATTGTGTCCGGTTTGGCGACGCAGGCGACCTGTTCCAGAGCTTTACGGCCCAGTCGCTTGCCAATTTCGGCGAGCGTGAATCTCTGCGGATCCGACAGTCGCAACCGAGTCGGCAGATGCGCTCGCAGGATGCGGTTCTCCGCAGCCAGGTACTCGTTCTGCAGCAGCAATTGTTGGTTTACGAGTCCAGTTACATATGCCAGCAGCCGCGCCCACTTGTTGTCCTTCATGCAAACTGTCCATCATCGCAGGTCCTACAGTCGCAGGCGCTTCGAATATTTTGACGATACGGGCAGAAAGTGCAACGGAGGGCTCTGGTGCAAAATCGCGGGTGTCGACGAAAATGGGGATGTGTCCAGATTTGTTCCTGTTGAAGAATTGTTCGTCGGCCGCCATTTCGATGCGGAGATTGTGGTGTTGTGTGTTCGCTGGTACTTGAGCTTCAAACTGAGCTACCGGGATTTGGTGAGCATGATGAGCGAACGCGGCATCGAGCTGGCACACACGACGATTCTGCGTTGGGTGCAGCATTACACGCCAGAGTTTGAGAAGCGGTGGCAGCGTTACGCCCGTCGGGTGGGCGGCTCCTGGCGAATGGATGAGACTTACGTCAAGGTACGCGGCGAATGGGTCTACCTGTACCGAGCCGTCGACAAAGCCGGAAAGACTGTGGACTTTCTTTTGAGCCGGCAAAGAGATATCAACGCGGCCAAAGCGTTTCTGCGACAGGCGATGAAAGGGCAGCGAGTACCAAGCAAGGTGACGCTGGATGCGTACGCGGCATCCCGTCGCGCAGTGGCTGATTTGAAGGGTGATGGGGTCTACCGAAACGCGTGGTAGTGCGCAGCAGCAAGTACTTAAACAACTTGATCGAGCAGGATCATCGAAGGATCAAGCAGCGGCTGCGGCCGATGTTGGGGTTGAAGAGTTTCGAGACGGCAGCCATTGTGATCAGCGGTATCGAACTGGCGGAGAAGATCAAGAAAGGACAATTCAAGATAGGTAAGTTGGGTGGGCGTCGGGCAATGCCTCAAGAGATCTGGCAAGCTGCGCTGGCCGCCTGATCAGTATCGGGAACCACGCAGCGACCGCGACCGAAGTCATCGCAACTCCCAATTTGCACCAGAACCCCCAGACGCTGGGATTCACTGCGCGGCCGTTCGTACTCTGCGGGCTTCCGATTCGGCGACCGCCGAAAGGCCAACTGCTATTTGAGCGCCGGAACGGGCACTTCACTCTTCAGATTACGGGTCACCCGGAATTTGGGTTGCCGTTTGGTCAGGATCGACTCATTCCGATTTTTTTGGCAACCATGGCAATCCGGCAGCAGAGTCGAATCGTACGGTTCGAGTCAGCCGCCGGACTCCTCGATACTTTCGGTTTTTCGAAGGGAGGCAAGGAATACCGGCGTCTGGTCTCTGCGTTCGAGCGTATCTTCGAGGCGACGATCTTCTTTGGGACTGAATCAAATCGATCAGCCGCCAAGGTGATCCACCGGTCTCGGTTCAACTTTCTTTCCGAGGCGCAGATTTGGTACAACCGCGACCCAGAACAGGCGCCCTTGTCAGAGGAATTCGCCAACGTGGTGGTGCTCAGCGATGAATTCTATCGGGAGATTACAGACCATCCAATTCCGGCTGATCTTGAGGCAGTCAAGGTCTTGGCGTGCGCACCCGCAGTGCTCGACTTGTTCGTTTGGCTGACCTATTGCTGCTTCTCGGCAAAGGGTCCAGAGCGGATTCCGCTTTTCGGCAGTTTTGGACTGGCCCAGCAACTCGGCTGTGTGGAGTACTCCCGACCTCGGCGATTCCGGGCGATGCTTGAACAATGGCTGGCCTCGATCCGAAGACTTTGGCCGGATTGCCCGGCGGTTGTTTCGAGAGACGGTGGCGTACTGCTTGTTAACCATTCCAAGGCAGTCCTTCCGCAACGAGAACCTGGGCTCCGGTTTGGTTAATTAAGTTCCTCTCTTCGGTCTGTTCGGACTGACGCTGCAGCTTGGATGCACTGAATACTCCAGGCGGAGTCGGTTTCGAGCCATGCTCGAGCAATGGCTTGCAGTATCCGCATCCTTCGGCCCGAATCGCCAGCATGCATCATCCCTGACGGAAATGCGCCGGACGGAAATGCGCTTAGAATCGAACGTCGATCCGCGATTCTGACTCTTCTGAGCGCCCCATAGGTACAGTTGTCAGTAAGTATCCCCCGGCAAAGCCGGGGGCCTGGAGTTTCTACATATTTTCAAGCGGCGGCGGCGCGAACCATTCCCGGCGCGGTGATTTCAAAACCAAGCGGTTCGAGCAATTGCGGCTGCTCCACCATTTCCTTCCGTAGGAGCGTAACCAGATCCAAACAAGACGGGCGACGGGCGTTTCTTCGCCACTTGGGAAGGTCGGCATAGGCTTGGCCGCGCTCAGCGCCAAAGGCTCGGATGGAAGCCAGCAGCAGCGCGCTGTAAGCGGCCACGGCCAAGACGGGCTGTTTGGGCACAGAGGTAACATTCCATAACTGGGCTTGTCCGACGCCGAGGGTGTCCTTTTCCTCGCGGTGATTCACCTGTCGGGTAAGGGACTGGCGCGGTGCTCGGCGGCCCGTTTCCAGCCCCTCCCCATAAGAACTGCTCGTGAAGTTTTCCCTCAAGCAGCTCACCCAGCGAGTTTCGTCCAAAGGGTTATGCGTCTCCTGGACCGACAGCCACTTTCACGTCCCCTTCCCGACTCCGGGGAGCGGCTGGATTTTCCAGTCCCAATACAGCCCCAGCACGTCGTAGAGGTATTCGTTACTCCATCGCCGCCAGCCCACACCCGACTTTCGCCGCCGTTTCCGCCGCGTCAACAGAGTGCGGACTTTCATCTCTACGTAGTCGCGGACCTCGCTAAAGGCGCGACTCGAGTTACCGACCCTGAAATAGGTCACCCACCCGGCCAACGTCGCGTTGATCCGCTTCACGATCTCCGCCGCCGGGGTTGCTCCCCCGCGCGCGATGATGTCGCGGACCTTCGCTTTGACGGCCTTGCGGGCCTTCTTCTTCGGAGTCATCAGGATGAAATATCCGTCTCCGCTGCGCTTGCGTACACGGCGCAGGTCAAACCCCAGGAACCCGAAGGCTTCCCCGTTCAGCGTATTCACCATTTTGGTTTTCTCCAGGTTCAACTCGACACCCAAAGGCGCGATCTGTTCCTGGAGCCGTTGCAGAGCCCGTTCGGCCCAGCCCCGTTTGGTATGGTGTCCGCTGACGGTGATCACAATATCATCGGCAAATCGGTGATAATTGACCGCCTCGAATCCCCCTTCCGCCGTTTTGCGGCGAATCGCGTCGAAGAACCAGTCGAGCTCGTTCAGATAGATGTTCGCCGCCAGCGGACTGAACGGGCCCCCTTGCGGGACCCCGACACTTCCGCCAGCTTTGATGATCTGCTTCACGAGGCCCATGACCTGTGGGTCCTGAATCCGTTTCGCGATCTTATCCAACAGCACCGAATGCCGGATCGTGTCGAAGTAACGCGACAGATCGACATCAATGACCGTGGACATCCGCCGCATCACACTCCGCCTGACTTGCGCCAGCGCTTGGTGTGGGCTCCGCTTCGGTCGAAATCCGTAGGAGTTCGGACAAAAGTCCGCCTCGAAAACTGCTTCGAGGATTAGCTTCAATGCCCCCTGCACCACGCGGTCGCGGATACAAGGAATTTGAAGCGTTCGGAATTTGCCATTGCCCTTCGGGATCTCCACCGGGCGGTTCGGCATCGGTTTGTACCTGCCTGTGATAAGGTCTTCCCGCACCGCCGCAAGAAACTCCGGCCGTCCCGCGGACTCAATGTCCCGGAAACTCTGGCCGTCGATGCCGGGGGCACCGTCGTTTCCCTTCGCAATGCGATAAGCCTCATCGAGAGTCTCGATCTTCGTGATATGCACGAACAGACCCCAGAAGCGATGCGTCGTTTCCGACTTCGCCTTTCGATAGATCCGCCGTCTCAGTTCCTGCAGACTGCTGGGCGCCTTTATCATCTCACCCCTGCCTCGCCTTGACGGACGGCATTACTCACCGGTCCGGGCCCTTCCCTCCGGGCGCGTTTTGCTGCACGCCCATCATCAGTACTACAACCCGATCCGCCACCCTGATGCCTATGCCCGCACTTCCCACTCACGGTTATAGCTGGCATCTCCTCGACGGGATTTCTCCGCCGGGCACCGAGGGCTTCTCCAGTTTCCACATCATCCTTCACACCATGTCGCCGCTGATACCCCGCCGATGAGAGCTGCCGCATCGGACCCGTTTCGGCCAGCCCTTTCTGCTTTCGCGCGTTATCGACCGTCTCAGCCACCGGAATTTCGTGTAACGAGGCTACGTCTGCGTTCACTTTACGTTGCAACCTGGTGCGTCGCGCATACTCCTTTCTGAGCATGTTGTCGGAGGGCTCTGCCGTCTTGCTCTCGCGCCACGGCACCTCCCAAGTTACGAGGCCTGAGTCTGTTGGCCTCGGCCGGTCTTTCACCGGCTGGACGATGTGTCCTTGTCTGGACACGCCGATCTGCCACCTGTCGAAATAGATTTGCAGTAACTGTTTGACCGCACTGTGCAGGTCGCTGGTGAGCAGGTACGCCGGATCGCGGTAGTACAACCTTTTACTCTGGTTCTTACGATACGGAGTGGGTGCAATGACGATCAAACGAAGGGGCCGCTGGCCAGCGCCGCGCTGCCAGTGCACATCGGCAACCTCTTTATAGCGAATGACACGCCGCTTGCCGCCATAGAAGATTTTCGTGGTTCTCCAATCGCGGCTGTCGTCTTTGCGAATTTGTTCGGGAGTGAATTTCCCGGTCCCATAAAACCGGCGCGACCCGGCCTCGGCGCGAAAACACAGCTTGGCATCTTTGCGCGCCCGCACCAGCAATACCGATCTCTCCGGAATCTCTGCAAAGCAGGTGCGATTACAGAAGCTGCCCTCGCCCGTCAGCACCAGTATCTTTTTGTCGCCGCCGGCCGCATCCAGTTCCTGCCGCAGTTGTTGGCCCATCTCGACAAAACTGCGGGATAGATTCTTCTGCTTCACCGCTTCCTTATACAGTTCCTTCTCCGCATCACCGGCCTTCTTTCCCGGGCGCTTGACGCGCGAGACTTCCTGGAAGCGAATCGGCAAGGCCCGTGTGCCGACCGGAGCGTTCCGGTGCAGCGGCACCAAAAGTGAAGCCTGCAAGAAACGCAAACCCAGCACCAGATTGACATGAAACGGCGGCGACAAAGGATCGCGTTGATAGAACGCCTGCGGGATCGACCGGCCCGTTTTGCGCAACTTGGTATCGTCAATGGCCACGCCGATCAGGCGTTGGGGGCAATATTCCAAAGCACTTTTGAGAATGGGCCGGAACAACTGTTGCGGCTCCCAATGGCAGCGCGAGTGGAGGAAATACTCCGCGCTCCAAGCGCTGTTCTGACCGCCGTTGGTCCAGATGATGCGGGTGAGGCAGCGCCGCCCCAGGCAGACCAACGATCCCAGGGCTTGGCGCACGCCACGAACAAAGGTGCGCTGTTGGGGGAAGACGCTCCGCCAGCCGGCGGTAATGGCGAGGAATTCCGAGAGCAGGGTCATCGTGGGGCCTCCCGCAAAGAGAAGGTGTTCTTTTCGGGGCGGAGGAAGCGATCGCCGCGAGCTACTTTTTTGGTGAGCGAAGAGACCAGGCTTTCGCGATCGACGGAGACGCCGAACTGGAGTTGGATGCGCTCCAGGATGAGGGAGATATGCAACGGGGAGCGGGCCTTCTTGAGTATGTCGAAAGCCATGTCAACCTGCGACAGACTTTTACGGGGGCGCGGTTCGACCGGCGATGGCTCGCCGTGGCGGAGACGGCGGACCGCGCGCAGCTGTGCATCCAAGGTCGCTTCAAATATGCCTAGGATGAGATCTTTGGTTTCATCGTTCATGGAGGTCTCCTGAGCATAGGGCTCAAGAGAAGTATAGAAAACTAGAGTCGGTCTGTCAATATAGATCATATAAAGAATATAAAGACCGACTTACTCGCGGGGGACGACAATGCCCCACGGCGCTCAGAGAACCAAAACAGTTTGTCGTGAAAATGTAGAAACTCCAGTCCCCCGGCAAAGCCGGGGGCCTTACGGTGTGAGCCGCTCAAAGCGGCTAGGCGGGGTCGCTAACGCGGCCCCGTGTTAATAGTTGGGCCACCTGCGGGGTGGCCGTTCAGATGTCCAGTTTCAATTGATCGAAACGTTCATCTTCAATTTCTTGGCTACGGATGTAGGCCCGGATCACGGCTTCGTCTCGACCCACGGTCGACACGAAGTATCCTCGGGCCCAGAAGTGCTGGCCCACAAAATTCCGCCTCCGTTCGCCATACACTCTGGCCAAGTGAATTGCGCTCTTGCCCTTGATGTACCCAACGACCTGCGCGACAGCATACTTTGGGCGGAATCGAGATCAGCATGTGCACGTGATCCGGCATCAAGTGTCCTTCCTCAATCCGGCTCTCTCGCTGGGCTGCGAGATTCCGGAACACTTCACCCAAATGCTTTCGCAACTGCACATACAGGGTTTTTCGTCGGCATTTCGGTATGAAAACGATGTGGTATTTGCAGTCCCACTTCGTATGGCTTAAACTCTGGTACTCGTCCATCGGGTTTCTCCTTTTCGTGTGCTTGGCGGCTCACGTTCTGGAGTTTCTCCGGTGGACCCCCGGAATTGTCAAACTGCTACTGCCTCCCCGGCAAAGCCGGGGGGCCTCCTACGTTAGGCTAGGCAAAGAATTGAAGGCGTGTCTACGCGGCGAGCATTTACCTCATATGACATTTTCGATAACGATCGCAACTCTTAGCACCGGTTCCATACTGAAAACTACAGCCTCGATGACTTTCCGACCACTTCGCTAAACTAATCCTCCCGCGCCCCCCGCAATTTGCGCCACCAGATCTTCCATCCTCGGCGCCAATCGAATACCGATCGATATGGCGTCTTCTCCGAGGCAACACCCGAACGTAAGGGCCGTCCATCCGAACTGCACAAGGAATACCCAACAATCACGCCGCCCGAATAGTAAGCCCCATCCCCGAAGAACAAAAATCGGCACAGGCCGTCGCCGTCCCACCACAGAACCTTGATCAGGTCGCCGCGTTTTCCGCGGAAGACGAAGACATGGCCGCCGAAGGGATTCTGCTCGAGCGCGGTCTGGACGAGGGCGCTGAGGCCGGTGAGTCCGCGGCGCATATCGGTGATGCCGGCGGCGATCCAGATCTGCGCGCCGTTGGGGACGGTGATCATCGGAAGAGGTGCTCCAGCACGATGCGCAAGGTGGCTTGGTCGGGAGCGCCGGAGAGTTCGACGTGTGGAAGCGTCCTGAACGTGCTGGCATTCAGATGGGAGTAACATTGGTCCCACAGCATTTGCGGTGCATTGGAATGTGACAGAGGTGGATTTGACATTTTGACGGGCACCGAGACGACGGGGAAAAAGTGACATGACCCCCTCCGCATGCCTTGACAACGCTGACGGGCGTGGAGTGCATGCAAGCATTTGCTGTGCGGGCAAGTGGCGTGCCCGGTTGTTCTACCAAATAAGTTTGATAGGGAAGACTGGGGCACGTCAGCACTGACGGTGCCCTGTAATATGGCAGGGTGCTGGACGACGCGCTTTGAATTCATTGAGGGCCATTCAACACTGGCTTAGTGATTGTTTTGCCTGGCACAGGAACTCGAGGATGTGTTTCGGAAGTGTATCCGCAGTTCCGGGCTCAAGTGGCCTGATCCCCGACTTGATACTCCACCCAAGGACAAGCAGCCCTAAACGGTAGACTCCGGTTTCGTTGGTCACGGTGTCGTGGCTGACACCGATGGCGTCATTCACCGCCGCTACAATTGCGCCCGCGACAGCGATCTGCTGGCATCAGTCACCATTCCCAAAGGCACCGCATCGCTTCTTTGCGACCAAGCTGACGAACTGTCGACGCGCGAATCAATAGCGTTGCTCGCGCGCAGGAAGGGGATCGCGGGTCGAGAGTACTCGATCCAGCAGGTGATCCTTCAGTTTTCGGCGGATCTCCTCAAACTTGGCATCCGCCCAACGATTCACGAATTCGTTCGGGTCGGCCGAGAGGTCGTAGAGTTCGCCGTAACCTTTGCCGCGGTAGTAGGAGATGCGCCATTCACTCGTACGCAACGTGTAAAGGTCGAACGAAGCATCACTCTGCTGCCCGTCTCCCAAGTCGCGGGTCACGCCCGAAATGGCGTGTTCGATAAGAGCGGATTCATAGCCGGTATCCTTATTCGATCCGGTCAAGACAGACTTCTGCGATCTTCCTTGCACACCTTCCACCGCCGGCACACCGATCAGATCGAGTATCGTCGGCATGACGTCGATTTCCTGAACAATGCCGTCGATAACAGTGCCGGCCTGCACGCGTCCCGGCCAATTGACGATCAGCGGCACGCTGGCGCAGTGGCGATAGTGATAGGGACCCTTGAAAAACAAATGGTGATCGCCCAGCAGATCGCTATGATCGGATAGAAACACAACGAGAGTGTTTTCTCGCAGCTGGTATTGATCGAGAGCTTTTAAAATGCGGCTCAGCGAATCGTCTATGAAGGTGACTTCGCCGTAATACTGCGCCCTGTTGTACGGAATGTTATCGAGCAGTTGCTTCTGCCCTTGCGAGATGCGCGCCATGTGCGGCGGTTTGCCTTCGAGTTCTCGCGGCTGCCGCACCGGGCCTGGCATGTCCGCCGGCTTGTACATGCTGCGATACGGCTCTGGCGGGTTATATCCGTTGTGAGGGTCAACGAAGCTGGCAAACGCGAAGAAAGGCTCCGAATCCCGCGCCCGGCGCCGGAGGAAATCGATCGTATGGGACGCTACCCAATAGGAGTTGTGAAGCTCGACCGGAATTTCGTGGTCTGGCTTGCCGGCGTACCGGGGATGATTGCGTTCAATCCATAGCGCCTGCTCACCGCGGCGCTGGTCCTCCCCCAAGTGAAACTCCTGGAATCCATAGTACGGATCAGGATGAGTCTCCATTGTCGGCAGTTGTCCCTTGAAATGCGGAATGAAGTGGAATTTGCCTGCGCCGAATGTCCGGTAGCCGAGCCGGGAAAGCGCGTGAGCAAGCGTCGTCTCGTGCCGAGCTAGCGGAACGCCATTGGACCGGACTCCATGCACGCCCGGATACCGCCCCGTGAAAATCGACGCTCGGGAAGGCATACAGACCGGATGCTGTGTCCAGCAGTTCGTGAAGCGGGCGCCGCCGCGAGCCAGCGCATCGAACGCCGGCGTGCGGATCACCGGGTTTCCGTAGCAGCCCAGCGCGTCCGCTCTGTGCTGGTCCGTCATCACGAGTAAGACGTTCGGACGCTTTGCGGTTTGCGCAGCCAATGGTACGGCGGCCGCTGTGGTGAGGAACTCTCTGCGATCCAGATTCATGGTCAAAAAACCAATTTGGCGCCGAGCTGAACAACGCGGCCGGGCGTCGATGTTCCGCCAATGAAGCCGAACGAGTTGGAGACGAAACTCGTGTTTGGAGTTCCGAGGTTGGTGTGGTTCAAAACGTTGAAGGCTTCGCCACGCAATTGCAGGCGAACATTCTCCCGGATCGGAAAGATCTTGTGCAGGCCGAGATCGAAATTGACGATACCGGGAGCGCGCACGTCCGGCAAGACGCGGCCAACATTGCCGTAGGTGAAGATCGGCGGCGCAACAAAGGCAGACGTGTCGAACCACAGGTCGCGGGTTCGCTCGCCGTCGGGAAGTTTCGCGCTCCCGGTATCGTCAATTTCGATC
>Ga0163150_10008658_pt1 | contig 11523 bp, 20 predicted proteins | sample OliLakLV19P2IB_FD_148628 | JGI IMG/M metagenome (GOLD analysis project Ga0163150, IMG submission 148628) | Freshwater microbial mat bacterial communities from Lake Vanda, McMurdo Dry Valleys, Antarctica - Oligotrophic Lake LV.19.P2.IB | ecosystem: Environmental > Aquatic > Freshwater > Lake >...
CTTGGATTATAAGTTTTTGAATAGTATGGAATGAGTAATATAAATCAAAAAATATATAACCTGACTAATAAACGTTATAGAGAAGTATAAATTTTTGCCTCAAAAAATTTGTATTTCAGACATAACTATGATATCATAAATGAATATATCTAGCCCTTCGCACTATGTCTGAAGAAAATATCCCGTTATCAGGTGTTATTGAAGCAACAGAAGAACCTACACAAGAAATAACGGAAAATACTGTAGAAATCCTAGCGCCAGAAGCTCCGATTGTAGAAACTTCGACTTCGGAAATACTAACTCCAACAAGTTTACCTTCAGACAATAAAAATTTATTCAGCAAAAAGAAAATTGCAGTAATAGGAATACTACTACTCTGCATCTTCGCATCATTAGCCTATGCTTTCATGCAAAAAATAGGTCCATTTCAAACATGACGACTTACAGAAAAAAATTTTACTTCAACAATGGTATCAAAGTTGCTAGAGATAAAAAGTGCAAAATATGCTTTTTCTCTTGCTATTAAGGTCGTTCCAAGAGATAAGGATGCAATTCCATTACCAGTAGGCAAAGAAGAGGCTCTTCAACAAGCGTATGCTTATACAAATATGATTACTCCTGATATGAAAGCAAGAGTTGCAGTAACTGCATCATCAGATGATTCAACATCCAATACAGATTGGTCATTTAATATCAATTTGGAAGCAAGTGGGGGTGATGTGTCATACAAATTAAATGCTGACATTCTTAAAAAAGATGAAAATATTTATTTTAAAATAAATGATTTTCCGATATTTTCATCTTTTGATGCATTTGGATCATTCGATTCAATACAATGAAAATGGATTGTATTACCCATTAATACTGCTACTGACTTACTAGAACCAATGCTTTGAAAGGAAGAAACTGAAAAACTGATAAATGGAGAGGCTAGTGAGACTGAGAGACAAGAAATTATACAAAAAGCAATAAAGAAAATCAGTATTCTGATTGATTCCTCAGGTCTTATTGTATTCAAAAATCAACCTCGAAAAGAAGGAAAAGATGGGGAAAATATGATCCGATATGATATCAGTCTCAATAAAGAAGCTTTGACTCCTCTAATAAAGAAAGTGATGGAAGAATTAACAAAAGATCCAGATTTTTCAGAATATATGGAGAAAATACCACAAGAAAATAAAGAAAAAAATAGTGATATCCAGACTATCTCTGAAAATATTGATACCTATTTACAGAGTGAAGAATTTAACCAGCTCTTTGAGTATCTTGAGAAAAATAGTACTACTTCTATCTGGACAGATGAGAATGATTTTCCAGCTATAATTGAAAATACAATGAAAGTGATACCTCCCGATACAGCTGAAAATCTCAAAGAAAACCAAATTGTTTATACGATTCGAAGTTCTTTATCTGATATAAATATCCCAATTACCCTTACAGCACCAGAGGATTCTATATCTTGGAAAGAAGCTCAGAAAGAAGCAGAAAAACGCTCATGACAGGAAGAAGTGCGAGGTCCGGGACAAAAAACATTGGCTGAACTACAAATAATAACAGGTTTAGGAGCGATAAAAATATTGGCTATGGGGATAAATCAAAAAAATAATAGCTTTGGAATAGAAAATTTTCCTACCTGATCATGTAAATCTACCAAAGACACACTATTTGCCAATGAAGATATTATCCAAGTAATTAATGGACTTACAGGTAACAATATGACACTCGCCACTTGTTCTTCCCGAGGCAGTAGAGATAATGTACGGATGTGGGCATTATCCGTCCCCGATCCTGTTGATTCAAGCTTTAGTTATTGTGTGGATAGTAGAAAGCAAAAAGATAGTGAACTCTCTACTGTAAAAAGGATAGAATGACCACTTGCAGGATATTTTTGTAAATAAATTATATACATAGTTTTCTTTTTTTGTCATCGCATTTTTGAGAAAAGAAATTGTAAAAATTATTGAGTTATGATAGACTAGCTGTATGTCAAAAAAACACTCCTGCCCCTACTGTGGTCACAATCCTATTCCTCATTACCTCAATTGGTACTTTGACAGCCTCAATATACTCTTTGAGCGAATTCAAGTTGGCGTTCTCTGCAATCCTATTGCACGTTTTATGAATCGGTGGGAAGACGATGTCACTATTTTTCTCGTAAGCCTCTTGCGACTCATAGGTCTTGTACGCTTTGGGAAAAAACCTTCTAAAACAACACTCTCACGGGCCAAAGTTCTCTGGGAGGAAGCAGAAAAAAGAGGACTCGAAATGCGAGAAGTTCGTGTTTTTGACAGAAGTGTCGACATGTATATCGTCCGAAAGACAATACCCGGTACCTGGAGAAAAAAAATAATGACTTTTACTGGTATTCCTCGGCCAAAAACAGTCGACCAATCACAGCATGCGCTGATGGATGACAAAGCTGTTTTCAAAAAAACATGCCAAAAAAACAATATCCCCGTCGGGGCATGAGGATATGCTTCTTCATTTGCGGAAGCAGTAAAAATATTTGATAGCATCCAAAAACCTGTCATCGTAAAGCCTCGTCTTGGAAGTCGCGGAAGACACGTCGTCACCTACGTGAGAAATCATGATGATCTGAGATACGCATACAAAATAGCAAAACAGCTTTGTCTCTGGGTAATAGTCGAAGAACAATTTATCGCGCCTGTCTACCGAGGAACGGTGATTGATTTTGAGCTGGCGGGTGTCCTCTCTGGGACACAGCCTGTGGTTATCGGTGATGGAGAAAAATCACTTGAAAAACTCATCAAACACAAAAATCACAAGCACGATAAAGAAATAGCAGAAATAGAAATTGATCAAAAAATGGCCTGGTTTTTGAAACGACAACTCTCCTGTGATGGTCGTATCAAGCTCAATGATGAGGAACTGACAAAACCATGGAGAATCACTTCCAGTAAACACTGGGATACAAGTATTTTTGACTATATCCCCAAAAAGAATGAAACGGTCTACCTCTCAGAGAAAATAGGAGTGAGTTATGGTGGTGATTCAGCAGAAGAATATGATATCTGCCACCCTGATAATAAAACCCTTTTTGAGAAAGCTGCAAAAGTGTTCAAAGACCCTATTGTAGGATTTGATTTTATGATTACTGATATTACAAAGTCTTGGAAAGATCAGCGCTGTGGTTTTCTTGAGGCCAACACGGTGCCATTTATCAATCTTCATCATAATCCCCACAAAGGCAAACCTCGAAATGTCGCTGCAAAAGTATGGGATTTGATGAAAATGTAGGCATACGATAGACTAAATTATACTTATGGATAAGGATCCTTTTGGTACAGCTCCGTCAACTGGGATACTCAAAGCTCTGGATGTAATAGGAGCGCTCGACGATTTGAGGCCAAGGCTTTCACAAGATTTTGAATGAACACTCAAACAGTTAGAAAGAATTCCCGTACGCATAATCTATACATTATGCGACATACAATATGCACCTACAGAAGACTTCCTGCGCTGCGCAAGCTATGTACAATGAGTTGTCGATAGAATACTATGAATATCAAATAAGGAAAATAAGTCTGTGATAGCGGGGATAGAGCATCGCCTCTACGGGGCGACAAAGATAGATGCTATTTCTTTGGAATCACTCACTTTATCGTACGATTATCTCACAGTTTTTTGCAAAAAATATCCTCCCAGGAAAATGCCAAACAGTACCCATCCTGAAGATGATGATGTTATGTATGAAGACCCCCTATGTTACAGTTGATGGAGAGAATGCTGTTATTCTCTGAAATGATAGCAGAAGAGTAACTCCAGATGAAATAAAGGTACTTTTTCTCATAGCAGAAAGTATTATCCATTACGCACAGACTCTTAGTGCCATCACACTTCACTCATCACTTGACTCAGAAACTCGAGAGAAATGCATAGAAAACGAACAACAACGAATCGAGTGCATTAAAAAAATAAAAAAAGAACTCATAAAAATACGCTCATGGGGGAAATCACGGACACCATATATTGCTCTCTGTGAAGTATGATGACCGTTTGGATGAGATACAAGAGAATATATTTTATGAGATGCTCTGCAAGACCTCTATCAAATATTCCAACAATTTTCAGTATAAAATATTGAAGTTTGTTATATAATTCTATATAACCCTCCGGAATTTTGGACAATTCCCTCAATTTCCATACTTCCCAGTGCATGTATCACAACAGCGATGTCATATTGCGTATACTCAGATAGCGTATCAATACTAGAAGCATCTCGACACAGTATTTCGTAGAGTTTTTCCTGTGTTTCATCAGTAAATTCTGGTCTCATAGTCGTCAAAAGCGATAACTGTTTGTCTACTATCTGATATTCTGAGAGGATATCCTCTGCAGAGAGAATCAGTTTCCCGAGACCATCACGGATCAACGCATTGCCCCCTCTCGCTCATTCGCGAGTGATATCCGCGGGAATAACAAAGACATCTCTATTATATTCCAGTGCAAGACGTGCCGTGATCAGAGTACCAGAATCTTCTCCAGCTTCTGCTATCAAAGTACCCCTACTCATACCGGCAACGACTGTATTACGTATTGGAAAATTAAAAGGCTCTGAGAGCGTACCGAGAGGAAACTGAGAGATAAGAGCACCTCAATGAGCCACTATATCTTCGAAGAGTTGTTTGTGAGAAGTCGGATAAAAAACATCCACACCAGACCCAAAAACCACGAGCGTTTGCCCACCATTTTTGAGTGTGATTTCATGAGCCAGAGAATCAATACCATACGCTCCTCAGCTGACTATCGTATACCCATGCCGGATCATATCAGGAAGTATCTTTTCTAGACACGATTGAGCATAACTAGAATGTTTCCGTGATCCAACGACTGAAATCAAGGCATCATGTGTAGGAAGTTTTCAACAGACATACAGGATCGTAGGGGCATCAGCAATATTTATCAGAAGTCTCGGATATTCTGGATCATCTTTGTGAAGAATACGGATATTTTTCTCTTGCATAAGACGTTCGACACGTTCGACATTGAGAGTAGATTTTTTGTCTAGTATCTTTTGAGCTGTTTCCTGATTTACGCCTATTTGAAGCAGCGCAGAGAGATTGACACTCATATAAAAATTCTCTGCCTGATCTGGTGGAATCAGTGCTAATTTTTTGTGACTAAACCCAAGAGAGTGGAGAAGACCAAGGAAGAAATACTGCATAAAAAAGAATTATGAGGAGATATATATATGACAAAATCGTTCAATATCTCGTAAATCTGCAAAAAAAGTATATTCCCATGGGTACTGTGATAAAACTGTCTCTGCTATATCTCTTTGCCACAAACCAAACTCAATAAGTATATGACAGTATTTAGGGCGATTTTCCCAAGCATAGAGTTGTTGAAAAAATCGTTCATAGAGTTCAAATCCTGTTTTTTCACCTCCAATGAAAGCCATTTTTGGTTCATAGATCAAATCCCCTACTACTTCTCGAGTCATAACATAGGGTAAATTTGCCGTTATCAGAATGGTATCAATTGGTCTATTTTGGAAGTGCTGTACGACTGGCTTCAAGAGGTCTCATTGGAGAAAGAGGGGAAATCTTTGGAGTGGATTTTTGAGCAATGAGAAATTTTCTTGTGCCAAATCAAGGGCATCCTGACTCATATCGGTTGCTATTATTTCAAACTCTCGGGATCATCTCTTGTAGGCGACAGAAAGAGGGATAACTCCTGACCCGGTGCCAATGTCGACTATCGTGTCTACATTCGAGTGTTTCTGGAGAAGATCTGCAGCATACTTAACGAGTTCTTCTGTCTCGATTCTAGGAATTAGCGCACGCTCATCAACGAGGCATTTTTGTCCACAAAAGAGGACATAACCATCACGATATTCTTCTGGAAAATCAGACATAAATTATTGTATCAAGAATTTCACTTCCCAAGGTCACTCTGGAAGAACATAACTCAAAATCCATGGATTGAGTTCCCGTAATTCCTGATAATCAATATCGTGCTCCAGACACCAAACACGCAAATCGCTGATTGGTCATTGAAGTATTTCGGTGCGCGTAGTTGGATTTTGGAAAAAATCACCAAGCGTTTCAGTAGAAAAGAGTTTCCAACGATTCTCCATCAGATACTTAATAGCAACGACTCGATAGATATAGTTTCATGTTTCGGCATTTAAAATGAGATCATAGTATGTTTTAGCAGTTGGCTGAGCATCCATATCCCTCTGAAGCCCAGAGAGCCCACGATTATAGCCCGCAGCAGCGAGAGTCCAAGTTCCAAATTTTTTCTTGAGAGCAATAATATAGGCAGCAGCAGCTCTCGTCGAACGCTCAAAATTAAGTCGCTCATCAATATATTTATCTACTCGCAGTCCATATTGACGAGCTGTGTCCGGCATCAATTGCCAGAGACCACGAGCTCCAGCATGACTCAAGGCATCATATTGTAAACCGCTTTCTGCTACAGCGAGATACTTGATATCATCAGGAATGTCACTTTCAGATAAATAAGATTCTATATAAGGAAAATATTGATGGGACCTTTTGTGGTAGAGGAGGAACTGGTAAAGCGAAAATCGATTTATGAGCAATTCTTGTTCGAGCTTTTCTAGTCCAAGAGGATTTAACTCTCTCTCTACGATAACTTTTTCTGAAGCAAAATCAAGGTCTTGCATATTGATATGAAAGGGGTCGAGAGAGAGTGTATCGCCCCGAAAGCTAGCATAAGGTAATCGCCACATAAGCACGACAAAAAACATAACTGCCAAAATAATAAGCAGAAAAAATGTTGTATTTCCATGAAGATGGGATCGCTTGAGAGACATCAATAATAGTATAACAATTTTTCCAAAAAAATACACCCTCATTACAAGGGCGTATCAGAGAATAGTAAAAAATTACTTTTTCTTTTTTGGAGCTGCTTTTTTTGGAGCTGCTTCTTTTTTTTCTACTTTTTTATCAGGAACCTTTTTAGCGGCTACTTCTTGCATTTTTTCGTCTTTTTTTGTTTGTTTGATAGTAGCTATTTCGCCATCTATTTTTGCAAGTGCTTCTGGATTTGTTTTAGCGAGATAATTTCGGAGCTTGCGACGAATACTGACGAGACCGAGAAGACCACGACGTGAGTGATTATCTTTTTTATGCTCATTGAGGTGAGCAGAGAGCCCTTCAATACGTGCAGTGATCAGAGCAATTTGTACTTCAGGAGACCCCGTATCAGCAGATGTACGAGCGTACTTCTTGATGAGTTCTTTTTTTTCAGTGTGCTTCATAAGAAAAAGTTAGAAAGATAAAGTCCGAGTGAAGCCTCAGACAGGCGCATTGTATCTGTATTTATTTTTTTGCAACTTGTTTCCGTGATAATCGCATTTTTTTGATATGAAAATGAGGCTCCCGTTCTTTCTCTGTTTGAGTATTTAGCACAATAGGATGCTGCAAGTTATAGAGCGTCTCTTGGGTATCATGGAGGTGCTGCATAAGTTTTATTTCCTGTAAAATACGGCCATACGGACGTTCTGATTTTTGATTAATGAAAAAAAGCAGTACACCAGCCCAGCCAATTGCCTGGATAACAACAGCCATATAGTGACCCGAGGATGCAAAAAGATTCACAAGGGAGTGGAACAAAGCAGCAAGAAAAATACCCGTAATTACCCAGAGTATCATAACACTTCCAGACCATTTTGAAAGCAAAAATGGAACAAGTCCGGCCCTAGCTCCATCATCAATCCATCGCATTCTCGCAAAAGAACCAAGTGAATACCAGATAGCTATTACTGTTGTGAAGAGCATATGCCCAGCGAGTCTCAGAGGAAAAATATACCATGAGAGAGTTTCAGTACTAAAATGCTCAACGGTTGCAAATCCAGCACCGATAAGCATACCCGTAGAGAGAACTTGACGCGTCGTCACAGGCTTCAAGAGAAGTACAGCAAGAACAAAAAAACCAAATTTCACAATCTCCTCTGTAATATTGTATCCAACAAGATATAGGGCTCAAAAGAGCTGACTGTTAGAATGATTAGGGAAAAATTCTCGTGAGAAAGTCTCAAAACTTTCCCCAATATCATTCCCATGAATCGTAAAATTGAATATAAAAGCATCTACCGTGGTTTGCATTCAACTTGTATTGATGATTCACTGAACCGTCAATGCAGAGAGAAGTCAGAGAGTAAATACAATACATGCATATTTCATGCATTTATTATACGCTATTTTTCAGTGGAAAGCAAGCAATTATTACCCTTTCCAACGAATAGATAAAAGTGTGTCCCGGATATGTGCAGCTTTTTCAAAATCGAGATTGGCTGCTGCTACATCCATTTCCAGCTCAAGACGTTTGATATATGCTTCCTCTGATATTCATTTTGGTACCTCTATTTTTCCAATTTTATCCTTGAAGCCTAGATCTTTAATAGATGAAATAATAGTCGTTGGGGTGATACCGTGTTCGGTATTATAGGCTATCTGTACTGCTCTTCTACCAGAAGTGATATCGATAGTTTCCTGCATTGAGCGTGAGATAAGACCTTCATGGGAATAAAACACAACATGACCATTGGAGTTTCTCGCAGCACGACCAACTATCTGGATAAGGGATTGTGTCGATCGCAGAAATCATTGTTTATGAGCGTCGATTATACCAATAAAGGAGACCTCTGGCAAATCAAGACCTTCTCGTAAGAGATTGACCCCAACAATAACATCAACCACTCCGAGCCTCAGTTCCTTGAGGATTTTGAGTCGTTCAATTGTATCAATTTCAGAATGAAGAAAATGAGCCTTCATTCATTGTTCTTTGAGGTATGCCGCGAGGTCTTCACTCGATTTTTTTGTAACGGTTGTTATGAGGGCACGTTCGCCACGTTCGACAGCATTTCTTATATTAAATAAGAGGCTTTCGACAAGCTTGTCCATTCTCTCGATTGTAATCTCTGGGTCGAGGAGTCAGGTAGGCCGTATGATTTGTTCGACAAGAGGTCATCCTCGTTCTATATCTGAACCACCTGGCGTCGCTGAGACACATACAAATTGTCTAATTTTTTTCTCGAATTCATCGAAATAGAGTGGACGATTATCATACGCACTTGGGAGTCGAAAACCATTTTCTATCAGCATGTCCTTGCGTGATTTATCACCCGCAAACATTCCTCGGATTTGAGACAGAGTAATATGAGATTCATCGACAAACGTGATAAAATTCTCTGGAAAGTAATCAATAAGTGTCATGGGAGGATCTCACGGATTGCGACCATCGAGATATCGAGAATAATTCTCAATACCTTTTACATAGCCTACCTCCGCCATCATTTCTAGATCGTATTCGACACGAGTTTTGAGTCTCTCAGCTGCAACTATATTCCCTTTTTCTTGGAAGTAGGTGATACGTTCCTGCAACTCATGAAGAATTGCTGGAGAAATAGCTTTGACATGGGAAGGACTGGTCACTGTGTGTGATGCAGGAAATATTTGAAGAGAAGGTACCGATTCAAAGACGTGAGAAGTAATAGGTTGTACGACGCGTATCGCTTCAAGATTTGTCCCAAAAAATTCGAGACTATAGTACTGCTCTTGACTAGCAGGAAATATTTGAAGAGTATCCCCGAGGACACGAAACATACCCTGTTTGAATTCGAGACTCCCACGCTCAAACTGGAGCGCTACGAGCTGATTGATCAAGTCTTTCATGATATATTTTTCCCCTGTTTGAAAATGCAATACTCATCCGAGATATTCTTCTTTGTTACCGATACCATAAATGCAACTCACAGAAGCAATAATAATAACATCATCTCGAGTCAAGAGTGCCTCTGTCGCCGCATGGCGAAGGCGGTCAATTTCATCATTGATAGCACTATCTTTTTCAATATAGGTATCTGTTTTTTGAATATATGCCTCTGGTTGGTAATAGTCATAGTAACTCACGAAATAATGCACTGCATTATCTGGGAAAAATTCTCGAAATTCCTGACACAGCTGAGCAGCAAGTGTTTTGTTATGAGCGATAACAAGTGTTGGCCTCTGCACTTCTTGAATGATATTTGCCATAGTAAATGTCTTGCCGGAACCAGTTACTCATTGGAGTGTCTGATAACGATTTCACTGTTGAATACTCTCCAAAAGCTTACGAATAGCTGATGGCTGATCTCCGGTCGGTTGATAATTGCTTTTGAGGGTGAAGGTCATACGTTTATTCTTTTTCTGAGGTTTCCTGAACATTTCATACCTTTATGAGGGTAAGAGCCTCCTCTCTTTGACCATCCCTACCCTCTACAAGATCTTGTATTTTGGGGAGTATGACGGTGTCAGGTACGATGCCTTTTCCATCGAGTTTTTCACCTGCTGCAGTCAGCCAGTGAGCGATAGTTACCTTAATTTTTGCTCCATTACTGAGAGAAAAAAGTTCCTGAACAGATCATTTGCCGTATGTTTGTGTACCAAATACTGGAGACTTGAGATGCACATGAAGTGATGATGCGAGGATTTCTGCCGCCGAGGCTGTCTGTCAGTTGACAAGAATGTAGACTGGGATGTCGACATCATTTTTCCCATAAGATACGTATTTCTTCGGGTCTTTTCCATCAATTGTAGACACTGTTTTTCACTCGGAAACAAAGAGTGATGCCACATCAACTGCCGCACTGAGAGTACCTCCTCCATTATCCCTGAGATCAAGAAGGATTTTTGTATATTTTCATTGATATTTTTCGAGAGATTTCTGGACATCGCGACCCGAATAATCATTAAAAGAAAAAAGATGAATATAGAGTATATCACCGGTGAGCTCATCTGTGAGGATAGGGAGTTCAAGTTTTTTACGTATAAGAGTAACTGGCTTCTTCGTGGAAAGCACTGTTGAAAAAATATCTAAGATTACAGGCGTTCCGGCTGGTCATCGGATAAGGAAAACGGCTTCATCTGCCTTCATGTTAAATGTGCTTTCCCCGTTAATAGACTGAATGATATCACCTGGGAGAAGACCTGATTCTTGTGCTGGTGATCATGGGAGTGTTCATTGGACAAAAACACCATTTGAACTATCCTCTATATAGGCACCAATACCCTCGAAATCACCATTGATCATCGTATTAAATGTCACAAATTCTTCTTTTGAAATATAGGAAGTATACGGATCCTCGTAAGATGAAACAAAAGTTTTAAAGAGTGCTTCTTGAGTCTCTGACACATCTGTAGGTTTTTTATACTCATCAACAATATGAGATATTTCTCCAATAACGCTCAGAAAATCCTTTGAAATAAGGATTTCATCGCTATTTTTCACAGTAAGACTAAAAAAGATAAAAACAAAGAATGTAAGTAAAACGCCTGTTAAAAAAGAGAGAATATTTTTTATCATACTCGAAAGGAAAAGAGAGAGAAGAGGGGAAAAAAATTTTTATACTTTTACACAAATGTTTTTTGTAAAAAAGATAACAATAGACCAGCATTATAGTGAAAAAAATAAAATTGCATGTGAGTTTTTTTATTTGATTTTTCGTAAAAAATAGGGTATTATGTTTTATATATGCCCTCGTATAAGATACAC
>Ga0163150_10008661_pt1 | contig 11521 bp, 9 predicted proteins | sample OliLakLV19P2IB_FD_148628 | JGI IMG/M metagenome (GOLD analysis project Ga0163150, IMG submission 148628) | Freshwater microbial mat bacterial communities from Lake Vanda, McMurdo Dry Valleys, Antarctica - Oligotrophic Lake LV.19.P2.IB | ecosystem: Environmental > Aquatic > Freshwater > Lake >...
TTTCGAGCCTGAAGCCCGCCTCGGCCGAGCCCTCGCGTCCGTTCGGCGACGACCTGGGCATGGTCTGGCCGCCGCGTTTCGACCGTTCCGTGCGCGGAGAACCGCTCGTCGTCGCCGGCGTGCGCCATTCGCGCGGGATCGGCGTGCACGCCCCCAGCCGCATCGCGTGGACGCTGGACGGCACGCAGAAGGTGCTGCGCGGCGCGGCTGCCCTCGACGACGAGGTTCAGCGCCTCGCGACGCGCGGCTCGTGCATCTTTCGCGTGCGCGTCGACGGCAAGGAGGCCTTCGCGAGCGCGACCCTGCGTTCGGGCGACGCGCCGGCCGCGTTCGTCGTCGATCTGAGCGGCGCGAAGGAGCTCGTGCTGGAAGTCGACCCGACGTCCGACGGTTTCGCGGGCGACCGCGCCGACTGGCTCGGTCTCGTGATCGAGCGCGCCGCGCCGGCGGACGGCTCCAGCAAGCGCTGAGCCCGGATGATTCACGAAGCCTCGTGTGGGCCTGGCTGCAGCCACCGCTAGATCGTGCTGGACCCTGGGCTTCCTACGGGGTTGGACGCATCGATCGTGGTCGAGAGCCTCTGGCAGTGGAGTGGTCGACGCTGACCGGGCTACGGGTGACGAGCGCCAGCTCGTGTCCGTGCCGCTCCGCCGCCGACCAGTGCTCGTTCAAGCGCAGCTGGAACGCCTGCGGCCGCAGGAGCTCGGTGCGGTCGTCGTACAGCGCGCGGTGTCGCGGATCGGCCAGCTCCTCGCGACCCGCGCGCTCCTGCATCAGGCGCTCGAGCCGCGCGCGCACCATGACCGCCGACGCGCCGCGGTACACCCGGTCGGCCACGCGCCCGGACGGCTGAGCAAGGACCGCCAGTCCCAGCGCCGCGCGCGCCGGATCCGCCAGCATGAGCAGAGGGTTCTCGTTCGCCCCCGCGCCGTCGAGCGCCTCGACCTCGACCGCGCCGCCCTCGACCAGGCGGTCGAGACGATCGCGTCCGGAGGGGGGGACCGGAGAGCCGCTCGAGGCTCTGGCGCACGCTCTCGGTCGCCAGGAGGCGCCAGCCGTCGCGCTCGAGGCCGGCGAACCCGGTATCAGACCCGCCAACCCGTTCAAACTGTGGTCAATCAGAGAGGGAGCGATTCCAAAACCACGTCCTCGGCGAAGACACGCACCGTACCCCAGGTCAAGCCTGTGCGTGGGACGATGGTGCAACGAAATGAGCGCAGCTCGGTGGGTGCGTCGGGCGCGACCGAATCCATGGAGAGATCGAGCCCCTGCACCGACAAGTTGATCACTCGACTGGAGTCTGCCGGAACAAGCTGATGGAAGTTGGCGTCTCCAAGGTAAGTCGTCGCCTTCTGGTACATGAGAACGGCGGAGACCGCCCGCACGAGATGACCGTCGCTGTCCGCGGTTAAGGGTAGAAGGCTGACTACAAGCACTCCTCCTACCAGCGGATCGAAGTCGAAGGCCTCGTGGCCTTCCACTCGCCCCGTGAGATCAGGGCTCGACGTCGCAGCGCTCTGACTCGCGCTCGTGGGAGCCCCCGAACTGGCGGACAACAGGAAAAACGAACCAATCAAGGCAGTCCCGGCCAAGATCTGCACGGCCACTTTGGCCTTCAGCATGAAGGGGTTCCTTGGAGGTTAGCAGAGTTGCAAACGAAGCGGAGTTGGAAAGAATGGGTCACGGACAACTTCCACACCAGCAGCAGATGTCCTCACAATTGACAACCCCCGACCAATTGCCGGAGCAGGGCCGGAAGCAAACCCCGTAGCCACTTGCCTCGTCGTTGCTGTTCTTGCGACGCGCCAGAGTGATTGTAGGCTACCAGGGGAGGTGGTCTGGATGCTCACACCTCCGACGTTGAAGTCCACGGTCCAGGAGGCTCCGTCCGGCAGGCAGCCGCTGCACTCGCAGGGTCCGATCGTTCCCCATGCGGTAGCTGTCAGGAGACTGACAGTGAGAAGGAAGCGGCTGAGCAGGGACACGGTTCTGATTCGAAGCGCTCTACTTTATGCGACTCGGCTCGGTCGAGATATCGAGAGGACTCGTGCAAAATCTGGGCGGACGCGCTGGCAAGGCTGGAACTGCGCGTCCGCTTTTCGTCTAGGGCGGTCATGGCCGAGGAACTGCTGTTCGAGGGTGCTGACGAGCGCGCGCCGAAGTCGCGCCACGAGGTGCGCGGCAAGATCCGACTGAAGCGGGCGAATCGCGCGGAGGGTCTGAGGGAGGCCGTCTCGCTGGACGACCTGATTTCGGAAGACCATCGCGCGCTCGCCTTCTGGCAGCTGCTCGATGGAATGGACCTCGGTCGCTTCGCTGCAGGCGCCAAGTCGTGCGAGGGCAGGGCCGGCCGACCTGCGCTGGATCCGCAGGTGCTGCTGTGCCTTTGGCTCTTCGCGACCAGCGAAGGGATTGGCAGTGCGCGCCATCTCGAGCGGCTGTGCGAGCGCGACGCGCCGTACCGCTGGATCTGCGGTGGCTTGTGCCCGAACGCACACACGCTGAGCGACTTCCGGGTCGCTCACGACAATGCGCTGGACGATCTCCGGGCCGATCTCCTTGCCGTGCTGATGAGCTCGGGCATCGTGCGGCTGAAGCGCGTGGCCCAAGACGGCGTGCGCGTGCGAGCGAACGCTGCCGCGGGCTCTTTCCGCCGAGAGCACTCGCTTCGCAAGTGCCGCAAGCGCGCGAGGGAACAGGTGAAGGCGACGAAGCTGCTGCACCCTCTGATCAGCTGCCCGTCACGGGCGGGAGCAGGCGGTAGTACACCGCACGGTCACCGCCCAGGCTCTTCGCGGCGCGCAGCGCGACCTCGGCGTGACGCCGCAGCGCGTCGACGTTCTCGACGTCGCGGCCGTCGAACGTCTCGAAGCCGAGGCTCGCAGCGATCTCTAGGTCTGCGCCGCCGACGCGCCCCGACACGCCGCGGATCCGCTCGCGCAGGCGGTTCACGACGCGTGCCGCGGCGACCTTGCGCGTGTACGGCAGCACGCACGCGAACTCGTCGCCGCCCAGCCGACCGGCCGCGTCCTCGGCGCGCAGCGCGCCGCGGATCGCTTCGCCGACGCGCGTGAGAACGCGGTCGCCGACGGTGTGGTCGAAGCGCTTGTTGAAGAGGCCGAAGCCGTCGAGGTCGATCACGACGAGCGCCAGCTCGTGTCCGTGCCGCTCCGCCGCCGACCAGTGCTCGTTCAAGCGCAGCTGGAACGCCTGCGGCCGCAGGAGCTCGGTGCGGTCGTCGTACAGCGCGCGGTGGCGCAGATCGGCCAGCTCCTCGCGACCGGTGCGCTCCTGCATCAGGCGCTCGAGCCGCGCGCGCACCTCGACCGCCGACGCGCCGCGGTACACGAGGTCGGCGACGCGCCCGGGTGGTTGAGCCAGAACTGCCAGCCCCAGCGCCGCGCGGGCCGGATCCGCCAGCAGGAGCAGCGGGACTTCGTTCGCACCCGCGCCGTCGAGCGCCTCGACCTCGACCGCGCCGCCCTCGACCAGGGGGTCGAGCACGATCGCGTCCGGCGCGGGACCGGCCAGGCGCTCGAGGCTCTGGCGCACGCTCTCGCTGGTCAGGAGCCGCCAGCCCTCACGCTCGAGGCCGGAGAGCTCCCGCGCCAGGCCGGAGCCACGGTGATCGCACAGGAGGACGGTCGGCGGCGCGCGCATGGGGGGCCGACCGAAGGGTCTGGTGGCCCGGGAAGTCTACCCCCCTGGGTGCGCGCGGTTGGGCTCCGGCGGAGGCCTGCGTTGACCCGCGCAGGCCCATCGCTACACTCCCTGGCCCCTTTTTCGCTCCCAGCGCCTCCCGCGCTCCGGCCCGGACACGTGTCCGGCGACCGGGCGCGTCGGCTCCTGGTCGGAGGGGGAAAGCGCGCCCGAGCGCTCGTCCTCGGGCAGGCGCGCCTTTCCGGCGCGCAACGCACCGCGGGTGACCGCGGGAACGATCCAAGGCCTCATGGAAACCGTCAACGTCCAACAGCTCATCGATGCTGGTGTGCACTTCGGATGCCGCGTGTCGCGGTGGAATCCGAAGATGGCTCCGTACATCCACGGACGCCGCAACCTCATCCACATCATCGACCTGCGCGAAACACTGCGTGGGATCCTGCGCGCGCAGAACGTGCTCTACCACATGGCCGCCGAGGGCAGCACGATCCTGTGGGTCGGCACCAAGCGGCAGGTGAAGGGCGTCATCCAGGACGCCGGCCAGCGCGCCGGCATGCCGATCGTCACCGAGCGCTGGATCGGCGGCACGCTCACGAACTTCTCGGTCATCCGCTCGCGGCTTAAGCGCCTCGAGGAGCTGGAGAAGATCGAGGAGCAGGGCAACGAATCGCAGTACTCGAAGAAGATGCTGTCGAGCCTGCGGCGCGAACGCCGCAAGATCGTGCGCAACCTGGGCGGCATCCGCGAGATGACCGGGATGCCCGGCGCGATGGTCGTCGTCGACCCGAGCCGCGAGGGCAACGCCGTGCGCGAAGGCCGCAAGATGGGCCTCGTCGTCATCGGCATCCTCGACACGGACTGCGATCCCGCGTCGGTCGACATCGTGATCCCGGGCAACGACGACGCCTTGAAGTCGGTGCGCCTCTTGGTGGACATGCTCGTGCGCTCCGTCGAGGAGGGCAGCGCGAACCACCGCGAGCGCATGGCCACGACGACGGGCGCGGAGAAGCGCGAGGACGGTCAGCCCGTGGGTGTCGGTGCCGGCGACGAACCGCGGCCGACACGCGGCAACCGCCTGCCGGACGGAGCGCGCGGCCCGCGGCGCGGCGGTCGTGGCGACGAAGGCCAACAGGGCGGCGGCTGAGCCGCTCGGCCCAGCCTTGACCAGAGGAGCATCGCGATGACCCAGATCACGTCCGACATGGTCCGCCGGCTGCGCGAGCGCACCGGCGCCGGCCTGATGGAATGCAAGAAGGCGCTGTCCGAGGCCGGCGCCGACGAGGAAGCAGCCATCGACTGGCTGCGCAAGAACGGCCTGAAGACGGCCGAGAAGAAGGCCTCGCGCGAGATGGGCGAGGGCCGCATCGCGACCTGGATCGCGCCCAAGGCGCGCATCGGGTCGCTGGTGGCGCTGACCTGCGAGACGGACTTCGTGGCCAACACGGAGGACTTCAACCAGTTGCTCGACCAGCTCGTGCGCACCGTCGGCGACAAGAACCCGGCGACGCCCGAGGCGCTGCTGGAGCTGAGGGACGAGAAGACCGGCGTCCTCTTGGGCGAGTCGGTCCAGCTCTTCGTCGGCAAGCTGGGCGAGAACACGAAGGTCAGCCGCATCCAGCGCTACGAGAACATGCAGGGCCGCGTGGGCACGTACGTGCACCACGACAAGAAGAAGGCCGCGCTGGTCTCCGTCACGACGAACGCCGAGGAGGAGAAGTCGGCGCCGTTCCTGAAGGAGCTGTCGATGCACATCGTCTCCAAGGTGCCGGCGCCGCTCTCGATCTCGCGCGACGAGATCCCGGCCGACGAGGTCGAGCGCGAGCGCGCGATCTACATGGACGAGGTCAAGGACAAGCCGGCCGAGATGCAGGAGAAGATCGTGCGCGGCAAGCTCGAGAAGTTCTTCGCCGACGTCGTGCTGCCCGAGCAGAAGTGGGTCTTCGACGACACGAAGACGGTCCAGAAGGTCGTCGAGGAGCGCCTCGGCGCCGGCTCGAAGATCGTCGGCTTCACGCACGTGCGCATCGGCAAGTGATCGCGGGAGCTCGGCTCCCGCGATCGCAGCGCTCGCTCTCGATATTCGGAGGCCTGCAGCCCTTGCTGCGGGCCTCCTGCGTTCTCTAGCCTGTCCGCGCGCATGGGCATCCCCTTCCAACGCATCCTGCTCAAGCTCTCCGGCGAGGCGCTGGGCGAACGCGTCAACGGTCACGGCATCGATCCCGAGGAAGTGCGCTCGATCGCGCGCCAGCTTTCGCGTGTGGCCCAGCTGGGCGTCGAGACCGCGATCGTCGTCGGCGGCGGGAACATCCTGCGCGGCGCCGAGTTCAGCCGCCTGGGCGGCCACCGCGCCAACGCCGACTACATGGGGATGCTGGGCACCGTGATCAACGGCCTGGCGCTGTCCGACGCGCTCGAGCAGCAGGGCCTGGAGACGCGCGTGATGACCGCGATCGGCATCCAGCAGGTGGCCGAGCCGTTCGTGCGCCGCAAGGCGATCAGCCACCTCGAGAAGGGCCGCGTCGTGATCCTGGCCGGCGGCACGGGCAACCCGTTCTTCACGACCGACACGGCCGCGGCGCTGCGCGCGACCGAGCTCTCGTGCGAGGTGCTGCTCAAGGGCACGAAGGTCGACGGCGTGTACGACGCCGACCCGAACAAGGTGCGCGACGCGCGCCGCTTCGAGGAGCTGACGTACATGGACGTGCTGTCGCGCGGCCTGAAGGTCATGGACAGCACAGCCATCACGCTGGCGATGGAGAATCGCCTGCCGGTGGTCGTCTTCAACCTGTTCGAAGAGGGGAACCTCGAGCGCGTCGTGCGCGGGGAGAGCCTCGGTACCCGGATCCGGAGTCCTGCATGACCAGCCAGCAGATCCTGAAGGACACGAAGGAGAAGATGGAGAAGGCGCTCCATCACGTGGCGGACCAGCTCCGCACGATCCGCACGTCGCGCGCGTCGCCGGCGCTGGTCGACAACATCCGCGTCGACTACTACGGCCAGATGACGCCGATCGCGCAGATGGCGCAGATCTCGATCCCCGAGCCGCGGCAGATCATGATCAAGCCGTTCGACGCGGGGGTGCTGGTCGACATCGCGAAGGCGATCCAGAAGTCCGACCTCGGTATCCAGCCGCAGAGCGACGGGAAGGTGCTGCGCCTGACGATGCCGCCGCTGTCGGGCGACCAGCGCAAGAAGTACGCATCGCGCGTGAAGGAGCTGTGCGAGGAGGCGCGCGTCGCGATGCGCAACGTGCGCCGCGACGAGAACAAGCGCGCCGACGCGCTGCTCAAGGACTCGAAGATCACCGAGGACGAGAGCAAGAAGCTCCACGAGGACATCCAGAAGGCCCTCAAGGAGCACGAGGACAAGATCACGCAGCACCAGGACAAGAAGACGGCCGAGGTGATGGAGGTCTGAGGCGGGGGACGTCTCGCCGCGATGCCTGCGCGGGGCCACCGTCCGCGAGCGGGTGAGGGCTTCCCGGTTGTGGAAGCCCGTCCTATCCTGGGCCGCGTCGCACGCCTCGCGTGCGACGGGAACGACAACGCGGGCGCGTAGCTCAGTCGGTAGAGCAACTGGCTTTTAACCAGTAGGTCGAAGGTTCGATCCCTTCCGCGCTCACCATCCCCGCCGCTTCGTCGCCGGTCCGCGCCCTGACCTTGACTTCACAGCCGCGCGTGGCATCCTCTCCGCCCCTGTCGGGGCCGCGTAGCTCAGTCGGTAGAGCAGGTGACTCTTAATCATCAGGTCGTAGGTTCGAGCCCTACCGCGGTCACCATCCTTGATCTGGCGCGGTCCGACCGGCGCTGAGCCGGCGAAGATCCTTCGCGCGGATCTCCCGGTCCATACCCGCCTAGGCGCAGACCAACTCGCGGGAGGTCACGCGCATCTCGGGCGCGAGCCACGGTCCGGGCGTGGACGGATGGATGTTGAGGGGCGCTTCACCGGCCATCGGCTTGGCCTTCGTGAAGAACGCCGTGATCAACTCGGGCTCGGCCTGGCACAGCATCGCGTCGATCGCCGTCTGCAGGTCGCCCTTCGCGTCCCTGTACGCCTCGTCCAGGGTGACCTGGAGCAGCCGGCAGACCTCGACGTAGGCGCGATGGGGGTCGGCCGCGACCGCCGTGGTGCAAGTGACGAGGCACTGCGCCACCCAGGAGGCTTCCTCGCGGTAAACGAGGCTCGGGAACTCGATGGTGACGTCGGGCATGGCGGTCCGTGCTACGGGTGTCACCAGCATGGATCGGCTGAGAAGCCGCCGGCAATCGTCCTAGCTAGGGCCGTCAGCAGAAGGGTCGTCGCCCCGATCCGTGGAGGCTCACCGTTACCGACCTGTCGGCCCGAAGCGGCTCGCTTGCAGAGCGTTGGAAGGTCTACCATACGGCATGGCAGGCGGTTGGGAGTCGCCGCACGCGGGACGCGCGTTCGCGGCGATCGACTTCGAGACGGCGAATCAGTCGCGGGACAGCGCCTGTGCGGTGGCGATCGTCCGCGTCGAGGCTGGTGTCATCGTCGAAAAGCGCCATTGGCTGATCCGTCCGCCGACCGCCACGTTCACTTTCACGCCGATCCACGGGATCACTTGGTCCGACGTCGAGCGTGCACCGACGTTCGCGGAGGTGTGGTCGGAGGCCACGTGTCTTGCCGCGGACGTCGAGTTCCTCGCGGCGCACAACGCGTCGTTCGACCGGTCGGTGCTCGCTGCCTGCTGCCGGACGGCTGGTCTGCCTTTGCCGGCGACGCCGTTTCGGTGCACCGTCCAACTGGCTCGCCGCGACCTGGGCATCTACCCGTCGAGGCTGCCAGATGTCTGTCGGCAGCTTCGCATTCCGCTCCGTCACCACGACGCCCTCTCGGATGCCGAGGCATGCGCGCAGATCGTGCTGGCGGCTGGGCGATCACCTCGCGGGTCACGACGATGAGAGGGCCACCGGCCGACTTCTGGGGCAAGCTCCGCGGAAACGGAGCGCAACTCGAATGGCACCCGCTGGCCGACCACTGCGCCGACGTTGCGGCGTGCGCCGAAGCGCTGCTCCGGCAGACGGCGCTCGGTGCACGGATCGCCACGCTGGCCGGCGTCGAGCGGTGGTCGGAGGAGCAGGTGGCCCGGCTCCGCCGTTTTCGCGGCACTTCACGACGTCGGGAAGTTCAATCGCGGATTTCAGGGCCGGTGGCGCCACCCGGGATCCCCAGGCCCGGGCCACGTCGGGCCGGTGCTTGCGCTGTTTGCTGCCGATGGTGCCGACATGCAGCAGGGGTTCGTGAGCGCGCTCGACTTCCCATCGATGGAGGGCTGGGTGAACGGGCGCGACGGCGCGGCTTGGCTGTTCCTCGCTGCCGTCTGCCATCACGGGAAGCCCTGCGATCCGAACGCGGAGACCTCCGTCGACCACTCAGCCTGGACACCGGGCGACGGCCTCGATCCGATGGACGGAATCCGCCGCCTCGTCTCGGACTGCCGGCGTTGGTTCCCCGCAGCGTTCGCCTCCGCCGCGGCGCCCATGCCTGATCTCCCTGCGCTCCAGCACGCGTTCTGCGGCTTCGTCACCCTTGCGGACTGGCTCGGCTCGGATGCTCGCCGCTTCCGCTTCCGGGAGCTCCGCGACGACGACAGGATGGAGTTCGCCCGGGAGTCGGCGCGCAAGTCGCTCCGCGATCTCGGGCTTGCGGCGTCCGTGGTCCGCGCGAGCATGCCGGCGATGCCTCCGTCGTTCGCGGCCGTCACTTCGCACCCGCCGCGGGCCGCGCAACAAGCGGTCGGGCGACTGCCCATCTCGCGAGAAGCGGCGCTCACGGTCCTCGAAGCCGAGACCGGGTCCGGCAAGACCGAGGCTGCCCTCCTCCACTTCCTTCGGCTCTTCCACGCTGGCGCAGTGGAGGGGATGTACTTCGCACTTCCCACGCGGACGGCGGCTACCGAGATCCACCGTCGCGTCGATGCCGCCGTTCGCACGATGTTTCCGGACGAGACAACGCGCCCGCCGGTCGTGCTCGCCGTCCCCGGCTACCTGAGGGTGGATGATCGGGAAGGCACGAAGAAGGGCGAGTGCCTCGCACCGTTCGAGGTCCTGTGGAACGACGTCGACCGCGAGCGCTGGCGGTTCCGCGGTTGGGCGGCGGAGAACTCGAAGCGGTATCTCGCAGGCGCGATCTCCGTCGGGACGATCGACCAAGTGCTTCTCTCGGCGCTGGCCGTTCCGCACTCCCATATGCGGGCCGTGGCGTTGCTTCGCCAACTTCTTGTCGTGGACGAGGTCCATGCGTCGGACACGTATATGACGCGCATCCTCGTCGAGGTGCTGAAGCGTCATCTCGACGCTGGCGGCCATGCCCTCCTGCTCTCGGCGACGCTCGGCGCGACAGCCCGAGACGCGCTGATCCGCTGCGCCGACCGCGCGCACACGCCGGACTCGCTCGACGCCGCGCTGGCCGTGCCGTATCCGACGATCTCCGCGGCTGGCCGATCTCGGCCCGTCACCACGACCGGGGTGTCGAGCGACGGCGGTGGCCGACGGACGGAACTGAAGCTCGAACCGATTGCCCAGAACGCCGAGCGCGTGGCCTCACTCGCGCTGGCTGCTGCTCAAGCTGGCGCTCGCGTACTTGTTCTACGTAACACCGTCAGCGATGCGGTTGCCACGCAGCGCGCGCTCGAAGCTGTAGCGGCCTCCGATGGGGCAAACGCGCTGCTGTTCCAGTGCGCCGGGCTCCCAGCGCCGTACCACGCCCGTTTCGCGCGGGAAGATCGGCTCGCGCTCGACGCCGCGCTGCTCGACGCCTTAGGACGCGCGCGCCGCGAGATCGGCGTCGTGGTCGTGGCGACCCAGACGGCGCAGCAGAGCCTCGACATCGACGCGGACCTGCTCATCACCGACCTCTGCCCGGCGGACGTGCTGCTGCAGCGGCTTGGTCGCCTGCACCGTCACCACGATGAGTGCCGGCCGACGGCGTTCCGGTCCGCGCGGGCGTATGTGCTGGTACCTGCGGGACGCGACCTCGACCAGTTCCTCCACCGCAAGGGTGAAGCCCGCGGACCATGCGGCCTCGGCACGGTGTACGAGGACCTCCGCGCGCTGGAGGCAACGTGGCGACTCATCGAGGCGGCGGGGTGTGTCGAGGTGCCGCGGGATTCCCGCTCCTGGGTCGAACGGACGACGCATCCGGTGGCGCTGGCGGCCCTTGCCTCCGAACTCGGCGGTGTTTGGATCGACCACCATATTTCCGTGACCGGCAAGAGGTCGGCACAGCGAGTTCTAGCGAACCATCAGCTTGCCCGCTGGGACACCGTCTTCGGCACGCAGGAGAGCCTGTTCCCCGGGAAGGAACTCGATCAGCGGATTGCCACGCGCCTCGGGGTGTCGGACCGCCGCGCGACATTCGACCAACCCCTGCGCGGCGCGTTCTCCCCCTCGGTGGCAGAGCTCTCGATCCCCGGCTGGATGATGCACGGTGTGCAGGACGACGCACGTCCGGAGGATGTTGCCGAGACATGTGGCGAAGTCCAATTTCGGATGGGTGGTCGTGCCTTCCGGTATGGTCGCCTCGGGTTGGAACGAATGGAACCGGCCGCAGTGGCCGACGAACAGGGGGGAGCCAGCGCGGTGATCGATGTCTAACGTCCGCTACGACCTTCTCGCAGAACCCGTCCTACGCGTGCGCGAGCCTGCCGGAACGACGGCTATGGTGTCACTCGCAACCACCCTCGCGCGGCTCTCCCGCGGCGACGAGATCGAGTTCTGCGCGCTCCAGCCGCACCAGGAGCATGCGTGGCACGCGTTCCTCGTGCAGATCGCAGCCATCGTGCTGCACCGGCAGTCGGCGACCGCCCCGTTCGATGACGACGGGGCGTGGCGGAATGCGT
>Ga0163150_10008662_pt1 | contig 11519 bp, 11 predicted proteins | sample OliLakLV19P2IB_FD_148628 | JGI IMG/M metagenome (GOLD analysis project Ga0163150, IMG submission 148628) | Freshwater microbial mat bacterial communities from Lake Vanda, McMurdo Dry Valleys, Antarctica - Oligotrophic Lake LV.19.P2.IB | ecosystem: Environmental > Aquatic > Freshwater > Lake >...
CGCGAGTAAGAGGGGGACGCTCGCGGCGTGCTTGTAGTGGTAGTCTTGATAGCACCTGGGGGGACGCGATGCGGTAGGCGCAGTCGGCGTGTCGCCAGTCGGGATAGTTGTCTTCGCGCCGTTGGATGCCAGCGCGTTTTAGCTCGGGGTCGAACATGATGGAATCCTTTGGGGCCCAGAAGTGGGCAGAAGATGAGGCACAACGGGCGGTCATGCTCGTTGGCAGAATGTGATTACCGGTTGGCGAACTGGCGTTGCAAGTCGGCAAGTCGATCGCCGTAGCTCGCACCGAGGTTCTGCAAGGTAGCGTGAATATCCGCCAGGGCCTCAGATTCCGACGCGAACGCTTCGGAGGTTACAGCGTTGACGAACGCATCGCGTCCGTTGAGTAGTTGCGATTTCGTTGCGAGGTAGGGGCGCAACTGATTGGGCAGGAAAAACAATGACATTGAAAGGTCTCCAAAGGGAAAAGTGAAAAAACGCTGACGTGACGGCCGGAACGTGCCATACCGGCCGTCACGTTCAGCTGCCAAGTCCGGGACACCCGCTGAGTGATTTGCACGTACTCGAAGCGGGTGTCTCGCCCGCGAACGCGGGCTGGTGTGCGGTCTGGGTTTGTCTCAAACCCAGAACACGCACGGCGGATCAGGTAGTTACACCTGCCGCAGTGGAGGGGGCTGCTTGCTTAACGGCGGGCTTCGGCTTTGACGATCAACAGCGCGGACTCAGCAGACTGATAAGTCCACTCGTTGCGTCGTCGATTCCAAAGTCGGAAGGGGTATTGGATATGACGCCAATCCGTTTGACCGTAGTACGATTCGAGAATCATCGTTAGTCCTTTGTGCGGCCAAGAAATAAGTCGCGACGGGATGGGCCGCGAAGAATGGCCCGACGCGCACATAGTTTAGATAGATTTAACGCTCCACTTGCGGACATTCTTGCCACCCGAGCGAGCGAAGCATTTGCCCGACAAGACCCGGCCGCGAGCATCGCGGAGCACGCGCCCCAATGCGAGCGACTTGTCTTGGCCAGGTAGCTCGGCCACTGCTTCGCGTAAATCCGGCATCGGGTCCGGTTCGTCGAAGCGTGTAGCGTGTAGTATCTTGACGAGCGCGGTCACGTTCCAATCGCCTCCGGGCCACGCTCCCAATAGCTGGCGAAGTAGTGACGTGTCATCGTCGGCGTCCTCCGCGACTTGGGCGCGTGTGTCGGGATCGGGGAGCCCGGCCGCGACTATGGAAGCCCGAACAAGATCGTTCCATCCATCGAAGCCACCCCAAGCGTTGATTGCTTGTTGTGGTCGCCCCGCTTTGATAAATGCGGCGGGGACCGACAGCGCAGCCGCGACTAACTCGCGTCGATGATTCTTGAGATACGCTAGCAAATCAGGATGCTTGAAGTCAGTCCGCGCACCGGGGTTTTCGTTCACCGTGCAGAGTCGGCACATTAGCAAACGTCCGACCATATCTGGCGTGACCGTGGCATTGTTCGCCGTGGCGAGCCATACGGGCGTGAACGGAAGATCAATCGTCTTGTTAGTTGCTAGGATTCGGTCCGACCATCGGCCGCTTGTCATCGCGGCTTCAATCGCTTTGCCGCCGAATTTGCCTTTGACGTTATCGAAGAGCACGTAGGGAGCGCCGGCTATCGCGTTCGTCGTGACAACCTTGCGAACCTCCTCGTCACTTTCGCTAAAGCTCCAACGTGTTGCCTTGCGCCCCTCAAATAGCATTGTCAGAGAATCCGTCGCGAGCCCTTTACCGATTCGGGATATGTTCGCGTCGAAGAAAAAGCACGGGGCGGGACCGGCGAACGCATAGCGGGATACCATCGTGACCGCTGCCGCAATCCAACCGCTCTTGTGCGCCGGGGCTTCCCACGGAAAGTCGCAAAGCACGTCATCAAACCACTTGATCGCTTCGGCCGGGCTCATTAGGGCGGGCCACTCGCCGGACACGTCCAGGTAGAGCCCGGTTGCCTTGTCATATCCCGGCTTCGTAGCAATCGAGCCATCGGCCCGTAGCATTGGGCAACTAACGACGCCAGTTACCACGGGGATGCCCGGCAGATTGCTCGCGGCTGCAATGGCCCGGACGATCTTCGTTGGCGGATCGACCCGCTTGATTACGGTCCCGGCAAGCGTCTTCATTTCGACAAGCCAGCGGGCATGTTCCGACAGCAACAAGCCAAGGGACGGGTCCGGGATGATGCGAAGCCGGGGAGACCCGTTGTCGGCAAGGCATAGCTTCGGCAAGGGAGCTTCCTTGACCACTTCGGACACTGCGCCGCCGCGATTATAAACTTCGGCTCGACGCAAAGCGTGGATTGCTTCGGCCGCGACCCGATGCAAGTCCGGGCCGGGATAAATGTCCGGGGGCGCGAACGGCCCGAAGTGTGACTCAAGATCGGCGAAGCGCTTCCCTTGGCATTTTGTGTGAAAGCATGTGAAGACGTGGGAGCCGTCATCGTTGACGAAAACCGTTGCGGCCCCGTCCGCGTGACCACGCAACGGGCAGCCGTCAAACTTGAGCGCGAATGCGCCCTTGTCATTCTTGCCGTCCAGGTGCATCGGAACATCAAAACGATCCGCCCACGCTTGGAGCCGAGCAAGTTTATCATTTTGCAAATCGCCGAAGATTGATTCTTGGGCGACGATCTTGGGCTTGTTGCCAGCCGCAAGGATTTTCGCGATGACCGATTCGGGTAGGGCGATTGGATCGCAATCGTTCAGAAACTTGCGAGTGACGCCATCGACGGTTGACGGGGGCATGACGCTTTGAGCGCCCTTGTCGGCACCCCCGATTCGGAATTCTAGTCCAGGAAAATCGGGATGGACGAATTTCGCGCCAAGGTTTTCAAATCGTTCATCGTATTTGACAACGTAGTGCGTTCCGCGCTTGGAACTCCACGACATCGTTTCCGGTTCGCCGTCGAAGAGCTTGCGAAGCGAATCTTCGCCGCCCTCGCCGTCAATCTCTATGTCGATGACGCCGGAGCGCGGCCCAAGGATAAGACCGATGTTTTTGCCGGCCGCAATCGCGGCATCCACTTGGGCCGGACTCGGGCGCTTGTTTTGCCAATCGCGTGTTTTTGGGCCTTTTTCGCCGGCTGGAATAATGACCAGCGCGAAACGGTCCGCGAGATGTTGAGACGTAGTGCTAGACATGATGACGCTCGTGGGTAAGACGTGGTGAGAATCCGAGACTTGAGACAAAAAGTGCCCCTGCCGGGCGTCTCAATTCCGGCAGGGGCGCGCGCGCATTTTCAACTTAGCGATATAGGCTTAATCCAGCCGTCAACTGTCGAAGCGGGGAGCGCCGGCCGATCTGGCGTAACCACCAGGCCCAGGTGCGTATGGGCTAGCCGAAGCCCAGATCTGCCTAGTTCGTTGTATAGTTCGTAGCGCCGGGGCAGTTGCCCGCCTGCTTCGCGGAATTTCTGTTTGATGCTCGCTAGCGAAGTCGTAAAATGGATTGGGCGTTGTGCTAGAAAATCGCTGAGTGTCATTTTTGTACCTATCTGTGCCGCAATGGCGTGTTGATCCTTTGACGTAGATACTATTGTGCCAAGTTGCCGTATTTTTCAGACCGGCCGGAAAAATGATTAAACCGCTTACGAAGTGACGATGGGCAATTGGGGCAAATGGGCAATTTTCCGCCTGTCTGACGGTATGCCGTTTTCGCTTTGAGTTAGTAGTTACCTATCTTCTTATCTACTTCTGTCACTAGAAAAGTAGAGTACGGAGATAGGGGGAAATTTGCCCCAATTGCCCACGATTGAAGCCATCAATTTCGTAAACCGTGGCCACGTTGGCGCTTGGCAGGGGTCGGCCGGTTGCAATTGCCCATCCGATTGCCCACTCGGATGGGCAATCGGATGGGCAATCGGATGGGCTAAGCGGCGTCGGATTCGTCGGCCCAGGATGAGCGCCGACCGACTGGTTCGCAGATGGTCGCAGCCCGACACAATCGTCCAGTTCTTCGTTGTGACAGAAAAAGTGTGACAAAAGGCGAACGGACTCAAATATCCCTTATTTCTCGATAGATATTCATGCCTTGTCACAATTGTCCGACTTTTAAGCAGTTTTAGACAATATGTATCTGTTTCTGATTTGTACGGTTTGGAACTGGACGGACCTGGACGCCGCCGCCGAGCCGGGCTAGTCCCGTCCGGTAGATTCGCGTCCGGTAGATTCGCGTCCGCCGTGTCCTGTTTCGGCAAGGGCCGCGTCGAAACAGGTGTGGGAGGGGGGATGCGGGGGGATCATTCCTCCTATGCATTTTTCAAAAACGTGTCATTTTATGACACGTTTCCCAAATCGTCCAGGAGGGTACACATCCCCACCCCACGAACGTCTTCGGACCCGAAGGGGAGCAGCCGGCGCCGGCGAACCTGGGCGCACTGTTGCGGTCACTCGTCACCAGCCCGCAATTCATCGTCGTCTGCGGGCTGTCGTTGGGGCTGACACTGTTGCGAGAGACCTTTAATACTTGGACGGCCACCTATTTCAGCGAATCCGTGGGCTCAACGAGCGCCGACGCCGCCGACCAAAGCGCGCTGTTCCCGCTGCTGGGCGGCGCTTCGGTTCTGTTGGCCGGCTGGCTCAGTGATCGCTTAGGGCAGGGGGGCAGAGCCCTAATCATCCTGCTCGGCTGTTTGTCGACGTCGGTGGTTTTGCTGGTGTTGGGTTTCGTCGACTTCACAAGTGCCAGGCTGGCGCCAATCTGGCTGATCGGCCTGGTCGGTTTTCTGATGATCGGTCCTTATTCGTACCTGGCCGGCGCCATCTCGCTCGACCTGGGCGGCAAGCAGGGGAGCGCCACGGCCTGTGGCATTATCGACGGTGTCGGGTATCTTGGCGCTATCCTGGCAGGCGATGGCGTGGCCCGAATGTCGGTGGCCTATGTCTGGGCCGGCGCGTTTCAAGCCTTGGCCGGCGTGGCGCTTCTGACAAGCGTCGGTGCCGCGGTATTCTATTCCTTGCAGCGCAAGAGTTCCTCATGACCGTTGTCGACGAAATCTGCACACTGTTTTCCACCAAGGGTCACGCCGCTTACGTTGGCGAGCCGGTATCGCAGTTGGAGCACGCGCTGCAGACCGCGTTCCACGCGGAGCAAGCAGGGGCGTCCGACGCATTGGTAGTGGCCGCGCTACTGCACGACGTGGGTCACCTGGTTCACAAGCTGCCCGAGGACGCTGCCGATCATGGCATCGACACGCGGCATGAAAAACTCGGGCAGGCCTGGCTGACGCGGCATTGCGGGCCGGAAGTGACCGAACCCGTGCGACTGCACGTGGCGGCCAAGCGATATTTGTGCGCGACCGACGCTGCGTATCTGGGGCAGCTTTCGCCAGCATCGGTGCAAAGTCTGCAATTGCAAGGGGGCCCGTTTAGTCCGGACGAAGTGCGCGAATTCGAAGCGAATCGCTGGTATCGCGACGCCGTGGCGCTCAGGCGTTGGGACGATTTGGCAAAAATCCCAAACATGGAGGTGCCAATGCTCGAGCACTATCGCGAGCGACTGGCCGCGGTCTTGCATGAGCGCCAGCGGGGCTAGATGCCCAGCAGTGCCGGCAGCTCCGCGACGGTGCCAATCAAATGCGTGTGAGCGTGCGATCGCAATTGCTGGGCGCTGTGCGAGCCGCCGGTCACGCCGATAACAAGGCCGCAGTCCGCGTTTGTGCCTTCTTGTAGGTCCGAGGGCGTATCTCCGACTTTAGCAACGCGACTCGGATCGCGCACGCCGAGATCGGCCATTAGCTTCTGGATCATGTCGGGATGCGGTCGCCCTCGAAGGACCTCGTCGCTGGTGATCGTGGCGTCGACTGTTTGCGGTACGCTCCAACCCAAGCGCGGAAGTATCACGTCGACAATTTCACGGCTAAACCCGGTATCGAGCGCCACTTTGATGTTGGCTGTTCGCAATCGCCGAAAAGTCTCGCTGGCGCCTGGTATCTCGTGCACGCTCGGGTCCGTCTGATAGAAACGAATCATGCGGGCGACGAAGTCGGCGTGAATCGCTTCGATCCGGCCGAGCAAGTCGAGGTGATCGGATTGCTCGATCAGGTGCTCGAGCGCCATCGGCTTGGGTATGCCCATCACTGTGTTAACTGCCTCGCGCGAAACCTTCACGCCGACGTGCGACAATGCGTCGCGCACGCAACGATTTACTCCGTCATCATCGTTGACGGCGGTGCCGGCCATGTCGAACACGACAAGCTCGATATTCACTGGAAAGTTACCTCGGACATGCTAGGACAACTTGTTCCGCCAGCCCAAAGGAAAGAGTCATGCCAGCGCCCCCCAAGCCCGTGACGACTTGAACGCCCGGCGCGGGTTGCGCCAGGAAGTATGGATCTCGCGGATGCTTGGCATATATTCCATGCCACCGAGCTGCAGTTTGCAAGTCGGGCGCGTTGAGAAACGTGTGCAGGTATTCGAGAATCAGAGCATCGATTTGCGGCTTATCAAACGGTTCGATGTCTGCACCATACTCGTGCGAGTCGCCGATCACGATCTCCCCTTGCCCGTTCTGCGAAGCCATCACGTGGATGCCAAATTGGTCAAATTCGGGATTCTCGCGCGCGACTCGCTGTTTGACGGCTGCGAGCGTCGGGCAATCCTGGAACGCTTTGTAGTGTCTTAGCGTTAGCCCGGCGGCCAGCATCGGGCCGAGCCGCCAAGAGGAGCCATAGCTTTGCGACCGCATCATTTGCAGCTTGCAACTCAAGAACCCGACGTCGGCAAATGTCTCGGGAAAGAGAGTGCGCAAATCATCGCCAGTGCAGACGAATAGCCGCGAAGCTTGCCAACTGCGTCCGCCGGCCAATACAGTGGGCTGGTCGTAGCCGCTCACCGCGCAACCAAATTCGAATTGCACTCCATGCTCGCGACGCAACCAGTCAGGCAGTCGGGCAATGACCTCGCGAGGGTCGACACAGGCTTCGCTGGGAGTCCACATGCCACTTACCAGGCCCTTGGATTTAACCGCGGCGGACCGCGCCACAACCTGGCTGGGCGATAGCAAATCGCACTCGAATCCATTCGTCGAAGCTTGATCGACAAACTCGGCGAGCACCTGGGCTTCGTCTTCGCGATAAGCCAGGTGGAGCGAGCCGGTTTGTTCATGCCAGATTCCACTCGCCGAGAGCACCTGGAGCCAATGCGAACGGCTGGCGAGTGCCATTTTGTGCATCGCGCCGGCCGGTTGGCCGATCGGCCAGAGCATGCCGAAATTGCGGATCGAAGCACCCTGGGCACGATCGCTCCGCTCGAACACGATCACGCGCCGACCTTGCCGAGCCAGATGGTAGGCGTGAGCCAGGCCCACGATCCCAGCACCGACCACGGCGTCATCAAATGTCGTGTTTCCGGTCATTTTTGAAGTGCAAGGGAAGTCATTGACGGCGCGGCGATGGATGGCGACTTAGTCGAGGTTATACGGCCCGTGTATCGAGTTAGGCAAGTATGCCCGGATAAGCCAGGTTTCTATTTGCGTCGACGAGGCTTCGCCTCGAGCCGATGGTTGCAGCCGATCGCGACATGTTCGATGATGGAGCCTTCGCCAATTAATTTGCCATTGCGAGCTGAGAATCATGATCGCGCACCACAAGTTGAGTTCTGTCTTCGTCATTTTATGCGCTTGCTTTAGCATCGGCGTTTCATCAGGCGCCGAGCGGCCAAATGTGATTTTCATCCTGGCCGATGATAGGGAATAGCAACCAAGTTAAACGCAATGAAATACAACTGAAAACGCCAGAAATACGCGACATTGCGCAGAGAGACGCTGTGCTCAAATCGCGGCCAATTGGGTCGAATTCAGGCTAATTAACTACATGTTGCTACAGCATATGGCTACAGCACAACTTGGATCGCCGTGATCTACTTTGGCGAATCGACGAATCTTCCGTAAATGGAATATGGCGCCGCTGCTTCACGGAACTACCTTTGAAAGCAGCCGACGTTTGCAAATCGCCGGAGATGGACAAACTCTTCACTCGCCTAAAAGATCGCCCGATAACCGCCCAGCGACGCGAGCGCCCCCTGGCTCACTTCTTCGCTGGCCGTTGATCGGAAGGAAACGCTATCGGCTCGCATAAGTACGCTGGGTGGCGATTATGCGCCAGCAGAAGGTTGGCCATTGCGACCTTGGCTTCGGCGATTCCAACCGCTATTGGATTTCCAGGTTGAGAAGCTTGGGTTAGTCGAGACGTTTGGTCAATCTGTCGGTTATTACTTACATGACTCCGGTACGAGTCCTTTCGCGGTCAACGAGTGCCCGTGACCTGCTCCCCAAAACCTGGTCCATGTGGTATGAGAGTTCCTAGCGCCCTTTTGGGCAAGGAGACTCTCGATGAAAGGCAAGAAGCACAAGCCAGAGCAGATCATCCGGAAGCTGCGTGAAGCCGACGCGATGATGTCTGCGGACAAGACGATTGGCCAGGTGTGCCAGGCTCTGGAGATCAGCGAGCAGACTGACTCACACTGCTCCCCTTGAAACAGTTTTCTTGATTGGACAGGCTGGATTGCTGCCCTCTTGATCGTCCGAATGGGAGTGTTTTCTTCGGTTGTTCACGAGTGTTTCGAGTTCTGTCGGCGTCGCCTGCACGACCCGACGGCCTCCGGCTCCTCCATGTTGTCGTGCTGTGACTTGGCCGCGGCGAATCCAGCCGTGAACGGTGCCGACGGGGATTTGGTACCGATCCACGATCTGTGGAATGGTCCATTCGTTCGCAGCCAACTCAAAGGATACTAGTTGGCGTGAGTTCGAGAGCCCATACCTCGAGAGCCAGATGCGCACGACTTGAGCCGTGATTCTTGCGCCTTGTGCCGGCTTGAATCCCTCCTGATGCAACTGGTCGGCAATGGTGCCCGCTGAGAGACCTTCGGATTTCAATGCTCGTAGCCGATCCTTCAACTCGGACCAACGGCTTAGCTGAGACGTTCCAGCGACCGGACGACGAATACGGCTGTAAGTCTGTTGGCCACCTGCCCAATGAACCTGGATTTCAACCCACTCGGCATTTCCTTCGACGCTCAAAGAGACTTGTTCAATCACCTGATGGAGAATCTGCTTGCGATCTTCATCCTTGGTGTCCGGCGACTCCCAGAGGGCCGGAAGGTCGGTTGCCAGTCGTCGGATTTGCTCGCATTCTCGCTCGGAGAGTCGATGGGATTGCTCCTGCTGATAGCGGCGGAATTCCTGTTCGACTTGTTGCAGAGTGCGAAGCTGCTCTTCCCAAGCCTGCTCCAAGGTGCGGGCGACCATCCGGTTTTCTGGTTCTACGGCGTCATATTGGCGTCGAGCCCGATCTGCGTCATACCGCCCTCGTTCCAAGCGGCTTTTCCAATGGGCCTCAAGTTGCGCCCGATCGCGTTCAATATCTGCCGCGACCTCGAGGCTGACGTCGAGCGACGCCGGCGCCAGGGCCAGCAGCGTGAGACGAACGACCTCTTCGTCAATAACCCGAGCGGCGACGCTCTGGCATCGGTCCTGGCCGTAGATTGCGCGGCCCGTGTCACACTGATATCGTGGCTGACTCGACTTCCCTTGGTAGCGAGTCGCCATGCGGAAGCCGCATCGTCCACAGATCAATAACCCAGCAAGCAGAGCTCGCCCTTGGCGAACCGCGCCGCGACTCCACTTCGACGACCTGTTTTCAGCCAACTGGGCGACATTTAGTTCGAGTTGCTGCCAAGTGATAAATGCTGGATAGCGATCCTTGAGCAGCACCTGCCATTTATCCTGAGGAAGTCGTTGCGGCACGTCACGGATTCGGCGCGTCGTCGGATTTTGACAAGTTCGGCCATAGACGTATGCCCCGGCGTACATTGGATGCGTGAGCATGTTCCGTACTGTGGCGAGACTGGGACGGCGCCAATTAAGATTTCCTTTGCCGGGGCCAGTATCCTGGCGAACAGGGAGCTTCACTTGATGGGCTACGAGCCACCGCAGCACTCCACTGGCTGATCCCAATCGCTCGAATTGCTCGAAGACCATCCGAACCACCGCTCGGGCTTGTTCGTCAGGCTCAAGCTGAACCTCACCTGCAGTATTGCGGACGTAGCCGATAGGAACCTTGCTGACCAATTCGCCACGGCGGGCCTTCTGCAGCGCACCCTGCAGCATTCGTTGTTTGAGGATGTGCAATTCCGCTTCAGACATTGTTCCCTTGAGTCCCAACAGAAGCCGATCATTGTAGCTCGTCGGGTCATATAGCCCATCCAGGTCGGCAATCAGCGTACGAAACAAGGCGCAAAGTTCAAGCAGCTGATACCAGTCCTTGCAACTCCGTGCCAGGCGCGACATTTCGACGCCCAAGATAAGCCCTACATGGTTGAAGGCAACTTCGCTCAGCAGACGTTGAAAGCCCAGTCGCCCCTCAACAGATGCCCCCGAGATGCCCAGATCTTCATCAATGACGAGAACTTGCTCCTTGGGCCAACCCAGTCGGCAAGCCTGTTCAACCAGGCTGTATTGCAGCTGTGTTGACTCTTGATGATGGCGAACTTGATGCATGGTCGACTGACGCACGTAGACAACCGCCAACCGCCCTTGATGTTCGGAACGGACCTTGTGCTCAGCTGCAAGCGTCAAGTGGTTGGGCATCTCGGTCCCTTCCTTGGGAATAGGTGGGTAATTGGCGGAGAATCAATTTACTCAAGCGTGCTGCCAACCTCCGGCGACGGTCTTCGCTCAATTCCATCCAGAAGTTCCCCAGCACCGCCTGAGCGCGCGGGGGGGAGCCTTTCGCTCATAGTCGTTCCGCAGGCGGGTTTGCATACCACACCTCCTTCGCTGGTTTCTTGCCGCTCGGCCACCCATTGGGCCAATCGCAACAAGCTTCGAGCATCTATTACAGGAACCGCTGCCTCCGTCACAATACCTGTTTCAGGAGGTGCATTCCGATGCTGTCTTCGAGCAGACGTTTAGCCGCTGGCGCAACCAGTACGGCGGCATGAAAGCCGAGGAGGCCAAGCGGCTGAAGGAGCTGGAGGGCGAGAACAAGCGGCTGAAGAAGCTGCTAGCCGAGGCCGAGCTCGACAAGGCGATCTTGAAGGAAGCTTTGGAAGGAAACTACTGAGCCCGACGCGGCGGCGTGCGGCGGTCCGACATATTCAGGATCGCTGCGGTGCATCGCAACGTCGGGCTTGTCGAGCGTTGGGCGTGGCACGCAGCTCGCAGCGTTATTGCATGCGGCAAGACACTGATGAAGAGCAGCGTCTGGTGGCGTGTATGCACGAGCTGGTGCGTGAGTATCCGCGTTACGGTCATCGATTCATCTGGGCCAAGCTACGTCAGCGAGGGTGGCACGTGAACGTGAAGAAGGTCTATCGCCTGTGGCGTCGGGAGGGCTTCAAGGTGCCGAGAAAGGCCCGTAAAAAGCGGCGATTGGGCCATAGCGGCAACAGTTGCGTGCGTCGTCGCGCAGAACATCCGGACCACGTTTGGACCTGGGATTTCATCCACGATCGGACGACGACGGGGCAGCCGTTGAAGTGGTTTGCGATCACCGAC
>Ga0163150_10008663_pt1 | contig 11518 bp, 10 predicted proteins | sample OliLakLV19P2IB_FD_148628 | JGI IMG/M metagenome (GOLD analysis project Ga0163150, IMG submission 148628) | Freshwater microbial mat bacterial communities from Lake Vanda, McMurdo Dry Valleys, Antarctica - Oligotrophic Lake LV.19.P2.IB | ecosystem: Environmental > Aquatic > Freshwater > Lake >...
GAGGGGTTGGGCCCGGGTGGGCATCCCCTTGCATCCAGTTCGGCACACAGGTAGTTCGGCGCTGCGCCCGAGGGCGTGCACACATGATCGATGAAGGAGCGACCGGCGCGATCAGATCCGGAGGGACGCGATGAAACCTCCGCCGATTCGGGAGCCGATCGACTGGGACGAGGCCGTACGCCTGCACCGGCAGGGGCGGACGTGCGCGGAGATCGCGCGGGAGTTCGAGTACTCGCTGATCACCGTCCGCCGAGCACTCGGCGCGCGCGGCGTGAAGTTGCGGGGCCGGCCGATCCCGGTCACAGACCGCTGGAGAACCGCGCTGTACCGCACCTGGAAGTGGATGCGCGCCAAGTGCCGCTCGCGCACCTCTCGGTCCTACGCTCAGGTCGGCGCGCGCGGGATCGACTTTTGCGCGCAGTGGGAGCAGTTCCCCGCCTTCGAGAGCTGGGCGCGGCGGACGGGCTACCAGCCCGGCCTGGCGCTCGACCGCCTGCGGCAGGATCGCGACTTCGCGCCGAAGAACTGCCGCTGGGTCCCCGTCGCGGAGTTGCACCGCAAGCTCGCCCGACACGAGCCGGTCTACACGATCGAGGCTTTCGGCGAGCGCAGGGGTCCGATGGCTTGGTCGCGCGATCGGCGCTGCAAAGTGTCCCTGGCTTCCCTGCTTCGCCGCATCGGGGCGGGCTGGCAGGCGGAGGCGGCGATCGCGACGCGACCGGGGGAGGTCTCGCCTTCCTCGATCCGTCGGCCGCCGGCCGAGCGGCCTCGGATCAAGCGTCTCGACCCCGCGCGGCTGCGCAGGCTGCTCGAGCGCGGCCTGACGGTCATGCAAATCGCCCCTCTGCTGGGTTCCAGCCACAAGACGGTCCGCCTCCACGCGCGGCGGCTGGGCCTATACCGCCCTGCGCCCGCGGGCCTCACGAGCACGAAGCGCGGGAGCCGCCTGTACAGGACCTGGCACGCCATGCTCAGGCGCAGCCGGGGCTCGGGCGCAAGTCGTGCGCCCCGCGTGTGCCGCCCGTGGCAGACCTTCGATGGATTTCTCGCCTGGGCGATGGAGTCGGGTTATCGGCTCGGCCGGACCATGATTCGGAAGCACCCCCGCAGCGACTGGGCACCCGAGAACTGCGTGTGGGTATCGAAGTCGCGCACCTCCGATTTCCAGCTGCCACCGAGCAAGCCCCAGCCGCCGCGCTGGACGGTGGAGGCCTTCGGGGAAGTCAAGGGACCGACGGCCTGGTCGCGCGATCCGCGCTGCCAAGTGTGCCTTACGACGCTGACCAAGCGCCTCCGCCGAGGCGATGCGGCCGAGCGCGCGATCACGGATCCTCCCATGAATGGGGGGCAAGGCAGAGCGCGCTACCATCTGATCAGCGCCTTCGGCATCACCAAGGGCTTCATGGAGTGGGTGCGCGACCCGCGCTGCAAGGTGATGTCGACCGGATTGCACGACCGCTTGCGGCGTGGATGGACGCCGGAGGATGCGATCGAGACGCGGCCGTTCTGCAAGCCCGCCGGGGGGGTGAGACGCGGTGCCAAGGGGAAAGGCGCCCGATCCGGAAAACGAGGAGCCGGCGGCGCGCGCCGGTCCGTCGCTCGTTCGTTGGAACGGTGACGGTGGCCGCTCGGTGGACGCGGCCGTGCCTCTCGAGGGGGCGTAGCCGCCGGGTTGCGCCGGGTGGGTCAGGTTTCGCTTGCCGCTTCCGGGCGCGCAGCACGACGATCCGGGAGAGTCGTCGATCCGTGGTTCGTCCGATCCTCTGGACACCTGTGCCTGTAGTGGCACGGTGACACGGTCCCTGGGGGACGATTCCTGATCGGCGCATCGAACGGATACAACCTCGATTCGCGCGCTCTGGACGCGCAGAGAGACCCGGAGCACGATGATGACCGCCCCGTCCGAAACCCTCGTCCTCGATGAGCCCGTTGTCGCGCTTGACGGCCTGGAAGCGCACCGAGCCCTTCTCGATCTCGCGCATGGCAAGACGAGGCGCATTCCGAGCGAACTTCTCGCTCGGCACGTGCTCCATGTCTACCGCGAGGCGGATTGGCCCGTGCAGCGCGCGGCCATGGAGGCGCTCCTGCGGCGCTTGGCCTTCGCGGAACGAGATGGGCTGCGCGTGGCCGAGCGGCCAGCGAGTGGAGCCATCCTGGGCGCCTATTCGACGCGGCGCGCGCGGGAAGCACCGCGGGGCTGGCGCACCGTCCTCGAAGCGATCGGCCCGCCCGTGCGAGCCAGCTGCGATTGTCCGGACTTCTTGCGCGGATCGCTGGGCATCTGCAAGCACGTTTTCGTCGTGCTCGAGGATGTCTACCGCCCTCGCAAGGTCCAGGGACGCAGCCTGATTCCACCATCGCGCGTCGGGCCCAGGCTCGCCTGGGATGCGATCCGCCCGCTGCGTGGATCGGGTGATTGGCTCGAGCGCGTTCGGTTCGAGCGAGGAGAATCGAATCGCAGGCTCCGTGACGTTTCTGCGGCCATCCTGAAGCGCTGGTTCGTAGCGGATGTACGCGGCGGATCGACCCTGAAAACGACTCCGGGCGAGCGTCCCGAGAAGCGCCGCGAGTTGGTCGAAGATCTGCTGAAGCTGGAGAAGGGCGGGGTGGCGCTGGATCCAGCGTTGAAGAAGCTCTGCCAGGAAGAAATCCATCTCCTGCGCCGAACGCTCGCGACCCGCACGAGCGCAGGCCCCGCTCGCGCCACGCTGCGATCCTTGAAGCACAAGCTCTATCCGTATCAGATCGCGGGCGTCGAGCGCTTCCTTTCGAGCGGCCGACTGCTCCTGGCCGACGACATGGGGCTCGGGAAGACGGCGCAAGCGATCGCGTGCTGTCATGCCCTCCTGAAGACCAAGCAGGTGCAGCGTGGGCTCGTCGTCGTCCCCGCCAGCTTGAAGAGCCAGTGGCTGCGCGAGTGGCGCGCGTGGACCGATGCACCCGTCACGGTGCTCGACGGCCATCCGGGCGAACGCGCGCAGATCTGGCGCGCGACCCGGAGCGGATTCCTGATCGTCAACTACGAGGTTGTGATCCGCGACCTCGACTCGGTCCAGGCCTGGAAGCCGGATCTCGTCGTCCTCGACGAGGCTCAGCGCATCAAGAACTGGGCGACCAAGACCGCCGTGTGCGTCAAGGCGTTGCGGCCGGACTACCGGCTCGTCCTGACCGGCACGCCGATGGAGAACCGCCTCGAGGAGCTGGCCTCGATCTTCGACTGGGTGGACGATCACGCGCTCGAGCCTAAGTGGCGGCTCGTGCCGTGGCACGGCGTCTTCGCCGATGGATCGCGCGAGATCGTGGGAGCCCGCAACCTCGACACGCTGCGGGAACGGCTCGCGCCGCGCCTGCTGCGTCGCCTGCGCAGCGAGGTCCTCACCCAGCTCCCGCCGCGAACCGATACGGTCGTCCCCGTCGATCTGACGTCGGAGCAACGTGACGAGCACGACGCACTCCAGCTACCGATCAGGATCCTGATGCAGGTCGCGCAACGTCGGCCGCTCACGCAAGCCGAGTTCCTGCGGCTGATGCAGATGCTGACGACGCAACGCATCGTCGCCAACGGGATCGCGCAGCTGCGCTTCGAGTCCGTGTGGCCAGCCATCGGGCCCGTCGCGCGGCCGAACCCGACGCTCCTCGAGAGCCTGGGCAGCCCGAAGCTCCTCCAGTTGCGTGATCTCCTCCGCGCCCTGGTCGCCGAGCAAGGGCGCAAGGTCGTCGTCTTCAGCCAGTGGCGCCGCATGCTGTCGCTCGCGAACTGGGCCGTCGCGGACGTGCTCGCCGATTCCGGCCGGCGCGCCGTGTTCTTCACCGGGAAGGAACAAGCACGTCGCCGTACGCAGAACCTCGTCGACTTCCACGACGACCCCGCGGTCAGCGTGCTCTTCGCGAGCGATGCCGGCGGCGTCGGCCTCAACCTCCAGCGTGCGGCCAGCGCATGCATCAACCTCGAGCTGCCCTGGAACCCGGCCGTGCTCGATCAACGCATCGGCCGCATCTATCGCATGGGGCAGGACAAGCCCATCGATGTCTACAACCTCGTGAGCCAGGGATGCATCGAGGCGCGCATCGCGAACCTCGTCGCCGACAAGAGGCAACTCTTCCGCGGCCTGTTCGAGGGCACGAGCAACGAGGTGAGTTTCGAGGGCTCGGCTTCGTTCATGGCCGGGCTCAAGCAGATCGTGGCGACTCCGAAAGACGATGCCGAACCCGCCGAGTCGGAAGCATTCGTCGAGCTCGACGCAGCGGAAGGCAATGCGTCCGTCGATCACGAGATCGATGCGCTCGTCGATGCGGGGGACGAACGGGACACCAAGTCCACGCCTCCGACCGTTGCGCTTCCCGCGGTCGATACGAACCTGCTCTCCGCGCTCTCGCAGTTGAAGATCCGGACGACTCCCGACGGCCGCATGCACATCGATGCGCCGCCCGACGCGGCCGCCGCGCTCGCACAGCTCTTCTCGGGGCTCGCGCGCATGCTCGAATCCGCGGGACAGAGGTGAAGAAGCCTGCGGGACACTCGACGCCTTGCCGATCAGCAGCAGCGGAACACCTTCCGCTGCATCCGATTGTCAGGCCGACGACCGCTTCGGCTGCAGCCGCGGCCTGCGTAGTGGACGCTGCACTGCAGGTGTACCGAACTCTCGCTCTTGGTGCTGAAAGTCCTTGACTGGGCAGCGCGTTCCAGGCTCAAGCCCTTCGCGCGTGCCGCTCGCACCGTCCGCAAGCGCTTCGACGGGATCTTGGACTACGTCGGCGAGCACCTGACGCCCTGGCGGTCAGCGGCGCGGCGAAGCCGCGGCCGCTGCATTGTAGCGTCAGAGATCATCGCATCGTCACGCACCGGCGATCTCGTAGTCGCCGTCGGGAACGGCCTCCCCCGTGATACAGGTAAAGCAAGCCTGACTGGCGATCGCGGACCCGATCACCCAGATCGGCTCACCACAGCCGCACGTGGCTCCGGCCATTCGGGACAAGAGAGCCTCGTCGAGCCTGGACTTGAGGTCCTGCGGATCCTCGTCGGGGTTCGCCTTCACATGAAGGGCGACGAAGGCCTCAACTGCAATCGGAATGAAAGGCAATGGTCCTCCTTAACTTTGCATGTCCAACGCTTTTCCGGTCAACGGCCGGCCGAAGACCGGTCCGCCTGCATAGGCATGTAAGCCGGACCGACGGCCCACGAGGGAAACGGCCGGGCGATCATCGGGCGAGCCTGGCCGCCGCCGCCTGAATCTCGCGAGTCGGGTAGCCGAGCACAGTCCGTACTCTGCTGCGCAAGTCCACGAACGTGAAGCCGTCCCCTTCGATCTCGTACGACCCCGTCCACTCGATCGTGGTCTGTTCCCCACGATCGACGACAGTGAGAGGAATGCGCGACCCGTCCCGGCAGAGACAGTGCCCGCGATCATCGGACGGGTCGAGGATCCAAGCGTCCCTGGTCTCCGTCTAGAACAAGATGAGAGGCCCCAGCGTCACGACGCGACCATCGGCTTCAAGGGCGCGTCGGACGATGTAGTCCGTCTCACGCTTGATCGTCGATGCGTCGAACGCCGCGTCTTCTTGCCGCACATCCCTCCGACTCCGATCCATGTCCCTTACCCCGCTCCACGTTGTCCGGCTAACGCCCTGCCGATCAGCGGCTGCCGCGCAGCGGCCGTCCGGCCGCATCGGCTTGTTTGCCCGCCTTCTCGTAGAGGAACTCGGGTGCGAAGTCAGCCCCGGATGGCCATGTGACCGTGTTGAGTTCCTCGTCGAGGCGAAACCGTCGGAACACCTCGAGGTCCTCGAGCGGCTCGAATACCTCGCCCCAGAGCTCGGCTTTCAGATCGATGTCGCCGGCTGTTCCGTCGGCGAACTTGACGCGGATCGTGTATTCTTTGACATACTCGGCGGACTCGAGTTTCGGGATCATCAGGCTACTCCAACGGGTCGATGCGGCGTAAAGGCCGTCGTTCGCGGGCCAGATTCCAGTCTTCGAGAAGCTCGGCTTGGCGCAGAGTGTACCACTCGAGCACGAGGTTGAGCGCACGCCTGGGGAACTTCCCCTCGACGACGCCATCGGCGAGGTGGACAGTGATCTCGAAGGCGCCGTACTTGGCGTGAAAGTGCGGCGGAGCGTGATCGTTGTAGTACATCGCGATCACGATGCCGAGGAATCTCGAGATCTCAGGCATGCTTCCTCATTGTCGGCCCGACGCCACGGTTCAGTCGCGGCGCAAAGCGCCGTCTGCTGCAACCGGTTGTTGGGCGCGACCTCGCGACAACTTCTGCCAGATCAGCGCCTAGCACGACCATCGGGATGCGGGCCCTATTGTGCATTCTTCACACGATCGCTGAGGGCGTGCGCGACAGTGTCTTTCGTCGGACCGACGATCCACTGTCGTGCCCACGTTGCGGCCATCACGTTCACCTGCGCCGGCGTAACACACCATGGCTCTGAACGGTTTCGACCAACCAGAGCAAGGCTTCGAGACAGTGGCGCGATCAGGAATGCATCGGGGTGGCGGAGGCAACACGGCGGTGCGTTGAGGCAGTCTGGCACGCCCCAACCGACGGCTCGATCGCCGAGGGTGAAGAAGCTGCCTGACGGCGGCCTCAATGTGAACCAACGCAGTCGTGGAAACCACCGGACCTGGAAGTAATACGCCTGGATGTGGGCGAACTCTAGGAAGTTGTCGCGATCTCGCAGGTCCGGCGCCCAACCATAATCCAAGAGGCTGACCGGGTCTTCGCCCGCCGAGATTACGACTTCGCCGTGGGCCGAGTGAAGCAGGCGCGTCGCGCGGCTGACCGTAGTGCCAAGGCCGACGCCGTCGGGAGGAGGCTCCACGAATGGACCGCTCAATACATGACCAAACTCGACTGCCCAGTCGGCCGCAAGCTGCTTCATGCCGACCGAGCGAGAAGCAGCCCACCCCAAGTACCGCATCAATGGTTGAGGAAGCTCGCGAAGCGCCCCTGATGGACGGCTGCACAGTTCTTTCATCACGACTGCTGCGGGTCCTTCGACTTCGTCAGCCAGAAAGTTCTCGAGCTTGGCTGACGGGTCGGCCAAGCCGCCGGGTCCATCAAATAGGAGCGGCGCGGTTCCAACGTTCTTCGGAGAGCGACGTCGCACACTGCCATCTACCTTCGTGCCGAGCCACAGCCACGGATCCTGAAGAGGCAGCGAGTCCGGATCGCAGAACTGATGCAGATGGAACCTGGAGACGTAGTGATGTCGAGCTGCCATGGAGTCAGTCCGATCGGTTCGGCCCGATCCCGAGTTCGCGCAGCAGCTCGTCGCGCGGTAGCGGGAGTGTTCCTCCTGGATACCTCGCGGCCGGCATCGTGCGCACGAGCCGTTCCACCCGACGTCGGCCGTCGGCCGCCTTGCATGCCTGGCGCGGGGAAAGACCGCCGAGGGCGGGGATCGGCTGGTCCACCCAACCGCGAAGGAAGTCGCGGTGCATCTGCTCGATCATGCGCAGCATCTCCGGCCCCACCGGCACCGGGCGCGCGCGCAGCTTGTCGTCGGCGGGTCGGGCGTCCGACATGACGTCGCGCGCGGTCGCGCGCTCGAACGAGACGCCGGGCAGCGCTTCGATCCACGGTCGCGCCCGCGCCAGCCGACCGGCCGAATTGACCTCCAGCACGAGACGATCGCCCATCATCTCGAGGCGCCCGAGCGCCGTGTTGTCGCCGTATCCCGGTGCGGGTCCGCCGGAGCGCAACCAGGTCCACTCGCCCTCTTCCTCGTCGTACTCGACGTCGCGCCGCTTGCTGAGCGCGCGCGCGAGCGCCGCCTCGTCCGCCACGCGGAACGTCGCCGTGTGCCACGCGAGTGGCTCGCCGTCAGTGTTCGAGAGCCTCGGAGCGGCATTCTCCCGCTCGAGCAGGAGCTCCCACAGTCTCCCCACGAGATGGGACGAGCGTCGCAGTCCGTCGGACGACAGATCGACCCCGAGCGACTCGAGGAGTGCAAGAGCCCGATCGATCTGGAACAGCGAGAGTGGCGGACCCGCGAGCGCCGTCACGGTCCACTCCCCGAACTTCGTGATCCGCATCGGGATGCAGAGACCTTCGACACCGCACCCCGAGAGAGCGCGCTCGTGGATCGTGAAGCGCGTGCCGTCGAAGATGTCCTCGACCTCGAGCGTGGCGCCCGGGGTGGCGGCATCGACGCGATAGATCGAGATCCGCGCCGCGATGCGCGCTTCGATCAGAGCCCGTTCGAGCGGGGTAGTCCTGGAGGACTTCAAGCGTCCCTCGAGGAGGGTCGCGGACTTCTTCGTCGCGCGATAGTCGACGTACAGCCATTCCATGAGGGACATCAGCGGCTGAAGTCGCTCCAGCTCCTGCAAGACCTCGCGAGCGACGTCTTCGCTGCCGAAGTATCGCGCGAGCGCGCGTGGAGTCAGCGCGCGACGGTTGCCTACTTCCTCGAGAAGCCGCTCGATCAGCTTCCGGTCGACGGCCCTCCACTCCTCCAAGGTCGAGGGCGCGGACTCGATCACGGCAGGCTCGTTCGCGGCAGCCTCAGCCAGCGCCTCGAACATGCCCGCGAGGCCCTCCATGAGCTCTGCCAGATCCGCCTGGTCGGGATCGAGCGCGATTCGAATGCCGAGCGCCGCGAGGTCCGGCGCGAGAGCCTCGTGCAGATCGGGGTTCGCGAAGACGATCTCGCGCGGCAAGCCGGCCGACATGAGCTTGGCGACCTGCTCCGCCACCGCGTGCGGCTCGCCCGACGCGACGACCTCCGTCGAGAGCGTCCGCCGCGTGCCGACCTCCGCCACGAAGCTCGCACCCAGGTTGCGCCCGTCATCCAGCGTTCCGCCTGGGACGAGCGCGAACGCCACGAGCCAGCCCACGTCGAGCCGCGGCAGGCCGAGGTCGATCTGGCGCAAGCACGGGAACACCTCGACTTCCCGCTGCCGGTTCGCACTCGGCCAGGACACCACCTCCGCGCGAGCCTTGGCGCCGCGTTCCTCGCCTTCGACGACGATCTGGAAGATGCGTTTGCGGCGCCGGTCGAGGACAGTCGGTCGGAGTTCACCCGCATCGTGCACCGCGAACAGCGCGCGCAAGCAGGCCAGCATCAAGCGCATCTCGGAGCGACTCGGCATGCGCGCCGCGCGATGGGCGGGCTTGCTGAAGATGCAAGGCGCGAGACTCTCGCGCCGCGTCTGGAAACCAGCCGCGGTCAGGACGCCACGCTGCTCGGGATGAATCGCCGCGAGCGTGTCGAGGGTGATGCTGAGGAAGGCCTGCGCCTCGAAGTCCTCCGCCCGCTCGCGGCCGTCCAGGATGCAGTTCTCGACCTGCGCGAAGCCCGCCTCGCCGCGCATGAGGAGCAGGCCGTAATCCGACCCCCCGTGGCCGATGACCGAGACGACCAGAGGATGTTCCTCGCCCGGCACCCGCACGAGGAAGGGCGCGTCGGCCGGCACCTCGAGCCAGAGGCGGCGGCGATGGAGCTCGAATGTGGCTTCCACCAACGAGGCGGCGATGGGATCCGGGCGTGACATGCGACCCAGGATATCGAAGTACGAGTCGATGCCGGCAATGGGCAGGCGTGCGGTCCAACCATCGGATCAGCGCCCGCGATGTCGGGGGAAGAATCCTTCGAGCCTTTGGGACGCCTGGCGTGCCCCGCGGCGCCCACGACTGCCACCGATTCTCAGCCCGATCGCTCGAAGCGTAGACTGGAAGGCGTGCAGTCGCCCGGGCAGATCGAAGCCTTCCGGCGCATGACGCCGGAGGAGCCCTGGCGGATCACGGCACAACTCTTGGACCTCAAGGAAGGCGTTGACCCCAGGACCCTGACCCCGGCGCAGTGGAAGAAGCACTACGCGGCGGAGGTCGATGAGCGTCGCAGCCACGTCCTGGCCAAGGTCCTGGGCCAGATCGCAGGGTAGGGCGCGGCTCCGCCGTGCGGAATTGGACACGGGAACACGGGGGATGGGCGGTGCGTGGTTCCCGGAACGTTTACTAAGAACTTACAGCTGGGTTTTTCGACCCCCAGCAGATTCCCCAGCAGTCGAGCGGCGAAGCCCTGCGATCCAGCGCGACGCCGTGCGACGCGAGGTGGAGGACGCCGCCTGAACTCCACCCGCGACCGAACCGTGCTCAAGGTCGCGAGGTGCTCGCGCAGCACCTGGTGCAGCGCGCCGCTCTCGGGCTCGCGCCGTCGGCGCTGGGCGCCTGTCGTCTCTCGTCCCGAGTCCATCCCGGGGAGGGACTGCTCGGGGCGCCGTTCGGTCGCAGGTGGCGGGGTTCAGGCGCGTGGCTGCGTGCTCGGTGGCCGGTCCCTCGGAGCCCCGTCCCGCTGCTCTGCGCTGCCGCGGTAGCCCCTTGGAGAAGGTCCGGCGCACCGGGCACGGGACCCTGGGTGGGAAGGTGTCTCGCTCACGTTGGCAAGGAGCGGGAAGAGCGACGGAACGGGCACGAGCCGCGCCAGCACGGGGTTGTCGTCGATGTAGCGCACGAGGCGACGCCGGTACTCGAGCGAGTCCACAGGCTGCGAACGGAACCGGCCCCGGAACAGGGGCCCGTCGCGCTTGCGCCCGCGGTTGAACCAGCGGACGTCATCGTTGAGCACACGCTGCATGGTGCGCGAGAGCCGCGGATCCTTGCTGTGAACGAGCAGCTGGAACTGCGTCGTCATGACGCAGTACGCGTGCACCTCGATCCACCCGGCCCGCACCGCACGCGCGAGCCGCGAGAGGAAGAACCGGACGTCGCGCCGGTTCTCGAACACGGTGCGCCGGGCGATGCCGCGGTTCATGACGTGATGCCACTCGCCCGGCCCGTCGTGACGTGGTGTTCGGCCCATGCGCTCCCCTCCGTTCGATGACGTTCGGTGGCGCGAATGGTCGCGGGAGATCTGGGCTTCGTTGGCGAGGGTTGCGGTGGTGGGGGGAGAACGGCGGAGGCGAGCCGGGCTCGGTACTCCTGTTCGCGACCGGCTCATCGCGGGCCTTCTCATGGAAGGCAACGTACGACATGCGCTCCGTCAGACGATTGGCTCGCCCGCTCGATCCGGAGCCTTCTCGTCGAGGAGGCGGCCCGCGATCCAGTCGAACGCGTCGAGCCGATTCCACGGCAGCATCAGGCCTCGACTCGTGGCGATCGTCTCGTCGCCTGCGTACACGACGACTTTGCGCAGGCGTTTGTGCCCAAGAATGCTCCCTTCGATTGCGCGCTGATAGCGATCCAAGGACGCAAACGCATCGAGACTCGGGGTCCGCGCGGACTTCACCTCGACGGCCACGAGCTCATCCGCGTCTTCGATCACGAGGTCGACCTCCAGCCCGCCGCGATCGCGGTAGAAGAAGACCCCGTCGCGTCGGCCGCGATGAATGCGCTGCTTGACGATCTCGCCCACGACCCAGCTCTCGAAGATCGAGCCGCGCAGGGGATGCGGTTCGAGCTGAGGTTCCTCGCGGATCCGGAGCAGGTGACACGCGAGTCCCGAGTCGTAGAAGTGGAGCTTCGGCGCGCGCGTGACGCGCTTGTTGACGTTGGGAAGCTGCGGACG
>Ga0163150_10008665_pt1 | contig 11516 bp, 16 predicted proteins | sample OliLakLV19P2IB_FD_148628 | JGI IMG/M metagenome (GOLD analysis project Ga0163150, IMG submission 148628) | Freshwater microbial mat bacterial communities from Lake Vanda, McMurdo Dry Valleys, Antarctica - Oligotrophic Lake LV.19.P2.IB | ecosystem: Environmental > Aquatic > Freshwater > Lake >...
AAAACATAATGAAGAATATGAACCACAATTAAAAATACGTTGTATTAAATCTTCTAGTATTGATAAAAAACTTTTATTAGATAAATCAGTAATTCGTGTAAATAGCAACCCAAAGGCAGCACAACCATTTTATTTAGTGATTCAAGACAATGGGCCTGGAATTTCTAAAGAAAATTTAAAAAAAATATTTGAATATGGATTTAGCACAAAAAACAAATCAAAAGAACATTATGGGCTTGGATTGCATATTTGTATGCAACTTGCACAACAAAATAAGTTATCATTATACTTAAAAACAAGTTCTGAAGGAACTATGTTTATTATTGGCTTCCCATCAATAATAGTTCCAGTTGATACAACCAAAATCTTTCACTCAACAGATTCATTGGAATTGATAGATTTAATTGTTGATGGAGAGGTTGATTGTAATAAAGAAAGCGATGAGATTTTGGTAAATTTCAGCAAAGAAAATGAATAATTATCATGATCTTTGCTGAAATTAAAATCAGTTATTAACGATAACACCAGTACGAATATTGATGTTATATTGCGCACCGTTGATGGTCAGATACGCATTTTCCATATTGATATCCATGCGCTTTTCTGCGCAATAGAAAAATGGATTGTGTTTGTTTGCGCGATAAAAGAGTTGGATAGCATAATCTTCTGGACGAGCAGGATGTCTATCAGAAAGAATACCCATGACATTGATATCTGAACGTGGAGCAGAGCGTTCATTCGCTTCACGAGTGGTTGTACGACGTGGACCTTGATTTGGACGAATATTATTCATTTAAATTCCTTAAACAATCTTTTTATAAAACTAGAATCAGCACCGTGCTAATTCACCAACAAGAAGCTTAATTCTAACAGTCATATACGAAATGTCAACTTGAAACTTTTGAAGTTGATCACCAAAATCAACTCCTTCTTCTTTTATTGCAATATTACGGAGCGATTTACCGAAATCATAGGCTTCAGTAGCATCACTAAAATTAAAAATATCAAAGTGCTCTCCATCCTTATTTATTCCACACGAGTTTAGGTATGCCTCAAGTGTATGTAGTTTAGTGGTAGTTTTACGTGTTGGTCGCATTAGATGTCCCCCTGTACCATATTTATGAAGTCTTGTTCAGTTATTTTACGAATTCCCAGAGAATCAGCCTTTTGTGTTTTACTGGATGACCAACCTAAACTTGACACAACAAGGTAATCAAGCTTTTTACTCACGCCAGCAACAACACCCCCATGCTTTTTAACTGCCTTTTCAAGTATAGAACGATCATTAGTCATAGAACCTGTGAAGCAAAAGGAAAGACCGTTTATCCGCGTTGATGCTGCCTTAGTTGGTTGCCATGGTTCAATGGTAACACGTTTCGCCATTTCATCAATGATTACCTTTGCTTCTAAAATTGCTTTCTTAAGTCCCTTAGCCGTATTTTCGCCAAATCCTGCAATTCCACTAATCTCGCTAACATCAGTAGCAAGATTGATAAACTCATTAAGGTCCATGTGTTTATTATAGTGAAGAAGAATGGATTCAATTCGGCTTCCACTGAAACCAGACATATCCATACCATCCATAAACTGAATGAGTGACGTTTTACTGGTTAGCAAGGTAGCTTGATGGAGAATCTTGAACTTACCTCCACCAAACCCATCAATGTCAACAAGGCGCGGGTCGCCATCAATACCGATGTCATAGAATTCAGGCAAGTCTTTAGCTATACCAGCAGAAACAATGGCATCAATCGTTTCTCCACCAAGCCCTTTCGCATCATGGGCACGATACCATGCCATAATCCTCCGACGCTTCCGTGAAGCAGAGTCTGGATTCGTACTTACCAGATAAACAAGCTCATCGCCATTTGAATTGGTTTCATGAACGATTGGGAATCCTTCATCATCATGGGTTGGTGGTGTGATCACCGTTCCATTGACATCAGCAACCGAAACCTTCTCAATACAGGGAATAACATCGTTGCGGCGACTAACAACCACAAGATCGCCAATCTTGACACCTAAACGCTTTATATGCTCTACATTATTAAGCGTAGCTCTCTGAATGGTTACACCCATAATGTCTACTGGTTCAAGAACAGCAGTTGGTGCAATTCTTCCGCCAGTATCATTCCATTCAACATCAATTAGTTTAGTAACCTTTTCTTCAGCTTCAAACTTGTAAGCGATTGATCTGGCTGGATAATCCCAGACATCAGTCATAAGAGTGTTTGGTTTGATAACTAAACCATCAATATCCCAATTGAGCGTATTTCTCGTTTTAGTTTCGTATTCATCTTTAACCATTTGAATGTCATCAATAGCTTTACGTTGATAACTGGTAACTTTAGTAAAGCCTAAAGCATCAACGAGAGTAAGAACATCAGTAATGGTTTTAAGATTTAGCTCATGCCAATTCATAATGTCATAAATTTGCACATTAAGATATTCACATCCTGCTCCATCTAAACGCTTTGCCGTTCCTGCGGCAGTGTTTCGTGTATTCTTACCACCTAGCAGTGGTAGATTTGCTTTATAGAGTAGGATTTCCCCTCTAAATACGATTTTCCGTTTATCTAAAATCTTCGCTGGAATGCCCTGCATTTTAATAACATTTGCAGTTATGTCTTCGCCTTCTTCTCCATTGCCGCGCGTTGCAGCAGTAACGAGAACTCCATTTTCATAAATGAGTTTAACAGAAGTTCCATCAAGCTTATGCTGGGCAACCCAACCATTCGGATCTTTAATTTTATTTGACCACTTAACCAAACCATCTTTAGAAGTTGTTTTATTTTGGCTTCCCATTTTAAAGTCAGTATGATTAAATTTCTTCCACTTTACCTTATCAGTTTTTTTAGATTTTACTCCAACTGAAATAAACCGCTTATTCGATGGGTCTAGTTGACGAAGCGTATCAACAAGTGAATCGTATTCTGCATCAGAAAGGCCAGAATCACCAAAGTTGTGATATAAATCATTGGCCTTATCAAGTGCCTTCTCAATCTGACGAATTTGCTGTGTTTGGTTCATGGCTTGGTTCCTTTTATCACTATAGCGATGCATCAAACGTTGTCAATTAGATTTTTCGTCAGGATCTGCTGCTTTATAAGGAATAAAGGTACTACAAAAATTATTAATGTCCATAACTAACATTATAATTGCAATTGGAGGGAAAACACATCCCAATAGAACGGAGACTTTAAACAGTAGATCTGATTTATTTACTGATGGACAGTCTTTAAATAGCTTTTCCATATTTCCGCGAGTTCTAGCATCATACATATGACAATCGTATAGATGTTGTGGATTCTTGAAATAGATGTAAAATCTAAACAATACGAATAAGATTCCAGTACCAACGTATGCAGCAAGGATATAAAGAAAAATCATTTGTGTTAAACCTTTCGCTATTTATTCTGTGAATATCTTTAATTCTCAAACTTTATAATTGCTTTGAGTCTTAATCCATTCATTGATTTTCTTTGTTCTTTAGGAATATAGAAAATTCGTTGAAGCATATCATTGCTTTCTTTAGGTGACGTATTATCAGTTGAAATAGTAATGTGTGCATGCTTGTTTATGGTTGGAACTTCAACATCATCTTTTTTTAAACGAACCGTTACAGCTTCAACTCCAGCATCCCAAATACACTCTTGACAAATAATAGTAATACTATCACCATTTTTGACAATAGCTGATATTTTTTCATAATCCTTTTTCGTTGGATTATAGGCAATAGTAACATGATGCATAAAAGGTTTTGAATATTGGGGGTTATCAATGGCAGCACTAAGCAGAAGTTTAGAATCGTCAGTTAACACAGCAGAAATAAAACGAGGTACTGTCATATATTTTTCCCCTTATGAATTTTAAATGATACATGAGATTAGTTGAATGTCAAACTAAACTTGCTCAATAATAACTTAATTAATTAACCTAAGATGTCCAAAAAGTCTACGTCCTTCAACAGAACTAACTGGCTCAAAAGCGCATGCAGTTTCCATATTATGCAAATCTGGTTCAATAAATGACTTAAAGGATAAACCTTCATTTCCACATCTAACTTTCATTTCAATTATTTGTCCCATCGTTGCTTCAAGTAAAATCAATGTCTTATGATTAGTGACCCAATCTTTGACCTTCGGAAGATTGTAATATTCATACATAAATTCTGCCATTGCGTGGCTTGACTGAACAGCAACCTGAACACTCGATAAAGAATCACGTTTTACTAAGATATACATTTTCATGGTATCTTGTGGATTTTCATTCTGATACATGGTTGACCTCTTGAGAATCCTCTTGTAATTGGAACTGCAATTCCACTCTTTGTAAAAGCTCTTTATATAGCCGAGAATTGACATATGCATCATCTTTCGTTGTATGTGGTTTTTTATTTCTAAGTTGATTATAGAGAATATGTAATACTGTAGAATCTAAATTTTTGTCATAGTATATGCTTGGAAGAGCAGTATAACCAGTATTTTTTATATATTCAAGCCAAAGTTCTGATCTGAATTTATAGGATTCGTCAGTTTCTTGATTATATTTGAAAAGAGGCGCTTTATCTGTTCCAGTATAAGATGAAATGGTTTTTCCATTTTCATTCGTATATTTTCCCCATGTCCAACCATATGCATTAAAACCATTTTGGGTGAACAGTTTTGATGCCCAGCGTTGAGCATTGGTAAATTCGTATTTAGATTTTCTATTGTTATGAGATTGTGCTTTAATTTCCTGTTTAAGAAAATTAATAGCTGCTTTATAGTTTATATTCATTTTGTTTGTCCTTGTTGTTTGAGTTGATTAAATTGAAAAATATTAATCAACAACAAGGAGGGCCACGGGACAACTATCCGTATTCAGATTTCAAAACCTAGAGATTATGTATCATAGTGGTATCCAGTATAACGTATTTATATAGAAAATCAACAACTTTTAAACTTTGTGCCTCCAACGAGACTTGAACTCGTATACAGTGGGTTTAGAATCCATGACTTTACCAATTAAGTTATAGAGGCACATATAATTAGCGTTTTAATCTGGTAAAAATGACTCATTATTCTTTTGAAATTGTTCAAGAACAATAGCAAATACATCTTCAAAATCTTGTCCACTAGGAATTTGATTAATTCTAATAACATTGATATGGTGTGGTCGCTCCAAATCACGAGTTTTATTTTCGGCAAATTTACGACTACCCGCGTAGGTCATAAATTTTTTAACAATCCCTGGTTTATCTGAAAATATATATTCAATTGAAAAAACCTTGTCTCCGTTTGGTAGTTGCATTTTATTCCTTTATATATTCAATATGTTCGTCAGGTACAATTTTACTGTCAACTGAAACAGTTTCAATGTATACTTTATTATTGATGAAACTACGGTTAGTTTTGAAGTCTGGAGCAGCTTCAACTTTTGTGGTAGTTTCTTTTTCGACAACCCATCCACGTTGATACCCAGGATTCACATTTTCCCATGGTTTACCAGAATCAATGAGCATTTGCTTCATTTCAATGGTTGATTTTTTATGGAGTTGTTTGTGTGAAAAGACAGCTTGTGCTGCCTGTGAAACACTATTGCGAATGCAATCTTGTTGCCTCCATAGGAAATAATTACCAACATCGTTTTGAGGAATGTTAAATGCACGAGAGTCAAAAACGGCAGGAATGCCTTTAGGATGTTTGTATATTGAATTAAATTTTCCAGTGCAAAATGAAGCAGATATGGACACAATCTTTTGAAGATCATTACCAAACCACGCATCTGTATTGATTTTTGCATAATCAACAACGAGTAAGCTGATTTCATCGCTCTGTGTATATGCCAAAACACAATTTTGAACTTCTTTAACAAGTGCAGCAGTAGTTTGTTGCATAGCTTGCGAAAGCGAATCGTCAAATGGTTTATTTACTCCACGAGCAAATGTATGGAATGCCCTACCATCTAGGCGAATGATAACAGGGGATCGCCTCATAAGCAATTGCTTAGGAATATCTTCAAACGCTTTCATTCTATCACCAAGACTATCTTGCATAAATTTTCCTTTTTAGTTACCTAACCATGACGTAGCAATTCCCTCAAATCCACACGCATTACAATGACGATACGGAACGTGTTCATCAACACGCAATTCAACATTCTTAAAATGACTTGTTCCACACTCTGGACACTTTTCATCAACGACAATGTTATTTTGTAGTTTGGCAAGTCTATCATAAAGAACAACGTTAACGGTCGCACCAAGATTGAGTGATCCGGTTGTTGGAATAAAAACCTTATGTTGGCATTGTGCAACAACTTCAGATGGAACTGCTCCATCCTCACTACCAAAAATATAGAATGCTCTCCGAGGATGAACAAAATCAACAATATTCGTAGCAGTAGCATCACGCTCAATAGCAACAGGAACACATTCTTTAGGTACATAATCCATAATGTCTTTTACACCTAAAAAACATGGCATGCGCTTGCGAGCAAATTCTGTATCTGCGTTTCTATAGTCTGATTTCATTTCAGTGAATCGTGTTCCAGAAGCAACAAAAAACGAACCACCAAAACAACCAGTTGCGCGCAGAGCGGCACCGATATTGTAGCCATTTTTAGGATTGACGAGGCCAATTCCACAGTAATTGGTTTGAGTCGTCTCTCGGCTATTGTGAGCCATCTTTATTAACTCCAGATAGTTGCTACTATCAGTTTAATTGGTAAATCAATACCAAAAGTGGTGAATGTTTCTCTTGCTTTGGCCATTCTATCAGTCAACTCGTAAATGTCAAGACACAAAACATCATTAAAGCCATCATATTGCTCTGAAACAAGAAGAGGCATTCCAATATAAACTTCAGAACCAGATCCAGAATATACTCCTAGAGGACTACCTACTTTAGCATCAATAAAATTTTCATGTGATTCGTAAAAATTTTCAGTAGAAAATAATTTACACAACTCTGCATGAGTAGTGACTAAGCCTATAATTACGAACTCTGTACGATTTGTTGACATATGCTTTCTTCCTTTGTGAATTGTACACGATATTGAATAAGTGCTAATTCTTTAGCTTTACTTTCCAGATGGCAATGAATGTTATCAAGTTGCATAAACCAATCTGGTAGTTTATCACGATAAAACATACCATGAGCAGGAACGAGTTTTTCGGCAGTTGGTGACTGTGAATAGTGGACTTGCATGCTACGATTGTTCCACGTTGATCGTGCCAAATTGAATTCATCTTCCATAGTCAAACCTTGTGACTGTTCGTTGCAAAATAAATAATGATGGAAGTCAAAGCAAATTGGAATTCCAGAACGTTTATTAATAAACTCACATAAACGCCAAGAGGACCAGCATGCAGCCTTGTCATCATTTTCAATAACAACTCGCTTTTTGAGTGAATCTGACAACATATCAAATGTAGATAAAAATCTATCTGCTGTTGGCCCAAAATCACCACCATAAGAACCGCCAATGTGGAAGTTGAGTGGAATATCTAGCTTGCTATTGGCACACAAAGCCTCTGCAACCTCGTTTTCTCGTTCAAGTGACAAGATGCTAGCTTTGCGTACATCTTCACTTGGTGAGCCCATACAAACGAACGCGCCAGGATGAAAAGCAAGTGAATGGCCATGAGTAAAGGCAAAATCACCAGCTTTCCGCAAGGCATCAAAAATTTGTGGAGCAGTTGATAGTTTACCAATTTCGTAACTAAATTGTGGGTCACTTGCTCTTGGCATCATTTCAGAACCAATTCTAAATGACTTTATGTTACGAGATTCGTTCCACTTTAAAATGGTTAATAAATCTGTAGCGTTTTTTAATGCCAACTCGCTAGCTGCTTCATAATTAAATGTTCTGCGAATCAGCTTTCTACCAGTGAAAACCGGAGTTTTACCTTGGTTTAAGGTTTCGTTGATGCAGCAGTATCCAAATTTTATCATATTTTGATTGTACTCAGATCTAAACGTCTAGCAATGATTATTTCTTATCATATATAACATGATTTGTGAGTAAAGACATGATCCTGCTCTGTCATCACCATCAACCTCAGTGTATGAAATATTGGCATTACCCAGAAATGATTTAATTTTAAGATCAATATCCAAAGCTTCTTCTTGTGTTTGAGTTCTACCATTTAGGGTATACGTCTTCTTACGACGAATAAAGAAATTTATATTGTTCTGACGTTTAAACTCTTCTGTTAAAAATGTAGAATAAGCGTTACGAATAACCTCATTTTCTTCTTTATAATAAAATAAACCAAGAAGAAGTGGTGAATCAGTGATTATGACATCAACTTGTCCCATAACCATATGTTGAGAGTAATGTTGGTATGCAGAAATATAAAATTGATCTGCCATGGCAGTATGGTTTTTTTCCCAAACTTTATCCTTGGCAAATTCTCTAACCAATTCACAATCTACATCTGCCATCTTTAATTGACTATATAAATTCGCTGATATTGTTGATTTTCCTGCTCCTGGCTATGGGCCAGCAAACAAATTTACAATTAATGTATTTTTATTCACTGGCATTCTCCTTGTAGAAAAATCGTTTCTTCGTATTTTAACATAAATTTAATTTCCTGTTTTATCAAGGTAAATTGGGTCGCGCATTTTCAAGAATAGTCTGCCACCTAAAGTTGAACTAAATTGTTCAGTCATAGGTTTAATAACAATTCCTTCTTTTAATTGGGGGAAGTCTACAATGGTTGATTGGCCACTAGAAGCCGATTCAACAGTGCGACCAGAAAGCCATTCACGTAATGTGGTTCCAATTGAAAGGATTGGTGCCATACGCAAATTATATTTCGTACATGTATCAACAAATTGATGAGCATCTAAATAAGTACCATCAACAAGAATATCAAACACGAATAAAGTAGGAACTCCTAATTTATAAATATTTCCACTTATTGCTGGACCACAAATTTCTGCACGAATAGTAACTTGCTTTCCATAATTATCTTCACGAAGATGGCGAAGTGCGTCTTCAATATTGTGGGTGATTGCAGCTTTCCACCAAGTATGCACATGACCTTCAATCTGTTGAATTTGGAAATTCCGTTGACCAACAACGAATTTGCCATCCGAAAGCACAGAAAAATATGCGTTACTTCCTTCAACCTTTTCTGTTATGAAAACTGGTTGATCCATCAGTGTTTCTAGAACATGAGGATATCTCTGACATCCTTCAATGTCATAATGAGTTATTCCTTCTGGATGTTGAATGAGATTTGCAGCATGACATGGAACTTCTGGTGCTTCATATTTTGTAACTCCAAGAGTGGAAGTAAGGTCAAGCCCAACATCAGTCCACGGAGTTACGCCATCATCTTGAAATCTACGCCCACCGTATAGAATTCCTATATCTGGAAGACTATAAGAACAAACAAATCCTTGACTTATTTCACCACGAAGTCTTACAGTTTTTAGACGATTCTTCTCTTTGCCAGCAAGAAAATTAGCAATTCCAAATTTTTCAATAAGATTTGGAGGAAGAACAGCATCAACTGGAAAGTAGATGACCAAATCACCAGTTTTATATGCATCTTTTTTAACACAGAATTGAAACGACATCCCTTCAACTTTTGCAAGTTGTAGTTTGTCTGCATTTGGGTGATCCCAAACTTTTTCTAGACGTTCAACTGTTACTTTGAATGTTGACATAGATTCCTCATTGTTGGACAGATAGTATATTGAGATTTATAAAGATATCAAGTCCAATGTTTCTATTAACAGTGAGTTGACTCGGTATATCCACCAATCACATAAAAATGTAGTGGTTTGCATATATAGCAAGTCCGACCTTCATTTTGGGGCGAACTTCTGCCTAAACTTTCAACAAATTGTTTTCTTGTGAGTAGTCCACCAAAAACGTACCAATCTCCATATTTTGTTGATTCAGGATTTCCAAATCTATAATATCCAAACCCGTTTCTTGGTGTATAAACTTCTGGATCGAACAATGAAGCATTGAAATTGTCGTTAAAATTAAATCTACATTTTGGATGTGAAGACATTTCAGTCCAAGTTTGACTCCATTCCAGCAATTCATTATTTAGTCGTAGTTTTTCTGTTGCTTCCTCGTTTTGTAGTTCTGCATTATATTCATTTATGTGATTCCAGTCTGGGGTTATATCTTTTGATTTATCAAATCTATATACATAATATGAACTTTTTGTATCACTATACATGTTGACAGTAAAGACATCTTTATCAATCTCAATACTTTCTACAAAATACCCAGTTCCATTTTCTGGTTGAAACGCATTTACGGTTTCAACATCAACTGCATTATTTTCATGAACATCATAAAATTGTACATGGAGTTTAAAAAGTAATTTAGCGATAATGATAGCATCTTTATCGTCATTACCAGTCAATACAACGTCTTCGCGGTACATAAACATATTGAATGGTCCACCACCATTTGGATAACGACTATCCTTGGTGCATATATTTAATTGTGTTTCATCATGACATATAGTCATATAACCACTACGAGCTTCATCAGCACGCATAGACATCATAATGCAACGTTGTGTAATTTCATACTCTTCTGGATGTTTTTTTGCAAATTCTGTCCAAGTTTCAGTTTTATAGTCATATTTGCCACATTTTTCAAATTCTAGTTCAATCTCTTCCCACCAACGTAGTGATTCTTCTGTATCACCAAGAACATCAATATACCACGCACTATAAGTCATGCGCAAATGAGCGGGGAGATTTTTATAATCGTCTGGACTTATATCTTTATTGCCAAAAATATTATAACACATTTTATCCAAACGAGCAATAGCTTTAGCAGCTTCTAAACTAATCCAAAAACTATCTGTGTCACAGAAAGATCCATATCCAAAACTGACCCAAGCACACCGTTCAAGTTTGTTAGTTCCCCAGCATGCAGTTTGACTCATCTGATACTCCATTTTTCATATTATATTTGAATTATCTGCGTTGTCAATAGTCTTTTCCAATTCCTGTTATTGGTGGAAGTTCATCCATTTTTGCTTGAACCTCTTCAAAACTAATAGGAGAATAATTAAAACAATCAACACCTACATCAAATGATTTTCCATATGGAGGAAGATTGCCATGGGAATGGCCGAAAAGGTGCCAAGCTCCACGGTGCATTTTATTCCAAACTCTTTGAGCATAATGATTTAAAATAATCGTCTGGTTTCCTATTTTCAATTCGTGATAATTTTTAATCCAAACCCATCCAATAAGTTCATGATCTTTTATATAATCATGATTACCATGAATGAAATATTTTTGTCCAGTCAATCGTTTTAAATATTTACTTGGGGTTGCAAAAGAAAAATCACCAATATGATAAATTCTATCTCCTGCTTTAACTTTTTCATTCCAATTTTGTATAATAGCTTCATCCATTTCTTCAACGGACGTGAATGGTCTATTGCAGTATTTTATAATATTTTGATGCGAAAAATGTGTGTCACTTGTAAACCAAACGTTCGGCATTTTATTTTCCTTTTTAAATAATTAATATAAGGC
>Ga0163150_10008667_pt1 | contig 11515 bp, 10 predicted proteins | sample OliLakLV19P2IB_FD_148628 | JGI IMG/M metagenome (GOLD analysis project Ga0163150, IMG submission 148628) | Freshwater microbial mat bacterial communities from Lake Vanda, McMurdo Dry Valleys, Antarctica - Oligotrophic Lake LV.19.P2.IB | ecosystem: Environmental > Aquatic > Freshwater > Lake >...
TTGCTCGATAGCACCAGCTTTCCGGCGCCGGTATCGTCGGTCGTAATCTGGCCGACAACGACTTCACCAATCGTGACGTCGAGCGTGCTGTTGGCCGTGGCGCCAGTGACGCTGGCCGTCAACGTGGTGGTCGTCGTGTCTCCCTTGGTTACAGTGCGATAATTGACCGTGCCGGTGGCGGTACCAACCGAATCCGTTAACGGCGCCGAAAGGCTCGTGCGGTTCGCGGCGTGGCACCCGACGATCTCGGGCGTGGCCAACGTTCCGGTCAGTGAGCCGACGCTGACGGCCGTGCCGACGACGATGCTCGTGGGGAAGTTGTCTGGCAATGGCTCTTCGGAGTCGCTCGGCTCGCTCGACAAGATCAGCGTCCCTGCGCCGGCTTCGTCGGTCGTGATCGGGCCGACGATGACGTCGCCAATCGTCACGTCGAGCGTGCTGTTAGCCGTGGCGCCGGAGATCGAGACCTTCAGCTCGGTTTCCGTTTCGCCGTCGTACGTTTTCACCTGGTATTTGATGGTTCCGGTCGCGCCGGTCTCGGAATCGGAAAGTTGTGCGACAAGCGCGGTGTGCGCCGACGACGACAGTGCGCCAAATACAGCGCTATGGGCCAATGATTGCACGTTGGCGTGCGCCGCGGCCACCGACCCGAACCGCGCTAGAGCACTTGCCGCCGCACCCTGAGCAGCGTGATGGAAATCTCCAAACCCATGACCGGCCAACAGGTCTCGAGTTTCCAACTGCTCGAGCGCTCGCGACCGGAACATGGACAATTTGCGAGGCTTTATGCTCATGACGTCCTCCTCAAAGTTCTCTATTTGGTGCCCCGATTCACTAAGGCGAGAAACAACACATCGTGTTCTTTTCCCCGCCCCCGTAGAAAGAAACGTAGCCAAGAGGCAAGCGCGCGCGCGATTAATCGGAAATCGAGAAAAATACTCCCTGTTCCCAAGACTGCCGAAGCCTATCCGCCAACTAGCAACCCACTCGAACGTCGGGCACAATAGGAGTCTTCGTCTCCGTCACTAACCCCCAATTTCCAACCCCCAATCCCTACCCTTGTCCGACCCAAGCGATCGCCCCGATTGGCTTCCCGCTACGCCTCCCGGCGCTGCGCTGACACCTGAATCCAATGGTGAGCGTCTCAAGGCCTTCTTGCCTAAGTTGCCGTCGTTGATCCTGATTGCTGTCGGTTTCGGACTTCTCATGTTGGGAGGCACTTGCCTGGTTCTTTCGAGGTCGCTCACCGGCGTGCGTACGCCAATTCTCACGGGCTTCTCTCTGATCGTTGCGGCGGCGGTGGCATTTGGTCTGGCTATGGTCATTCGAATGGCAATGCGCGCTCGCAAGCGTGAACTTGAGTCGTGGGCCAACTTCGACATGACTTCTATTTCGGCAATCCCTTCTTTCCCGCCTCCAAGATCGGCGTATCAACCCATGAACACTCGACAGCTCTTCGGTGCTCTGTTGCGGGCCGTAGCCATTTGGCAAATCATCAACGTGATTAGTGAGATACCACAACTGGTTGGCATGATCGAGCAGTTCGCCAGTCGTCCGAACCAAACCGTCGTCATGTACTACGTGCTTGGGCCAACGCTGCGTGCGATCTTGGGAACCCTTTTGTTTTTCATGGCCGATTGGCTCGCCAGCCTGATCTATCCTGACGATCCCCCGCGCACCGCGGACAAATCGACAAACCCGTAGCGGCGGCCGGCATTGCGAACTTAAAACCGCCCGCAATCGGCCCACCGGACTCCTCTAGGACCAAAACCGGCGCCTGGACTATAATCGACGGCCCTGCAGTGCTCGCACTGCGCGCGCCGCGTGGAAAAGGAGTTCCCAAACGATGCGATCGATTGCGATTCTGAATCAAAAAGGCGGCGTTGGTAAAACGACCACCGCCGTCAACCTGAGCGCCGCTTTGGCGGCCACCGGCGCGCGCGTGTGCTTGATCGATCTCGATCCGCAAGCACACGCCACGTTGCACCTCGGCTTACAGCCTGCACGCGACGAAAAAAGCGTCTACGACGTTCTGACCGATGATGTGGAACTGGCCGACGTATGGCAACAGACGGGCGAGAACCTGTGGGTCGTCGGTTCGCACATCGACCTGGCCGCGGCCGAAGTGGAGTTGGTGGGCGTGGTGGGGCGCGAAGTTATCTTGCGCGATAAACTGGCCGCTTGCGGCGACGAGTTCGACTATATCTTCATCGACTGCCCCCCTTCGCTGGGCATTCTGACTCTCAATGCTCTGGCGGCGGTGGACGAGGTGTTTTTGCCACTTCAGCCCCACTTTCTGGCGCTGCACGGCCTGAGCAAATTGCTGCAGACCATTGATCTGGTGGCCAAGCGGCTTAATGACCGGTTGAAGTTGAGCGGCGTGGTCTACTGCATGTACGAATCTGGCACCAAGTTAGCGGCTGAAGTGGTCAGCGACGTCGACCAGTTTTTTCGCGAAACAAAGCAGCCGCGCACGCCTTGGGCTGAGACCCGCACGTTCGAGACGCGCATTCGCCGCAACATTCGGCTCGCCGAAGCTCCGAGTTTCGGCCAGTCGATCTTCCACTACGCCCCGCAGTCGAACGGGGCGGAAGACTACGAGCAACTGGCCCGCGAAGTTGCCGAAGGACGCTAGCCGTTCAATCTTGCCAGGTGCGTTGGCCACGTGCGGGGCGTGGTTCTAGACGGCTTCCGAAGCATCGCTGACCGTCGAAACGTCCAGCGGCCGCTAGGGCTTACCCGCGTGCAGCCTGCTTCAGGGGTCGGTTTTCTCGGAACCACCCGCGCACCCGCCAAAACCCGTTTTGCGGTCCGTGCCTTGAATAGCGATTGGTCGGCCGGTGGAGGCGTTAAAGCCGATCCAGCCGGAAGTGCCGCGTCCTGGCCGGTCAATCGACTCTCGTCCGGCCGGCCGCCGACGGGGCCGCTACGCGCGGAATATCCCCACCGATCGGTCCTCGTCCGGACCAACAGGGTGCGTTTGGTAACGATCTTGCCGAGCGCACCATCAAAACGTAGCGGATTTGCCGTGATGTTCGTGAAGTGCTGGCAAGCCTGATATACGGGTCGCGCCAATAGCTCCGTACTGCGCGACGGCGTTGAGAGAATTTTGCCGCGCCGACTTGCAATCGCGCAATTGCGCGCCTCACCGCTTGACGATGGGTGTAGTGAGTCAAGGGACTGCCACGTGGGAAAAGGATTTCCACCGCGGAAAAGCCCGGTGCTTTTTCAATTGATCCTGCCGGAAACTCCGCGCTCGGGCTATTGCCAGGCGGCGTGGATGTGGAGTGGTGCAAACCGAAAGGAGTCTCTTGCGATGAAATGTTTTTGTTCGACAGGACTGGTCCTGTTCGTGACCTTGAGCTGGGCCGCTTGCCCGGCCAACGCGCAAAGCGATGGATACGGAACGCCGTCGCTGCTGCCTCTGCCTAGCACGGCCCCCGTGCTCAGTCATTCCGTCCCGGCCAGCTACAACTACTACGACAACTCAACCGCCCCGGCCGAGAACTTCAGCACCTCGCTGAACAACCGTAAATTAAATCCGGGCTCAACACCCGAACCCTCCCCGTCCGACACCGCTGGCCCCAGCGATTTCGAACGTTCGCTGCACTCGCCCACGGGCGAACAGTGCGATGCGTGCAACACCTGCGACACGTGCAATACCTGCTGCACTGGCCGTTGGTTTGGCGCGGCCGGCGGATTGATCATGACTCGCAATCGGGCCAACCCTTATTGGACTTCGTATGAAACGAACAACAATCCCAACCAGGTGATGAACACCCAAAACGCTGGTGCGGGCTGGTCCGGCGGTGGTCAGGTCATGGTCGGATATGCCTGGTGCGGATGCGGTCCGGCGATCGCCGTGACTTACTGGGGCGTCGAGCCCATGTATGGATACTCCAGCGTGAGCCTGCTGCCGGGCAACACCGTTAGCACGCCGATCGACCTCGGCGGCGTGACGATGAACAGCGGCTTCCTGGCTAGCGCCTATTTCGACAATGCTGCCGAACATCGCATTTGGCGCCACGATCGCGTCAATAACGTTGAAGTGAACCTGATCCAAATGAGCATGGTGAACACCGGCCGCCTGCAAATGGGTGCGTTGGCCGGCTTCCGCTACTTCCGCTTCAGCGAAAGCCTGACGTTCGGCTCTGTTGCCAACGGTGGAACTTTCGGCGGCAACGGTGGCGCCGACGAAGCTTATATGGGCTTCAACGTCGTCAACAACCTGTTCGGTGGTCAGATTGGCGCGTTCTTCAACTACAACGTGACGGAACGGTTCGGCCTCTACTTCATTCCGAAGGTCGGCCTGTTCGGAAACCAGATGAACTGCCAGAACCTGTTGTATACCGGCGACGCCGTCAACAATCCCACCTATGACATCCACGCATACAAGTCGGACGTCTCCTTCTTGAGCGAGCTCGACATGGGTCTCAGCTACGCGGTCACGCCGAACATTCGTGCGTTCTTCGGCTACCGGGTAGTGTCCATCTCGAACGTGGCCTTGGCCGACAACCAGGTGTTGCCGTTCCTGGCCGACGTCGATGGCTTCGCCCAAGTCAAGCAGAATGGCGCTTTGATTCTCCACGGTGTCAGCACCGGAGTCGCTTGGGCCTTCTAAGCGAAACGCCCACAACTTGATGGACTAGAAACAGAGTCCTCGATCCAGCCGCCTTGGGTCGAGGACTCTGGCGTTTGATATGAATGCCACGCGCACTGAAGCGCGTATGCACGCAATAGAAAAGGCAAGGCGCGCGAGTACTTTAGCGTCACGGGCTACACCGTTACGCGCACCAGCGACTGAAAGCCCGGGTCGGAGCGGATCGCGTCGAAGTCGGGTTCGGCTGCTACCAGCGAGCGATAGTCGTCTTTCAGATCGATCGCCCGCGAAAGGTATGAGAGCGCCTGATGCTTGTTCGCCGCCAGCGACCAGTAGCAGGCCAGGTTGTAGTGGATGAGCGCATCATTGGGTTCGAGCGACAGCGCTTCTTCCAAAGATTCGATGGCCAGATCGATCCGGCCGGTGCGTTTGTGGCACCACCCGAGCGCCAGCCAAATGTGGATGTTCGCCGGACTGCCGGCAGCCGCTCGGTTCAAGGGCTCAAGCGCCTCTTGATATTGGCCCAGCTCTCGCAGTGCCTCGCCTTGCAGGTACAAAGCATGATCGGGCAGCGACTCTGGCGCACCTAGACGAGCCAACACGTCGAGCGCATGCCGCGACATGCCGAGCTCAAGATAGCCCTCGGCTTGCTGCACTAGCTGTTGTCGACGAATTCGATCTTGCGACGACACGTGACTCGCCCCCCTTTTGTGACACACTTCACGTACATTATCCAAAAAAGTGCCACAACCCAATTCTACACGCCAAATCGGGTCCGCGAAAATGGGGGTTCGAAATTCATTTCCGTCCGGACAGGCGGATGCTGCAATTTTGCAACTTAATGATTCTGGCGATTCAGGGCCTTTCCGCCCCGGCCAGTCCAACCGGCATCCATCGCTCACCAAGAGCCGTTTGGAAAACAACTTGCGCCAGACAGGCCCTTCGGGCGGCCATGCACGGCGCTAGCACTGGCCGAAAGAATTCCGTCTTTTTTGTACGCCGGGACTGTCCAAACCCCACTATTAACTGCGTCAAAGCGCTGCTGCGCAAACGTCCGAGAGCGTGCCTTGACGAGCCAACTCTTGGGGACGTGTTGGGCTAATAGGGAATGGGGTAATCATGCGACTGACCTTGCGAACGATGCTGGCGTATCTCGATGACATCCTCGAACCCGAGGACACCGACGACATCGGCAAGAAGATCGAAGAAAGCGAATTCGCCACCAACCTGGTCCATCGTTCGCGCGATTGTATTCGTCGCGTGCGGCTTGGTGTTCCACCGGTGTTTGGCCGCGGCCTGGCTGCCGATCCCAACACGGTTGCCGAGTATCTGGACAATACGCTTTCGGGCGATCGTGTTCCGGAATTCGAAAGGATCTGTCTGGAGTCGGATGTCCACCTGGCCGAAGTCGCGTCGTGCCATCAAATCCTCACCCTGGTATTGGGCGAACCGGCGGAAATCGATGCCGACTCGCGCCAGCGGATGTATCAACTGGCGGCCCATGTCGACGCCCCACCGCTACAAAACGATCCCATTCAGAACAACGTGGTCAAAGCGGAAGTCGTTCAGGTTGACGGCCGTAAGCGAGCCACCCCGCCCAGCGCTCCGCCGCCGGTCCAACGGGCTCCTCGCCGTGCCAAGCCGGAAGTGCCGGAGTATTTGCGTGAGCCCCAATCGCGCTTTTGGCCCGTGGCTGCGGCCGTGATTGTGGCCGCCTTGCTGACCTGCGGCGGCTTGATCGTCCTTGGTCCGGCGCAATGGCGCGAGCAAGTGGCCACGCTCGTGCAAGCCCCGGGCGAAAACCCCGATCCGACCACACCCGACGCGCAAGCTTTGGCTGATAAGCCCGCCGGCGACGCCGAAGAGTCTGACGCGCGGACGACAGATACCGCCGAAGCGGCTGCCTCACAGCAACCTTCGCCTTTGGGCACAGCGGACAAAGTGCCTGATGACGAAGCGCCAACTGAAACCACACCCAATATTGCGGCGAGCGCCGAGGATGCAGACGCACCGCTAGCACCCGGACCCGATGACGAGCCCGAAGCCACGAATCCCAAGAAGCCGGGGTTAGCGGCTGTTGCCGGCGATGCCGTGGCCGATGAAGCCGCGGCTGATCTGGTCGGAGCGCCGACCGGCAAGCTGCCCGTTCCCGGCAAAGCAACGGCTCGACCGCTGCCCCCCGACGCGGCGCCGGAAGCGAACCCGATCGAACCGCTGGCTGCCGACGAGACGGATGCCGCCGGGTTGCCGCCAGGTGACATGCCCGAAAAACCCAACGCCGAAAATCCGCGGCCAGACGATCCAGTTGCCGATCGACCCGAAGAAGAAAGCTTTGGCCGCTATGCTTCGCAGCGCGGCGAAGTGTTGTTGAAGTTCGACCCGAATTCGGGAAGTTGGAAACGTCTGGCCGCCAAGTCGCCATTGGCCAAGGGGGACCGGTTGCTGTCCCTGCCGCTGTTTCGACCGACGATCACACTTAGCAATAACATTACCTTGTCAGCCGATGGAGCGGCGCTGTTGGAACTGGTCGGCTGGACCGATCAAGGCGTGCCGATTGTTTCCATCGAATTTGGCCGGTTCCTGATGGACACCGTTGGCAAGGCTGGCAATCAGCTGCAACTGAAGCTCGACGACCATCAGCCGCTAGTGACATTTGTCGACTCGGGGTCGACCTTGGCAATTGACGTCCGACGCGTTTTGCCACCGGGCAAGGATCCGTCGAGTGCTGCTCCGCTGTCGGCTCAGGTGTATGCCACCGAAGGTTTGATTCGCATCCGCGAGGGCGAGGCGGCGCCCGTCGAGTTGCAGGCCCCTTCTCAGCGGGCAATCCTCGGAGAGGCCATCCCCGAGTTGCCGGACGGCGAATTTCCCAAATGGGTCACGAGTGAGTCGATTTCCGACGCCGAACGGCAGGCGACCACCAAGTTGGAGCCGCAATTGCTGCCCGACAGGCCCAGCTCGTTGATCCTCAAGGAACTGGCGACCAGCCGTCTTCGTGAGGTGCGTTCGCTGGCCATCCGCAGCGGTTGCTACTTGGGCAGCTTCGACGCCTGCATCGCTGCTCTGAATGAGAAAGACGAAAAGGCCCTCTGGCCCATCTACATCGAGGAATTGCGATCGGCCGTAGCTCGCAATCCCGATACGGCCGGGCAGGTGCGGTCGGCTCTCGAGAAGCAACGGGCCGCCGACGCACCCGCGCTGTTCCGCATGTTGTGGGGCTACACGACCGACGATCTGAAAAACGGCGCCGATCGGGATCTGGTGGACGCGCTCAATCACGATTCACCCGACATGCGAGTGCTCAGCTTCTGGAACTTACAGAACATCACCGGACCGGCCACTTTGGGTTATGACCCGAGGGACACCGCAGCTAAGCGCAAGACCGCGGTGAACGCCTGGAAGGACAAACTGAAGAAGGGCAAGATCATGCCTCGCAGTCTGGCAACGAGTTCCACGTCGAAATCTTCCGCGACGAAAAACCGCGAGAAATAGCCTAGAGCTCGCTACCTTTTTCGGCTCGTGCCTTCAAGTAGCCCGATTGGCTTACTGAGCGAAGTCGACCGGAAACTCGGCGCGCGTCATTTCATCGACCCAGCGCTGGCGGTCTTTCTTGAATTGCTCGGCGGCTTCGTCCGAAGTGTCGGAGAATCGATAGGCGAACTGATAGGCGATCAAACCTGGATGGCCGGGACGTTTGATGTAACGGAAGACATTGAATTCGGCGTACGACGCATCGGCCGGCCAAGTGAGAAAGTCGATCATCGCTTCCGACTGGTCCTCTTTAACTAGAATCTGGAAGCGGGCGAGCGGATTCGCCTGCTTCACCACCTTGGCAAACTGAGCCACCGCCGCGCTCGGATTGTCGAGCTTGGGAAAACTGCGGACTGCCACTAGCGTCGTCCAGTTGTCGAGCGTTTCGCCGGGAGCCACGTATTCGGCGATACTGATGTCGAGCGTGTTGCTGACAAACTGGCGAGTGTAGGTGACTTGATCGAACGTAAGGCTTGGTGCCTTCTGCGTCGTCGTCTCTGCCATCAGGCAGGCCACCGTCACAGCAATGACCTTCAAGACGATGGCTTTCAAAGCTAATGGCATTCAACACGGATTGCTCCTTGGAACTTATCTACCCATCGAGCTGGCCGGCGGCTCCGCAGCCACCCAACAGGGCCCATGAAACTATAGGTCTGTCGTGTTTTTCACGGCGGATGGGCAAGCGAGAACCGAAGTTTTTTGGGCGCAATGGTTTCCGGTTGTAAGCATCACACCCATATCCACAGGCAAATTACCGGCAAAAGCCCACTCCTGTGGGACGACAAAGGGAGAGAGGATCGTCGGGCCTGGCTGCCCAAGAAGATGCCCCTGTTCGACCTATTCGAGGGGCTAAAGCAACTTCCTAGGGCATCTCCGAACACCAATCACCCCTTTCGTGCGCTGGACAAAAAGCTAAACTGGGACAACTACACTTGAGCAGACGGCGAAGAACCCACCGTAGCCCTTGTGCAAGCGGCATTTCCCGGCCGCTCGTGTCTTTAGGCGGCGTGTGCTGCCGCAGGTTTTGATAACTGCACGCACGCTCAGAGGCTAAGAGAACGCCGGTTCGCGCTGATTCTTGCGAGACTCGGTTTGTCGGTTCTGGCAGGGAGCGGTAAAATGGCCTGTTCGCCGGGTCTGTTGGAGCCACAAACTCTGGCTGTTTTATGAGTTAGACGCATCTACAAGACGGTCAAACACTTACAAGCCAGAACCCATCCACAAGTCAGTTATCGAGGAGCTCCATCTCGTGCAAGTTAATATCACCGCCCGCCACGGGCATTTGAGCGATGCTACCCGCGCGAAAATCACGGCCAAGGCCGAAAAGCTCGCGCGGCTCTTTGAACGGATTTTGGCCATTGATGTCACGATCGATCTCGAACACGAACAGACGCCGAGCGTCGACATCCACGTTTCCGCCGAACATAAGCACGATTTCGTTGCCGCCGAGCAATCGACGAGCCTGATGGCCGCGCTCGACGGAGCGATTCATAAAATCGAACAGCAGTTGCGAAAGTACAAAGAAAAAGTTCAGGACCATCACCGCACGACGGAGCACCGTCACGAACCGGCCTCGCTTGAGAGCGAATCCGCCGGCGAATGACGGGCTTCTCTGGACGCGCGCCCCACACACGGCTGGCGCCCGATCAGCGGCAAGCGGACTGAAACGGTGAGAAAGGACATGAGGGTATGAAGTTTGGCGATTTTGTGAGTAGTGAGGCAATACGGGCTCAACTTACCGCAGACGACAAAGAAAGCGCCATCCGCGAAATGATTGGCGCGCTATTGGCCGCCGATCGAATTTCCGCCGATGAGGTGGAGAGCATCGTCAAAGCCATCTTGAAGCGCGAGGAGCTGGGCAGCACCGGCATCGGCCGCGGCGTTGCCGTGCCGCATACCAAGCACCCCAGCGTGCCGCGGTTGGTGGGCACCGTTGCGGTCAGCTCCGAAGGGATCGATTTCAACAGCCTCGACGGCGAAAAGGTCCAACTGTTCTTCCTCTTGATTTCGCCTCCCGATCGGCCGGGCGATCACTTGCGAGCGCTCGAGAATATCTCGAGGCAATTGCGAGATGACACCTTCTGTAAGTTTCTCAAGCAGGCGACGACGGCCGACGACATTCGACTGTTGTTGGAGGAAGCGGATAACAACGGCTTTGTCTCGTAAGCGCGCGCTCGCCGAGCAGCGTTCTGACCAAATCAACAAAATGTCTAAAGCAGTGGGCCGAATGGGACCCGTGTTTTGCAACTGGATTGAATCAAGAGCGATATGCCTGAAGAGACCGTGGCTCGAATCGTCGTCGTTACCAACCCGCAGGGACTCCATGCGCGGCCGGCCGATGGCTTTGTCAAATTAGCCAGTCAGTATGAATCCAGAATTGTAGTGATCAAAGACGGCGAGCGTGTGGATGGCAAGAGCATCTTGGCCATTCTCACACTGGCCGCCGTGGAAGGAACGCAGCTCATCATCGAGGCCACCGGGCCCGATGCCACCGCGGCTAGCGCCGCGCTAGCCGAGTTGGTCTTGCGCGACTTCGACGAGAACGAATCAGCGGAATAACAGAACAAGCGGATAACAGAACAACAGTCGATTGCGCCTGGATCGTTTCGGGTTTGAAAAAAGCTCGCAGCGATTTCAGTGTGCAGTCGACGGGGTGATTAGCCGACAGCGCGGCTACGCCGCGGGCGCATTTTGGCCCGGCAAACGAGTGGTTGATCAAACGCTTTAGCGGACCTCACGGTCCACTGAAACGGATCCCACCGGCGTGGTCGCGAAGAGCGTCACATGCAAAAATTACAAGGAATTGCCGTTTCGCCCGGTGTGGCCGTCGGCGAAGCGCTCGTGGTCGACAACGAGGGATTTCGAATTCCTCGCAGGTTCGTTGCGCGCGACGCCGTGGAACACGAACTCGAGCGGCTGGATCAGGCCATTTCCGCCGCCGGCAGCGAAATCGAGCGCAATCGCCAGGCGGTTTCGCGCGAATTGGGCGACCAGTATGGCGCCATCTTCTCCGCCCACCTCCAAATGCTGCGCGATCCCTCGCTGCGCAACGAGTTGGACACCATGATTCGCGAGCGGCACTACTCGCCCGAGTATGCCGTCAGCCGCGGACTCAGGCGGTACGCCAAGGTGTTTCAAACAGTCGAGAACGGCTATCTGGCTGAACGGGCCAACGACATTTTCGATATCGAGAAGCGCCTGCTGCGCAATCTGCTCGGCCGCCGTCGCGAGGAGCTCTCGCAACTGATTTCGCCGGTCATCATCCTGGCGCACAATCTGACGCCCAGCGAAACAGCCAATCTGAATCGCGAGTTCGTGCGCGGCTTTGCCACCGAAGTCGGCGGCCCCGGCAGCCACACGGCGATCGTCGCCCAGGGTTTGGAA
>Ga0163150_10008670_pt1 | contig 11510 bp, 7 predicted proteins | sample OliLakLV19P2IB_FD_148628 | JGI IMG/M metagenome (GOLD analysis project Ga0163150, IMG submission 148628) | Freshwater microbial mat bacterial communities from Lake Vanda, McMurdo Dry Valleys, Antarctica - Oligotrophic Lake LV.19.P2.IB | ecosystem: Environmental > Aquatic > Freshwater > Lake >...
GCGTGCCAAACCATTTCCGAGGTCGTTTGGCGCATTGCCATCGGTTTTGGCCGCATCGGCATTGTGCCGCGAGACTGGGCCGCGCGTGTTTCGCAATGGCACATGAAACTGGCTTCGCCGGATGCGGGGGGGACGCCAGCCGCGCCCTGGCTGATGGTGCTCAACGGTACGCTTCAACATGCATCGTCTCATACGGGGGCAACCACGCCGACTGTCATTCTCGATGGGTTTGGTCCGCTAATCGACCGGATGTGCCACGCGGGCGCGGACGAAGGCGCTCGCAAACTGGTGGATGCGGTGGCGGCGTTTCCCGGAGATTGGCACCGCCTGCGCTGTGTATTCAGCGCGTGCGCCGAGTTCGACGAAGCGGTAGCGCAACTCTATGGTGATCGCGAATCGCCGCTTCGCAAGGCATTCGCGGAATTTGAAGTCACGCCCCTCGCGCACGACGACGCGCAGTACCTTGCGGCCTGCCTGCTTACGGGCGAGGGCGTGCCGTGCTCGGACCTGTTGGACGTTGCGGAGGCTGTTGCGACGGCAAGCGGCGAGAACCCTTATCTCATTCACAACACCATCGATTGGATGGTGCGGTTCCAGCCAGGGGTGTGGACGCCGGAGCGGGTCCGCGACGTGCCGACGGTTTTGTGGAACGAACCAACCGACACCGACGATACGGACGCGCCGGAAGAACCGCTGGAACGGAATTCGATCGATGAAGAGCTGGCGAAGTCGGCGCACCTGCTTGAAGCGTGCGCCACGCCCGCACAGCGTCAGCAGCGCAACACTACCGACAAAAATCCGATGCTGGCGCTTCCGCCCGCGTTCGTCCTGCTCAATGCCAGCCAGGAAGGCGCATCCGAGGAAGCAGGAGAATTACAACGCGACGAGTCGGTCAACCGCATATTGCGGGATTGGCGCCGCATCCAGCCCTTGGTCCAGGGGAAAGTTTTCACGGCGACACAGCCAGCTTCGTTTTATGTCACGATTGCCGATCCCGGCTCGATAGGGATAGACGATTTTCAGCCGCAGTCGTTTGTTTCGCTCGGGGCATCGGAAGCGCCGGTTGCAGGAATGCGCGCGCTGGCCGAAGCGCGAAAGGCACTCCTCGAATTGGAAGAGACCAGCCCCGTGCTTGGCATTGAACCTGACAACGCGCTGTTTCACCGGGGCGCCGCCCAGATACTGCGTGGCCAATATGACCCGGCGCTTACGATTTTTCAGGAACTGGCGCGGCGCACGCGGAACGGGGCTTGCGGCGAACTTGCGGCCGCCGCCCTTGTCAATGCGGCGTACGCAGTGGCCAGACTTCACCGCTACGAAGAAGCCGCGGGCGTTTGCGACACGCTGGTGCGCCAGTTCGGGGAGGATACCCGGCCTGGGGTACTCGCGTGCGTGGCGGTGGCGTTGGTCAATAAAAGCGCGGCGCTGATCGCGATGGGCCGCGGCAACGATTCAATCGTCGTGAGCCGCGCTTTGCTTGCCTGTTCGACTCCCGACTCGGAGAGTATTTTCGCCGAAGCGATCCTCAGCGCGCGTTTCAACCTTGGGTATGCCTTGCAACAGCTAGGCCATGAATGCGAATCGATGTCGGCTTACAAAGCCGTGGTAACGGCGTGTACGGGCGCGCAATCAGGGAAGTTGCGCGAGATGGCCGCGGATGCTTCCTGCAACATGGCTGTTGTTCATTACCGGTATGCACGGCGCGCCGAGACTATCGAGGCGTGTGAAATCGCGCTTGGATTCCAGGCTGATCATGTGAGGGCGCATGCCATCCGCATCGTCGCGTATCTGGAATTGCACCTCATCGGCGAGGCCATTGCGGCTGTGTCTGACATGTTCCGTGCTTTTCCCCCGGACAGTACACATCGCGCGGTGGTGTTGTCGGAAATGTTGCGCGAAGCAGCTACGAGTCCGGGTTTGCTCCAGATTCTTGTGTCAGCGTGCAGCGATGATATGCGGTCTTTTGGATGCGCAATTCTGCTTTGGCTTCGCCGGCACATGCCGCTCAGCAGGGACCACGCCGTCGAATTCGGTATCGCGGAACACACCCTTCGCCCGATCTTTGAAGGCGATCCTGAAGTGATAGCAGCACTGGATGTGCTCCGTGCATGCCGACTTACGACCCTTGGGGACTCGTCTGCGCTTCATTCGCTGCCGGCGGACGTTCGCAAGATTCTGGGCTGAATTCTTTACCCGAGGACGCGAGCGGGTGCATTGACGACCCCCTATCGGGTAAAATCCTCTTCTGTCTGTCACGAGCAATGGCGGATAGTACGCGGAGGGATCAGGACAATGCCTTCCCCGCTGGGAACAGGTGCATACGTCCCTTAATGACCAAATAGATATTGGGAGCAGTCTTTCGCCGGACATAGTACTCTGGCGCGGTCTACTTGCCGGATTCGCCTGTTTGACACCTTCCAAGGCGAAGCATGCCCCCATACAAAAAAGTGACCCATGAGTAATCACATTTCGACTAAACCACAGACAACGACCGGGCTTGTGCTCGGGGCGCTCGGGGTCGTCTACGGGGACATCGGCACAAGCCCGCTGTATACGATTCGCGAATGCCTCAGCGGGCCACACGGCTTTGGTGTGGCCCCGGTCACGATTCTCGGCGTGTTGTCGATGGTTTTTTGGGCGCTGGTGCTCATCATTTCCGTTAAATATATGGTATTCGTGTTGCGGGCGGACAACCGCGGCGAGGGTGGTATTTTGGCGCTCATGGCGCTGGTCACCAAAAACCGCAAGGGTCCCACGGGGGGCGAAAGCAGACTCCTCATCGCAGTGGGCATATTCGGCGCCGCACTGCTTTACGGCGACGGAATGATTACCCCGTCCATTACCGTCCTGAGCGCGGTTGAAGGGCTCGAGGTCGCCACCGATATTTTTTCCGGCTACATACAGCCTATCGCGATCGTGATTCTCATCGGCGTCTTTCTCCTTCAACGATATGGGACAGCCCGGATAGGCGCCATGTTCGGCCCGGTCATCCTGCTGTGGTTCATCACACTCGCCACCTTGGGCGTAATGGCTATTGCCCGTCAACCCCACGTGCTTGCCGCGGTCAATCCATGGTATGCCGTGCAATTCTTTATGCATCATGGGGCGGGAGGGTTGGTGGTCCTCGGATCCGTGTTTCTCGCCGTCACCGGTGGCGAAGCGCTGTATGCGGATATGGGACACTTCGGCCGGCGGCCGATCCGGATTGGTTGGTTTGGCGTTGCCCTACTCGCCTTGCTGTTAAATTACTTTGGTCAAGGGGCGATCTTGTTGACGGATCCGAGCAAGGTGGCCAACCCCTTTTACGCGCTCACGCCCGAATTTCTGTTGTATCCGATGGTTATACTTTCGACGGTCGTGGCCATCATCGCTTCGCAGGCCGTCATTACCGGGGCGTTCTCGCTGACACGCCAAGCCGTTGCGCTCGGATTTCTTCCGCGTGTCCGCATCCTGCATACATCGAGCGCCGCGATTGGGCAGATTTACGTTCCAATGGTAAATGGTCTGCTCATGGTCTCGACTATCGGGCTGGTACTGGGGTTCGGGTCGTCCAGCAATCTTACTGCCGCGTATGGAGTTGCGGTGACGACGACTATGCTTATTACAACAGTATTGCTGATTTTAGTCATGCGCCAATTGTGGAACTGGCCCATAAATCGGATCATTCTCGTCGCCGCAGCGTTTATCCTCATCGATGTCGCATTCTGGGGTTCGACAATGCTGAAGGTGCCACATGGTGGGTGGTTTCCCCTGGCCGTGGCGGGGATCATTTTCGTCGTCATGACCACGTGGCGCCGTGGACGCAGCATTCTATCTGATCGCTTGCGCCGCCGTACCTTGACCCTTGAGAATTTCGTCAGCAGCGTGTTTGACCAGGGGCATAAACCCAAGCGCGTGCCTGGCGCGGCGATATTCATGTCGGGCACGCCAAACGTCGCGCCGGTCGTTCTGTTGCACAATCTCAAATACAACAAAGTCGTGCATGAGAAGACCATCGTGTTGTGTATCGTCGTTGAAGAGATTTCCCATGTTCCACCCGAGGAACGGGTAGAGGTAACTGAGCTTGGCCACGGTTTTTTCAATGTTATTGCGCATTACGGATTTATGGAATCGCCCCATGTTCTCGACATTGTCGAGCTCGCCGCGGCGAAAGGGGTGCAGTTCGAACGGCGCAGCACCGGCTACTATCTCGGACGCGAAAGCATCGTGACGGGGAAGGGAAAGTCGATGGCGCCGTGGCGGATCGCGTTATTTGCGACGTTGTCGCGGCTTGCGCACGGCGCGACGGGGTTTTACGGAATTCCGGCGAACCAGGTGGTCGAGCTTGGTGTGCAGATCGATTTGTGACGGCGCAGGAGCTGCGGGGGGGGCGAGCGTATCCGGTCGCGCCGAGTATGGAAGCGCGGTTGCGCAGTGAGTAGCGGAAGATAACGAAGAAATGCGGCGTAACTGCTTTGGATGCTGCATCGCGCTTGTGCATACGTGAGGTTGGTAGTCGCCGAAGTGAAAGCGGTAGCTCCGCAACCGCACTCCATGAAAAGCATAGGCGGCCCGATTGGACCGCCTATGCGCAACAGATGTGAGCAGCTTTAGATTCGTCGGTAAATCGCCGATGGAATGATCTGTTTGCGGTCTGTCAGGACGGCGCCGAGGACGCGGCCTTTGGATTCCGCGAGGAGTTCAATTGCGCGCATTACGACCTCGCGGCGCGTGCTGTCGGATTTCACGACGACGACGATCCCGTCCGCATGCCGCGCGAGGTTCACGGCATCGCCGGAGGTCAGTACAGGGGCGACGTGGATGACGACGCGGGTAAAGCGCGCGCGTAATTCGTTGAGCAGGTTTTTCATGCGCTCGGACTTCCACATGTAGGTTGGGCAATCCTTCTTGGAGCCTTTGCCCATTACGTACAATGAACCGACATTGGTGACGTAATCTTCAAGGTTGCCGCCGCCGTTCAACACAAGGTCGAAGAGGCCGCGTCCGCCTGCTGCATCCTTCGCGCTGTCACCAACGAGATCGACGATGAGTGTCGGGCCCGCGGGATCGCCGGCGAAGACCTCGGCGAGCGTGCGCGCCACTGCGCCCGCGTCTTCCCCTGGGACGGAACTGGTCACCTGAAGAACGAGCCCACCGGCGGCACGCCGACATAGTGCTCGATATCTTCCGGCGTTTTTAATCCGTGGTCGAGGTAATCGAGGAAGAAGGCAAGCCCGATACCGCCGACGATTCCGGCAATCAGGCCCAGGAGCATGTTGAACATTTTGCGGGGCCGGATGGGATTCGTTGGGAGGTTCGGCTCGGAGATTATGACGATGTTGTTGATGCCGGCGAGCGATAACTGGCTGTTGACGCGGGCTTCCTGCACGCGTTCGGCGAAGAATGTGTACGACTCCTGCTTGATGTCCGCTTCTTCCTGAAGCGCATCGTGCTCGTCAATGACGCTGTTCAACAGTTTCAGGCGGGTCTCGAGTTCGGCGATGCGTTTTTCAGATGACCCAGTCGCATTGGTGATCGCATCGTTCAAACTTTTGACCGCCTGATCGATCTGTTCGTTAATGCTGATGACGTCTGGATGGTTCGGGCCTTTCGACGTGACCTGCTCGTTCCGGCGCAACAGCAGTTCGAGTAGGCGCAAGCGGAGCTCGGTGATTACGGAGCTTTCGGTCTCGCGGCTCAACTGCTGCATGATGGCGGAGTCGTCCGTCGTGTCCGTCAACCCAGGTGGCACGATCCCGATTTCCTGAAGCTGGCCAGAGAGCTTTTTGGCGTTCGTGTATTCTTCGACGAGGATTTTGCGTTCGTCTTCCAGTCCGTAGACGTTGTTCGTCTCGCGAAACTCTTTCAACTTGTCTTGGGATTCGCCCCATTCCCCGCGGAATTCGCTAAGCTTCATTTCAAGGACATCCGTCGCGCTGTCCGGCGTGCGGAAAACTTCGTCGTGTTTGTCCTTGTATTTCACGAGCAGTATCGTGAGCACCTGCTGCGCCAACTCGGGAGAGCCCATGCGACAGCGCACTTCCATCGTGTACGAGTCCTTGACGGCATGCACGGCAATTGCGCCGCGCAGCACCTCGACGGCGCCTTCGACGGCTTCCGGTTTTTTCTTGAGGTTCAGCATGACCTGCAAGCCGTTCAAGGCATCGCGAGCGCCGCTGACGATTGCGCGAACGCCGCCGCCCCTGCCGCCGAATCCTTCCTGATCAAGCTTCGCTTCCGTTACGACTTCCTTCAGCACGTCATCGCTGTAGATCATCTGGATTTCCGAGTTGAGGTCTTCCTCGGTCATTGAGATCATCGGCGTCGTCGCGCTGTCGGTCAGCGGTGTTGCGGTTTGAAGAGTTTCGCGGCCGCGCAGCATCTGCACTTTCGCGGTTGACTCGTAGGTTTGTGGCCAGATGATGTTGCAGACGTATACGCCCACAACCACTACCACGAGAAAGAGCAGGATGAGCGCCTTGCGTTTGAACAAGACGGTCAGTATGTCCCGCAGGAAGATTTGACGTTTATCCATGGTCTATACCTCGCGCTTCCGCCGTAGCCGTTATGGGTTTAAGATAGCACCGGGCAGACCCAGGCCGCCGGTATTCGGCACCACGGTCACACCGGAACTGAAGTTATTGCTCTTGCTCTTCGAATTGACCTTCTGCTCGTTCATGTAATACGTGCCGGACACGCCCAGCGTATTTTCGAACGGCACGATTTCTTCGATGTACTGTTCGACGAACAGGTTCGCGCGCGACACCAGTTTCTTCGGAACATACACCACGTCGAACCCGCGCAGCATAATATCGTTTTCGGTGCTGCCCTTGAGCACATTCGCGATGTTGGTCTTGTACACGTAGGGTTTTCCGTTCGGGTTGCGCCGGATGATCAGCACGCTATTGAGCCGCGAATCTTTCGTCGGTCCGCCGGCCATGAGGATCGCCTGGAACGCTGACGGCGCGCCTTCCAGCGGAAACACGCCGTTATTGGCAACTTCACCGCCGATGTAGATGCGCGCGCCAGTCGCCTGCACGACGTCCGTGGAGATATCGAGTTCGTTGAACGCCAACCCCTCGAAAGCTTCGCCGATGGACGTGCGCAACTCTTCGGTGCTGTATCCTGCCGCCTGCAATTCACCGATCCTCGGCACGGATACGCGTCCGTCCGGCCGCACTGACACGACGCCGTTCATGCTGAGCAGCGACTGGTTGATCGCCGGGAACACGATCAGGTTTACGTCAGGCGTGTTCTTCAATACCTTGGCGGCCTCGGCCTTGACCGCGTCGCCCGCTTCCTGGACCGTCATGCCCGCGATCATCACGTCCGTGTTTATCGATGGAAGGCGGATTTTCCCGTCCGGCCTTACGGCGATATCGCGGCTCATGTTTTCGAGCCGGTCCGGGTTGGAGAAGTCGACGTTCACGGTTATGCGCGGTTCGCCTTCAATGATCCCGGTTTTCGCATAGAGCTGGGTGAGCGTTTTGCGCAGCCCGAAGGGCGTGAGCCCCGACGCCTTAACATCGCCGACTTCCGGCATCGTGATGTAGCCGTCGGGCCGCACGGTCCGGTTCGAGTTGAGCGGCCAGTTGTTCAGGAAGCTAATTCCGATGAGATCGCCGACGTCGATTTTGTACGACTCGGCATTACCCATTGGCGCGGTGAGCCGTACTTCCATGTTGTCTCCAACTTCGATGCGGTAGTCCCAGGGGACATCTCCTTCACGGAACTCGCGCAGCCGGAATTGGAGGCTGACCTTGTCGCCCACCTGGAGCAGATAAGCCGTATCGCCGCCGCTCATTTCCTCGATCTCAGCCTGCGTAATGTCCTGCGGCTCGCCTTTCGGGTCCAACACGATTGTGTGGTCCGTTGCCGCGCAACCTGCCAGCATCCCGATAGCCAGCAATAGCGCAAACCCGCTGGTCCGTGCCATTCGGCTTTCTCCCTTCGCTTTCATACCTACCTCCTCATCGCCACACCCGGGGTGCAACCGGGCATTTGGTCGTTTCCACTCTCCACGCGGTCTCATTCTTCTATCGCTAAATCCACATACGTCCACGCATGTCAGAATCGTTTTGTCATTTTCTTTTATCTCTGTGGCTGTGGTCCGCCGTGTTCAAATTGGCCCGGCTCCGATGGCCGTTTTATCTGGGCATCGATTTGTGGACCTGACACATCACCCGGCTTCGTTGCGCCGGGCGGCAGGACCTTTTTCTCTCGTGCCCGCATGGTCGCGCCCAGTTCGGGCCGATTGATTTCGAGTTTCGGCGCGAACGTCTGCGACGGCTCGATTTTCCGCCGCTGGCGCGTACTCGGCGTAATGCGGAACTGGCCGCCGCGGCTTTTCAGCACGCTTGTGAATATTTCCGCGGGCAGCAAGCGCGCTTCCTTGAAAATTTCCGCGACCAAGGGCGCGGCGGCTTCGACGACCTGCCGCTCGATGCCGATTGTCCGCTCGCGGATTTGTTGGAACTCGTAAAACAATTGATCGCGCGCGAACTCGGCGGGCACTTCGACCATGTTCTCGTATTCCGTTGACATTTCCAACGTGTTGATCGTGATGCGGTAGCGTTCACCTGGATTCTGAAGATAGTTTGGCGCGGACGATTTCAGCACTTCGCTGCGCACCTCGATCATATAGTCCGGCGCGGGGTTTGCCCGAGGCGAAATGCCGGGGCCGGACGGCGCTTGCTGGTGCAAATAGTCACCGGCGGAACGGGTCCGCTCGAAGACGCCGATGCGCAGTACGCCGTCCGTTTCTTCGATCAATAGTTGGCGGTTTTCATCCAGCGTCTGGCCGTGGTAGCGCTTCTCTTGTGCGTAGGACGCGGCGCATGCGACAAGGACGGCAATGAGCAGCGCGCTATGACGAGGCATTCGCGTTCTCCTCGAACAACCCGGTCAGGCCGCGCAATTGGGATTGCCGCGTGATGACGGTGTCAGTATGGGCCTTGCCATCGTCGAGCACGACGTCTGAAAGCACGACGCACCGTTCGAGCCTTGCGGGTTTCCGCACGATGACGCGATCGCCCAAGACGGTATCGGTGAGCTCCGTGCCGCGCGCAACGCTGCATTGGTCGCCCATCAGCGCATGTTTGTTCAGCTTGCGCAACTGGTGCATGCAGCAATCGATAAGGTCGCGTGTGTAGGTTATGTTGACGTCCCAGTCGACGACGGGCGCAATGCGCACGGCGAATTCGTAGTCGATCAGTATCTGGATAGAATCGGTAAGTTCGTACTCATCGCGCATCGCCGTGCGCGGCGTTCTGCGAATCGCGTCGAATACGGGCATGTCGAACAAATAAAGACCGCAGCCCTTCAGCATGTTCGGCACATGACGCGGCTTCTCGATGACACGGCGAACCGTGCCGTCTTCGCGCAATAAGACCGCGAAGTTCCGTTTCACGGCTTCTGCGTCAGTCTCTTCCCTTACCGCGAGCACGGCGGCGCACGCGTATTCTTCCATGACTTCCATCATGCGGCGTAGTTCGGGTATCTCGAAAAAGATGTCGCCGAGCATCAGCAAAAATGGCCGGGACACATGCTGCTCGAGCTGGCCAACGGCGTGCGCAATGCCCAGGCGCTGCTGCTGCTCGACATAACGAATCCTTAGTCCGAACCGGCTGCCGTCGCCCAGCGTTTGCGTAATGCGATGGCCGAGGTGTCCGATGACGATAAATACTTCCTCGATGCCGGCGTCCTTCATGTATTCCAATTGGTACACCAACAGCGGCTTGTTGCAGATCGGCACGATGGGTTTTGGCATTTCTTCGCCGAAAGGCCCCATGCGCGAGCCGTGGCCCGCCGCGAGAATCACGCCCTGATATGCCGCTTCACTCACAGGAAGTCCTCACCGCCGCACCGGCATGTCGTCATATCCGCCGGCCAGAATCCAGTCTATCGTGCGCTGCAAGCCGTCTTCGAGTGACACACTCGCTTCCCATCCGAGCAGCGCTTTCGCCTTCGAGCTGTCCGCTTCCACCCGCTGAATTTCACTTTTTTGCGGGCGAATGCGGCTTGCATCGGTCACTATTTGCAAATCTTTATTCATCAGATTGGCAATGAGCTGTGCCAGGTCTCCAATGGTTACCGCGCGGGTCGAACCGAAGTTCACTACCTCGCCGATCACGCTGTCGGCTTCCGCAGTCCGAATGAACGCGTTTACGATGTCGTCGACATACGTGAAATTGCGGGTCGGCGCAAGATCGCCCAACCGCAACTCGGCGCCCCGCGCCAGTTGCAGAATAATCGTTGGAATTACCAGAAACTGGCCGATTCGCGGTCCGTATACATTGAAGATACGGCAGGTCGCAACCGGCAATTCGTATGTGAGATAAAAACTCTCCGCCGTGTGGTCCGCGGCGAGTTTGGACGCCGTGTATGGGTTGTGCGCCGCCACCGGGTGTGTTTCGGTTATGGGCCGGCCGTCTTTCGACGTGCCGTAGACCCCGGCGGATGACGTATGCACGACGCGCCGCACGTGCTCGTGCCGCGCCGCGTTGCACACGTTCAGCGTTCCCATGACATTGGTGATAATGGTTTCTTCCGGGTTCGCATAGGAGTATGCCACACTCGTGATGGCGGCATGATGAAAAACCGTGTCCACCCCCTGCGTTGCCTCTCGCACGAATGCGCCATCCCGGATGTTGCCACCGCATATCTCGAGGTGTTTGGCTAATGGAGCGGGTACGCCGGCGAGATAGCCCACGCTGCCGCGCATATTGCCGTGGACCATGCCCCGGACTTCCGCGCCGCGCTCCAACAATTGCTCGCACAGGTGGCTTCCGATGAAGCCTCCCGCGCCCGTTACCAGCACTTTGCGCCCTTTCCATTCCATCACCCGGTCCCCGCGACGAGCGGTTTTTGCCAAACACCGAGGATATGCGTGCTGAAAGTGCGTAGGCCTGGTAGGCGAGTCTGGGCGCGTTCGAGTGCCCGCAACGCCAATGCCAGCGGAGAATTAAAGATGAAGAACGCCCACATGCCCGCGAGCATTTCGAGGCGGACAGCATTGAACCCTGCCCGGTGAAATAGCTGTTCCAATGTACGTGGCGTGTTTGCCCGGTAGTAGGTGCGAAACGTGTCCTCCGAATGGCCACCAAACAGTTTTTTCTTCATGATCTGTTTGACACGATAGGGAACAAGGCCAGAAACCAGTGCGAACACGCTCATGCGGTTCGGCGTCAACACGGCGATGACGCCACCGGGCCGTAGCACGCGCCAAAACTCGTGGAACACCTGCAATGGCGCCGCGACGTGTTCGATGACGAATTTGCAGACGATAACATCGAAGGCTCCGCTCCGGAATGGCAGAGTTTCCAATGGGGTCGCCACGCGATCGCGCAAGAGGACGTTTGCGCGCAGCCCAGCGAGGTCCATGTCACACCCGACCGCCTGTTTGGCGCGCTGAATCGCCGGCAAATCGGGATCGCCCCGCGACGAGCCGGCGTCGAGCACGATGCTCTCGTTCGTTATATAGGCTGCGAGGGCCGCGTCGTACGCGCCATTCACGTCGCGGCGCCATTGCA
>Ga0163150_10008672_pt1 | contig 11509 bp, 8 predicted proteins | sample OliLakLV19P2IB_FD_148628 | JGI IMG/M metagenome (GOLD analysis project Ga0163150, IMG submission 148628) | Freshwater microbial mat bacterial communities from Lake Vanda, McMurdo Dry Valleys, Antarctica - Oligotrophic Lake LV.19.P2.IB | ecosystem: Environmental > Aquatic > Freshwater > Lake >...
GCCGATGAAGCCGTCCGCATCAAGGCGCACGGCGGCGATCTGGATAATCTCGTGCCAGCGGGGAGAGAGGCCGGTGGTTTCGAGGTCGAAGACGACGAGGTCGGAAAGTGACGATTGCATGGACGCCACTATAGCGGTATGGGTGGACATCGCGTGTCCATGTGGGTGAGGTATTCTAAAAACATGAAAAAAAGATCACAGACCGGTCCGACCAAAACGTCTGCTCACCAAGGAGGAACTCGAGCCAAGCTCGATATGCCGCACAGCGGACGTCAGTTTGACCGCCTCCACCGGATACACGCTATTCTGGCGGAGGGGCGGGGGGTCAATGTGCCGACGCTGGTAAAGTTGCTAAGTGATGCGCCAAGCGAGTCGGACGATGAGAGGGGAAAGCAGCCGGATCTATCGAAGACGATCCGGCGTGATTTGGCATTTATGCGGGATCGCATGGGGATGCCGGTCTCGGACTACGACGCAGCGAAGGGCGGATTTTATTACACGGAGAAGGTGGCGAATCTGCCTTTGGTGCATGTAACGGAGGGCGAGTTGCTCGCGTTGGCAGTGGGAAAACAGGCGGTCGAGGCGTATAGGGGAACTCCTTATGCGCGATTGCTCGAGCAGGCGTTTGCCAAGTTGAGGATGGGGTTGCGGGATGAGGTGAGTTTTCCGGGGGATGGTTTGACCGAGTCGATTTCGTTTCGCAGCACGGGGGCGGGGGTCGTGGACGAGGCGCTTTTCACCGAGGTGAGCAAGGCGGTGCTTAATCGCCGGGAGGTCGAGTTCATCTATCGAAAGGCGGGCTATAACGAATCGGAAAACCGGCGCGTGCAGCCCTACCATCTGGCATCAATCGGGGGCATGTGGTATCTGGCGGGGCATGACCTGAACCGCAGGGCGATGCGGACGTTTGCGTTGGTGCGGATGAGCGGGTTTGTGGCGACGAAGCATCGTTTCGCGCGCGATCCGGGGTTTTCTCCGGAGGTGTATTTCAGCGATAGTTTCGGGATGCTGCGAGGTGAGGGCACGGTGACGGTGCGCATCGAGTTCGACGGATATGTGGGGCAGCTCGTGCGCGAGCGGTTCTGGCACGCGTCGCAGAAGATCACCGACAAGCCCGGTGATAAAATCGAACTGGAGCTACAGGTGAGCCACACCGACGAGGTGCGCCGCTGGGTGTTGGGTTGGGGAGAACGGGCTCGGGTCCTCGAGCCCGCGGCGTTGGTCGCGGAGATGCGCGAAGTCGCGGGGCGGTTGGCGGGGATTTACGGAGCGGAGGCGGTCTAAAGTGAGGACGCGCGGACGCACGTTGCGGGAGCAGAAAGCCACGAGGGCGTCGAGTCCCCCCAAGTGGGCGGAGCTCGCGGAGAGCCGTGCGGCCCAACTCAGCTCTTGCCGAGGGCGGCTTTGATCGTGCGGCCGAGATCGCCGACGCGGTAGGGTTTGGTCAGGTAACCCACGAAGCCCATATCGAAGTAGTGCTTGGCCATATCATCGCTGTCGTAGCCGCTATTAACGATGGCGCGGACCTCGGGGTGAAGATCGCGGAGGTGTTTGAAACATTCCTCGCCGCCCATGCCGCCCACCACGTTGAGATCAAGAATGACGGCATCGTAAGGGTGGCCGACATTGAGGTAGCGACGGTAGAAGGTGATCGCATCCTCGCCGGTGCGAACGATGTCGTGGCTGTATTCGAGGCTCGTGAGCATGCCGCCGGTGAGCTCACAAATCTTGGGGTCGTCGTCGAGGAATAGGATGCGTCCGGTGCCGAAACGGAGCGCCGGTGTGGTGCGGACCGCGGTCTCGACCGGATGGTCGGCTCGCGGGAAAAACAACGTAAACGTCGTGCCGGTGCCGACCGTGGAATCGACGCCGATCTGGCCGCCGTGTTGACGCACGATCAAGAGCACCGTGGCGAGACCCAAGCCGGTGCCCGTCTTTTTTGTGGTGTAGAAAGGATCGAAGATTTTATCGATGTGATCGGGCGGGATGCCGCTTCCGTTGTCCTGCACCTCGATCTGCACGTAATGGCCGGCTGGAAGCGGGGGAACATCGTTTTCGGCTAATCGGACATCGGAGGCGCGGAGTTGCACGCGACCTTTGCTGAGGTCGGGCATCGCTTGCAGCGCGTTGATCACCAGGTTTTGGAAAACTTGAATGATCTGGCTGCGGTCGACTTGGATCGGGGCAACATCCTCCGGTGCGTCCACGGAGACCACGGCGGTCGTGCCTGCGGCCGCGATGCGCACGGAGTCCTGAAGAATATCCCTCGTGCTGATCACTTGCTGCGCGGCGGAGGCACCACCCTTCGCAAACGTGAGGAGCTGGCGCGTGAGAGATTTCGCAGCGAAGCAAGCGCTCTCGGCATCGACGAGCTTGGTGTAATCGCGGTTATCTTTGGCCGTCGAAATCCCGCCGAGAATGGTCGTGAGCAGGTTGTTAAAATCGTGCGCGATGCCGCCGGCGAGATGCCCGAGGGAGTCGAAGCGGTTAGCACGAATGATCTCTTCGGGCGTGAGGGTCATCTCCTGGGGATCACGGAATACTACGACAATTCCGGTCGCCCCGCCTTCGCCCGATGCACGGACTTGGCGGGTGGTCCAGATGATCGGTTTCGGCGGTTGGTCCCCCGAGTTTGGAACCAGCGCGTGTTCAGCGTAGAGACGCGGCTGTTCCTCGGCGGCGAGCACCAGATCCACGGCAGTGTTGTCAGCGCGACCGTCTTCGCGATTCACGAGTTTGAAGACATCGCCGAGCTTGTAGTCGCGGGCTTCGGCGAGTTTCCAGCCCGTGAGGTGTGCAGCCTTTTCGTTGAGGTAGGTGATCTTCGCGCGGGCATCGGTCACGATCACGGCCTCGCCGAGCGTATCGAGAAGATGGGGGATAAGCGCAGCTGCCACGGGGCCACCACCCACACCGGCCGGGAGAGGAAGAATAAAACCCACGGCCCGGAGGAGCTCTCGTTTACGTGACCAGAGCCGATGGACACCGATCACCGCAGGCACTTCGTTGCCGCTGGCGGAGCGGAGCGTGAGTGCTTGGGTGAAAAACGCTTCACCGGGTGAACTGCTTGAGAGGAAATGCGCGAGTCCCTGCTCGGCGACGCCCTCGGGTAGAATCTGTAGCAGGGTATCAACCGAGGGGTCTTCCTCGGCAACGCCGGAGAGTGCGTAGCAGGCCGCGGAAAACCAATGGTGCGAGGCGGCGAAATCGAGATCGAACACGGCGAGAGTGCCGGAGTTGGCGAGGCGTTCGAGGCGGTCTTCACTAGCGAAGCCCAGCTCCTCGGCTTCCTTGCGCTCGGTGATCTCGAAGTTGACTCCGATGACGCGTAGCAGACTGCGGTCAGGGCCGAAGAGCTGAAGGCCCGACGATTGCACCCAAACGTAGTGGCCGAGGCGGTGGCGCAGACGAATCTCGACCGAGAAATCGCGGCTCCCCGAAAGAGAAGGTTTACCCGCGCGATCGGGTAACGCGGCGGTATCGTCGGGGTGGATCAAACTACGCCAAGCCTCATGGGTTCCGTGGAATTCGCCGGCGAGGTAGCCGAGCATTTTTCTCCAACCGGGCGAGGTGACGACCCGGCCGGTGAGAAGATCGAGATCGAAAAATCCCAGCGCTCCGCGAGAAGCCAGGAGTGCGGGGCCGCCTTCAATGGGTGCGCCTTCGGAGGGTGGTGAGGAGAGGGTTGTCGGCGGGATGGAGGCGAGAGCGACGGGTGCTATCGCGGCGATTTCGATTCGAGCGAAGTAGGCGGTGTCCGGGCCGTGGGCGGCTTGCAGTTCGATGCGCACATCGACCGCTGGGACGGGTTCGAATGGCTGGGCTTGCAACTTCAGCGAACGGCCTAGCGAGGTGGCTATCAACACTTCCCACTGCGACTCCTGCCAGCCAGGATCGTTGGAGGTGACTTCAAAGGCGAACAGGCTGACCACGATCTGACCCGCGAGGTCGGCGGGGGCCGTCTGCCAAAGCCGACCGGCGGCATCATTGGCCGCGCGAACCGTGCCGGTGGCGTCGAGCACCAGCAGGGCGGCTTCAGGGAAAGACGGGGGCGTGGTGGGTGGATTCACTCTGCAATTTATGACAATAGCAGGGGCGGGGTTGGCTCTGGCTGTGAAGCGTTTGAGCGACGTCGGACCGCGACAACCTTATTCAGCGGCTGCCAAGGTGAGAGCGCGTTGGCCGGCTTGCACTTCGACGGGTTTGCGGCCACCGAGCCAGGCACGCACGCGGCCGGCGAGGAAGTCGATGTAGGGCGCTTGGTCGTTGAGGCAGGGGATGTGTTGGAACGATTCGCCGCCGGCGTGGAGGAAGTCCTCTTTTCCTTCGCCAGCGATCTCTTCGAGTGTTTCCAAGCAGTCGCTGACGAAAGCGGGCGTCATGACGAGCAGGCGCTTTTTTCCTTCGGTGGGCAGGCGCTTCAACTCGAAGTCAGTGTAAGGCGTGAGCCAAGGCTCGCCGACGAGACGTGATTGGAACGAGACCAGGTGTTTGTCGGCTGCGATGCCGGCGCGCTTTACGAAGGCCTGAGTGGTTTTGAGGACTTGGGCCTTGTAGCACGTGGAGTGTGCAGGGCTGCAGGTGTTGCAGCAGTCGTTGACGAGCGTGCAGTGTGCGTTGGATGAGTCGCCTTTGCGCAAGTGGCGCACGGGAATGCCGTGGTAGCTCACGAGGAGCATGTCATGGGGTTGCGCGAGATAAGGAGCGGAGACTTGGTAAAGCGCGTCGATGTAGTCGGCGTCTTCGTAGAAGGGCTGGACGGTGTCGATTTGCAAAGGGCGGGGCAGTAGGGCGGCTTCCTCCATGACTTTGACGACCACGGTTTCCCACGAGGACATGGCGTAGTGGGGGTATTGTGGAAACAGCAGGACGTCGGTCACGCCGTCGGCGATCATGTGTGCGAGCACAGAGGCGATCGAGGGCTGATCGTAGCGCATCGCGAGATAAACGGGCGCTTCACCATCGAGTTCATCGGAGAGTTTTTGGCGGACTTTTTTCGAGGTGACGACGAGCGGAGAACCTTCCGCGGTCCAGATCTCTTTGTAGGCCTTGGCCGACTTCGGAGCGCGGGTCGGGGTGATGACGCAGTTGACGAGCAGCTGGGCCAGCCAGCGCGGCTTGATATCGATCACGCGTTCGTCGCCCAAGAACTCACGCAAGTAGCGACGGACGTCGGGAACATCCGTGGATTGGGGAGAGCCTAGATTAACGAGAAGAACCGCGCGCTTAAGCATGCGGCGGATTGGTCTGCTTTTTTAGGCCGATGTCAACCGATGCTCACGGATTTCCAGGTCCGCGCAGGCCGCGAATTAACGCGATTAGACGATGCACGTTTTCCGGGGCGATGCGGTCGGTCACGACGGTGCGAGGGTAATTATATGCAATGTCGAGATGCAACCCGTCCTCACTGCCGGGGCGGACGAAGTCTTCCACGAAGTCCATGCCACCGCGTGGCTTGATCCAGCGGTAATAAAGATCGGGGTTGTCCGACTCGATCACGATGTGGTCGTGAAGGAAGACATTGCAGTAGAGCGTGAGGTCCCGGAACGACGCGAACCACGTCGGTGGATTGATCAACTGATCTCGAATAATGAGGTTCATCGAAGAGTCCTTTCTGGCATTACCACTGCATAACCACTGCCAACATCGGCTCACCAGGAGCAAAAATTAAAGGGGGTTTAGGCAAAAAGCGCGGCGAGTTTAGCCTTTTATCCGGCTGCATCTGCCTTCATGCGTGGAGGCTTTAAAATTATGAGCACTCCTCGCAAACCTGTCCTCCTCATCATCCGCGACGGCTGGGGCTGCAATCCGCACCCCGAACAGGCCTCTACCAACGCGGTGGCACTCGCGAAGAAGCCGGCCGACGACGCGCTCCAGGCGTCCGCGCCGGTGGCCCACGTGTCTGCGAGCGGTCTCGACGTCGGTCTGCCCGATGGCCAGATGGGCAACTCCGAGGTGGGCCATGAGAACATCGGCGCCGGTCGCATCGTTGACCAGGAACTCGTTCGCCTGAATAAGCTTTTCACCGATAAACAGCTCGCCAATAACGCGACGTGGCACGGCGTGGTTGCCCGCATCCAGGCATCCCCGACGGCCAAGCTGCATCTGATGGGGATCATCTCCGATGGTGGCGTGCACGGCATGCTCGAGCACCTCTACGGCTTGCTCGTTCAGGCGAAGTTGGACGGCATCCCCGGCGACCGCGTGTTCATCCATGGGTTTACCGACGGTCGCGACACGCCGCCCTCGGGCGGACTCGGCTATGTTCGCCAAGTTGAGGCAAAACTGAAGGAGCTTGGCTATGGGCGCTTTGCCACGATCACCGGCCGCTTTTGGGCGATGGACCGCGATAACCGCTGGGAGCGTGTGCAAAAAGCCTACGACGTGCTCACCGGCCGCGCTTTCGTCGCAACGGCCACCTCCGCCGGGGCGGCGGTTCAGCATTATTACGAGCATCCGCTCAGCGAGACTCAGAAGGGCGACGAGTTTGTGCCCGCCACCGTGATCGTCGATGCGGAGGGAAAACCGCTCGCGAGTTTCCAAGATGGTGACGCCGTCGTGTTCTACAATTACCGCGGGGACCGTCCGCGCGAAATCACCCGCGCCTTTGTGATGGATGATTTCACGGAGTTTAGCCGCGGGCCGAAGCTCGACCTGTATTACGCGACCATGACGGAATACGAGGCGGGCCTGCCCGTGAAAATCATTTCCCCCAAGCCGGCCAAGCTAAAGAACATCCTGGGCGAAATCGTATCCAATGCAGGAATACAGCAGTTCCGTTGCGCGGAGACCGAGAAGAACCCGCACGTGACCTTCTTCTTCAACAACTACCGCAAAGATCCGTTCCCCGGCCAGGTCAACGCCTGCCCGGCCAGCCCCAAGGTGCCCACCTACGACCTGCAACCGGAGATGAGTGTGGCAGAGGTCACCGCTTTGTCCAAGAAGGCGATTCTCTCCGGCGACTACGGCTTCATTGCCGTGAATTTTGCGAATCCCGACATGGTCGGACACACCGGTTCACTGCCCGCCACGATCAAGGCGTGCGAGGCGACCGACGCCGGGGTGGGTGAGCTGCTGGCCGCAATCAAGGCGGTCGGCGGCAAGGCGGTCGTTTGCGCCGACCACGGCAACGCCGAGCAGATGTGGGACCCTGGGATCAAGGGTCCTCACACCGCGCACACGCTGAACCCCGTCGAGGTCTTCGTCGTGGGCGAAGGGATGACCAAGGCCGGCACTCAGATGCGCACGGGCGGACGTCTGGCCGATATTGCTCCAACCATTCTCCATCTGATGGGCTTGCCCAAGCCGGCCGAAATGACGGGCGAGAGTTTGGTTTTGGGTTAAATAAAACCAAACGCGGCAGTGGCGTGCGGGCAATCGGCCTGCGCGCCCACCGGAATCCCCCTCGCGCGGCCTACGGCTGGATGGAGTCCTGCGATAAAGCGCGATGAGTCGGTCCGCGGAGGACTTTAGATTTGCCGTCAGCGGTCCGCGTGCGCTTAGGTGAACGACTTTTCGACTTACCATGAAGCGCACCCATCATTGTGCCCAGCTCACCCTGGCCGACCTCAACGCCCCCGTTTCGCTCCTCGGCTGGGTGGACTCCATCCGCGACCACGGCGGGATCCTCTTTATCGACTTGCGTGACCGTAAAGGCATCACGCAGGTGAAATTCGATCCTCAGGTTAACAAAGAGCTCGCCGCGCAGGCAGCTCACATCAAGCCCGAGTCGGTCATCGGTGTGGATGGTCTGGTGGTCGCCCGCCCCGAAGGCACGACCAACGCCACGCTTCCGACCGGCGCCATCGAGGTCGACGCAAGTGCGCTGACGATTCACAACCTCTCCGATACGCCGCCGTTCCCCCTCGACGATATCGGCGGTGACAAGGTCAACGAGGACCTGCGCCTCACCTATCGTTATCTTGACCTGCGCCGTCCCAAGATGCGCAAAAACCTTGAAGTGCGCCACCGCGCCGCGAAGTCCATCCGCGACTACTTCGACTCCCACGAGTTCATCGAAGTCGAAACGCCCGCCCTCTTCAAATCCACTCCTGAAGGCGCCCGCGAATACCTGGTGCCGTCCCGCATCCACCCGGGTGAATTCTACGCGCTTTCGCAGTCGCCCCAGCAGTTTAAGCAAATCCTGATGGTGGCCGGCGTGGAGCGTTATTTCCAGATCGCCCGTTGCTTCCGCGACGAAGATCTCCGCTCCGACCGCCAGATGGAGTTCACCCAGGTCGACGTCGAGGCCTCGTTCATCACCCGCGAGGATGTTTACCGCCTCTTCGAGGGCATGATCACCAAAGTGTGGAAAGACGTGCTCGATACCGAAATCCCCGCGCCCTTCCTGCGCATGCCTTACAACGACGCGATGAACCGCTTCGGTGTGGACAAGCCGGATATGCGTTTCGGTATGGAGCTCACCGATCTTTCGGCGACCTTCAAAGAGTCCGCCTTCAAGGTGTTTCAAGGCACAGTCGCCAGCGGCGGCTCGATCAAGGCGTTTAACGCGAAAGGCTTGGCCGATCTCACGCAGGGCGAACTCAAGGCACTCGAAGATATTGCCAAATCGCTCGGCGCGAAGGGACTGGCTTTCATTAAAGCCGAGAAGGGTGAATGGAAATCGCCGATCGTTAAATTTTTCTCCGACGCCGAGAAGGCCTCCATCACCTCGCAACTCGTGATCGAAGAGGGTGACATGGCGTTTTTCGCTGCCGCTCCGTGGGAAAAAGCCTGCGCGATTCTTGGACGCATCCGCCTCGAAGCCGCTCAGCTCCTGTCTAAGCGTGGCAAACTCACCATTCGCGCCGACGACTGGAAGTTCCTCTGGGTGATCGATTTTCCGCTCATGTCTTACGACGAAGAACGCGGCGGCTACGCGGCTACGCACCACCCGTTCACGGCTCCCGTTCCCGAGGATGCGGCGTATCTCGATACCGATCCGAAGCGTGTTCGCGGGCAACACTACGATCTCGTCTTGAACGGCATGGAGTTGGGGGGCGGATCGATCCGTATTCACCAGCCGGCGCTTCAGAAGAAAGTGTTCGAGGATGTGCTCAAAATCCCCGCCGACGTGGTTGAGAGCCGCTTTGGTTACATGCTAAAAGCGTTCAGCTACGGTGCCCCTCCGCACGGCGGCATTGCGTTTGGTCTTGATCGCATGGTGGCTCTGCTCTGCGGCACGACCAGCATCCGCGATGTGATCGCATTCCCGAAAACTCAAAAGGGCCAGGATCTCATGGCGCAGAGCCCGACTCCGGTCACCGCCAAGCAACTCAAAGAGCTTCACATCCAAATCGTTGTGCCGGAAGCCAAGGCCTGAGTGATTTACTCAGCCGATTCGCTTTAAGTGATTTTTCAGTCGTGACATCCGTGAGGGTGTCACGACTTTTTATTTACTGAAGTATGCACAGAATTCACGTGAAAAACCAGCTTGGCATATCCCCTGCTTTTGATGGCTTACGCTTAATGATTTAAGCCCGTTCACACAACGACACTCAATAACTCGCAAATACTACTATGAAGCTATGGTCTAAGCCTCTGACTAGCCTGCTAAAGACGTCCGCCGTCTTTGCTCTGCTGGCCCTCGTTTATCCGGTGAGCGCGCAAGAAGCCGCTCCCGCTGTCGCGGAGGCTGTGGCCGCCGCTGCTGAAGCCGCTCCCGCCGCCGAAGCACCTCCTTTCGCGGATATGGCCGCGTTCGAAGCATCACCCGGTTACGCCCTCTTCACGGTGAATAACACCTGGATGATGGTCTGCGCCGCTCTGGTGTTTTTCATGAACCTTGGCTTCGCCTGTGTTGAGACCGGTCTTACCCGTTCGAAAAACACCGCCAACATTCTGTTTAAAAACACGATCATACCCTGCATCGGTATCATCACCTATGCTTTCGTCGGGTTCAACCTGATGTATCCCGGTGCCGATTTTGCCGGCAGTTGGTTTGGCTTCGCGGGTTTCGGCCTGAGCTTCGCTGACGACGTCAGCGGTCTCACCAGCGCCTATAACGCAGGCTACACCTATTGGACCGACTTCCTCTTCCAAGCTATGTTCGCCGCCACCGCTGCGACCATCGTTTCCGGTGCTGTCGCCGAGCGCGTGAAGTTGAGCTCCTTCTTGGTCTTCACCGTTCTCTTCGTCACCATTTCCTACCCGATCACCGGTATGTGGAAATGGGGTAACGGTTGGTTGAACACCTTGGAGACTCCTTTCTACGATTTCGCGGGCTCCACCCTCGTTCACTCTGTGGGCGGTTGGGGTGCTCTGGCCGGTGTCATGATCCTTGGCCCGCGTATCGGTAAGTTCAAAGACGGTAAGGTCATGCCAATCCTCGGGCACTCGCTTCCCTTGGCCACGATTGGCGTGTTCGTTCTCTGGCTCGGCTGGTTCGGCTTCAACGGTGGCTCCGTTCTATCGGCCAAACCGGGTGCGGTTTCCCTCGTTCTCGTGACGACCTGCTTGGCTGCCGCTGCCGGCGGCTTGGGTGCGACTTTCACCAGTTGGATCATGCTTAAGAAGCCTGATGTTTCCATGGCATTGAACGGTGTCCTTGCCGGCCTCGTGGCCATCACTGCGGGTGCCGACCAAATGAGTCCGAACGACGCCATCATTATCGGCCTTATCGGCGGTATCATCGTGGTGTTCTCGGTCTTCTTCTTCGACAAGCTTAAGCTTGATGATCCTGTTGGCGCTCTGTCTGTTCACCTTGTGAACGGTATATGGGGAACCTTGGCTGTCGGTGTGTTCGGCAATCTCAAAGGTGGCGCCCAGATCGTTTCCCAGCTCAAGGGTATCGTTGCGATCGGCATCTTCACCTTCCTATTCGCCCTCATCTCCTTCATCATCATCAAGGCTATCATGGGTCTCCGCGTCAGCGCTGATGAAGAAATCGAAGGTCTCGATATCGGCGAACACGGCAACGAAGCCTACCCCGACTTCACCCCCGCGCACAAGTAATGCAGCATTCCGCAACCCCGCGCAGGAACACAAGCTTGCGCTGGGTTACTGGATGTCACTTCCTAGTATCGAAATCTCAAAAACCAATTCCGTATGAAACTCATCATCGCCATTATCAAGCCCTTCAAGCTTGAGGAAGTTAAGGAATCCCTCTCTTCGATCGGTATCGAAGGCATGACTGTCACCGAGGTCAAAGGCTTCGGTCGCCAAAAGGGGCACACCGAAATCTACCGCGGCTCCGAATACACGGTCGACTTCCTGCCCAAGGTGAAGCTCGAAATCGTCGTGACCGACGAGCTGGTCTCCAAGACCGTCGACGCCATCGTCAAGGCCGCCAAGACCGGCAAGATCGGTGACGGCAAAGTGTTCGTTCTCGCACTCGAAGAAGCGGTCCGTATCCGCACTGACGAGCGCGGCGACGCCGCCGTCTGATCGGCTCCTGCGATTCGCACTGTTCGTCCAAACCGAAAGGCCCCGTCGCAAGACGGGGCCTTTTTTTGTGTAAGCGTCCGGTCAGCGACCACCTATGCGAACGAGCGTGGTCGGTGTAGAGTAT
>Ga0163150_10008673_pt1 | contig 11509 bp, 4 predicted proteins | sample OliLakLV19P2IB_FD_148628 | JGI IMG/M metagenome (GOLD analysis project Ga0163150, IMG submission 148628) | Freshwater microbial mat bacterial communities from Lake Vanda, McMurdo Dry Valleys, Antarctica - Oligotrophic Lake LV.19.P2.IB | ecosystem: Environmental > Aquatic > Freshwater > Lake >...
CGCTGCGCACTGGTCGTAAGCACGGCGAGTTTTCTCGCTTGCATCTCCGGGTGCGCCGGAACCAGTTATTGGAACAATAGCGACGAGCAATCGCTGTCTTCGGACGGCCCGGTCCTCAAGACTGGTAACGACGACCCTCTGAAGTTCCGTGATGAGATTGAAGCGAAACCACCAGAATCGGTGGATCAACTTGCTGCGGATGGTACTCCGAAGAAAGGATCAAGGAAGGCTGCTGACCGATCGCCGGTAGCCGACAACTCTGCGACCGGTGGCTCTGCGGGCGATTCTGCTGCATCAGGGGACCCTTCGCCTCGATCCAGACAAGAGACCGCAGCCAAGATTGCTGCCAGACGTACTACTTCGCCAGATGATGTGCAGTCGCTCCCTGCCGACGCCAGCGAGGAAAGTCTGATGGCGGCCGTGCGTCAGTTAGGACTTGAAAGTCCTGCCGACGAGGCCAAGACCCTGTCAGCGCTAAAAGAGATGAAGCCTGAAGATCGCGCGATGTTGCTGCGGACATTTCAAGTAGGCGCACGAGCAAAAAAACGAATCGAATCGGGAGAATCCGCTGATTCGCAGACACCGATCGACACTCGCTCGACGAACGTGTCAGTTGGAAGTGGAGCCGGTCAGGAGCCTGCATTTTTACCGACGAATCTGGCGGAAGCACGGGCCATGCAAGCTGAAAAAACGCGCCAGCAGATCGCCGCGGTTGGAATCAATCAGAACGGCAATACGCTGCCGACGGTGTTCAAGAACAGCAATCACCTGCCACTAGGCAGTTCGATGAGCCTGAATGACCGTGCGATGAATTCTAATCCCGCCGCAGTCAATCTGGCGCAGTATCAGCAACCGGTTGACTCCGGCACTTATGCCCCGTTGCAGAATGCGGTGTCGGAACTGCCACCGGTTTCTGCCAATCCGAACTCTGTTATCCCTCAGGTTGGGTTGAATACTGGAAATGCGACTGCCCTGCCGCAAGTTCAACTGGCCAGTGGTGCAGTTCCAGCAACCAATGCTGCGGTCGGCTCGGATGCCATGTCGGCCAACTGGCAAGCTGAGTTGAATTCGACGATTGCAATGCTAGAGCAACGGGGACGCGAAAACATCTCGCCAGCCGAGCAGTCGCAGCTACAAACCAAACTTCGGTTGCTGTATCTGCTGGCCGATCGCCGCGAAGATGCACTGAAACCGATTGAAGGCCTGACTACGGAGCAGCAGGAGTTTTGGACAAAGGAACTGTTTGGCCTGGCGACGCTGCTGGATCATCAACGCCTAGCCGACGAGCGGGTGCGAGTGACCGCCGCCGCCGGAGAGCTTCGCGAGGCCGCCAAACGATTGGCCGATAGTGGCAATCTGGTCGTGCAAAACCTGCACTTCTGTAGCGAAGTCAAAGGGTACGGTATTTTTACGAAGTTTGAATCCGACGAGTTCAAACCGGGACAAGAGGTGCTGCTGTATGCCGAGGTGGAGAACTTCCGCAGCCGTTCCACACCTAAGGGATATCACACCGCGCTGAAAGGTTCGTATCAGATCTTCGACAAATCAGGCCGTCGAATTGCCGAGAAGGAACTGGCTATTAAGGAAGAATATTGCCAAAATCAGCGACGGGATTTCTTTGTGCCGTATTTTCTCTGGATTCCTAAGCAAGCCGACGACGGTGAGTACACGCTGAAGCTAACCATTGATGATGTGCAACGTAGCGAAGTTGCCGAATCAACGGTGACTTTCAAGATTAGCAACGGCAAGAAGTAAGGTGGCATGGGCAAGATGCCCCATCCATGTTACGCATTCCAGCCCACGTATTTAAACGTCAAACGCACTTCGTAATCGGTCTGACTGCAGCAGACTACCTGGTATCGTGACAAGCCAATATTGGATGCACGTCGCGTGACCATTCCGACCGAGCCATGCAGACTCTGTTCCAGGCTCGATGTCACGCGATCACCCAGCAGCAAATTACCAAGCAATCGCTGCACAAGTATCCGATCCGAAGCCAATTCCGAATCCGATCGAGCTGTCCGCCCGTCATCTGGTCCGCCAACGATATAAACCACATAGATCACGATTGCATCTCCTGATAACCGGTTAAGGTGCAATTCAAGTGCCGTCAGTCCGTTATGACGATGCGTTCGTAAATTTGCGGGTTTTAATTGGCTGGCTTACAGGTTTGTAACTGCCAAGCGGTTGTTAGTGACCGTCAAAGCTATTCCTCGCTGATTCTATCGATTGCAACCTCGTCACCTGCTGCGCCATTTGCGTTCAGAACGGCACCGGCGACATGAAATGAACCAGCTCGCCTGTCACAGGATGAACGAATTGTAGTTCGTGAGCATGGAGACAAAGGCGAGGAGCCAGACTACGAACCGCCTCGGGCGCATACAAGTTGTCGCCGAGAATGGGGTGGCCAATATGGCTGAGATGAACCCGCAACTGATGCGATCGCCCGGTCTCGGGAATCAGTTCCAGGCGATCGCCATTTTCTGTGGATGACAACACGCGCCAGTGCGTAACGGCAACGCGACCGTGAATGTGGTCGACCTTGTGTCGCGGCGGATTCTCAAAATCCTTGACCAGCGGCAAATCGATCGTGCCCGACTGCGAACCAGTCTGTTTTTGGACCGAACCAAAAACTTCGGCAATGTAGCACTTGGTGACTTCGCGTCGTTCAAACTGAGCGCTGAGATGTCGCTGGCTTTCCAAACCCCGCGCCATGAGTAGCAGCCCCGACGTATCGCGATCCAAGCGATGCACCACCAAGGCATCAGCAAACTGCGCCTGCACTCTTGTGGCCAGGTTGTCGGCGTTCTCCGCACCCTTGCCGGGCACACTCAGCAGACCGCTTGGCTTGTCGAGGAGGATCAGTGCGTCGTCGAGGTGAAGGATGGGGAGTGGAGGGGGCATGCAAAAAAAGCTCCGAACGGCCGGTTTGATCGCTCCTGGAATTTACCATCACAGGCTTCACTACCTTCAAATCAAGAAGCGACCGCCAACCCACAAAAAAAGCCACCGGAACCAAATTGATTCCAAGTGGCTAAAACAACTGGACAGGGGCGGGATCGAACCGCCGACACATGGATTTTCAGTCCATTGCTCTACCAACTGAGCTACCTGTCCGAAGGGTCTTTAACTTTAGCTCATCGACCGGTTTGCGTCGAGGCCCTGCGATGCAGTTTCACCGGCAAATATTGCTGCGGATAATGTGTTCGGCACTACGATCGCACCAGACCACATGCCTGTGAATGGCTCACCGCGAACTGAAGCATCGAGTAGCAGCTTGCCCTACGCCGTCGGCAAGCAAATTCTAAATTCAGGAACAATATGAATCGCGAAAGGTTCGTCAAATCGCTTCTTCTCCCCCCTTTACCTGCCGTTCAAAAGAGGTGAATTTACTCGCTAAATCGAGAATGTCAACCGCTGCTGCGACGGCCGACGAATACAACGGGCGTCACTGAAAGGTCCGCACGATGGCCATGCCCAGCAACATTGCCAGCAAAAAGCCGACTGCGATCAGGGCATAAACGTAACTAGGTGTTCGCCGGCTGGTGGCACATTCACGTAGCGTCAGCGTGCTATTTTGCATGGGTGGTCGTTCGTGCAGGTCTGCCTGACGGATCAGGCTTTCCAGATCCTCCTCGGTGACGGTTTGCGCATAAGCGTTGGGATCCGCCAGGAAAGGAAAATCATTTGAGCTGGCCGGAGTGGTGTTCACGACTCGCTCGCTGAAATGCAGTTCATTGTCGGACGTGTACGGAGCTGCGACTTGCAATGGGCTGCTGCTACTCCCTGAGTCAAAAGCTTCCGTTCGCAAACGACGCGCGGTCTCGGCATCCAGCGGCGAAGAGACCGACTCGCCGGCCCAAGGTGCCAGCCGCAAGATGACATCGGCCGCGGTGGGACAACGTAGGGCCGGATTCTTTTCCAAGAGTGAGGCCATTACATCCACAAATGCCTCGGAAAGCGAAGGGTTCAAAACTCGCGGGTGCAGCGGCGTGTCCGAACAATGCCGAAAAGCCTTTTCACGCGGCCCGCCTCCGGGAAAAGGCACTTTGCCTGTCACTGCGTAGTACAGCGTGCAGCCGAGCGAATAGATATCCGACACCGGGCCAACGCTACTCGGATCCATGATCTGCTCAGGAGCCAAATAATCGGCCGTACCGACAATCTTGTTGGATCGGGAATCTTGCGCGGCATCTTTTAGCCAACCGGATAGTCCCAAATCGGAAACTTTTGTGTGTCCGGCCGGTGTGACCAGCAAGTTTGCAGGTTTCACGTCACGGTGGATCAGGCCTTGTTCGTGGGCATGCTTCAATCCTTCCGCGGCCTGCGAAATGATGGTGGCGGCTTCACCCATACCTAGCGGCCCGCGATCGCGGACGTAACGGCGCAGATCGGCACCCGGTACATATTCAACGACCAGGAAGTAGACGTTGCCATCGTGCCCGGCATCGACGGCACGGACGAGATTGGGGTGGTCGAACTGAGCTTGGGCGCGAATTTCGCGCATAAAATTGGCGATGGACTCCGGCGTGCTTTTTTCGCGCGGGAGCACCTTGATGGCCACGCTCCGCCCAAGGACCGTATGCACCGCGCGAAAGACCTGCCCCATCCCTCCTTGGCCGATGGAATCGACGATCCGATAGGGGCCAAGCGTGAGTTTGCTGTGCCCGGCCAGCAGTTGCCGCGTCTGATAGACGCTGAGTTTATTGGTCGCGATGAGGTGCGCCGCCAAGGCCTGCTCGTCGGTGCGATGGTTGAATGCCGGATGTGCCGCACCCCCGGCTTCAGTGTGGGCTGTGCCGTTGACGGCTCCAAAGTCGGGAGGTTGCGGTGTGCCGTCGACCAGTTCCTGCTGAGCCAGCGCAAGTTCGTCGCTCGTCAATAGCCCGCTGGCTACGATGCACTTTACAAACGACGGTCGATGCAATGCGTCCACGGTATTTTTGGCAGGAGGAAGCCGGGAGCTTTCCGGAATGACCCCCTAAGTATGACTGCTGCGGATGGAATTGGCCATTACCGTCGCAGGGGCGCGAACAGAGGCTTTGTCGAGATAATGGCTCAAGAGGGCGAACGTTAACTGATAATCGACCGCCGGCGATTGAGATAGTCCCAGACTACGTAGCGGTCCAGGTCATTGCCGGCTGTGAAGAAGACACGGCCGCGCGTAGATTCGGCCAGGCGATACGCAAATTGGATGTCTTCCGATGACTGCGACCAACTGGGGAGGAGGAAAATATTGATCGTTACATGCTCTCGCTGGCAGAGCTGCCCTTCGCGCATGGTCGCTTGCTCCGTGCGACTGCTGGGCGGATAGAGCATAAACAGATCGCTTCCCTCAAAGTGTGCCGTAGGCAAGCCGTCCGTGATCAAGATGATTTGCCGGTTGGGCGTGTCTTGTCGCGACAGATGCTGCCGAGCAAGCTGCAAGGCGTGCTGAATGTTCGTGAAATGCGGCGGAATCTGCATCTGGCTGATTTTGGCGTCACTCATATCGGCCTTCAGCCGCACGATTGGGTCAAAGATGGTGACCGGTTTCGGCATAAGCCCGGCGATTTCGCTGGCCGGTTTGGGCACGGCAAAGGTCGCCATTTCGATGAATTGCACAAAATCGCCCGGGTACTCGCTGCGAATCAGGCCTTCCAGAGCCAAGGCCATCCGTTTGACATTGATGTACTGTCCCCCCTGCCGCATCGAGCCGCTCATGTCCATCAGGACCGATGTCGCACATTTGGGAGTGTTGCGCGTGCGGTGGATCTCGATATCTTCGGCCTTCATGCGGATTGGCAGAGTCGACCCGCCACGCAGCATGGCGTTGGTCAATGAGGCCGGTATGTCCATATTGGCGACGGAATCACCGAACTCGTATGGCTTGGTAGCAGGCAACTCAACGGCACCTTCGCCGATGATCGGTCCCTGATGTCGGCCAGTGCGCGAGGCTTCTAGCGAATCGAAGATCTTCTCCAGCAGTTTCCCTTGGAATAGCCGCATTGCCTTGGGAGTGATGCGATATTGCCCGCGGTCACTGCGCTCCAGCCCTTGTTGCTCGGCGACTTCTCGGACGTAGTCCTCGACCTGCTGCCGTAGCGAGTCGAGGTTTGCGATATCCTCTGGCTCAGCGAATTGAGACAGGGCATCCATGTCGATGATGCCAATTTGTGCGTTTTTGGCGGCTTCTTCTAGTTGCTTCAGTAGCCGGTCAATCATCTCCAGTTCGGCTTTGATTTCGATCGCTTGCGGCACCGTCATGGAGGTGCGGCCGGTAAACGAATATTTAGATTCCAACTCGTCGATCTCGTACTTGTCCGTTAGCCGATCCGTTAGCTGGACTAATTGACCGGCGAAGGGGGATGTGTCGTCCTTCTGGGCCAGATATAGCTGCTCCAGGTCGTAGATTTGCTCATCCCGAAATGCCTGGTGAAACCAGTCGCGGAACTTCTTCGGGGGCTGAATTTTCTGGCCAAGGTTTCTGTACTGATTCCTGGCGGACTTTTGAACGGAATCGACCTCATAGGTCTCTAGAATCTTCCGCTTCCGCTCGCGCAGCATGAACATTAACGAATCGAGGCTCGGCCCTAGCCCGGCAATCTGACTGGGGTCCAGGCGGATGGCCCTGGCCAGTTCCTCCTCGCTGAGGTCTCGCATGTTTCCGAACATCAGCATGTGTTCCATGGCCGGCGACACTAGGTCCGCGGGGGGCGTTGTCGGGCTAGGAAATCGGGCCGGATCGTACTTCTGGTACGTATGGACAATTCCGCCGAAGGTTCTTTTTTCTGGCATGGGAGACCGTGAATTCAGGGCGTTTTTTCCCCCGTGATGCAAGGGAAACCAAGTTTCAACGCATGTAACTGTAGGCAGCCAAGCGGAATGAGAAAAGCGATATCGTTTAGAGTAGGGAACTAACGGTTGGGTAAATACCAGCCCTTTGGGTGTATTTTCCCAGGTTCTTGATTATGATGATTAAGACCGGAGTAGCGTCCAAGATGCTAGGGGGCATATGGTAGGGCAATTCTCCGCGACCGGGTGATTGTCGCTTCATCAGGTGAGGGGGCCTTAGACAGGGCGAAGGGCCGATTGATTGCGATCCGAGGGGCAACTGCTCGACTCTTAGACAATCGCGCAGAACCGTTGCGGAACTGAGAACTAACCAAAATTATCACGTTGAAGGTAAGAGCGATGGCATTTCGGAAACGTCGTAAAGAATCGCAGAAGGCTCGGGCATTGCAGTTTGAAGAGTTCGAGCAGCGGCGGATGATGGCCGCGGATCTCGAGCGTTCGGCTCTGGTCACAGTGGGTCAGCAATATCTTGGTCAGCCAACTCCGACGAACAGCCAATCAGCGCCAGATAATTTGCGAATCGACCTCATTCCTCAGGAATACTACACCGATTTTCTGCCAAAGAACCCATCATGGGGTGGGTGGAATCAGTACTTGGAATACGAGTTCATGTTTCCCCCGGAGTTAGAAAGCCTGCCAGGCGCGCAGGAAATGATTTATCTGGATTTCACAGGTCACTACGACATGATCTGGGGGTCGTTCGTTGGTGCGTACTCTGCGCCGTACAATTACAACGACGACGACGTATTCACATATTCGGACGAAGAATACGAGGCGATGTATCAGATCTGGGCACAGGTGGCCGAAGACTATGCCCCCTTTAACATCAATGTGACGACCATCGCGCCGCTGCTGCGGCCGCTGATTCCTCCCCCTCCGCCGCCAGAAGGGGAAGCGCCACCACCAGAGCCAGACTACTACGAAGGAAATTGGACACGTGTTGCCATTGGCGGTAGTGATCGCTGGATGGGAATGTACCCAGCTTCAGGTGGCGTCGCGTATTTGAATACCTACGGTCCAGGGTGGTTCTCTACAACGGCGTACGTTTTCTCCGACAATCTCGCCGGTGGCACTCCAAAATTTGTTGCCGAGGCCGCCTCGCACGAGGCTGCGCACACACTGGGTCTGGAACACCAGAGCCTCTGGATCGATGCAAACTCCTATTACGAGTACAACCCCGGCAATGCCCTGGTTGCTCCGATTATGGGCAATAGTTATCGCGCCGAGCGCGGGCTATGGCAGGCCGGGCCGACACCGTATTCGCCGTACTATGCTCAGGACGACATGTCCATGATTGCCAGCGTGGTTGGCTATCGTGAGGACGAAGCGGGCGGAACGACTGCGACCGCGCTTGCTGTAAGCAGCTTTGGCGGTGAGATTGAGGAATATGGAATTGTCTCGCACATGACGGATCGTGACTACTTCAAGTTCACCACGACCGGCGGTGTCGCGTACTTGGAATTGCTGGTGCCTGAGGGCATTAATAACCTTGACGCGCGGCTGGAATTGCGCGACGCGGCTGGTAATCTGGTGAAAATGTCGGCTCCGACAGATAGCTTCGGTGCGTCGATGATTACGACATTGTCTGCAGGAACCTACTATGCGGTCGTGGCCAGTGAAGGGAACTACGGCGATGTTGGTCAGTACCTTCTCTACGGACAAATCAATGGTACCAGCGGGCTGGTGGACCCGGATCCTCCGGCACCCGCAGCGCCAACCAATCTAGCATTGACTCCGGGTGTTGGCCTTTCTGTCCTACTAAATTGGAAGGACAATTCCGGATTGGAGACCGGTTTTCGTGTTGAACGGCAGACCAGCGATAATCCACAGTGGACGACCATCGCGACACTAAACCCGAACACCATTTCATACACCGATACAAATCTTACCAATGGTATGTCGGTCAATTACCGTGTTGTAGCGGTGAATGGCACTGCGGCGTCGTATTCAAATGTTGTAGGGACTGCGTTTAATTTTCCAATTCCAGCTACTCCGACGAATCTCTCGGTCAGCCCTGGAGCTGGAACGGTGGCTAATCTAACTTGGATTGACAATGCCACGAATGAAACTGGCTTTGAGATTCAGCGCCAAACCAGCTCCAATCCGAATTGGGTCACCGTGGCCAATGTAGGTGCCAACGCAACTAGCTACACCGATTCAAGTATTTCTGGCGGCACATCAGTCAACTATCGGGTGCGCGCCAAGACCGCTGGTTCTGAATCTCCTTTTTCCAACGTCGCCGGCACGGCGTTTTTATTGCTTGCACCAACTACTCCAACCAACTTAGCCGTGACGCCTGGCCCTGGTTTGCAGGCCAATCTTGCATGGAATGACACTTCTGTCGGTGAAACATTCTATCGTATTGAGCGTCAGACCAATACCGATGCGAATTGGGTTATTTACGCGACGATTCCAGCCAATTCGACTTCGTTCATCGATACCAATATCACTCAGGGTATGGCGGTCAATTACCGTGTGCAGTCCATTGAGGGAACACAGTTATCTGGCTATTCCAATATCGCCGGCACCGCATTCCCTGTTCCTCCTCCAGCAATTCCGTCGGCTCCGACCAATCTGGTCGTGACGCCCGCCGCTGGGCCACGAGCCAATCTGACTTGGATGGACACGGCCGGCAATGAAACCGGATTTATCGTTGAGCGACAAACAAGCACCAACCCACAGTGGCTGCAGGTCGCGGTTCTCGGTTCCAATACGATGACTTACTCGGACACCAATGTCAGCATTGGCATGGCGGTGAATTATCGTGTTCGCGCTGTGAACGGTTCGCTTAGTTCTGGCTACTCCAACATTGCCGGGACGGCATTTAACGTCATTACGGTGGCAGCACCGACCAACCTTGTAGTCGTTCAGGGGACAGGCCCGGGCCTCCAGGCAAACGTCAGTTGGATTGATAATGCAACGAATGAAACCGCAATTCGAGTTGAACGTCAAACCAACACCAATGCAAACTGGGTATTGGTTGCCACGCTGGGAGCGAATGCCACCACGTATGTTGATACGAACGTCGCTGTCAACATGTCGGTGAGCTACCGCGTTCAGGCTGTGAGTGGTTCGGCCGTTTCCGGCTATTCCAATATCGCTGGCACGTCGTTCTCAAATGCGACGTTAGCCGCACCGACTAACCTATCTGTCACGAGTGGCCCTGGAGTTCAAGCCAACTTGTTCTGGGCAGATAACTCCACTGGCGAGACCAATTTCCGGATTGAGCGCCAGACAGGTGGCACCGGTGTCTGGAACTCCATTGCTACTGTCCCGGCCAATACGACTTCGTATGTCGATACGAATGTGACTATCGGACAGGTTGTGAATTACCGTGTTCAGGCGTACAACGCGACGACTGCGTCACCGTATTCAGTGCCAGCAGGCACCACGATTACGCCAACTCCAGTGGCTGCGCCGTCTAATTTGGTGGTCACTGCTGGACCAGGATTGCAGGCTAACCTGACCTGGGTCGATAACGCCACCAACGAAACGGCAATCCGCGTCGAGCGCCAGACGAACACTAATGCGAACTGGGTTCTGGTCGCCACGCTCGGCGCAAATGCCACTGCTTACACAGACACCAATATCACCACCGGCATGTCGGTCAATTACCGCGTGCAGGCGGTCAATACGACAGCCGTCTCCGCGTACTCCAATATCGCCGGAACCGCCTTCTCGTCGAATACGCTGAACGCTCCGTCCAATCTGGCGGTAACTGCTGGTCCAGGACTGCAGGCCAATCTGAGTTGGACCGACAATTCTAGCGTTGAAACAGCTTTCCGCATCGAACGGCAAACCAGCACCAACGGCCAATGGGCGGTGCTTGCGACAATCGCGGCCAATTCAACCACCTATGTCGATACCAATCTTGTCGCTGGTATTTCCGTCAACTACCGTGTGCAAGCGTTGACTCAGACGCAACAGTCGGCGTTCTCCAATATTGCTGGCACGACATTTGTCGTCACGGTGGCGGCACCTTCCAATTTGGTGGTGAATCCTGCCGCTGGACCGCAGGCCAACCTGACCTGGGTTGACAACGCTTCCAACGAAACTGCGGTTCGCGTGGAGCGACAAACCAGCACCAACCCGCAGTGGGTCGTCATTGCGACGCTTGGTGCGAACGCCACTTCGTATGTGGATACCAATGTCTCTATTGGCATGTCCGCCAACTACCGAATTCAGGCGGTGAGTGGTTCAACGGTTTCGTCGTATTCCAATATCGCCGGAACCACATTTACTCTTGGTAACCAAGGCCTGGCAGCGCCCTCCAATTTGGCCGTGACTGCCGGTCCGGGATTGCAGGCCAACGTGACCTGGATTGACAATGCTGCGACCGAGACGGGCATCCAGGTCGAACGGCAGACCAGCGCCAGCCCGCAATGGTTCCTGGTGGCCACGCTTGGTCCCAATGCGACTTCGTACACCGATACGAATGTCACCACTGGAATCGCGTTTAACTACCGCGTCCGCGCGGTGAATGGTGGCACTGCATCCGCCTTCTCCAACATCGCCGGGACTGCGTTTAATTCGTCCACGGTTGCGGCTCCATCCAATCTGGTTGTGACACCTGGTGCTGGTCCAAGGTCGAATTTGGTCTGGGTGGACAACTCCACCAACGAGACCGGCTTCCGCATCGAACGTCAAACCAATACCAGCCCGCAATGGACTGTGC
>Ga0163150_10008675_pt1 | contig 11506 bp, 8 predicted proteins | sample OliLakLV19P2IB_FD_148628 | JGI IMG/M metagenome (GOLD analysis project Ga0163150, IMG submission 148628) | Freshwater microbial mat bacterial communities from Lake Vanda, McMurdo Dry Valleys, Antarctica - Oligotrophic Lake LV.19.P2.IB | ecosystem: Environmental > Aquatic > Freshwater > Lake >...
TCAACGGCGCGCCCTGTGAAGAATCCCGCCAGGAACACGCCCACTGCGGTCAGAATCGCCGCGACAATTCGCAGTTCCATCGTCGGCGAACGCTGGGCACGGCGCCGAATCGGTTCGACGATCGGCGGCTCGAAATCGAACAGCAGTTCAGGGATGGCGTCCGCGGAAGACTGCGCGGCGGGTGCTGGTGCAATGCGCTCCGCCGGCAAGTGCCGCTGTGCCGGAGCGGCGACAACGGCGGGAGGCGCTGCGACCGCCGCTGGATTCGCGATGACTGTGGGGCTTACCGACCGGGACAATTCGTTCCGGGTCGGCGACTCTCCGATCCGCGACAACGCATGCAGCGCTTCGGCGAGCTGCGCATCGCCCGGATCAATCCGCGCTGTGGGCAGCGGAGCAATCGATCCGTCGAGATCCGGCACACGGACGGTGCGGCCGCAGGCGGGGCAATCCGTTAACTCGCCCGCCTTGGACGGCGAGATGCCGAGGAACTGACGGCAGTGGGAACAGCGGAACTTGATGGGCATCGCGACAATAGCGCAGCGGGGTCGCCCGATTCTATGCCGCCCGTGGTTCGTCGTATACGCCGTTCATCCCGTTCTTCGCCGTTCCCTCGATGGTGGTCGCCGACCGCGTGTCACCGTTTGTGCTCCGCTCCCACGTCAGCAGCAGCACCAGTGCAGAGAGGACTGCCAGCCATCCGACGGCGGCAGCCAGTGCAACCCCGCTCGCTATTTGCGCGCCGCTCTCATCTCCCAGGAGGGTCAGCAACCCGCAGAGGATCGCCGCCACGACCAGGACGAACATGGAACCTGCGGCAGCGACGAGGCCGCGCCACATCCAGATTCGCAGATCTTGCTGTAGAATGGGCATACACTCATCCCTGTCCATGAAAGCGGAGCGAATCATCGACCATCCGATGAATTGACGCAATCGCGATTTCAGGGAGTCAGCGAAGGTGCGAAGGTGCGAAGGGACGAGTTCGTTCGTCAGGTCACCGCTATCGTATGTGTCAGTTCATCGATTGGAAGTTGGGTGCCACTGGCTCCGCCAGTTGCAAATTGTGCAAGGCCTTCGACTTCTGTTGTGCGGGCAAAGCACCTGGGCACACACAATTCACGCTTTGGCAGACCACTCGCACGGTCCAGCTTTACACGTTCTCACTGGTCACACGACATCCCCCCATGTCCGAACTGAAGGCCTGCGGCGTGCTGGTCACCCGCGGCGATCCCATCCGTGAATTCCTGCTGATGCGGCACCCCACGCGCTGGGATTTGCCGAAAGGGCATATCGATCCCGGCGAAACCGAAATCGAATGCGCCCTCCGCGAGCTTCGCGAGGAGACCGGGATCTCGTCGGACGCCGTCGTGCTCGATCCCGAGTTTCGCTTCACGCATTCCTACCAGGTCCGTTCCGGCCGGACCAAAGGCGAACTCTGGCCGAAGACGCTGGTCGTCTTCCTGGGACGATTGACGCGAGATGTCACGCTCGAGACGACCGAGCACGACGGCTACCAGTGGTTCCCATGGCTGCCGCCGCACCGCATTCAGGAGCAGACAATTGATCCGCTGCTGGCTGAAGTCGAGCACTCTCTCGCGCGGACGTGACGCGAAACCGCGAGCGACGATCAGGGACTGGTGGCCGGAGCGGCAGCAGACTGCACGAACGAAATGACGTCCGCGAGGTCCTGCGGATTCAGGTCCTGCTCCAGACCCTCCGGCATGAACGACCGCCGGGTGCTGCTCAGCCGCTCGAACTCCGAACGCAGCACGGTATCGAGAGTGCCGTCCGATTTCGCGATCGTCAAACTGGCCGCGCTCTCGTCGACGATCAGTCCGCTGAGCACCCGGCCGTCGTTCATCAGCACGTTGTAGCCCATGAACTTGAACTCCACGGCACGATTCGGATCAAGAATCGCCGTCACGAGGAAATCGGCCGACTTGTTGGTGAGTGCCGACAGCTGCGCACCGACGTTTGTCCCGATTCCCTGATGCTGATGGCACGCAGCACAGCGTTGCTTAAAGACCGCTGCTCCGCGTTGCGGGTCGCCGGCCAGCTCGAACACGCTCTGATATCTCGCAATCACCTGTTCTCGATCCTGCGACGTCGGCGCACCAAGCAGCGCGATTGCCCGCCGACGCAGGCCGTCCTGTGGATGTTCACTGAGCCGCCCCCGCGCGGTGGCATCGAGATCGGCCGACGTCAGCACGCCCTCCTCCAGCGCCGCCACCAGATTCTCAGTCCACGCGGCGCGCGACATGAGCGTCTCCAGGATTCGCGCCCGCAACTGCGGCGCTGCGCCGGGCCACTGCTCAAGCAGCAACTGCGGTACGTCGTCGGTCCGCAAGCGGGCGAGTGCTGCGATCGCTGCCGTTTGCAGCTCAGGATCGGACTGCGGAGCCAGCCAGGACGCCAATTGCGCACGATCGTCGTCGGCCTGGTCCGGTCCGCGGCCCAACAGTCGAGCGGCGGCGAGTCGAGTCGCGAGCGGCGCCACTTCGTCGCCCGCTGCGGCCCGCGCCGCGGTGAAGATCGGCTCGAGCCGCTTCAAGATGGCCGTCGAACTGTCCGACTTGCCCAGGTGCGCCAGATCAAGACTCCGTCGCTGCAGCGCATCGATGCACGCCGCGATCGACGTGATCTGCCAATCTTCAACTTCGGTGCGGCTGGCCGGCGCCAGAATGTCCAGCAGTTGTTGCAGCCCGCTGACCGGATCGTCACCGAGCGCCGTCGCCACGAGCGGCGCAATGAGAGCCTCCGCCGGGCCGCGACCGCTGTCGCGTTCCAGCAAGGCCGCCAGCACGGCTCGAGCTTTGCCGTTCGCCGATGAGACGATCGCCGACTGTAACCAAATGTCGTCTCCGGCCTGCGCCGCAATCTCGGCCAGCGCGGTGGCAGCGGCGGGATCGTCCGTTTCGCCGAGTGCCAGCGCGACCTGCAGTTTCACGCGCGCGTCGACATGCTGCGCGAGTGCGATGACCTGCGAACGAATCAATGGATCGGCCAGAGAGGACTCGCTGATCCGCACCGCCTCGCGCACGACAAGCGGGTGTTGCGAATGCAGTCCCGCCAGAAGTAACTGCGGCTTGAGGATCCCGCGGGCCGCGAGCACGTTCAGTGCATGCAACTGCGGCAGAGGCTGAGAGCCGGACTCGGCTTCGTCTTCCAGTACGGCCACGGCTGCGTTCGAAATCTTATCGCGCTGGATGAGAAGCCGCTGTGCCGTATCGCGACGCCAGCCGTTCTCATGCCGCAGCACCCCGGCGAGTTGGTCGTCACTGAGCCGTGTCAGGTCCGGGATCTCGAACGTCGATTCCGAATCCGCTGGGGATCGATACACCCGATAGATGCGACCCCGGTCATTGCCGGCATACAAGTTGATCTGCGCCTGCCAGGCTTCCGGCACCCATTCGGGATGCTCGATCACCATGCGGTACATGTCGGCCACCCACAGTGCGCCGTCGGGCCCTGTCATCAGTTGCGTCGGCCGGAACCAGTTGTCCGTTGAGCTCAAAAACTCGGAGTGCTGCTCGGCCGGATGACGAGACCAGCGGAACGACTGCCCGACCGGTTCGAGCATCGTGCGCGACACCAGATTGTGGACCGGCTCACAGATCAGCGCCGCGCCGTAGACGTCGTCCCCCAGCGAGCGGTCACGAAAGATGTGCGGACTACAGGCCGAGGTGAACCGATTCTCGGCGAACAGGTCATTGAAGCGATCGACCGTGCGGCTCGTCGGGTAGACGGGCGGCGGCGCTGGCTGATCAAACAGTTTGACCAGCGGTTTGCCGGCGGGGACGTGGGGATTCCTCGCGAAATACCGATCCGAGATGACGAAGTGATACAGCGGCTGGCTGTTCTCGTTGCCGAACCAATTCCCCCAGTCATCGCGCGTTCGGCCGTACTGCGATGAACCGGTCTCGGCCGCAATCACGTTACGGTCGGGATCGATCCGCGAATCGCGCCGCGACACGTTCACCCGCTCCCCCGTGCGGACCGCCGTGATCTCCCCGCTCGAATCACCGCCGGCCAGGTACAGCCAGTTGTCGAGACCATAGGCAAACCCATTGATCCGGTGCTGGGGGTTGGCTTCCTTGAATCCGCTGAACAGCGGCTGCCGCATATCGGCCCGACCATCGCCGTTCGTATCCTCGGCGTAAATGATGTCCGGCGCGCCGGAGATCAGCGCTCCTTTCCGCCAGGGCATTACGCCGGTCGGAAACGCAAGCCCGTCGAGAAACGTCACCGCCTCGTCGTAGCGGCCGTCGCGATTCACGTCGGTCAGCACCTGGATGCGGCCGCCCGGCTTTCCGTCAGCCTGCGCTCCGCGCGGATAATCTCCCATTTCGACGACCCACAGCCGGCCGTCCGGACCAACGGCGAAATGGACCGGATCGGTGATCAGCGGCTCGGCCGCGACAATGCCGATCGCCAGCCCCTCCGGGAGCGTGAACGTCGCCAGCGCTGCCTCGGGGGTGAGTGGACTCTGCGGCAGTTTGTCGTCGTACAACTCGTGGACGCGCCGCAACACGACATCTTCCGTGCCCGCACTCCAGCGGCCTGGCTGGTTGTAGTAGATCATCGAGTAATCGACTTCATACCCTCCTTCGGCGCGCATGCGCTCCGAAGCGACGTAGCCAAAGACGTCGTTGGCGTACGCGGTCACCCACGGTGCTCCCGCCGATCCCTCGCGGGTCAGTTCGCGTTTGATCCGGTGGGAGTACTCGGCCACGACCTCCCCTCCGAGGAACACCATCGTGTACTCATCGCCGAAACGCCACACCTGAATCGGCATCGGGTACGTTTCCGGCAGACGGCCCATGCGTTTCTGGATTGCGAGCATGTTCTCCGCATGCTGACGGACCTGCGGAGATGGATCGTTGAGCTGCTCACGCAACTCCGCCGGCCGCGGTCGATCGATGGGCAGCCCCGCGAAGCCGTACGTCGCGTGGAGCGGTGCGGTGATTTCGCGCATCGGGCCCTGGATCAGCCGCAGCACCTCGTCGGCGATTTCCCGACCCTGTGCCTGCGCGATTGCGATCGCGCGCTCGGGGACGCGTTCGGGATTCGCGTCGGCCCCGCAACCGATCGTGCACAGGGCATAGATGCCGTCGGGTTGATGCTCATACGCTCGTTGGAGGAACTTCGCCGCATACCCGGCCCAATCCCCGTTGACGCGGTTGTACTCGCCGCCGAACGTTGTGCAGTGGCAGGCGTAGTTGAAGACCAGACCGCGAACCGTCTGGCCGTCCACGTCAGTGATCATGAGCACTGGCAACGCATGGTCGACCGGACCTGTCGGATTGATGCCGAAGCCCTGCCACGCGCCGTCGACGATCACACGCCGATTGACCGCGAAATGCGCTGCACCTTCCGCCGTGAAGAGCCGGCCCGGCTTCAGGTCCGCGAGCGCCTCGCCGACAGCCCGGAGCACGGCCTGTTGCACGCGATCGGTGTAAGCGACCGTCCGGGCGCGCTCGTCGTCCGATTGCGGCGCCGTATAGAGATTGTCGAGGCCGCGGCCGAGATGCGGCGCGGTGTGCGAATGCGTACACGCCAACACGAAGTTCGCCCGTGGAATGCCATGCCGCGACTCGACGACTGCCTGGATTTCGCGCGTCAGTGTGCCGGGGAACCCGATCGTGTCGACCGAGATCAGCACATGCGCCGTCGCGCCTGCAGGCTGGATCGCTATAGCGCTGACAAATAACGGTTCGTCGATCCCAACGTACGGGTGTTCGCGGTCTGAGTAACCCGACAGCCGAACCGGCTCCGTCGGAGTAATGTCAACCTTCGAGCCGCCGAACCGGTACGTCGGATCGGCCGCTGACAGCTCCGCGTTTCCGAACAAAGACAGGACAAAGCCGCAGAGTACGGCGAACCACTGCGCAAGCACCCGGAATCGCATGACGGCTCCTCAATCCTCGCTGGCCGCCGTGAATGGTATATCCCGGCGCCGCAGCCCGCCATAAGTCGCCAAGGCCTGCTGGCACGATCACTGAGTCCAGGGACCAATCCAATGACCGTTTGGGCGACGTTTTATCGGTCGTCCGTTTGTAACAAACGGATCCCTCCACCCGCTTGAGAGATTGCGGGGAGTTGGTAGACTTTTCCGAGCCGGTGCGGCGGAAACTTTGCGCCAGGTGTTGTCACCGGCGCTCTCCAGCCGATACTTGGGGAGTCGTCGTCGGCACGACCCGCGAATGCAGATTTTCCCGACTTTTTGGGGCATCATTCGCAGCAGGCCGGGACGGCAATCAGCACAAATCGGCGGCGTAGCCAAGTGGCCTAAGGCAACGGATTGCAAATAGCTCGCCGCATTGCAGAAATCGCCTTTGCGATAGGCTGATTTCGCACTTCTGCACTTTCGGGACTGACTCTCAAAAGTCCCGAAAAATCCGCATCCGTCCGACGTGCGGGTGTAGACTACACCCGGAAAAGCCGAGCAGGTTTCGAACCGTGGCCTATGCTTCTTCGAGGTCAGACGCACGAAGTTGCGAACGTGTGACGTGACCGAACGATCAGGATCCTGGCCCGGCTCCTGGTCGTTTTTTCATGCGCTCATGCTCGGTACCTTCGATACAGTCGTTAGATCCAGAATCGGGGAACCGCTGAAAGCCGCAGAACACTTCCGACATGCCCTTCATTCGCTCTCTAGACTTGCATAGGCAACGCAACGAGCGATACCCATGCAGAAATTTCAACGATCCGCGACGTGCCCGTGTGGCAGCGGCAAGCAGTTCAGGCATTGCTGCTTTTGGCGAGAAGTCCAATGGGTTCCGAGAACCGACGGCAAGCTCGTTCGAAAGATCCCTGTGCGCAGGCCGCTGCCGGAGACGTTCATTCTGCCGATCCGGCAGCCGTTCGAGGATAAGCCGGCATAGCTAGATGCCCGGCTCGCCCACGCTCACCACTGGCGCCGTCCAGGCATCGGCGTGCATGTCGTCCGGCGCGAGCCACACCGGCGGGCGCTTCCCCGCCCGCGTGTAGTGCTCCCGGTGGCTCCAGGTGCTGCGGATGAGCAGGCACGCGGCTGCGATGTCCTCCGGGGTCGGATCGCAGCCCTGCCAGCCTGAGCGTGACGCTGAGCCTCCTGCGCGCATGAGAATGCTCCGATGGTATGATGGTCCATCGAAGAGCACCCGACCCGCCGTAGAGCCTCCCCAGGCGTGGCGGGTCGCGTCATTGTAGCGGGTGACGGGAAGTCGCTTTGCGTTCAGTCGATGACACGAAGGCGTTGCCCAGCCCGCGCACTCAGTCAATCCCTCGCATGTCTCGTGTCGATCATCCAGTCGCACCGTGTACATTCCAAAGTTGGTGAGCCGGCCCATTCGGGAGCACCCAGCCGGAATGGCTGCAACCCACCGCCGCACAATTTTTTCTGGACACCGCTACGTGATCACGTCCCAGATCGGTTCGCCACCGTGCGAGATTGAATGAGGCCGGTTCGAGCGATCGGGGACCATCGTGTGATGGTCGATCCCCAGCAGGTGGTACACGGTGGACACCAGGTCCGCTGGTGACACCGGATGGCTGATCGGATACGCCGCCTGGCTGTCGGTCTCGCCGAACACCACGCCTTCGCGGATCCCGCCCCCAGCCAGCAGCGAGAAGCCGCATTGCGGCCAGTGGTCGCGACCGGCCGAACTATTCACTCGCGGGCTGCGACCCATTTCGCCCATCGCAATCACCAGCGTCGAATCAAACAGTCCGCGATCGACAAGGTCCTGTAGGAAAGCGTCGTACAACCGGTCGAACACCGGCAGGTTGTAGCCCTTCAACATGCCGAAATTATTCGAATGCATGTCATACGTGAAGCACCCATTGGGGAGAAAGTTCTCTGCGTGGACGCTGACGAACGGAACTCCATGCTCAACGAGTCGTCGTGCAATCAACATACTGGAGCCGAAGAGATTCCGGCCGTATCGGTCGCGGGTAGCGTCGGATTCGCGCGACAGGTCAAACGCCTGCCGGACGAGGCACTCGCCGAGCATGGAGAACGCCTGCTGCTGGAAGAAGTCGAGTTGCTGCAGCTTTTGCGACGGGATGTCGTCCTCAAAGGGCTGATCAAGGCCGATTTGGAGTTCGCGACGGCGGTCCATTCGACCGGTGGACATGCCGGGCAGAACGTCCCGCGCCGGCAATGTCGGCGTACCCATCGGCCACACCGCCGGGTCGTAATACGGCACTTTCGGCGTGTGTTCGAATGTCGGTTCGCATTGGGCGAACAGCGGGTCGTACTGCGTCCCCAGGAACCCACCATACGGGCCGGGCCGCTGAATACCGGGGTACATCGAGCGTTCGCCGAAGCCGGGATAGCACGGCAAGCAGACGGCGCCTGGCATGTCGGCGGGCGCCATCTTGAGGTATTGGCAGATCGCGCCGATATCGGGGGGATCGGTTGGTTCCGGGCGCAGTTGCATCAGATTGCCGGCGGAGTAGCCGGTCATGATGTTGAGCGGGTTGTGGGAGTTGTAGCCGTGTGTGATGGTGCGAATCAGCGACGTCTTGTGCATCCACTGTGCGATGCGCGGCATGTGCTCGCAGATGTGGACCCCGGGCAGCGATGTGGAGATTGGCTGGAACTCGCCGCGGACTTCAGCGGCCGCCTCGGGCTTCATGTCGAACATGTCCATGTGCGATGGACCGCCGAGCATATTGAAGAGGACGACCGAGCGGGCCTTGCCGCAGGGAGGGTTGGCCGATGCAGCACGTGACTGGAGCAGGCGGGGGAGCGTCAGCCCGGAAAACAGAGAGAGGCTGCCGAGCTTGATGACATCGCGTCGCGTGGCCAGCCGATTGTTCGACATCCTAAGGTCTCCCCCGTCGCATCGAAGGCACTCGGCGTCCATACAACGGTATGAATCGGTCGCCGATTCTCGCGTGAACAGTCTGCAGCCGGAACCGAGCGCATCCGGCTTGCTGAACATCGCCAGTGGGGATTTCGGACCGAGCGATTCCCAAATCTCCAGCCGATTTCGGGCGAGTGTTCAGGGGACGCCAGTAGTATACCCCTGCACGTGCGCAAAAAGAACCGCCGGTACGGCGGGGTGCGGCTCAGCACGCCCCCAGGCACGCCCGCACGCTCTTGAACCACGGCCCGCGCCAGTCGCCGAACGGCTGCACCGCGACCATCCTGTACCGCTGCTGCCGCAGTATCAGCACGTCGCCGGCTTCGGAGTCGAGCACCCGCTTGTCCGGGTGCGAGTTGTGCAGCTTGCCTGCGGCTTCCCGGTCCGGCCAGTAGACGCAGAACGTCCCGGCGCCAGCTGGCGGACGGTCGAGAGGTTCGAGCTTCAAGTAGAGATTGGGCATGGCGATCAGGTGCTGTGAGCGTCACTGTCGCAGTCGTCCACCTTGCTCGCGCACGATCCTGAGCAAAAGCACCTGTCGCACTCGTCACAATACATGGTCGCCTTCACCTCGCCACGGCCTTCTGTGGCACAGACGTCACACACGTCATCGGGGTCCAGTTTTGAATTGTTCACGTCGAACGTCCCTTCCAAAGTACACCAGTACGCCGCTCCCGACAGCATACCGCCACCGTAGACGCAGGTCGTCCCATCGGTGTTCTTCCGCTTTCGTGTGATCGTCTTCCATTTGCTCCCTTCGAGTTTGTAACTTTTACACGTGAATCGGCTGTAATTCTTACAATGGACTGAAAAGCCCCCGCCCGCCACACGACGGGTGAGGGTCGTGTCGTACGTCAGCAGATCGGCACCGCGTTCAGAATCGTGGCAGCCCACTCAATCGGGCTGCGATCCGCCTTCGCCTGATTGCAATGCAGACAGGCCAGTGCGATGTTGCCGGGGTCATCCGTCCCGCCGCGGCTGACCGGGATCAGGTGATCCAGGCTGGACTTGCCGTACTTGATCGGGCGATCGCAGTAGGCGCAGTACGGGTGAGCCTCATACAGCCGCTTCCGCAGAGACTTGAGAGCTTCGCGTGACATGATGTCCTCCCGCCAGCGGTTCACGGCCGCCAGCGTCTGCGAATCCCAGACTCCAATCCCTTGTGAGCGCTGGTTAGATCAGCGCGCGCAGACTCTCGACTGCGCAGGCTTTGGAGTCCGGGATTCGTCTAACTTCAATGGACATGGAAAAGACGTCTAACTACCTCACTGCGATCCGCCGCACCAAAGCCGCGACGAATCAGTTTCTCACGCCGCTGATTCTGCCGACCACTCACGCCGCCGTCAAGTTGCAACCGCATCCGCGATCGGGAACCCGTTGCAACTGCACTGAAAACCGTTACCACGGTAACGATTTTGTTCCATCCGCTCCCGCGCCGTGGCGGCGCCTGCAACCCTTCCGCCGCTGACGCATTCTCCCGCGTCGTCCCGCCGGACGTATCAAACCACGTCCGACCCGCTCCGCGCTCGTCTCCGTCGATGCTGTGCGGTCGATTTTCACTGCAGCGGCCACGCGGTTTTGCCGACACTCATTAATGTCCGATGCCGAAGCTATGGGGACGCATCGGGCATCTTTCTGCAGTCTACGTACGTTGTTGCTGGGATTGTCACGGGTGACCCGTCACGTCGACCAGCGTGACGGGTCGCTTCGTTTTCTGGACACCGCTACGGTCCAACTCGCCCGCCGCACACGAAAATCCGGCCAGTGTCGGTGATGAGACCCGCCCACGAGTCGTCGCCCCACTCGTCGAACCAGACTGGTTCGCCAGTCGATTCTTCGAGCAGGAAGACCTGCTCGTTCGTGTTCGCGCTCAACGACAGCACGTAACTACTGCTGACTTGGCAGCCGTTGCAGTTTGCTGGGATGAGAGTCGGAGCAATGCCGGTGCTGGGAGACTCCCACACCTCAGCGCCGGTCGTCTCGCTGTGCTTGCGGACGTGAGCCGCGAACGAATACAGCGCACTGTTCGCGTGGATCAGCCTGCGGTGAGTACCTAACGTAGCGTCTTGCGCTGCGTTCCAAGTCTCAGTCGCCAGATTCGTCGCGTCGTATGCGCGGATCATCGGCGTCGCGCCGCCGGACGTCACTACCCACACGGTTGTGCCATCGGTTGCTAGTGATCCATAGGCTTCCGCGCCAGGTGCCGCGCGCTGATCGACCGTCGTCAGCGTCAGGTCGAAGATTCGCAGACGGTCGCTGCCGCTGCTCGTTGTCGCGTAGATCAACCCGTTGTGGATCACCATGTCTCGGAACGGCGCGAGCGTCAGGCTGTGAATCTCAGTCGCGGTGTCATCCAGCACGAGCGCGAACTTCGTGCCTCCGATTCCGGAGAGGGTGCTCAGGAGGATTTCGCCGTCCGCTGGCATCGCGAAGATGCCGTTGATGAGCGACGCCCCCAGCGCGACTGCGAACTTGTGTGTCTGCGCCCCAGTGTCCGGGTCGTACCGTCCGACACAGCAATTGCTCGTGTCGCTGCCCACTACCCACAGAAAACCATCCGACGCAATGCACACTCGATTGGCGAGATTGCCGGCGTTGATTGAGGCGTGAATCGGTCCGGTGTTCGCGCCGGCGTCACTCTCCCACAGTAGCTC
>Ga0163150_10008677_pt1 | contig 11501 bp, 8 predicted proteins | sample OliLakLV19P2IB_FD_148628 | JGI IMG/M metagenome (GOLD analysis project Ga0163150, IMG submission 148628) | Freshwater microbial mat bacterial communities from Lake Vanda, McMurdo Dry Valleys, Antarctica - Oligotrophic Lake LV.19.P2.IB | ecosystem: Environmental > Aquatic > Freshwater > Lake >...
TCTTCATCGAGGAGACGCTCCGAAACGAGCACGTGCCCGGCTGCGCGGCTCTGATCGTCAAGGGAGGGAGCGTCGCCTGGGCGAAGGGCTACGGACGCGCGGACGTCGCGACCGGGCGGGCCGTCTCGACGGACACGATCTTTCAGTTGGCGTCTACGTCGAAGACCGTGACGTGCGTCGCGCTGATGCAGCTCTACGAGCGGGGCGCGTTCCGGCTCGACGCCGACGTGAACGCGCATCTTCCTTTCCCCGTGCGCAATCCGTCGCACCCGAGCGTCCCGATCACATTCCGCATGCTGCTCACCCACACGTCGAGTATCGCCGACGACTGGGACGTATTGGAGGGGCTCTATCGGTACGGGGAGGATTCGCCGATCGCGCTCGGGACGTTCTTGCGCGGCTACCTGACGCTGGGCGGAGCGCACGACGAGGGCAGCGGCTGGCTCGAAGAGCCGCCCGGGACGACGTACGAGTACTGCAACGTCGCGGTGGCGCTCGTAGGGTTTCTCGTCGAGGCGATCTCCGAGACGCCGTTCGACCGCTGGTGCCGCGAGCACATTTTCACGCCGCTCGGCATGGCGGACACGCACTGGAAGGTCGAGGACGTCCCACTCACGCGCGTCGCGTTCCCCTATGTGCACGACGGGGACGGCGGCTACTCCACCGACGGCCTCTACGGCGTTCCCGACTATCCCGACGGGCAGCTGTGCAGCACGGTGCCCGACCTCGCGAAGTTCCTCGTCTGCATGATGCGCGGCGGCGAGTGCGCCGGCGGGCGCATCCTTCAGCAATCGACGGTGGACGAGATCCGCCGCAGGCAAGTGCCCGCGCTCGACTCCGATCAGGGACTCGTCTGGTACTGGCAGGAGAGCGGCGGCCGCGACGTGTTCGGCCATAACGGCGGAGAGGTGGGCATCGCGACAGACTTGTTCTACGAACCGGCCTCGGACGTCGGCGTCATCGTCCTCCTGAACGGCGAGGGCGACTCGGAGGGGGCGGACAAGGCGATCCTCGACCGTCTGTTCGAGGAGGCGAAGAGTCTGTAGGCGGTCGGCGCGCAGGCACCGTCGTGCCGCACGCAGCGGCGTGGTCGCGTCGCCTCGCGCGCCGAGCCGTGCTGAGTACCGCCGCTGTCCACCAGGACATTCTGCAATGCTGTCTGCCAGAGCACTCTGCACTCCATGTACGAGTTCTCGACCGCCCCCGGCAGCGCCCCCTTGCCCGGGCGGCCTGGACCGGGCAGTCTGCAAGCATGGAGAAGAGACGACAGCGTTCCTACGACCACAGGCTGGTGCTCCAGGTGCGCGAGGCCCGCGACCCCACGCTCGCCATGTGGCTGAGCGTGCCCCGCTCCACAGCCACGGGCTGGCTGCGGCGTCCCGCGCGCGGTGACGACCGCCCCCACCCCTGAGGCGACCCTCCACGAGCTGCAGTGCAAGCTGGCTCGTGTCGAGAAGCGCTGTCGGCGCCTAGCTGGCGTGCTGCGCCTGCTGTTCGTTCTGCTCCGCGTGCTCAAGCCCGACCTCTCGCATGTGCGCTTCGCTGGTGGACAAGGCCCGGCTCCTGCGCGCCGTGGATCGTACCCGGGGCGTGCTCAGCCTGCGGCGGGCCCTCTCCATCCTGGGCCTCTCGCCCTCGCGCTTCCATTCCTGGGCCAGGCTGGGGCAGGGATGCCAGCTCGACGACCAGCCCCGTCCCTCATTCCGGCTGACGGGAACTCGTACAAACAGTGCGATAGCGCCTGGCAATCATCACGGCTCACTTCCAGAGCAGGCGCAACCGGTGTCCGCTGCTGGGAGCCACCAAGCGCAGCACGCCGTCCCGGGGGTCCGGCTTGCACCGCGGGTGCTGCACGGCCACGAGCACATCGCGGTCTCCCGGGATGCGCGGGCGGAACGCGCTCCCTCGTACCGTGCGCGGGATGCGGTCCCCATCGGCGTACACCACGTCGTCGAAAGCGAGCCCGCGACCGGTGACGACCAGCGCCACCTCGTCCGAGGCAACGCCCTCCGGCACCTCCAGCGATCCCTCCACCCACCCCGCCCGGGAGAGATCGAGCACCAGGCCGAGGCCCGAAGCGCGCGCCCGAACTTCGGTGGACTCGCTGAGCGCCCCGCAGTAGGCATCGTGGAGCCTGTAGGTTCCCGACGCGAGGCCCTCGAACGCATGGGAGAAGCCGTCATCGAAGCCTCGCACGGGGACCAACTCCACGGCCGACCACTTGGCATCCGGCGTACGGCGTTCGAGGCGCACGCTGCACACACCGTCCGACGGGGGGAGCAGGCGAACGGTCATGCATCTGCGCGCGGCGCACGGCCGAGGCGAACCTTCCTCCGTCCCCAAGTACAAGACTCGCTTCCATCTTCGCGTGGCGTGCTCCCGCGAGACGCGCCGCCGGACGCGCACCGCGGCGGTCGCGCTCGCCGCGCGCCCGGGAGTCCGATGGAGCTGCGCCAGGGTCGTCGCCCAGCTTGAGCGCCGGGCACGGGCGCGGCGCAGTCTCGCCCCCTCGCGCGTCCCCCCGACACTCTATGCCGCGGCCTGGCGCCTCTTCGGGAGTTGGAGGAAGGCGCTCGAGAAGGCTGGCCTTGAGCCGACGGACCACCTGGTCAGGGGCCGTTGGAGCCGCGAGCGCGTCCTCGGGGAGGTCCGTCGTCTCCACGGCGAGGGCCGGCCCCTCCCCCACGGTCGCGTGCCTCTGGTGACGAAACCCCGTTCCGGCAAGGACAACCTCTCCTCGACCGGCTACTTGGCTTGGCGGCGGAGGCGCCGGTAGGGTTCTCGGCGGCCCGACGACAGCGCCCCGATCGCTCCACGGTTCTCAGCGTAAACGGCCTCAAAGCGGTCATCGCAGATCTTCTCGATTGCCTCGAATGCCGGGCGGTCCTGGAGAAGGATAACCACTCGGCCACGGCGCCTCGGATGTCGGCGCAGGAAACCCGGGCGACGCCGTTCCACAAGCGGCGACCGATCGCCTCCGGGTCCCAGACGCCGTCCCGAGCGAACGGTGCCGACCGCAATGCCCGTGGGCGTGTCGGCGAGGCGAAGCCGGCGCTCATCCTCGTACAATCTCTTTGCGAACCGCGCGCCGTCACGCTACGTCCACTCCTTCGACCCCATGTGTCCCACCACGTCCACGAGTGTCCGAACCTGCGCCTTCGTGGCGGCCGTCCTCGTGTTCGGCCTCGCGTCGTCCGCCTTTGCGGGCGACCAGGCGCTCCTCGACGCGGCACGAGCCGACAGATTCGACGACGTCAAGGCACGCCTCGCGGCGGGCGCCGATCCGAACGACTACGCGGGCGGCTACAGCCCGCTTCAGTTCGCCGCGAGCAACGGCAACGCCGCCATGGTGACGGTCCTCCTCGCCAAGGACGCCTCGCCCGCGCACCAGGATCACAATCGCGACTCCGCCCTCGAATGGGCGGCCTACGCGGGCCACGCTCCGATCATCCGCCTGCTCCTCGCCGCCAAGGCCGATCCCAACATCCGCCAGCGCGCCGAGGCGACACCGCTGTTCGCCGCCGCCCGCCGGAGCATGGTCGACGCCGTCAAGGCGCTCCTCGAGGGCGGTGCCGACGCGCGCCTCGTCGACCACATCGGATCGACCGCGCTCCGCGAAGCCGCCCTCGGCAGCTCCGACGAGATCGTCGGGCTGCTGATCGCCGCCAAGGTCCCGGTCAACGCCCAAGATCGAATTCTCTTCGAGTCGGCGCTCCACGTGGCCGCTACATATGGCCGCACGTCGATCGTCGGGCGCCTCCTTGAGGCGGGCGCCTCGGTCGATGCCCTCGACGTGCGCGGCGTGACCCCGCTCTGGCGCGCGGCCGAGCAGGGGCACCTGGACACCGTCAAACGCCTCCTCGACGCGAAGGCCTCCGTCGCACCCACCGAGAAGCGGCCCGAGTCGGCGTTCGCGGTCGCGACGCGCAACGGACACCTCGATGTCGCGCGCCTGCTCGTCGAGCGAACCCCCGATCTCGGCCCCGCGTTCGTCGCGTCGGCCGCCGCGGCTTCGATCGAGTTGATGGATCGATTGCTCGCTCGGGGTGTCGATCTACAGTCGGTCGGCGCGCAGGCGTTGGTCGGCGCGGCGAACTCCCCGTTGGCGATCACGAAGCTCCTCGAACTCCAAGTCCCCGTCGACACCCGCGACGAACGGGGCTTCACGGCGCTGCTCGAAGCGGCAGGCTACGGCAATGTCGAGTCGGTCCGATTGCTCCTCGCTCGCGGCGCCGACCCCACGGTTCGCTCGATCTCCGGCCTCGACGCCGAGAAGGTCGCCGCCGCTCGCCGCTCGTTCTACGAAGGCGCCATCAAGGGCAACGAAAACTCGCGCGCTGATCACGGCGAACAGCCCGAGCTGATCGCGGCGCTGGCCGCGCTCACGAAGCGCCATGCCGAGATTCGGGAACTGCTCGCGGCGGCTGCGAAGACGAAGTAGCCGATCGGGCCCGATCGACCAACGGGACCCGCGTCCGACGACCGCCTCTACGTCCCCGCGAGGAGACCCAGTGGCCGCCGGCGCAGCGCAGCAGGGATCGCCACGCACGGCGTGGTTCCTTCGGGCGCTGCTGCCTGCCAGGACATTCTGCACTTTTCTGTCGAGCGCTCGACACACGGCACGCGCTGGCCCCTGGAACCGGCGCCCGATCTCGCCACCATGGCGGATGACCACCGAGCGCAGCCAGCGAGTCTACGGCACCAGGCGATCCAGGGCCAGACGCCCGACGAGGCAGTCCGCGGCAGAGCTCTGTCCCGAGCCGCCAAGATCGTTCGACGCCCATGGACTACCAGTGCGAAAATGCGCCCTGCCGAGCCGCTCCAACCTGCGTGAACCGGTACAGGGTGCCGTAGTCTTCCGCGAGGCTGCGCGCCCTCCCTGCACCTCCCGGAGGACACCCCATGCGGCTGCCCGATCCGATCCTCCTTCACGCAATCGGCCACGTGCGCAGCCCGCGCACGCTGGCGGTCGATGACGCCTGGGGAGCCGTTCGTTCGTGCATCGTGCTCGACGGCGCCGTGCTCGCACCCGACGCACTGCGCGGCTTGGAGGGGTTCTCGCACCTCGAGGTGCTGTTCCACATGCACCGCGTCGCCCCAGACGAGATCGAACGGGGCGCCCGCCGCCCACGTGACCGCGCCGACCTGCCTGAGGTGGGAATCCTGGCCCAGCGTGCGAAGGGACGCCCAAACTGCCTGGGGCTGAGCCGTTGTCGTCTTCTCGCGATCGAGGGGCTCAACTTGCACGTCGAGGGCCTGGACGCCATCGACGAGACGCCCGTGCTGGACGTGAAACCCTGGATCCAGGAGATGGGTCCGCGAGGGGCTCCTCACCAGCCGGCCTGGGTGGCCCTCTTGATGGATGCGTACTACGCGAGGTAGTGGACGTCGCCCAGCCGGTAGGGGAGCTGGCCCCCCCGCTCACCCCGCCTGTCGAGATCTCGTGTGAAAAGTGCCGAAGCGTCTCGCGATCGTCACCGACAAGGTGGGCAGTTTCAGGCGCGGGTCAGCGACTTCCCAGCCGCGCCATAAGACGGAGACAGCCTCCCATCGCAAGGAGGACCGTCCCGACGAGCTCCGTGAGGACCGCAAGGAGAAAGGGCACTCCCTCATCGTTCCGGTTTCCGAACACGTAGAGGGCAACCCCCGCGCAGACGAACAGGAAGCCGAGGATCAGCAGGGTGTTTCCCGCACTTCGCAGGCGCCGCGGGGGGTAGGCCAAATCCACGATCGAGGGGTACTCCGCCGGGGAACCCAGCAGTGCTGTCTGCCAGGCTACGCCGCACCCTCCTGACGACGTCTCGTCACCGCAAGCAAGTCAGCGCCAAACGCCACGCCGGGAGCCCACCACCATGGCGAAGTGACCACCAAGCGCCGCCAGCGAGTCTACGAAAGCAGGGGATCCAGGGCCAGACACGCGACGAGCTCAACTTCGGGACTGGCGCGAACGTCGCCGACGACCTGGCGCGCCAACACTCGATCGCCAGACGCGACCCTCTCGAGGCCAGCCCGCCTGGCGAGACCTCGTACAAACAGTGCTATAGCGGTTGGCAATTGGAACTGTTGATCCCTGGAGCAGCGTCCCCACCTGGATCTCTGAGCTCGATGGGGGCTCCATCGACCTCGTGGTACTAAACGTCTCCCAGCACCTGCCCCGCGCCGTCCCGACCCTCCCGGCCGCCCCGGACGAGGCTGGCGTCACTCAGCCCGGTTGACGAGAACTCGTGCCGACAATTCTATAGCGCTTGGCAATTTGCAGAGACAGGGTCCAGAGGCGGGAGCCGCCAACCAGCGCTGCACGGTTCTCCACAAGGCGCACCCGCGGAGGTGCATAGCCCCGCAACCGGGCCGCGTTTCCGCCGCCCAGCAGAATCGCGTCGGCCTCGACCGCCCTTGCGAGCGTCTGCACCGCGCTCGCCACGAGCTGACGCCAGCGACGCGTGCCCACGCGGCACCGGCCGGCCTCTCCGAGGCACTGTTCGTAGGTACGACCGTCGCGCCAGGGGAGGTGACCAAGCTCCATGGGAAGCGGGTGTCCACCGACGAGCAGAACCGACCCCAGGCCCGTACCGAGGGTGAGGAGCAGTTCCACGCCGCGCCCCCGGGTCGCTCCGAGCCCGTGCAGGACGGCGTCGTTCGCCACCCGTGTCGGCTTGCCGAGGACCCGCGTCACATCGCGAGCGAAGCCGCGCCCGCGCCAGACCGAAGGCGCCAGGTTCGGCGCCGTGCGCACCACCCCATCGCGCACGACGCCGGGGAAGCCCACGGCGACACGATCGAAGGGGCCTGAGCTGCGGGCGAGCTCGCACAGCACTCGAAGGACGGTCGCGGGAGTTGCCGGTCGAGGCGTGTCCGCGCGCCAGAGCCCACCACGCCTACGCCCGATGGAGTCGAACTGCTGCGCCTTGATCGACGTGCCGCCGATGTCGAACACGAGCGTGACGGGTCCAGGTGCTCCAGGACCCCGCCTCGTCGGCGAGCGTCGGCGAAGCGGTTCGGGTACACCCACGCAGGCAAGCTCCGGAGCGTAGCGTACGCGCCGGGGAGGGGCCGGGTCGTCGGGCGCACCCCTCACGGGCTGCTAGGCTGCGCCGGCGCGCAGGTTCGCGGAAATGGTCCATTCAGCGACGGAGCAGCATGCCAGGGATCTCGACCCGCCCCTCTGTCGCGTTCGCGCAGGCGCGTCCGTTTCGCCGGCTCGTGATCGTGAGCCATCGGCTGCCCGTCGTGGTCGAGACCGGTGAAGGGCACTCTCACGTACGGCGCACGGTCGGCGGGCTGGCGAGCGGCGTGGAGGCGTTTCTTCGCGCCGGGGCGGGGATGGGCCCCTCACGCCCCCCCGTCTGGGTGGGTTGGCCGGGACACGCATCCGGGGCGCAGGCCGAGGCCGGCGTGCGCAAGGCGTTGGCCACCGTGGAGGGACTCTCGCCCGTCTTCCTCGGAGCCGCGCTGCACACGCGCTTCTACGACGGATTCTCCAACCGCACCCTGTGGCCCCTCTGCCACACGTTCCCGAGCAAAGTCGACCTCGAGCAGGATGCGTGGGAGGCATACCGGTCCGCCAACGTCGCCTTCCGCGACGCGGTGCTCAGCGTGCTCGAGGAGGGCGACCTCGTCTGGGTGCACGACTACCAGCTGATGCTCCTGCCCGCGCTGTTGCGCGAGCGCGTGCCCGACCTCCCGATCGCCTATTTCCACCACATCCCGTTCCCCGCGCTCGACGTGCTGCGGGTGCTGCCGGATCCGTGGGCTCGCGCCCTGCTCACGGGGATGCTCGGCGCCGACGTGATCGGACTCCAGACGCACGACGACGTACGCAAGATCTTGCGCGGGTTCGAGCATCTGCTCGGTGTGGACTCCCAGGCGGGCGCCATCACGAGAGACGACCGGGTGACCCTCGTGGACACCTTCCCGATCGGCGTGGACTTCGCGCAGTGGGATGCGCGGGTCGACGACCCCCAGGTCCAGGCGGAACTTCGTCTTGCGTCGGTGTCCCTAAAGGGTCGCCAGGTCGTGCTCTCCGTGGACCGACTCGACTACACGAAGGGCATCCTCAACCGCCTGCTGGCCTTCGAGGCGTTCCTCGAGAGGCGCCCCGAGTGGCGCCGACGGGCCACGTTGGTGGCGATCGTCGTGCCTTCACGCGCTGGCGTCGAAGCGTACCGCTCGATGCGCACGCAGATCGAGGAGGTGGTTGGGCGGGTGAACGGCCGGTACGGGGACCTCGCGTGGACCCCTGTGCTCTACCAGTACAAGGCGCTAGATGTACCCGCGCTCTCGGCCCTCTATCTGCGCGCCGATGTGGCGCTGGTCACGCCCCTGCGCGACGGCATGAACCTCGTGGCCAAGGAGTTCCTCGCGACGCGTCGCGACTGCACCGCATCGTTGGTCCTCTCCGACATGGCTGGCGCGGCACGCGAGCTGGGTGAGGCAATCCTGGTGAACCCGTTTCACGTGGACGGCCTCACGGAAGCGCTGGGACAGGCGTTGGAGATGCCGGAGCAGGAGCGGCGACGCCGCTGTGAGCATATGCGTGCGCGCATCAAACGCTATGATGTGGTGCGTTGGGGCACGGAGCAGGTCGAACGGCTGCGCGAGGCTCGCGAGCGGACCGAGGCGCTGCGCGCGCGACGGCTCCCTTTGCGCGAGCGTGCGCGCATGGTCCAGGCGTGGAGAGATGCGACCTCACGGCTTCTGATGCTTGACTACGACGGCACTCTCGTCCCCTTCGAGCCCGACCCCTCGGCCGCAGCCCCCGATGCTGAGTTGCTTGGGCTGCTGGCGCGGCTGGCTGACGTCCCCGCGACCCGGGTCGTTGTCGTGAGCGGTCGTGATGCGGCCACGATGGAAACTTGGCTCGGAGGGCTCGGGGTGCAGCTGGTCGCAGAGCATGGCGCGCGCGTGCGAGAGGCCGGAAGCGCATGGAGCACGAGCCCAGGTCTTCCTGGTAGCGTGCGCCACCGCGTCATCGACCTGATGCAGGTTTTCGCCGACCGTCTGCCCGGGGCGTTGGTGGAGGTGAAAGACCAGTCCCTCGCGTGGCACTGGCGAGCGTCGGACCCAGGCGACGGAAGCACGCGCGCCCGGGAGCTAGTCGGCGCACTCGGCGCGCTGGGTATGGGCCCCAGCGTGCACGTAGTGACTGGCAAGAAGGTCGTGGAAGTGCGCGAGGCGGCCGCGCACAAGGGGACGGCGGCTCGTCGTTGGGCGGCCATGAGCCAAGGAGCCATCATCGTCGCGGCCGGGGACGACGAGACCGACGAGGATCTCTTCGCGGCGCTTCCGCCCGACGCCTGGACGCTGCGCGTGGGTTCAGGCGGCTCGCGCGCCCGCTTCAATCTCAGCAACGTACAAGACCTTCGGGACCTCTTGAGTGACTTAGCGTCCACGTCGGAGGCTGGAGCGTGAGCGAGTCCCTGCCGTATCCGTCGCTCTCGGAGTACGGCCTCGTGAGCGACTCGCACTCCGCGGCACTGGTGTCGCGCCACGGGTCGGTGGACTGGCTGTGCCTCCCGCGCTTTGACAGCCCGGCGGTTTTCGCCCGCTTGCTGGATTGGAAGCAGGGCGGCTCCTTCCTCGTGACGGTCCCCGACGCGCTGCGCATTCGGCGACGCTACCTGCCTGGCACCAACGTGCTGGAGACGACCTTTGAGGGTCCCGAGGGAACGGGGGTGCTGGTGGACTTCATGCCGGTCCACCCGCACGCGACGCCCGAAGCGCCCAGCGAGGCCGTCGTCCGGGAGCGCCTGGTACGACGACTCACCTGTACGCGGGGCCGCATCGCCTGGCAGCTCAACTGCAAGCCGCGCTTCGACTACGGCACCTTTATCCCCTACCTCTCGCTGCCCAACCCCGTCTTTGCGCACGCCCACGGCGGCAACCACGGATTCTCGCTCACCGCGAACGTGCCGATGGTGCTGCGCGACGACGCCTTCGAGGCCGAGGGCACTCTGCCGGAAGGCGAGTGCATGCACGCCGTCCTGCGCTACGACCCCCGCTACATGCCTGCGGCACAGGCGGTGACCGCGAGACAGGTGGACCTGTGGCTCCACGCCGCTGTGCGGCACTGGCAGGACTGGGCGGGCCACGGCGTCTATGAGGGGCCCGACCGAGAGCACGTGCTGCGCAGCGCTCTTGTCCTCAAGGCCCTCACCTACGAGCCCTCCGGCGCCTTCGTCGCCGCACCCACCACTTCTTTGCCCGAACGCGTGGGCGGGGGACTCAACTGGGACTACCGCTTCACCTGGCTGCGCGATGCCTCGTTCGTCTTGCACGCGCTGTTCTCGCTGGGCTACCGCGAGGAGGCCGAAGCCTTCCTGCAGTGGCTCGAGTGGACTACGGTGGGGCGTGCGCGCGACTTGCAGCTCGTGTACGGCATCGGTGGCGAACGGCGGCTGACCGAGCTGGAAATCCCGGAACTGGAGGGCTGGCGCGGTTCACGACCCGTGCGCGTGGGAAACGCAGCCTACGCCCAGTTCCAGCTCGACGTGTATGGCGAGCTGCTGGACGCAGTGTACGAGGCGTGGCGCCACACGCACAGGCTCGAGCCCGATCGCGCCCGGTTCCTGGACAGGGTGGCCAACCACGTCGCTGCGCGCTGGCATGAGCCCGACGAGGGCATCTGGGAGACACGCACCGGCCGGCAGCACCACGTCCACAGCAAGGTGATGGCGTGGGTGGCGCTCGATCGGGCGGTAAAACTTTCGGAGGCAGGGGTGCTGCCTGGCGATGTGGCGCGCTGGGCCGCAGCGCGCGAGGCCCTGCGCACGGACATCTTGGTGAAGGGCTGGAGCGAGAAGCGGGGAGCGTTCACGCAGGCCTACGGCGTGGACCTGCTCGACGCTGCGGTGCTCCAGATGCCGCTCGTGGGCTTCCTGCCGGCTACAGACCCGCGCATGCTCGCGACGATCCGCGCCATCCAGCAGGGCCTCTGCTCACCTGAGGGCTTCGTCTGGCGCAACGAGATGCATGGGGAGTTGGGGCACGAGGGCACGTTCGTCGCATGCACGTTCTGGCTGGTAGAGAACCTGACCTTGGTGGGCGATCTCGGGGCCGCGCGTCGCCTCTTTGATCGCGCGTTCGCCTGCGCCAACGACCTAGGACTCTTTGCCGAGGAGATCGAAGCGAACACAGGCGAGCCACTGGGCAACTTTCCCCAAGCCTTCAGCCACCTCGGCCACATCCAGGCGGCCGTGCGTCTACGGGAGGCCGAGTACTCCGCAGCACCGCGGTCATGACCCCGCGAGCGGCATCTACTCAGAGTTGGACAGATGGGTCGCCCAGTACAGCATGAGCAGAATCCCGCCGTGCTGCTCGCCAGATCATTCTGCAGTGCGGTGTGCCAGAGCAGTCTGCACTCCATGTACGAGTTCTCGACGGCCGCCGGCAGCCGCCCCCACCCCTGAGGCGACCCTCCACGAGTTGCAACGCAAGCTGGCTCGCGTCGAGAAGGTCCAGCGTCCTTTCCCTGCACTTCCCTGCACGATCAACCTCTCTCCCCC
>Ga0163150_10008680_pt1 | contig 11498 bp, 12 predicted proteins | sample OliLakLV19P2IB_FD_148628 | JGI IMG/M metagenome (GOLD analysis project Ga0163150, IMG submission 148628) | Freshwater microbial mat bacterial communities from Lake Vanda, McMurdo Dry Valleys, Antarctica - Oligotrophic Lake LV.19.P2.IB | ecosystem: Environmental > Aquatic > Freshwater > Lake >...
TTTTTGTGAAGGTGGGGGCGGGCGGGTTGATTCTCGGACTTGGCTTAATTTGGTTGTTACCGGTCGATGTAATGTTGAACGTCCCGCCTAGTATGGCGGGAGAGTTCAAGATAGCCTTGGGTGCGGCGCTCTCTATCGCGGCGGCATTTTTTGTTCTGCGACTTGGCCCTTCTCTAGCTTACGCGCACCAGATGCCTTCCGCTCCGAGCTTTGCCGAGATCGGCGGTGCCACCGCGAGCTTGGCGGCTTTGTTCATCGTGGTTGGAATCGGCTGTTCCAATCTTTCAGCGATGGTGTTTGTCACCGTCGCTGGTCAGCTTTTGGGCGGAGGTTTATTATTATTTTGGATCTTGCGACGCGGTGGTTATTTGCCGCTGGCGCGGCTGACAGACCAAAATATTCCGCTACGTCGCGCCCTACTGGGGAGTGGTCTTTTCTTTTTTATCAATATGGTCGGGGAGATACTGATCTTCAACAGCCTGCCTTTGATCATTTCTAACGGTCTTGGCCCCCGTGAGGTGGCCGTATTCGCCATTCCTATGGTCATTTTCAACAATACCGTTATGCTGCAAGCGATGGTGCAGCGTTCGGTGATGCCCAAGTTGCGACATTACGCGGAAACCCAGCAGCCTCGTCTGGCTCGTAAGTTGATAGTCCGAACCTATCTATTTTCGGGAGTTGTAGGGCTGGCTATTGCGATTTTTGTAGTAGTAGCCGGGGCGTGGTTCGTTTCTTGGTGGACACAAGGCGCTGTGACGATGTCGCCGACTATGACGTGGGGGCTCGCCGCGTTTATCTTGGTCGCCTCTGTTGATAATCCAAACGCTGCAATATTGATCGCGCTAGATGGTATCCATCTGCGCTGTGTCCTGACTCTCCTGTTCGGATTTCTTCAAGGCCTCTTTGCCTATTTTCTATTGCCCTCATTTGGGGTCGATCTTCTTCCATGTATCTCCGCTGTCATCCTTCTATTATGCGCGGTTATTCCCGGGACCATAGCCCTCAAGTTCCGAATCGGTAAGATGCTACCTGTGTCTTGAAGCTTCAATCTATGCCTAAATATTCGATTGTTACATCCCTCTTCAACCATGCCCCGTATTTGGAGGAGCGCGTGCGGTCAATCCGCATGCAGACAACGAACGACTGGGAGTGGATTGTAGTGGACGATTGCTCGACGGATGGAAGCTACGAAGAGATGAGAAGGCTGATGGTGGATGAGCCGCGCATTACTCTCTTGCGCAACGAAAAAAACTTTGGGTTTACTCTTGGCACCCAGCGTGCGCTTGCAATGGCGACTGGCGAATATGTGTATCGCGCAGACAGCGATGACTCATGTCATCCTGAATTTCTTAATTGCTTGGGAAAAGCACTGGATGACGATGATAAATTGGCCTTGGTCTGGAGTCGCGTTCTAACTATGGACGATAAAAGTAGGGTATGGGGCGGCTTCCCACGGCGGAAAGATCGTCATTATTCCGGGTTGGAATTACTCTCAGCGCTTGTTATTAAAAATTTTATCGTCGCGCCTTCGATTCTCTATCGACGCAGTGCTATTCTCGCTGCCGGTGGTTTTGCGACAATTCCTAGTCTTCGGGTAAGCTCGGACTGGTTGTTGACGATGAACTGCCTATTTCATGGTGATGCAGCGTATTTTGATAGGAAACTGTCGTTTTATCGAACACATTCAACGAATATAAGTAGAGACCATCAAAAGACTAAAATACCTGCAGAGTTGGAGTTGGAGATGATGTTTCCTCTCGATTATGTGTATAAGCAACTGGATGTTCGCTCAGTTCCTCTAAATTTCCCCTCTATTTTATCGGCAAAACATTCAGCGGCAGATATGGTATGGGAAAAAATAGTTGCACCCGGATTATGCTCTGGTTCGGTTGATTCTAATCTATGGCTCGCTATGCTCAGGCGGCATGTGCCCGATTATTCTCCGCCAAAATGGAAACTATCGGAGATTGCCAAGCGCAAGGTGCGATCTTTAGCTTATAGCGTATATTCCTTAATTACTCGACGTCGAGTGGGGGAGTGAATTTCAGATCTTAAACTATACTCCATAGATGAAAATATTAGTCACCGGCGGAGCCAGCTTCATCGGCTCCAATCTCGTCCGTCATTTGCTGGCAGGCCCACCGCCTTTTGCCGCTGGCCTCCCGATTATTGAACACGAAGTGTTGAACGTCGATGCGCTGACCTACACCGGTAACGCCCCCTCCATAGCCGACCTCGCGGTCAATCCTCGCTAACGCTTCCCCCAAGCCGATATCTGCGACGCAACCGCGATGACCCGCCTTTTCGCCGAGTTCGCCCCCGACTGGGTCATGCACCTCGCGGCTGAAAGCCACGTTGACCGGTCAATCGACGGTCCCGGTGCCTTCATCCAGACCAATATTACCGGCACTTTCACACTGCTCCAAGCCTCTCGTGCTCACTTCGAGACACTGACCGGGCCAGGCCGTGACGCATTCCGTTTCCTACATGTTTCCACCGACGAGGTTTACGGTTCTCTCGGAGCCACCGGCCTTTTCATCGAAAAGACACCCTACGACCCGCATTCGCCGTATTCAGCCGAGTAAGGATGCCAGCGATCACCTCGCGCGCGCTTGGGCGGCTACCTACAAGCTGCCTGTCCTCGTCACCAATTGCTCCAACAACTACGGCCCGTATCAATTTCCCGAGAAGCTGTTCCTGTCGTCATCCTCGAAGCCCTCCGCGGCGAGCCCATCCCCGTTTATGGCAAAGGCGAAAACATCCGCGACTGGCTGTATGTCGGGGACCACGCCGAGGCGCTCTACACCGTAATAGCAAAGGGAAGGGTGGGGCAGACCTACAATATCGGGGGTAACAACGAACGGCAGAACATCGACCTCGTCCACCTCCTGTGCGCGTTGCTCGACGAACTACGCCCTCGCGCCGACGCCCTGTCTTACGTAAACCAGATCACCTTCGTAAAAGACCGACCCGGCCACGACCTGCGTTACGCCGTCGACGCCTCCAAAATACGCCGCGAACTCGGCTGGACCCCGATGCATGACCACGCCTCCGGCTTCCGCAACACCGTCCAGTGGTATCTCGATAACGAAGCATGGACCTCAGCCATACTCAACGGCTCCTACAAAATCAAACGTCTCGGCACCCAAATCTGATTCAACCGCGAAGATCGCGAAACTTCTCAAAGCCAAACCGCTTTTTCCCTTTCCGATCTTCTCGTTCCTTCGCGCCCTTAGCAGTTAAGAAATCCACCATGAACAGAAAAGGCATCGTCCTCGCCGGCGGCTCCGGCACCCGGCTCTACCCCCTGACCATCGCGGTCTCCAAGCAGCTCATGCCTGTTTACGACAAGCCGATGATTTATTACCCGCTGTCCGTGCTCATGCTGGCGGGTATTAGGGAGATACTGATTATTTCCACCCCGATGGATCTGCCGTTGTTCCGGCGCTTACTCGGTTCAGGGGAGCAGTTTGGCGTCAACTTTAGTTACGCAGAGCAACCTTCGCCGGACGGTTTGGCCCAGGCTTTTACCATCGCGGCTGCGGCTGGATTTCTCACTGGCACCGAACCCTGCGCTTTGGTTCTGGGTGATAATCTATTCTACGGAAATCAATTGATGCAGCTGTTGAAGTCTGCCAGTCGTCAAACCGACGGAGCCACGATCTTTGGCTACCACGTCAACGATCCCAAGTCCTACGGCGTTGTCGAATTCGCTGCAGATGGTCGGGTCTTGTCACTTGAGGAAAAGCCCGCGCAGCCCAAGTCCAACTATGCGGTTCCTGGTCTCTACTTCTATGATAGCGAAGTCGTGGCTATCGCCAGTAACCTAGCGCCCAGTGCCCGAGGGGAATTGGAGATCACCGATCTTAATCGCATCTATCTGGAGCGGGGAAAGCTGCAGGTGCAACTCTTCGGACGTGGAACCGCTTGGTTTGACACCGGCACCCATGATTCTCTTTTGGAGGCTGGCCAGTTTGTGAGCGTGATCGAAAACCGCCAAGGACTTAAAATTGCGTGCTTAGAAGAGATCGGGTTTCGGCAAGGCTGGCTTACCTTGGAGGGCCTGGCGGCGCAGGTCAAAGTTTTGGGCAAGTCGAATTACGGCCATTATCTTCAAGACATTCTGCGTGACAAATCCGCCCAATCCTGTGCTAATAATGACTCGTTTCTTCGCGTTTAAGTTACCTGTTTTTTTCTCATGGTCTCCGATCTATGCGAAAGCGCAGGAAGCTGTTCTCCTGATGGAAACAGCTATAGATAAGTTGATCGGGGTTAGCAACGCATTTGACGAATCCGTTGTAGGAGCGGCTACACGCTGTGATGAGGCGCACAGTGCACCTTCAAAATCGCGGTATTAAGCTGCGCCTACACTCGAAAAAAACCCAATCAAGCTTCGGCGGGTATGAAATTGAAAGAAAATAAATTTAAAATAATATATAGGGCGCATGTATAATGAATAACGAACAATCCAATTTCGGTAAATTCTCGGCTTCATATAACCAAGTCGATCAATCAAGAAATGCATTTGCATGTATTTTCCTTTTTTTGATCCCCCTGCTTTATCTATGGAAAATGGAACTAGTGGGAACCTTCATTGTATTCGAGTTGCTGGTCGGTATGGTTTCTTTACCGATTCTGGTTAGATTGTTGGATGCCAAATTAGAACCTGTGCTCCAGAAGATTATCCTTTTGGCATTCATTTGGCTGGCCAGCCAAATTGTCACCGATATGTATCGACATACGAACTACACTGATTATTTACGAGGCTGGGCTCGTATTTGCTTTTTCTTAACCAATATAGCCGCAGTCTGGAAGTTGATGGCAGGGCGGCCAGAACGTATTATTTGGTTAGTGCTTGGTAGTGTTCTCGCAGGTATGGTTAACGCATTTATATCGGTCGGTTTTCAATTTGACCCAGGTTCTTGGAAAACTGCGTGGTTCTGGCCTTTTACAATAGGATTCATATTGCTTTGCGCACGATTGCGAAATGGCTTTATTATCGGGATGCTGGTGTTGGTTCTTGTTGTGATAAATGGGGTGATGGAAATAAGATCTGCGGCGGGTATATGTTTCGGCATCGTGCTTTTTATGGTAGCATCCGAGTTCATTTTTAAAAATAGACTCCTGCTTCGGGGATTATCGACAGGAAAGCAAGATGGGCTTAGCATCTTCGCTGTTTTTTTTGGGATTATACTTATCAACGGCTTTTCAGCGTTAGCCATTTCGGGTGTCATGGGACAAAATCTACAATCCAAGGCGGAGAGTCAATTAGCTCGTGGTTCGACCTATGTTTATAATTGGCCCATGGCTTCATTTTGGGCACCTTTAATTGGTGGTCGGGTCGAGATGATCGTATCGACGGAAGCGATTAAGGACTCGCCGATCTTGGGGCACGGCTCTTGGGCGGTGGATATGAAATATGTGGACTTATTTTCGACATATTCTGGGGCTGACGTCGATACCCAGCGACTGCAGAACGAGTATGGAGAGTCGGGGTTGATTCCTACCCATTCGCACTTTTTTGGAGCATGGGTAGATGCCGGTATTACGGGGGGGGTATTTTGGCTGGTTTTATTGGTATTGGTCATCCGGGCACTCTTTGTTTTACTAATTCGTCCCTTCCCTTATAAAGTCATCTATGCCTTTTTCTTGATTGCCTTTTGTTGGGACGTGTTTTTCTCTCCATTTGATACAGGCCGTCGACTCCAGAACGCCATCGTAGCTGTGATGGTGTGCATGTTGCTTAATTACGAAAAACTCCTATCCTTGATGCGGATAGATCGAGAGAGGCAAAACGGTGACGCTTCTAAAGGCATTGGGGTTCCACGTTCCCACTAAACTACATTATGATTAATTGCGACACAATTGAATATGGAGGGCGTTCAGTCCTTATTATGGGGGGACTCGGATTTATTGGATCAAACCTTGCGCTTGCTCTACAAGCAAATGGCGCCGAGGTGACTCTTCTGGCGACGACTTGGCCTAAGAACGATTTATATTTACACCCCAGTCTTAGGGAAATGCATCTTTGTCTAGGGGATATGGCTGACGCCAAATTTATGGCTGGTGCGGTTCAGGGAGCGGAGATCATCTTTAATTTGGCAGCCCGGGCGGGAGCCACCGCGAGCAACGCTTCTCCACTTGACGACTGGCAGAAAAATTGCGCACCGCAACTCACGTTTCTCGAGGCATGCCGCATGCATAATCCTCATGCTCGTGTTGTCTATGCGAGTTCTCGTTTGGTTTACTCGCCGCGTGCGTCACAGCCTGTTGTGGAAACAGCGCCGGTCGCGCCGATTTCTTTTTACGGGATTCACAAACTGGCGGTCGAAAAATACCACCAGCTTTATTACCACCTCTGTGGTTTGGAGAGTGTAATACTTCGTATCACCAACCCCTATGGCTCTCACCAAAAGCCCGGTATGCGCGGCTACGGTGTGGTGAATTGGTTCATTCAGCAAGCGGCAGAAGGCAAGGATATCCCGATTTATGGAGAGGGTCATCAGTTGCGCGACTACCTGTTTATCGATGACCTGATTGATGTTTTACTTAGAGCCGGCACTATTCCGGCGGCGAAGAATCGTATCTACAATATTGGCAGCGGTGCCCCGATTCGCCTCGTTGATATGGCTGGTAAGGTAATCAGTCTCGCCCGAAAAGGCCAGATTAAGCATGTGCCTTGGCCTGAAGATGCGCTCAAGGCCGAGACGGGGGATTTTTATGCGAATATCGCCGCCGCCCGCTCCGAACTCGGTTGGTCTCCAAATGTGTCTCTTGATGACGGTATCGCACGAGCCGTTAATTATTATCGCCAATCCCTGATCGGCCCAGTCTCATGACGCGAGTTATCCTCTCCAACGGACACGATAAGTTCATCCTAGCCCCCCTCGCTGCCGAGGTAGCCCGGCGCGGTTGGCTGGATTTGTTTTTTACGGGCACCTATCCGACCCCATTTATCAAAAAACTACTGGGCCGAAATGCCTGGGGCTTAAAGGGACTGCAGCGGTTGCTCAGTCGCGAAGAAATCGGCATACCGCTCGAGCGGGTCCGTGCTCAGAACGTAGCCGAGATCATTTCGCAATGCGCCGCCGTGGTGCGCCGGTTTTGGGGACAGGGAGAACTCGCCGACTGGATCTTATTGCAGGCTATGCGGTGCTACAGTCGTTCAATCCGAAAATATATCTTAAAGTCGGACGCCTCGATCTATCACTTTCGTTCTGGTTATGGTTTATCATCAATTAGTGTCGCGAAGCGTAAAGGCATGGTCACTGTATGCGACCATTCGATCGCTAATCCAGAGGTGTTGGAGTCCTTGGTGGCCTCAGGGGGTCGCTGGCCGGAGCAATCGCAGTCTAGGCAGGGTGTGATTTGGCAAGCGGTGCTAGCGGATTTACGTCAATGTGACCATATCATTGTTAATTCTCATTTTGTGAAGGACACGTTTACCAAGTATGGCTGGCATGCAGGGCGTATTTGGGTAAACTATGTTGGCGTAGACGATGATTTTTTTTTAAAGGTTCCTACTCGTGAAAAGCCGCCGGCGGGAGCACGAAGACCGAGATTACTGTTTGCCGGTGATTTTTCTAAACGTAAAGGTGGTGACACTATCGCGCGTTTGATGGAAGAAATCGGCACTTCGGATTTCTCGTTGGAGATTATATGTGACATACACGAGGATCTAAAGGATGTGGCGGTAAAGTTGCGTAAAGATCCTCGGGTGACCTTTCGGGGTTTTATGCCACGTGCCGATTTGGCACGCCGAATGACTGAGGCTGATATTTTTATTTTTCCGTCCGTCGCAGAGGGATCAGCACGAGTGGTATTTATGGCAATGGCGTGTGGCTGTTATGTGATCACAACGCCCAACGCAGGCACAATCGTTGAGGATGGGATTCATGGTAAAATCGTGCAGCCGGGCAATGTAGTTGAGTTTAAGGCGGCTGTGTTAAAGGCAATGGAAAGTATGCAAGAGGTTGACCGTGTAGGTGCCGCTAATTCCAGGCTGATTCGATCTTCGTATCGACAATCAACGTATGGAGAGGGCGCCATACATATTTATACGCAGATATTACAGGGGAGCAGGGCCAAATATAATCAGTGAAAGATAAGAATTTATCCAATCTGGCAGCTAATCGTTTACTTGTAGTCACGGCAACTCGTGGTGATTCGGCTTGGTTTGGTGAAACCGCCGCAAGCATTGTCGAGATGCGCAAACTTGGCGTTGATTTGCATTGGGTGGTTGTCTCTGCGGAGCAGAATCGAGCGGCATTGGAAGCATTCCAGGTAGCGTTTCAGTTTGTGTCCGAGAGCGCACGGGGCCTCTACACCGCAATCAACCAAGGGGTATCCGAAGCCACTGGAGCATGGGATTGGTTTACCTATATTAATGATGACGACGGCTTCCTGCCGGACTTCACGCGTTTATGTTGCGATGCGGGGCTATCTAACGGCGACATTCTCTATGGCAACGTTGAGTATGTGGATGAGCACGGAAAGTCTTCGGGGCTGGCCTCGGTGTGTCGTTATCCCGTAGATATTCTGCCGCTCTATGCGCTTGATTTGCCACCCCTCACCCAGCAGGGGGTATTAATTCGCCGGCGGGTGGTGGAGGCTTTGGGTGGGTTTGCCCCTCACTTATCCCATGCCGCCGATGCCGATTTTTTTGTGCGTGCCTTGGCGGTAGGATTTCGCGCCGAATACAAAAACTATCGGGTCGCGTTTTACCGAAACCGACCAGGGCAACTCAGCAGTAATGTTGCCCAAATGCATGATGATCGGACTGTCGTAGCTGGCAGGGCGCAGTCGGCAGTCAAAGGCCGCTCGCTTTGGCCTGCGCGATTACGCTTCCGCATGGTCAATTTTTATCGGGTCTTGGCACGCATCCGTCGCCGAGGCTTTATCACGACTTCGTCGATGTTCGGGCGATCCGCTTGATGGCCTAGTTATCCACCATGACGGGATCCATATCGAAAAAAATGCACGTTGTTCATGTGATTGAACGATTGGCAGCCGTCCACGGGGGCTCGACTGCGGCGGCACTGGCCATCGCGGCCGCCACACGAGATGATTTTTCGATTAGTGTCTTGGGTCCTGCGGAAAGGGCGATTCCGCAAGACGACATGATTATACCGCTTGCGGGGGGGCGGCTTACATTCCCGTTGAATGCCATCCGGTGGATACATCGGCGTCGCGACCACATTGATATCGTTGAGGTGCACAATGTCTTCAGCCCGGTTTCCTTACTCACGATGCTTTACTGCGGGATGATGAATCGGAAGTTTGTTTTAAACCCGCACAATTCATTGGATACGTGGGATCTCAGGAAAAAAAGAATCCGTAAGTTGATCATCGGAAATTTGCTGTTGAGGTGGGTGATTGCACGCGCGGGTTTTGTCCGCTGTGCGACTAAAAGAGAGCTGCAACGTTTGGCGACGTTTGGCGGCCACTGGCAGGCCGACTGGGCGCTGTTGCCTATCAATTTGACCGACAACCTATGTATTCGCGGACAAGAAAGACTGACGGAACTGGAGCAGGGGCATCCCCTGAAGATTCTTTTCATTTCGCGTATAGATCGAAAAAAGCGACTGGAGATTTTGATACGAGCCATTGCTTCATCGCGTTACGAGTTAGGTAATTGCAGGCTTTTAATCGGAGGCGTGGGTGATGCTGGCTATGAGATCGAACTCAAGGCGATGGCCACTGAATTGGGAGTGGCGGATATCGTGGAATGGCGCGGGTTTTTGCAGGGTGACGCCAAGGATGCTATTTTCAGGGAGGCGGATGTATTTATGCTACCTTCGGCGTATGAAAACTTTGGCATCGTCGTTTTAGAAGCATTGGCAAGCGGGTTGAAGCCGGTTGTTTCCGCCAATGTCTTTGTGGCGGATCATCTGCCGCACGAAGATTGTATGGTTGTTCATGATGATGTGGCCTATGCCGATATTATGAAAAAACTACGGAGCACTGTGGCGGCCCATTGGGCTTCGCCGGATGCTGCGGCTCAGGCCAGCCAGCTATTAATGGGCGAGCAAGGGGCTGGCCGCATCAAGGATATCTACGTTCGGATATTGAAGGAGAAAACTGTATGATAAAAGTGGCCATCACCGGTGCGGCGGGATTTATCGGAACCGCTCTGGCGGCTCATTTGTCAGCGAAGGGCTATGAAGTCCATGGATCGGATATGGTTCATAAGACCGGTGTCGATTTGACGCATGAATTCACTGTGGTGGACCTACTCAACAGTTCTGACCTGCGGCAGTGGCTGCATCGGATTCAACCGGAGATTGTCTATCATTTAGGAGCGAGGACGGATCTTCGCGGGGTATCGGCGGAGGATTATTCGGCCAACATCGCTGGCGTTGAGAATGTCGTATTAGCCTGTTCAATAGTATCTAGTGTTAAGCGAGTGATTTTCGCTTCTAGCCGAATGGTCTGCAAAATTGATTATCAGCCAGTAGGCTATGATGATTATTGTCCGCCCAATGCCTATGGTGAAAGCAAGGTTGAAGGTGAGTTGATCGTGAAAAACGCCAAAGTGAACTATGAATGGGTATTGGTGAGGCCCACGTCGATCTGGGGTCCTGGATTCGGAATACCTTACCGAAACTTCTTCGATCAGGTAAGGAAGCGGCGCTATGTAAACCCTGGAAGTCATAAACCCAGAAAGTCGTTCGGTTATGTGGGTAATACTGTTTTCCAGTTAGCTCGATTAATTGAGGTCAAGTCTTCTCTGGTTGACAGAAAGACCTTTTACTTGGGGGACTATGAACCTGTAGAGGTAGGTTCGTGGGCGAGCTATATCCACAAGCAGTTTGGCTTTTCGGGGGCGGTTAGGACTGTGCCGATACATTTTCTCTGGCTTGCGGCAAAGACGGGCGACGTGTTTAACAAAATCACCGGAAAGGATGCGGCGCCCTTGACGACTTTTCGTCTTAATAACCTGGTTACGCACATGGTTTACCCGCAATTAAATGAACTCGAAGCGGTTACTGGTCCATTGCCTTATACTTGGCAACAGGGGACCGAGGAGACGGTAAAGTGGTTGAAGGAAAACGAGCCGCGATCATAGGCGGGCAGGTGTTTTCGACGGTGTTCAAGCGGCAGAGCAATTCGTTCTGCATGGTGGGTTTTAAACCGACGGAGTTGTTCCCGTGGTTGCGGCGGAGCGGCGATGGGGCGGCGCCACAGTTTAAGATGAAGGATTGAGGCGCAGGGCGAGGGGCGTCGGGGAGTCGAGGGACGAGGGGATTAGGAATTGGCCGCAAGAAAGCGCAGAAGGCGCAAAAAGAAGCAGCGGAGGCGGGTCCGCCGTCGCCCATAGGGCTTTGGCGTGATAAACTGAGGGGCGATGGGCGCTGGAGTGGGATAAGGCACCGGGGTCGGCGACCCCGGCTACATCGAGCGCGCGGTGAGTCCGCCGTCGCTTGGTGGGGCTATGGCGGGAAATGGCGAGGGGGCGACGAGCGTCGAGGAGTCGAGGGTCGAGGGGATCCGCCGTC
>Ga0163150_10008681_pt1 | contig 11496 bp, 7 predicted proteins | sample OliLakLV19P2IB_FD_148628 | JGI IMG/M metagenome (GOLD analysis project Ga0163150, IMG submission 148628) | Freshwater microbial mat bacterial communities from Lake Vanda, McMurdo Dry Valleys, Antarctica - Oligotrophic Lake LV.19.P2.IB | ecosystem: Environmental > Aquatic > Freshwater > Lake >...
ATCCCCTTCGACTACCAGCCGCGAACGCGGATCGTCTTCGGCGCCGGCCAAATCGAAGTGTTGGGGAATCTGGCGAGCGAAATGGGCGCTCGCCGCGCGTTGCTCGTCAGCGATCCGGGCATCGTCGCCGCGGGACACGTGCAAAAAGCGATCGCGTCGCTCGAAGCCGCCGGCATCGAAACGCACCTTTACGACGGCGTCGTCGAGAACCCCACGACCCAGCACGTCGAAGCCGGCGTGCTGTTGGCGCGGCGGCATAGTCCCGAGATCCTGATCGGCGTCGGGGGCGGCAGCTCGATGGATTGCACCAAGGGCATCAACTTTGTCTACACGGGCGGCGGCCGGATGCAGGACTATCGCGGCGTGGGCAAGGCCACGCGCGAGATGCTGCCCATGATCGCGGTCCCGACGACGGCCGGCACGGGCAGCGAGACGCAATCCTTCGCGCTCATCTCCGACGCCGAGACGCACCAGAAGATGGCCTGCGGCGATAAGAAGGCCTCGTTCCGCGCGGCCATTCTAGATCCCGCGCTCACCGTCACGCAGCCGGTGCGCATCACGGCGCTAACAGGCATCGACGCCATCGCACATGCCGTCGAGACCTACGTCACGCGGCGGCGCAATCCGGTGTCGATCGCCTTCAGTCGCGAGGCATGGTTGCTTTTGGAAGAGAATTTCGTCCGCGTACTCCGCGAGCCGACCAACCTGACGGCCCGCGGCGGCATGCAGCTGGGGGCCTGCTTCGCGGGCCTGGCGATCGAGAACTCGATGCTGGGCGCTACGCACTCGTTGGCCAATCCGCTCACGGCGCACTACGGCGTGCCCCACGGGCAGGCAATCGCCATCATGCTGCCGCACGTGATTCGCTATAACGGACGTGAGTGCGATCAGTGGTATCGTGAGCTGCTAGAAACGATCTGGGAGCTGAACGGCGCTCCGCCGCCCGAGCGTGGCGCCGAGGGTCTGGCCGAGTTGATCGCTGAGTTGGTGGGCCAGGCCGGCCTGGCCAGTCGGCTGCAAGAATGTGGTGTCGAGCAAGCACAACTGGGTAAATTGGCGGCTGCGGCGGCAACGGAGTGGACCGCCGGCTTCAATCCGCGTACCGTAACAGAAGCGGATCTGCTCGGGATCTATCGGGCGGCATACTGAGCGGATCGGGGGCAGGGGTCAGGATTCAGGGGCTTGGGACATGATGAATTCGGAATGATGAACGATGAATGGACGAGCCCGAATTCGCGTTGCCAAGTCGTGGCATCTTTTCTTTGCTCCGCTTGTAGCGGTGCTGGCCGCGATTGCCGTCACGGGTTGCGGTACCAACTCGAAATCGAATTCCACCGCCACGGCTAGCGAGAATTCTTCGGCCGGATCGACGGGGCATGCGAAGTCATCGGAAAAGACTCCGACTGAGGTCGCGGCTGCAGAAGTGGCCCTGGCAGGAGATTCCTCGTCCGACAAGGCCGCCCCGGAAAAGTCTCTGCCCGCCGACATGTGGCCCATGTTCCGCGGCGATTCCGCATCGCAGGGAGTGGCCGTCGGATCGCTGCCCAAGGATCTGGACGTCGTTTGGAAAAAGCCCTTCAAGGGGGGCATCTTCGAGGCCACGGCGGCAATTGTCGATGGCGCGGTTTATGTCGGCAGCCTCGACGGACCGTTCTATGCTCTGGATCTGGCCACGGGCGACGAGCGTTGGAAGTTTCCCACGGATCTTGGCTTTCGTGCCCCGGCCGCGGTTCGCGACGGGCGCGTGTTCGTCGGCGATACCGAAGGGCGGTTCTATTGCTTCGACGCGAAGACCGGCAATCGTATCTGGACTGTTCCCACGCAGGGCGAGATCAACGCCTGCGCCAACTTCTACAAAGACAACGTGCTCGTCGGCTCGCAAGACGGCAGCCTCTATTGTCTGCAAGCGAGCGACGGCAAAGAGGTTTGGAAGTACACAATCGACAACATGATCCAGTGTTCGCCCACGGTCGTCGAGAACCGCGCATTCCTCGCCGGCTGCGACGGTCTGCTGCACATCGTCGATCTCGATACGGGCCAGAAAGTGAGCACACTCGACATCCTCGACCCCACCGGCGTGACGCCGGCGGCGGTCGGCGACCGGCTCTATTTTGCGACCCAGGGAGCCCGCGTGTTCTGCGTCGATTGGAAAAAGCCCGAGGTGGTTTGGACCTTTGAGCCGAAGCGCAAGCAGCCGTTCCAGTCGTCGCCGGCCGTTTCGCAGGGCATGCTGGTCGTCGGCGGGCGCGACCGCGCGGTTCATGCCGTCGACATGAAGACGGGGGACGAACGCTGGACTTTCCCCGCGAAATCGCGGATCGATTCGTCGCCGGTCGTGGTGGGCGATCGCATGTTCGTGGGCTCGGGAGACGGACACCTGTACGGATTGAAGCTGGCGACGGGCGAGAAAGTGTGGGAATATGAAGCCGGCGGTGATTTCGTCGCTTCGCCCTCCGTGGCTGAGGGCGTGATGGTCATCGGCAACGGCAACGGCGATTTGTATTGTTTTGGGAAGAAGAAGTAATCGCTTGTAGTGACCCGATTCATCGGGTCTGGTGAAGTGATCGCAGTTGGGCGCCCTGCTCACGGCACGAAACGGCTTACGTTGAGAGGACTATATCGCTCGCGAAGGCAACTACCAACTGGCGTGGGCATGCGTGCCCTTACGGAGCATGCCCACCCGCCGCTTTCCCCCGTCCTGACAATTAAATCGATCGCGCGGCGTGTGAGCATGGCACCCCTCGCGTTTTAGAATTCACACATCGGCGTTCATCCGCGGTTCCTTCCATGACCACCGAAACCATCAAAACCGAAGTTGGCAGCTACTTCATCGCCAACTATCCCCCCTTCTCGCAGTGGACGAGCGAGGGACTCGACGACGTCCGCGCGGCGCTAGCACAACCGCCGGCCACAGTTCCCCTGGATACAGTGCCGCTGGGCCTTTATCTGCACATTCCCTTCTGCCGCAAGCGGTGCAAGTTTTGCTACTTTCGCGTCTACGTCGACAAGAACGCTCCGGATGTGGAGCGCTACGTTTCGGCCCTCTCGCGTGAAATTGAATTGGTCAGCCGATTGCCCGTGATGGGCGGACGTCCATTCCGCTTTGTCTACTTCGGCGGTGGCACGCCCTCGTTCTTAAGCGCCAAGCAACTCACATCGCTCGTCGATCGGTTGCGGGCCAACATCAACTGGGACCAGGCCGAAGAGGTCACCTTCGAGTGCGAGCCCGGCACGCTTTCGCAGCCCAAGCTGGAAACTCTGCGGGCGCTGGGCGTCACGCGGCTGAGTTTAGGGGTCGAGAATTTCGGCGATGCCGTCCTCGAAGAAAACGGCAGGGCCCACCTCTCGGGCGAGGTCTACAAGAGTTGGGACTGGATCAAGGCGCTGCAATTCCCGAACACGAACATCGATTTGATTGCCGGCATGGTCGGTGAATCGTGGGGCAATTGGAAAGATTCGGTCGCTCGCACCGTCGATCTTTCGCCCGACAGCGTGACGATTTACCAGATGGAACTGCCGTTCAACACGGTCTATTCGCAGGACTCGCTGGGCCGGCAGGTGGAAACGCCGGTGGCCGATTGGCCCACCAAGCGGGCCTGGGTTGATTACGCCTTCGATCAACTTGCTGAAGCTGGCTATTCGGTTTCCAGCGCTTATACGATGGTCAAGGACAAGTCGAAGGTGAATTTCAGCTACCGCGACAACTTGTGGCGCGGCAGCGACCTGCTGGCGACCGGCGTCGCCAGCTTTGGGCACGTCTCGGGCGTTCACTATCAGAACCTGCCCGACTGGGAAGGGTACTTGTCCGCGCTGGAAGCGGGGCAGTTGCCCCTGTCGCGCGGCATGCGCCCCACGCCGCACCAGTTGCTCGTGCGCGAGTTGATTCTGCAACTGAAGACCGGCCGCATCGACGCCGGCTACTTCCGCAAAAAGTTTGGCGTCGAAGTCCTCGAGGATTGGTCCGACGCCTGGCGGCAATATGCCGAAGAAGGATTTCTCTCGGTCGACGGCGACGAGGTTACGCTGTCACGCGCCGGCCTGCTACGAGCCGACGCGTTGCTGCCGGCGTTCTTTGAGGCGCAACACCAGGGGGTACGGTATACGTAGGGGTGGGTGTCGTGTCGCCGGTCATCGGCTTAGCATCCGCGGTTAGCCGCCCCGCTTGCGGGGCGTTTTTGTTGCGCCTATCATCCAGTTGATAAACTTCCCGGAGAATGCAGCATGAGCCCTGATCACGCCGGCCAATCGCGACGCACATTTCTTACCGATACCGCGACCGCGGTGGCCGGGCTGTCGCTTGTCGCTGGCGCTACGCATTCGGTAGCGGCACACGAGAGTGCAACCCAGCGCACGCAACCCGCCGCGTCTCCAAAACTGCCCGAAAAAGGCAAGTTCCCCATCAAAGCCATCTCGTCGGCCAATGGCCTCGAAGCCACGAAAAAGGCTTACCAGTTGATCGTCGCCGGCCGCGATCCCTTGGACGCCGCCATTGCCGGCGTGAATATCGTCGAGGACGATCCCGAGGAAAACAGCGTCGGACTGGGTGGGCTGCCGAATGAAGAGGGCGTCGTCGAGCTCGATGCGGCCGTGATGCACGGACCCACGCATCGCGCCGGCGCGGTCGCGGCCATCAGGAACATCAAAAACCCATCGAAGGTCGCCAAGCTGGTCATGGATCAGACCGACCACGTGCTGCTGGTGGGCGAAGGCGCGTTGAAGTTCGCCAAGGCGCAAGGCTTTGTCGAGGAGAATCTGCTGACCGAAGCGTCGCGCAAGATCTGGCTCTACTGGAAGCAATCGCTCAGCGAAGAAGACGATTGGCTCACTCCGCCCGACAAGGATCTCGACCCCGCGGTCCGCAAGCACTTCCATCGCCCGACGGGCACCATCCACTGCGCCGCGATGAACGCCGACGGGGACATCTCATGCGTGACGACCACGAGCGGTCTGGCGTTCAAGATTCCTGGCCGCGTGGGCGACTCTCCGATCATCGGAGCGGGCCTGTACGTCGACAACGCCATTGGCTCGTGCGGCAGCACCGGACGTGGTGAGGCCAATTTGCAGAATCTGTGCAGCTTCGCCGCGGTCGAGCTGATGCGCGGCGGGATGGCCCCGCGCGAGGCGGGTCTCGCCATCATGCGCCGCGTGGCGGATCACACCGTTCCCCGCTTGCGCGACAAGCAGGGCCGGCCCAACTTCGACCTCAAGTTCTATCTGTTGGGCAAGGATGGCCGGCACGCGGGCGTATCGATGTGGGGGCCGATGAAGTTCGCCATCACGGATAAGGATGGCACGCGGTTGGAAGACTGCGCCGCGCTGTATCAAAGAGACGCCGGCAAGGGTTAGAATCTTTGCATGAGGCAAAGAAAGCTCCATCGCAGCGAAAAGCGACAACGCGGTCAGTTCATGACGCCGCCGCGATTGGCCGCGGACATAGTGCAATCGCTCGACCTGAGCACCGTGCGGCGCGTGCTGGAGCCCTCGTGCGGCGAGGGCTCATTTGTTGCAGCCGTACTGAAGCGTATCGCCGGCGAATCTGCCGCTGCAACCGAGCAGCCGCGCGATGTCGGCGAAACGCGCGTTGTCGGCGTTGAGATCGATGCCACGTTGCTCGGCCAGTGCCGGCAGGCGATCGCGCCTCTCGCCGATAAAGCGGCACGATGTACTTGCGAACTGATCGACGGCGATTTCTTCCGGTTATTCATGGATCGGCAGCGTATTGGTTTCGCCGAGAGTCAGCCAAATCCGCTCTCCGAGAAGTTTGACCTGATCATAGGCAATCCACCCTTCGGCGGATCGTTTCCGCCCGACATTGAAGACGAGCTCGACGCGCTGCTGGGCAACCGCGGCGGGCTGAAGATCAAAAAGGAAACTTACGCCTTCTTCATCGTGGCTTGCACCGAGCTATTGCGCCCTGGCGGCCGGCTGGTCTTCATCTGCAGCGATTCACTGCTTACGATTCCGACGATGACGGGCCTGCGGCAGTACCTGATGGAAAGCGGCCAGGTCACGCTCCACCAGCTTGCCGAGTTTTCGGCCGAGACGAATTACCCCATGCTCGTGCTCGAGTACGTGCATGGCCAGGGCGGAGGCGCCGTCGGACGATTTGGAATCGAGCTTCACGATTCCGACATCAAAGCAACTCCCAATCTATCGTGGGGCATTACGCCCGAATTGGCCAGGTTGTTTCGCGGTCCCAAGCTGGGTGACCTGTTCGTCGCGTCGAGCGGCATGACGACCGGCAAGAACGAGTACTTTGTACGAGAGATCACGCCCGGCGGTTGCAGGCACGCCGACGGGAATGACGCAGCGACGATCGCGGAACCGTTCGAGTTCAGCTTTCACAACGCGCCGGTTTCCGTCGAGTACGAAATGGAGCGGGCCCGCCTGAACAAGTTGCCGGCCAAGAAGCTGCGCGAGCTCCGTAATGCGGAGGATCGCGGCGAAACGGAACGCCGTGTTTCCATCATACCGCGCCAGACTCCGCTGACGATCTCGCTGCCGCACGAAGATTATCGCCCCTACAACAAGGCCATCGGACGGATTATCTTTACTCCGCCCACGCATGTGATCTATTGGAAAGACGACGGCGACGTCGTGCTGATCTACAAACGCACGGGCAACTGGTACCTGCGCGGCGTCGGCGGACAGCCGTTCTTTGGTCGCGAGGGCCTCACGTGGCAGCTCGTCGCCTCGCGTTTCGTCCCGCGCTATTTGCCGCCGGGTTACATTCTGGATAGCGGCGCACCGTGCGCGTTCGCGCGCGAGGGCGTCGATCGCTCAGAGGTCTTCTTCATCATCGGCTGGCTCTTGTCGCCGCTGGCCAAGGACGTGCTGAAAACGGTCATCAATCACACGATGAATATCCAGAGCAAGGATTTCGAGCGGATGCCCTACCCGTGGTGGGTGCCAGAATCCTCGAAGCGTCTGGCGGTGCAACGCATCGTGCGGATGATCGACGATGCCAAAGCGGGCCGACACTGGAAGTGGAGCGAACTTGAAGTGCAGGAGTTAGCGGAACTGTACGGCTATGACGAAAGCGCAGTCGGCGGCACTCCGCCCGCGCTGCGATCGAAGCGCGACTCGTCGGCCGACTATCGAGTGCAGATGTCGTTGCTCTGACGGCAGAATTCCGCTCGCACTTTCGGGTGGCACGCTCTGAGCATAGCGAAGGGCGTGGTTGCGACCCACCACGCCCTTCGCTGCGCTCAGAGCGTGCCACCCAGGCCTCCTGCGTACTACACGGCTGCCAGTGCTTCGGCATCCAACTCGGCTTCGGCCTCAGCGACCGCGTCGGCCGAGAGCTGGTCGGCGACAATGCGGATCTGATCCTCGCAAGCCACGAAGGCCTCGATCAGATCGGGATCGAACTGCGTGCCGGTGCCTTCCACGATCATCCGGCACGCCTCGAAATGGGGTATCGCGTCCTTGTACACGCGATTGGTCGTCAACGCGTCGTAAACATCGGCCACGGCCACGATGCGGGCCGAGAGCGGAATCTCGTTCCCCCTGAGGCCGTGCGGATAGCCGTGGCCGTCCCAACGTTCGTGGTGAGCCACGGCGATCTCGCAGGCCATGCCGAGAAAATCATCGTCGCCCAACCGTTCCCGGATCGCCGCCAGGCAATCCGCGCCGACGACGGCGTGCATCTGCATGATCTTGCGCTCGTCCGGAGTAAGACGGCCGGGCTTGCGGAGGATGCTGTCGGGCACGCCCACCTTGCCGATGTCGTGCAGCGACGAGGCCAACTCCAGCATGTGGACGTACTGCTGGTCGATTTCCGGATAGCGCCGCGAAAGTCGGCGGGCAAGGATCGAAGCGTACTCGCGGATGCGCTCCAGGTGCTCACCGGTTTCGTTGTCGCGCGAGTCGGCTAGTTTGGCCAGGCCGAAAATAACCGCGTCGCGCGTGTTGAGCAGCGCCCGCGAGCGTCGATCGACGAGCGTCTCGAGGTTGGTGTTGATCGCCTCGAGCTTGCAGTCGTAGCGACGCATAATGGCCACGCTCGAAAGCGTGCTGAGCACAGCCAGCACGACCGCGGCCAGACAGCCGAACATCCACAGCGGACGGCTGATATGCGCGATCGCCGCACGGATGCCGTCGTCGCGTTGATCGGCGACGAGCATGATGCCCCGTTCGGGCATGTCGTGAATCGTGATGTAATGCATGCCGTCGGGCATGGCGGCCCAGCCGCTGCGGGTCGCGTTTCCGTCGTGCTTTCCGGCTTCGTCGTGGCGCAGCAGCTTAGTATCGAGCTTAACCTTTCGCACTTCCTTGCCTTGCCGTAGCGAGGGGTGGCAGAGCAAATCGCCGCTGTCGCGATCGATCACGCTCAAGTACCCGCTGTTGGGCAGGTGGATGCGTTCCACCATGCTTTGCAACTTTTTCCAATCCTCGGAGTGGGGCTTGGGATAGCCGATGCCGAGTTGATCGATGACCTCGGTCATCTGAGCCGTGGCCTGGGAATCGACGGCCAACATCTGCCCGAGCATCAGTTGCGTCAACCCGCCGTGCAGCCAATTGCCGTACCAGGCAACGGCCGCGAGCAGGCAGATCAACTGCGCGCTAGAAAGGGCGAGGATCAGGGCCCAACGACGTCGGAATTTCACAGGGCAGTGCTCTTGGTTTCGCGTTGGCGTCGAAATGGTTGCAACGGGCGACTGCTGAGCCGCTTGTCCCCACGGTCGTCGTCGCAGGCAAGTCTAGCTTTCGAGGTCGGCGCGGCGCGAGCCAATCGAACCCATGCCTCAGCATTGCCTCGGGACACCCGGGGCCGGTCGGTCCGGCGGCACGGCCTTTGTCAAATGTCCGGCGGCGAAAGCCTGCTTTTGGGGGCACGTGGGCGGTTTTGACGAGGCCAAACCGGCGTGCAACCAAGGTGTCGACCAGACCGGAGCAACGATCGCCTGCGGAAAATGGGCCCCTCCTCCGCCGATTGGACACCCTCGCCGCGATCGTCCATAATGACTTTCGAGCGTCCCGCCTTGTGCCTGCCCTCCCCCGCCTCGTTGGCGCTGCCGGAACCGGCGCCCTACTTACGATGCATACTCCTCAGCAGCGGATGTTGCCCGATCTGGATACGGTGGTCGGGCTGTTCTACGACGCATTGGAACGTCTCGGCGATTTCACCGAGGTTTCAGCCGATGAAATGCCGGACGGTTATCGCGCGCTGTTGGCACACGACGAGCACATGACCGTCACGGTCGAAGCGCATCATGGCGAATCGGTTGACGTACGCGTGCTGGATCGCGTTTCAACCGGCTCGCACTACGCGCGAAAGATTCTACTCGCGCGGCAAAGCGACAGCGGCGTGGTCCAGTTTGGGATCATGCAAGTCGACTTTGCTTTTCTCGATCCACCCGTCCGCGACGAGATCCGCGGCGAGAACACGCCCCTGGGCCGCATACTGATCCGCAACGACGTGCTGCGACGCGTGCGTTTGTCGGCGCTCTGGAGAATAGTGCCCGGCGACGACCTGCGAAACTGTTTCTCGCTGGACGACGGCGCGGTCCTCTACGGTCGCACGGCCCAGATCGAGTGCAATGGAGAGCCGGCTATACGTTTGTTGGAGATCGTCGCGCCGCTGGTAGAATGACACGGGCGGTGTACTTAACAGCCCGACGCGCAGGCGAGGCAACGCCGCCCTTCGATTGCGTACTTTGACGTTGTTTTAGCGGGTCGGGGTGGCACGTCCTGAGGAACGAAGGACGTGGTTTGCCATGCACTACGCCCTCTGCTGCGATCAGAACGTGCCACGCTATGAAGATCGTCTACCTTGCCGCCGGCGCTGCCGACATGTACTGCGGCAGTTGCTTGCACGACAACACACTCGCGGCCGCCCTGCTCGATGCCGGCGAAGACGTGCTGCTCGTGCCCACCTACACGGCGCTGCGCACCGATGAAAAAAATGTCAGCCAGCGGCGGGTGCTCTTTGGCGGGCTGAACGTCTACTTGCAGCAGAAGCTGGCCCTATTTCGTCACACGCCCTGGCTCGTCGACCGAATGCTGGACGCGCCCGCGCTCATCGGCTGGCTCGCCAAACGAAGCGTCAGCGTGGACGCGAAAGACCTGGGCGGACTGACCGTCTCAATGCTGCATGGCGAAGAAGGCAACCAGCGCAAGGAAGTCGAAAAGCTCGTCCACTGGCTGGCCGAAGACGTGCGGCCCGACGTCGTACACCTTTCCAACTCGATGCTGGTAGGCATGGCCCGCGAGATCCGTCGCCGGCTCAACGTGCCGGTCGTGTGTTCGCTTTCGGGCGAGGACATCTTTCTGGAGAAGTTGCCGCCGCCCTACTACGAACAAGCCCGGGCGGCGTTGCGGGAGCGTGCCGCCGACGTCACCGCTTTCGTTTCGATGAACCGCTACTTCGCCGATTTCATGGCCGACTACCTGGCCGTCGATCGGCAACGGATTCACGTCATTCCCCACGGGCTGAAGCTCGCAGGTCATGGCACGCGGCGCCGCGATCCCTCGGCACGGGAGACGGTGATTGGCTACTTCGCCCGCATCACGCCCGACAAGGGGCTGCATCATCTGGTCGAGGCCTTCAAGCTGCTTGGCGAAGACGCCCAGTTGCCGCCCTTGCGATTACGGGCTGCCGGTTACTTGGGGGCAAGCGATCGGCGGTACCTTGCCGACATTCAAGTCAAACTAGAAAAATGGGGGCTGCTCGACCGCTTTGAGTATGCGGGCGAGTTGGACCGCGCCGACAAGATTACCTTCTTGCAATCGCTGGACCTGATGAGCGTGCCCACGGTGTATCGCGAGAGCAAAGGCTTGTCGATTCTCGAAGCCATGGCCAACGCCGTACCGGTTGTCTTGCCGGCGCACGGGACGTTTCCGGAGCTGATCGAAGATACGCAGGGCGGGCGGCTCCACGCGCCCGAAGATCCCCGCGAGCTGGCCCGCGTGCTTAAGGGGTTGATCCTCGATCCCGGCGCTGCGGCCGAACATGGCCGGCTGGGGCAGGAAGCAATCCGCGCCCGCTACACGGCCCCGCGCATGGCCGAGCAGACGCTGGCGCTGTATGAATACGTATTGGCGGAGACAACGACGCCGAGCGAACGAAGACACGAACTTACCACGGAGACACGGAGTCACGGAGAGAGGGTCACGGAGAGTAAGAACCTCTAACTTGACTACTCGGATGTCATTCCCGCGCAGGCGGGAATCCAGGGACTCGGGGAGGGCGGTGGCGAAAGAGACTGGTGCGTGGCGATTGTAAATCGTGCGTGCGGGGCCGTCTTGCGGTTCACTGGATTCCCGCCTGCGCGGGAATGACGGCGAGGATGACTCCTCCACCTCACTCGACACCATGCGATCACGAGAACAGGTGCTGCGAACGGACGGTTGAGTTAGGCTTTCTAAGTTCAACTTTCGCACTTTTTGCTAGCGGTTTTGGACGCTAGCAGGCTTGAAAAATAGCGCGAGCCTCCGTCACGATGTAGGTGTTCACGCCACATCACTCCGGAGGCTCACATGATCCTTGTTAGC
>Ga0163150_10008682_pt1 | contig 11496 bp, 9 predicted proteins | sample OliLakLV19P2IB_FD_148628 | JGI IMG/M metagenome (GOLD analysis project Ga0163150, IMG submission 148628) | Freshwater microbial mat bacterial communities from Lake Vanda, McMurdo Dry Valleys, Antarctica - Oligotrophic Lake LV.19.P2.IB | ecosystem: Environmental > Aquatic > Freshwater > Lake >...
CTCCTCGACAACCATCGCGTAGGTCAGAGTCGGGCGTGCCGGCAGCACCTGCCCCCGCAAACTATCCAACGTCGTACCGTGAATCTCGACGTGGATACCCTGGCGGAGCGCGCCGTGGTAGACGGGCGTGTTCGCCTGAATCTCGCGCTGAACAACCTCCAACGATTCCTGCATAGCCGCTCGGCCACGGCGCCCCAGTTCGGGCCGACTGAGCCGACCCATGAGCGCCCGCGCTTGGCGTAGGTCGATGCTGACCTGCAAGGCGACCATCAGCGATACCGACGGCTGTGCGTCAGCCTGTCGCCCCACATGGCCGCCGAGTCCCAATCTCTGACCGCCCCGGCCGGCGCAACCACCGCGTCCTTCCCCCGCCCGAGATGTTGGTCGTAGAGCCCCTGATAGTATTTGGCCACGGACCTCCACCGACTCTCCCCATCCCGGTAATTCACGCTATCAGCGGCGATGGTCGAATCGCTGCTGTTGGCCTGTCGGGCGGCCAGCGTTGCCGCGCAGTAACTGGAAGCAAGCCAGAGGAAGGCGTCGAGGTCGTTCGGCGGGATGCTGTCCTGCTCATCGTCGTGCCGGTGGACGGTCGTATACCGCAGCCGAATATTGTCCGTGCCCGAGGCCGGCGCCCCGTTGCGGAATGAGAAGAGCCGGGTCGGCTGCGTCCCGAGCACGCTGTCCAGAATCTCCCATTCCTCCGACTCGATGACCGTTCGCGGCGTGTTCCCGGTGGGGTACTCCACCTCCGGCACGCCGCTGAATCCCTGGACCCACAGGCGGGGCAAGCGGAACGCCGTCGCGCTGCCGTCGCCGCTGATAGCCCCGGTCACCAGCCGCGGTCGGTCCCGGCTGAACGTCCGGAGCGCTTGCCCGACGGCCTGATTGATTTCAGCGTTGGACAGCTCGACCGTATAGTCGGATGCGGTCGAGGCGACTTTGAGATTACGGCGGACCGTTGTCTGGCTAGCGGTCGGGACGGCGGCCGTGACGGCCAGAGTGTCCGGGCAGGTCAGATAGCTATCGCCCTCCGCGCGGGGCGCCTCGCCGTTGTACGCCAACGTCGCGGTGTACCCGGTGGCCAGCGTCCCCGCATCGTCAATCAAGACCTTGATGACCAGGCGGTCCCCGTCCGCCATCGTCGTGGCCGTGGCAACGCCGGTCGTGATGTTCACATCAGCAGACGTCGTTCCCAGCTCGGTCCCCGCGTTGTTGTCCAGGAGCGCCGTGCCGGCCTCGCCGACGACCCACTGGTAGACCTGGACCCGAATCGCCGCGTTCGCCGCCGCGTTGGACTCGCTGGCCCACAGGCGCAGCACCCAGGCGGCGGCCGTCAGGTCCGCCCCGTCGAGCGGCGGGGTGAGCCATGCCAGTGCCGTGCCGGCGGCCGTGCGCGTCCACTGAATGCCCGCTGAAGGACCGGCCGCCGTATTGACCACCGCCCTGACCAGGCTAGGCACGTCCGACCGCTTGCCGATGGTCGCGGCCAAATAGCCGGCCACGTCCGAGTCAGAATCGGTCAGGTGGATGTTGGTCGGCACCTAGGCTTCCTCGGTCCAGGTCACATCGATGTCGAGCACGGCCCCGGCCACGGTTGCCCCATTGAAGTTGAGGGCCAACTGCTCAGCAATTCCCCGCAGGACGATACCCTGTTCCCCCCGAATGGCGAGTTCTATGACGGTTGGCACATTCGGGATAGCTCCAGCGGCTGTCGTCAACGTGATCCGCCGGGCCTGCATCGGCGCGATGGTCGTGCCGAGCGTGGGGTTAGCGGTATACGCCCTCACAACGGCCGTCGCCGCGGCATTGGTCGAATCATGCGGTACGGCCACCGGGGCCGTTGACGTGCCGAGGGTGTCCGCGACCGAACGCTTAATCAACACAACCGGGGTCGCGCTAGCCGCCGTGGCTAGCCCACTAAACGCAACTCGACGAATTCGAACCGTCGTGGTCGCTGACCCAATGATGGTGAAAATGTCGGTCGCTGCCGCGGCGATCGCGAGCCCCACAATAGTCGCCGAGTACGTCGTCTTCTGACCCTCCTCCGTCCGAAGGTCATCCAGCGCCTGCGTCACCCGCCGCAGCTTGGCGGAGAGGGTTCCGACAGCCCCGGCAGCAACCACGGCATCGGCAGTCGTGCCAATGGTCGCCCCGGCACCCTGCGCGGTCGCCACGGTCACGCTATCCGTGGTGCCGGGAGTTGTCTGGCTGATGCTGACGCTGCCGAGCACCGCGCTTCCCGCCGCGATGGTCGTTACGATCCGCCCCTGAGCATCGGTCAGCAACTCGACTTCATTGTTCTCCCCGACCGTCTGGGGAGACGCGCTATAGCGTCCGGTCAGTGCCATCTGTTACTCCTGCCCCGCCTGCACAGGGATTGCTCGCCGCAGCGCGTCGGGGACCGGCTCACTGGGGTGGGCGCCGTTGTGGGAGAGCGCCCCTTCCCGCTCGGCGATCCGGTCCCACAACGACGCCAGGGCCACAGGCTCCAGCGCCGCCGGATGCCCCAAACGGGCCGACCCCTTGAGATTCTGGCCGCCATCTTCCTCCACGACGGCGACTGATCCGAGTCCGGGAACGGACGCCAAGAGACCGCTCAGCTTGCGCTTGGTGAACCCATTTTTGTGATAGTCATCGGGATAGCGCTGTCCGCCGTAGATTTGCTGAAAGGCGTACTGCCGAGCGTAGCCACTCGCCTCCGGATCGCCGAGAATCCCGACCGCGTGGTCAAGGCTCGGCACCCGAATGACCAGCTCACCGCCCGGTTTGAGCAACGTCGCCCAGTGGGTGACCAGGGCTAGCGTCTCGTAACGGCCAAAATGCTCAAGAACGTGGCGGCTATGCACCACGTCAAACCGGCCCCGATGCTGCTCCGGAATAGCCCGTAGGTCACAGCGCACGTCCGGCCGCACGTCCGGCCGGGTGTCGAACCGGACCACCCGGCAGTTGTCGCCGAAATACGGCGACTCGGTCCCGCTCCCGAGGTCGGCAATCAGCCGCTCCGTGGCATCGTACTCGGGAGTCCCGCCCGCCTGGGGCATGTCCGTGGTCAAGGCGTAGAGCTGCCCCGTCTCCCGGTCCTCGTGCGCGCACTGAATAGACGTGTCCGCGAAGAGCCGATAGCCGCGTTCGCGGGCCGTCGTGAAGAAATAGAAATCCTCAGTGGCGATGGACGATGGCTGCTGCCCTGGCTCCCAGACCCAGTCGGTCCGGAACCACGGCGCCGGCAAGCTCCGCAGCAGGTCCACCTCCAGCAGCAGGCAGTCACAGCCGGCTAAATCGACCGGGAAAAACTCGCCGGCCAACCAGTCGCGGTAGCTCCCCGCAATGAGCCCGTTCCACAGATAGGGCTCGGTCGGCACGGTCTTGGTCCAATAGACCCCGGTGACGAGACTGGCCCGCGCCACCTGACCGGCACCAACCGGGTACTCCCGGCCAATCCGGTCCAGTAACGTGAGGAGCGCATTCGCGGGCGGGAGAACGTCGTCGGACAAGAAAAAGAGGTACTGGGCGTTCGCGTCGAGAGCCGCCTGACACAGGGCGTTGCGGGCCTCGGCAATGGTTTCGTCCTCAATCCAGACTCGCCCGAGACTACTCCCCAGGGGCATCTGCAAATTGGCCATCGCGTCAATCCAACGAACCGAGCGGCGCGCGGACCGCGTCGTCGGAATGCCCATCAGGACACGGGTGCCGAGTGTGTTCGTCATGGTTCCTCACACGTTCCCTTGCGTGGTTCCCTGGGACACGGCCCGGTCAGAGGGCAGGGAACCCCCTCTTCAGACGTAAGCCGTCGCTTGCGTCCTAGACCGAGCCGGCTGGTGCCTCAGATGACCTCGTAGGCGATGGCGAATTGCCCCGCCTCAAGCTGCGTGTTGGTCGCGCTGGCCGCGCCTACGGTCTCCTGCGAGAAATACAGGGCGGCGCCACTCGCCACCGTGACCGCCGTATCGACGGTCATGGCGACCGGGCCCAAGCTCGCCCGCGTCGCGGTCAGGTTCAAGCTGGCCAGCCGGCTGGCCGTCGCGGTGACCGTCCCGGAGGCGCCCCCGTTGTAGAGACTCAGTCGCCGATAGCTCGCCGTGCTCGTCCCCGCGTTATCCGCGCCGGTCGGCGTCCAGTAGGCGCCCCGCACGCGGAGGTCGTGGTCAAACGGCCCGAACTGCCCAAGCCGCGCGTTGGCGCCACCCGACGCCGCCGACGCGTGCGTCACCACGAGCGGGGCGTGAAAGCGGGCGCCGGGGATATCGCCCAGACGTGTGCTCGCCATTGAATTGCCCTCCATAAGGAAAGGCCCCGGATTGCTCCGGGGCCTTTGTTTGAGTTAGTCAGAGATTACGCGACCACCTGACGATAGAAACTACGATGCTCCAGCACTTCCATCCCGTACACAATCCGAATCTTGTACGAGATTTTGTCCGCGGTAAACGTGCTCCCGACGTTGGGCTGGTCCTGCACGAACAGATCCGGCTCCTGCCGACCGTTGAGGAATCCGACGACCATCGTCGGGACCAGCGCCGGGTCAGCCACGGCAAACCAGTCAGTCGCGTCCGTCAGGTAGTCATAGACGAGGGTCGTCAGGCCGCTCCCCTTAAACGTGGCGGGGTCGAGCGACGTGTCGGCGTCCGGCGTCGAAGACAGCGCGAAAGCATACGCATCAGACGGATTGATGATCCGGTTCGCTCGCTCTTCCAGCTCGTTCGGCACAACCAGATGTTTGACCTTATTCCGCCGACCAACCACCTCAGCCGACGTGTTGTAGATGGTCTGGTCACGCATGGCGATCTGGGTCGTATTGAGTCCAGCAACCGACAGCGCTGTCGTGCCAGTGTTGTTATGCGTAGAGTGGTATAGCGCCACGCTGTCATAACTGAGCGTCGGATTGTCGATGGTGATGAAATCCATCACATCTTTGTACAGCGTTCGGACGGCCGCATTGGCCATGCGCGCGGGGATAGTTCGGACCTCGGATAGCCGGTCGCCGAGAACCATCTCCATCGTGATGTCCTCGATGCCGCCCCGCTTGGCCAAGGCGTAGGTGGCCTCTTCATCAGTCGGGCTAGTCAACGATGGATAGGTCGCCCGTTCCGCCACGGTCGCCAGGTCGCCGTAGCCGCCAACACGCGCCCAGTGATTGGTCCGGAAATCAGGCACTGAATCGACGTTAGAGACAACCTGCCGCCACAGCCCGAACTCCGGCGCGGCACGGTAGGCGTCGATCATGACCTGCCGGAACACGTCGCCGAACACCTGCCCCCAGTCCGATGTCGCCAACGACTCCTTGAGTCGGTCAGCATCACGCGCGCTATCGTATTTGCTCGCGAGCGTCTGATAGAACGCAAACGGGTCAACGTCCAGATAGTCCGTCCCGGTCCAGCGAGCGTAAGACTCGCGCAAGTCGCGGGTCGGCTTCACGCCGTCAATCGCCTCACCCTTGAACCATCCGAGAAGACCTAGGCGCATCTTGTCCGCCGGAGCTGCCCCCATGGCCGCTACCGGCAGCGACCGATTCACCGGGTGCATACTCTCGACCAGACGCGCCTCATAGTCAACGGCGCGCTGAATCCGTGCTGCCAGTTCCTCGGTCGTGAAGTCGCGTCGTGCCAGCATCTCGGTGTACTCGCGCCGGACCTCGTCTTTGGTGACCTCAGACAACTGCCGCGCGGCGAGCGCCTCCGTCAGGCGAGCCTGCCCCTCACGAATGCGGAGACTCTCCGACAGCGCCTTGGCCCAGGCCGGCATTTCGTCGGCGACCGGGGTCGGATCCGTGGCCACCTCCAGCACGGCCACGACGGCCGGCGGCGGAGTGACTTCAGCAGGGGGTGGTAGCGCCGCGGACGCCGCCGCAATGGCCGCCGTAACCTGCTCCTGAATGAGCTGAGTCAGTCGTTCCTCGTCCATGTCTGTTGTGCCCTCCAGTGGGTTGTTGCTGGCCACAAGGCGCACTAAGCGTCCGCCGGCCGCGGGGTCTGTGACGACGTCAACGGAGCGAGCCCGCGTAATAGCCTCGACCCATTTGACCGTCCGTCCGTCATGTTTCCGGGGGACCATCCGTCCCTCAGCGTCGATACTGAAGCCAAGAAAGTCCGGTTCTCCCGCGTTATGGGCCTCCAGAAGCGTCTCGCGTAACCAGGGCGCCAGAACCTTGAACCGCGCCTTGAGCCCCTCGACCATCCGATCGCCGACTTTGTGCTGGCCGAACTGGACGTTGCTAAACCGCCCGACCTTATCTTTGATGGACCGCTCCGGCCGCGCTAGCCGGTCCGCCTCGGTCGCGTGGTCGGCGAAGGCGCTGACGCCCTCGAATAATGGCGCCGCTGCTGACAGCGTCTCGGGTGGATAGTAGGTGCCGTTCTTCGACAACCCGGCCGCAATCAGGATGACGTCCCACTCACGACCACCCGGCGCCACGGCCTCAATTAGGAAGCCGGTTCCGGCCTCGGTCAGCCGGTCGGCCTCTTTCATCGCCCCGCTTTGCCAGTCCTCCGGCAGCAGGTCAACCGCACTCAGAGCCTTGGCCCTCTTAATAATGTGCGCCTTGGCCGCTGGCTTGTCCCCGGCCCGCCCGTACGCCTGAATGGCATTAGCCAGGTCGGCCTTGTTCAGGATCGGAAAGCTGCCATCCCCAAGCGCCGCGCCCTGCTCTGCCGCTTTCTCACGCTGCGCGGCCGAAAACTCGCGCTCTTGGATGGCTGCCTCTTGCGTCGGAACTGGCTGGCCGTCCGATAGCAGCCCCTCGACCATCGCCAGCATCTCCGTCAGCGAGGTCGTGTAGTGCTGGCTCAGCCGGTCCTTAATGCCCTCTAGTACCGACCGATTCTTAGCACTCAAAACCTTGCCCGCCTCTTGGAGACCAACAACGGTAGCGCGCAACTCTTTCAGGTCCTCTTCGTTCAATTGGCTCCCCCCGTTAATAGCCATTGCGGCGCGCCTCAGCTACCCCATTCGGCATTTTGATAGTCGGCGTCGGCAGTGTGCCGCGCGTCATAGGAGCGGGCGCCGGCGCGGGTAGGGCCGCATCACGTTCCGCCTGCTCTTTCTCGGCTTTGTCCAACCGCTCGCGCATCTCGTCAAGGTCAATCTCGGCGCCCAGCGACCGGGCGATCAGGGCGAACACTTGCTGCCCAACCTGCAAGTCGATGATCTTTGACTCCAACGCCGCGAACAGGCCCTGCCCGACCTCACGGAGCGCGCCGGCCAGTTTGGCCACGTCGCTCGTGACCATGTCGGGCGCATTAACACTCACCGCCCACGGCTCAGGCAGGGTGCGGCCCGGCGTATTCGCCCGACGCGGTAGTGACGTGTGCAGTTCGGCTTGGTCGAGCGTGAACGTGACCAGTTCGGCAATCAACGCCAGAACAATCTTCTGGCGGCTCGCGAGCTTTTTGAACGCCGGCTCACTCAAAGTAGCGGCCGTCGCGCGGTTACTATCCTCAGTGACTGCTAGCCAGGTCTTGGGGAGGCCCGCTCCAATGGCGACGTGGCCGTAGAAGATGTCAAGGTGCGCCTTGGCGTCAATCGCTTTGAGGTCCGGCGCCACGGCCGTCCAGGTCATCTTTTCGTTGTGGGCGCGGATGGCGCCGGGCTTGGGCGGGCCGGTCTTGGCAAGGTAGGCATCGATGGCAGCGTCGTTGGCGCCCTCCATACTAACGTCCCAGATGAAATTCTTCATCAGGGCGGAACGGTCTACCTCGTTCATGAGCATCTGGTCGATAGCGTCAATCCAGTCGGCGATGGAGAGGAGGTCGGACCGGCCGCGTTTGGCCCCGGTGACCGCGTTCACGCGCCAGTAGAAACACTGCCCGACGTACTCATGGGTCGTATCGCCATCCTGATAGGTATCGAGAATTTTCCCCTGCCGGTCCGTCTGCACGCCAACCAGACGGCCATAGGCCGGGGAGCGCGGGTCGTCGTCATAACGAATGACCTTGAGCCGTCCCCGTTCTGCCCCGGCGACGCTCTTCAGGACGATGTCCGTCACGATTTCGCCATTGTGCGGGTCGGTCAGAACCGCCTCGATCCGGCCGGGGTCGCAGGTGCCCAACCGCACGCTGCCGTCCACCGGATTGACCGTGACGAGAGGTATCAGTTCGCCGGCTAGTCCGAGCTCCAGCACCCATTGGTGAAGCCGCCGGTCGAGATGGTTAACCGGGTCGGTCCAGAAGGTATCGACGCACGCCTGCACGGCATGCTGGGCGTCCTCGGCCTTGTCCGTCGCCTCGACGATGACGCCCTCGCCGAGAATATAGTCGCGGGTTAACTCCAGCACACGCTTAGCGACGGCATCCCGGTCATAGAGCGAATAGGCAATTTCTAGCATTCGCTCTTGGACCAGCGGGCTCAGGTCGCGCGGTGACTGAGTCAGTCGCCGCACGCCGCCGCTGCCCATTTGCGTATCAGTTAGGCTGCTGTCCGGGTCGTAGTTGCCGACCGTGTCGAGGATGCCCTCCAACAGCACGGCTTCGGCGGGCGCCGACAAGGGCGGACCAAAGACGGCCGCGCTCACACGGTCGAGCCAGCTCACCGGCGCCCGCCGAAGCGATGCCGAAAAGCCGGCTCCGGGTCGCGGCCACTGCCTGCCACGACGACGCCCCCCGCGTGCAGCTCGGCAATCGCCGCGGCCATCACGCAGTCCTGAATGAGGCCCTGGTCCTGGTGCTGGTAGAGATGGCACTCGCGCCGGAGCTGCTCAATGTCGTGTTTGATGGTCCGGTTCTCATGAGCCAGCGCCAACGCCGTCACCGCCCGTTCCTTGCTCTTGGCCGTCGTCGTGAACGGGTCAACGTTGACCTCAAGGTTCTCAATCACCGGGTCGCCGACACCGTTAGACTCCACGACATGGACGCCGGGATAGGCCCGCGCCCGCGTCTCGATGCACCGCTGGATAGACGGATAGGGCATCCCCAAGTGCCGCTCGTAGGCGACCATCTGATGCGCATCATCTGTGACATCCAGCGTGATCCCCACGGTCGCATCCTGCCGCCGACCGATGTCCCACGCCGTCACGTAGCGATGGCCCGGCCGTGCGGCCTGAAGGCCCTGCCAGCCATCGCTGCACGCGTCCACGTCCTCCGTCCGGAACACCGCCTGCCCGGACGCGATGAAGTCACAATCGTACTCACTGGCGAACGATTGCGCCGTATAGTTCGGCCGCTCCTGCGCGTACCACGGGACCTGCCACGGGTCAGCCGGTTTCGTCCTGCTCGGGTTATAGGCCGAGCATTCCCACCAAGCGACCTCATGCCGGGACCAGTCGCCGCCCTCAAGGCCTGCCCAGAGCTGAAAGAACAGGTTGCCCCGGCCGTCCGGGGTACTGCCGACTGTCAGCCGCCCCCCGTGCGCGACGGTCGGGCCGACCGAGCGGTAAATCTCCTCGGCGTACTGACAGAAAGCGAACTCATCGAGGTAGACGTCTGAGGCCGCGAAGCCGCGCCCGGTCGAGCGATTGGCGGGTAGGGACTTGATGCGGCTCCCGTTGGCAAAGCCGATTTCCGACTCGTTCTGCTTGGTGAACTCGGGGACCTGCCCGTGCAGACCGGCCAGCGCGTTATAGCAGTACCCCAGTAGATTGGCTGCTAACTCTTGGTTCCGGCTGACTAACAGAATGGTCGTGTCCGGGGTGTGGATGGCCTTATGCGTGGCATCCAGGGCGAACGCCTGACTGAAACCAATCTGGCGGGCCTTGAGCACGAGCCGCCGTGGTGAGCGGTCGTCCAGGAAGGCCGACTGATATGGATAGGGGCTAAACGGGATTCGTCCGCGCATCGGGTGGACAATGGTCGCCTTAGCGCAAGCCCACTCCAGCGGCGTCTGGGGGACCATCACGGCGCTCGCTAGCCGGGTCCGCCGTTTGGCCTCCAGCGATGCGGTCGCAAGACGGGACTCAATCAGAGCCAGGACCGCTTGACGTTCCTTAATGGCTGGCAATCAACCGCTCTGCTTCCGCGATGATGTCCTTCGGGTCCATCCCCGCCTCTGCCGCCGCCTTTTCGGCCGCTTGCCGAATGAGGATTTCGAGCTGGACCTTTTCGCCGTACTTCTCGGGCCGATGCGCCTTGAGCAGGAATTGCCGGTCAGCCACGCTGCCCTTCAGTGCATCTCGAAAGGCGGCAGCTTCCAAGAGGTCGCAGGCATCCTCGATCGCTTCGTCCCACTGGGCGCGAAACTCGGCCGACCGAACACGCGCTTTATAAGCCGTCCCCCGGTCAACCTTGGACGCCTGACACGCGGCCCGTACATTCGCGCTGTTACGCAACGCTGCAATAAAGACGGGTCGCCACTGCCCGCCCCTCTCACGCGCGTGTTCTGTGGAATCTACAGACACGTTCGCCGCTCCATCTTCCTTGACATCCGACTCATAGACCAGGCGTAGCGGGAACTCGGGGCGACAAAGACCGCCTCTACGTCGTCGCGGTCGATGCCTCTCTCTCGCATGACCTGCTCGACCATAGCAGCCGACGTCACTGGTTTTTCATCCATCAGACTGCGACCGCTGCCCCTTCTAGGATTGCCGTTTTGCCGGTTAGGCTATGCCAACGGGTGAGAATGACGTCCACGTACTTGGGCTCGATTTCCATGAGGTACGCCTTGCGCCCCAACTGTTCGGCCGCAATCAGGGTGCTGCCGCTACCGCCAAACAGGTCGAGGACGATGTCGCCACGCTGGCTGCTGTTCCGCATCGCCCGCTCGGCCAGTTCGACCGGCTTCTGGGTCGGGTGGTACTCGTTCTTAGGGGTTCGGGCCACGTCCCATACAGTGACCTCGTTCGTGGGTCCATACCAATGGGGCGCGGTCCCCGCCCGATGGGCATACCAGCACGGCTCATGCTTCTGCTTGTACTGGGCCGACAGGGCGCCGAACTGCGCGAGGTTCTTATTCCACACGATCTGAGCCCGGATGGTCAGGCCGCTGTCCAGCATGGCTTGCAAGACGGGCATAGCGATCGGCTCGCTATGCCAGATATAAACCGGCGCCGCATCCTGGGTACACGACACGAGCAAGGGTAGGAACTCGGCAAAGACGCTCGGCTGACGATCCCCGATCAGTCGCTCCCGCTCCATGGTGCCCCCGTCGTAGTCAACCCCGTAGGGCGGATCGGTATACACCATCTGGGCCTTCGGCCCGCCCATCAGCCGCTCAACGTCCGTCAGATTCGTGCTATCCCCACACAGCACCCGATGCTCGCCTAGCAGCCACAAATCCCCCGGCTTGGTCGTCGGCTCCACGGGCGGCTCGGGCACGTCATCCGGGTCGCCCAACAATTCCGGCCCGCTCACGCTCGCCAACAGCCGGTCAATCTCCGCACCCTCAAAACCGAGCAGGTCAATCGCGCTCCCCGACTCCTTGAGTCCGTAGAGCAATTCGGCCAGCTCTTGCTCCTGGTCATCGCCCCAACCCCGGTTGTCCCGCAGCGCCCGTTCCTTTGCGAGTTGCTCCGGGATATCCGCGATGATAGTGGGCACCGTTGTCCAGCCGAGGTGCGCCGCTGCCCGGTAA
>Ga0163150_10008687_pt1 | contig 11490 bp, 7 predicted proteins | sample OliLakLV19P2IB_FD_148628 | JGI IMG/M metagenome (GOLD analysis project Ga0163150, IMG submission 148628) | Freshwater microbial mat bacterial communities from Lake Vanda, McMurdo Dry Valleys, Antarctica - Oligotrophic Lake LV.19.P2.IB | ecosystem: Environmental > Aquatic > Freshwater > Lake >...
TGGCCGAAGTACTCGTCGATTCTCTGTTTTGCGTCGGCGGCGGCGACATGCTTGAGCTGGTACGATTTGAAATTGACCGTATCGGGCAATGATTCGGGGGTCCGGTCATACTCGTCAATGATCTTTTCGAGGGTTCCAACGGACTCGGCGCTGCCGACTAGCAACAAGGCGCGGGGATCGGCAATCGCGGTAACGCTAACAGGTCCCTGGTTGGCTGCATAAGCCGCGTCGTAAACCAGTTTGACCTGCTCGGCCATCGCGAGTGGTTCCGAATTAAGCAACTGGCGACGTTTGATGATGGGCTGGTTTTCCTCGGCCAGCTTGACAATGTTTTGGATCATCTCCTTGACCTTGGCGACATCTTCGGGATTGTTACCTTTGATCAAGATCAGGTTTAGTTGAGGAATTACCTCGACGGTTACATCGCCGATTACGGCCAACGCCTGATCTCCAACCAATTGGGCGGCGATGTCTCCCTGGTTACGCACGCCCTGGGGTAAAGGGCCCAGGGGAACCACTTCCTGGATTTCCTGACGGTTGTCCTGTTGGAACCGGGGTGCGTCGCCAGGCATGCCATTGGTTCCCGGCTGTCTCGGTTGAAGCGGATTCATTACCGGAGCGCCGCCAGCCATCAGCCGGACAGTTGTGGAAGCGAGTTCCGGCTGGAGCCTCTTGAGGGTCACCATTTCTACCCGTCCGCCTGGAACTTCGGCGTCGTATCGGTCCAGCAGCGCCATGCACTTTTTCCAGGGCGCAGCCATTTCCGGTGGCCCGACGAGGCTGACTTCACCCGTCTGCCTGTTAACACGCAGTTCGGTACCGAATACCGGGCAGGGAACCGGGAAAGCCGAAATCAATCCTCCTTCGGTAACCCGGGGAGTTTGACCGATCCACGAGTTCATCAGTTTCTGCTCCATTTCCCGCCAGGAGGAGAGCTGAAGCTGGTACGTGGCGGTCAATTCCGGCGTCGCATAGGCCGTTTGAAGGATCATGCCGGGACTGTTGGCAGAATCGGAAGTTTCCGGACCAGAGGCACCTGCAGGTACCGTGTTGTTTTCATTGGGGAGCTGGCTGAATTGAACCTGCTGGCCAATGGCAATTTGCGCCGCAGAAGCCACAGCTCCCGTAACGATCATGCTTAGCAATGATGCCCGGGCCGGTTTCAAGCTGAATGCGAAACGAATCATCGTCTTTTTCCCAACACAAGTCGGAGGATGGAGTAAGTTCAGGGCCATTCCAGGCTGCCTGACACCAGGATAAACCTGGCGCGCAGCCTCCCACCTAAGGACCTACACTTTGGTTCTTCGGCAAAACCGGCAAGGTTTACGCAGTCAAAATCACCGGCAAATCCGGAACGACCGGAAGAGTCGACCTGCTACGATGCCAGCACATTATTGCCGGAAAGCGGTGCACACCGAAATCAGCCAGAAAACCAGCGGCGTCCCCTCGCTTGGGAGTGGCCATTGGCTCGCTCCATTCCCTCCAACGGGGCTGACCGGAAGGGCTTCCAGAGTTGCAATCGTTTTGAACGATAGCACGGAGGCCGATTCATTTTGTTGTCAATCGGAAATGCAACCCGGCCAGGCAGCATTGCCACCGGGCCAGCGAGAATCACAAACTGGTCGTCGTTTCGGTTCTTTCCAATCCAGATATCGCTCAATGGCGTTGCCCGATTTCCCGGATCCATTTGGCCGGGGCACTCCGGTTTTCGCGATTTTTCCCACTCAACCGTTCAGCCTCTGCAGAGACAATTCCGGGGACGCTGACATAGACCACCGCCAGGATTCTTTCTCTTGTTGGAATGGACAATCGGTCCTGCACGGAGGGTGAAGCCAACAGTCCGCCGCTGGCCCAATACGATTCGAGGTCCTGCGACTCCAACAACAGCAGCAGGTTTTGCACATAGGCTCCAGTTGCAGCCAAATGTTCATCGTTTACATGTTGCTGTTTGGTGGAGTCCGCCATCGATACCTCCGGTAACCAGGTGACAATCACTGCGGCCGCGCACCCACTCAGCAAACCTCGCAAGCGGTTGTTCGGTGGCAGTTGCACCAGATTCGGCAGTTCGGCCGCAAGTTGGCGACAGTCATCGGCCCAAAGCAATGTCACCCGCCACGGTTCTGCAAGGCCGTCCAGTTTTCGATCGTGATGAAAGGGAGCCATCCCGGCTATTCTGACGGATTCGTTGACCGCTGTCCGGACATGCTCCGATGCAGGCGGGTCAAGTACGACCGGGTTGTCGGGACTGGCCAAAACTTTTGTCGTTTTGCGACGGGTGATAATTCGGCTGACTGTAGAAAATGCATTGACCTGTTCGGCAGACACGGTAGCTTGGGTCCAAAGGGGAGTTGTTTCAAAGTGTAACAGTGTAACTGTTTCAGGGATCCTGTCTGTTGTTGTTTATGCAAAGTGAAGCTGATCGAAGGCTGATATCCGGAGGATTCAACCTGTCCAGCACAGCTACTTTCGACCGGGCAAGTCAAGCTCTAAAATGACTGGCAGTGTTTGTCCATGATTATGTACGGTACATTTCAGGATTTGGGCACGATCCGTGTCCGGAAGTTCTTTCCAGTTTTTCAGGGAGTTGAGGAATGAGGCGATTGGCAGTTTTTTTGGTGGTGACAGGTTGCAGCCTGTTTTCGGTCCTCCCCTGGGCAGCGGCCCAGAATCTGAAACTGGTGAGTGAGGTCGAAGGAATTTCCGAATATCGGCTGGACAACGGGATTCCGGTCCTGCTGTTTCCCGACCAGTCCAAACCGAAGTTTACGGTCAACATGACCGTATTGGTCGGTTCCAGACATGAGGGATATGGCGAAACCGGAATGGCTCACCTGCTGGAGCACATGCTGTTCAAAGGAACACCCACCCACCAGGACATTCCCAAGCTGTTGAAGGACCGTGGCGTACTGAACATGAATGGCACCACTTCCCTCGACCGGACAAATTATTATGAAACGCTACCCGCTGGTGATGACAACCTGGAATTCGCAATCCGGCTGGAGGCCGACCGGTTGCTGAACAGCAATTTCAACAGTGAACAGCTCGCGTCGGAAATGACTGTGGTTCGAAATGAGTTTGAAATCGGCGAAAACAGCCCGATTTCCATTCTGATGCAGCGGGTCGTGGCCTCAGCATATGAATGGCACAACTACGGAAAATCGACGATTGGCAACCGGTCGGATATCGAAAGGGTGCCGATCCAGAACCTGCGGGCGTTCTATACCAAATTTTATCAGCCCGACAATATTTCTTTGGTCGTTGCCGGCCAATTCGACAAGGCCAAGGCATTGGAGTATCTCCAAAAACATTTCGGCCAGCTGCAATTGCCGGAACGAAAACTGCCGCAAACCTGGACCGAAGAACCTGTGCAGGATGGCGAACGGCAGGTAACGCTTCGTCGCGTCGGCGATGTTCCCCTGGTCGCCGCTGCATGGCACGTGACCAACGCGGCCCACGGCGATCATGCGGCGATGGAAGTCCTGGCAGAGATTCTGGGAATGGAACCGGCGGGCAGGCTGTATCAGGCCCTGGTCAAGTCCGGAATGGCTTCCAGTGTTCAGGCCATGACATTGGCAGGACACGATCCTGGCCTGTTGTTGTGTTTTGCCCAACTTTCCGCCGACCAGAACATGGAGCATGTCCAGAATGTTTTTGTCAGCACAATTCAGGGCTTCGACAATACAGGAGTGACGGAGGAAGAAGTGAAGCGGGCCGTACAAAGCCTGATGAAGCAGCGTGAACAGGAGTTTGCCGACACCGAGCGGGTAGCCATCGGCTTGACCGAATGGCAGGCCAGCGGCGACTGGCGGCTGTATTTCCTGCACCGTGACCGGATTGAAAAAGTCACTGCCGCCGACGTCCAGCGGGTCGCGAAGGCCTACCTGATCACATCCAACCGGACAACCGGCCAGTTTATCCCGACGGTCGATCCGGTCCGGTCCCGGATTGCCCAGGGCCCCGACCTGTCCGGGTTGCTCGCAGAATACAAAGGCCGTGCGAAGATTTCCGAAGGAGAGAATTTTGAACCAACCCCGGCCAATATCGATGTACGTACGGTATCAGGCGAGCTGGAAAGCGGCGTGAAATACGCGTTGCTTCCCAAGAAAACTCGGGGGGAGCGGGTGTTCATCAGTGGCAAACTGCAGTTTGGCACGCTGGATTCGCTGAAAGGAAACCGGATGGCTGCCTCGACGATGGCGGACCTGATGTCACGCGGAACGAAATCCAGGTCCTTTCAACAGCTCAAGGACCGTCTGGATGAAGTCCGCGCAAGTATCTCGTTGACTTCCGATCCCGGCAGTCTGAACTTTTCGGTCCAGGCCCGGCGGGAACAACTTCCGGAAACTTTGGACCTGCTGAAAGAGATGTTGCGGGAACCGGCGTTTTCCGCTGACGAACTGGAGGTTATCCGCAACGAGCAAATTACCCAGCTGGAATCGTCCCGCTCCGAGCCGCAGATGGTGGCCGCCATGGCGTTGGCCCGGGCGACCAGCAAATGGGCCAAAGAGGATCCCCGCTACTCTCCCGACCTCGATGAATCAATTCAGGATTACAAATCGGTTACTGCCGAAGGAATCCAGGAATTATATGAAGAATTCGTCGGAGGCCAGCATGGCCAAATCGCCGTGGTTGGAGATTTTGACTCCGCTACTATTGTGTCTGATCTGAATGAAATCCTTGCAGGCTGGACTTCAGTCCAGCCCTTTGATCGCATTCCGGAACCGTTGCAGGACGTCGAGTTCGGCAAGCGGATCACCATCAATACACCGGACAAGGCCAATGCGATCTACATCGCCGCCATGCCTTTGCCGTTACGGGACGATGCAGCCGACTACGAAGCATTGGTCGTTGGCAACTATATTCTGGGAGGCGGTCCGCTGAGCAGTCGCCTGGCCGACCGCGTTCGCAAAAAGGAAGGGCTTTCCTACGGTGTCGGCTCGATGTTTCGTGCCGATTCCCACGACGAAAATGCCGGGCTGATGATGTTTGCGATGTCCAACCCGGAGAATACTCCCAAAGTTGTTTCGACGATTGGTGAGGAAGTAAACCGGCTGGTCGAGAGCGGCGTGGCTGAGGTTGAACTGGCGGATGCAAAGAGCAGTTACCTGGAGACCCGCAAGGGTTCCCGGTCAGAAGACCGTGGGTTGGCCGGTTTGCTCAGATCCAACCTGGAGCTCGGCAGAACGATGGAATTCTCCGCAGCCTCGGACGCAAAGATTGCAAGCCTGACTGTCGGTCAGGTCAACGAGGCCCTGAAGAAATGGCTCGATCACGGAAAATCGATTATCGTCACTGCTGGCGACTTCAAGGATGTTCCCGGAACAACGACTTCGGACAAATAGTCCGGGTCGTTCGATGAAAAAAAAGGGGTCTAGGGAATTTCCGTAGGCCCCGTTTTTTTCCGGTTGTTGAAACGCATTCTGACTACTTTGTCCCGGAGACGCAGTAGATTTTCTTGTTGGACCGGATCAGGATCGCGTCCCCTGCAATGGCGGGAGTGCCGTTGAACAGCGATGTGTCGGACGCGAAATCACTGTCGCCAGAGGGCAAATACGTGTTCGACGCTTCCCACCATTGTGATTGACCGTTGGCCCGAATCACCAGGATCCGGTCGCCCACCGCAACCGGTGAAGCGTAATCTCCGGCAGGGCCGCTGCGGGGTTCTTCCCCTTCTTTTGCAGGAACCTCCTGTTTCATCCGCTCGCGGAAAACCTCTTCGCCGGTTTCGCAGCTTGCGCAAAACGCCATTCCGCCCGTGCACCAGTACATCCGCCCGTCAATAACCACGGGCGTACCAATTCCTGATCGCAGGTTTCCGGTCCACAGTGTGTGAGTTGCACTGACATCACCATCTCCACCACAGCGAACGCCAATTGCGTCACCCTTCTGTCCCCCCATCAGGAACACAGCGCCATCGTGCTGGACCAGGCTGGCACAAACAGTCTGGTCGATAGTGCTGGTGGCCGTCCAAAGCTGTTTTCCGGTGGCGGGGTCCAGTCCGAAAATGCTCTTGGGTGCGGCACAGACCAGTTCCTCCCGGTTTGCCGTCTTGACCAGGATGGGAGTGCTCCAGTTGTTCGTAAAACTTTCGTCGCTGTGCTCCCAGACGAGCTCTCCGGAATCAGCTTTCACGGCAACGACCTTGTGTCCGGTGATTCCGGCGTTGGCGATTACGAGGTCGTTCCAAATAATCGGGCTGGCCGCATCACCCCATTTGAACGGATCGGATTCCGTTCCCAGTGGTTGTACCCATAACTGCTTGCCGTTCATGTCAAAGGCAACCAGTCCGGTTTTTCCGCACTGCATGAAAATGTGCTTGCCATCGGTGACCGGAGTGCTGCTGGCAAATCCGTGTTCCTGAATGTAGCCCTTCCATTCGTCTTCGACCTCGGCCGCTGCAACCGTCGCCCGCCAGAGTTCCTTGCCACTCTTCAAGTCCAGGCAGATCAGGTGTCGCGCCAGCTTTTCCATTTCGCCGGTTTCCTGTCGCGTCATTCCGTATCCGGTATAGCAGGTGATGTAGGCCCGCTCCCCCAGCACGATCGGACTGCTGCTTCCCGGGCCGGGCAGTTCCACGCTCCATCGGAGATTGCTGGTCTCACTCCAGCTGGCCGGTACGTTGGCGGAAGCCACAACGCCCGATCCATTCTCCCCGCGAAATCGGGTCCAGTCCTCCGCTGATGAATACTGGCCAGCAAATGCCACAACGGCAATCGCAGCCGCAATCCTGAACAGTCGATCCGATACCAACATCTGTTGTCTCCATGAAAAACAATAATGAATGCAATCCGGATGGACCCGGGCGCTGCCAGACCATCCGGACGGTTGAAGTTCCCGAATTCCAGAACTCTCCGGGTTTCCCCAGGTCGTGCATTCTCGCTGATCCGGATTTTCGCGTCTACGACATGACCGTCTCGTGTTGAGGCCGTGCTGGCGCTATAATCCGGCAATCCGGGTGAAATCCCGTCGTGGGGTTGCTGCCGAACGCGAATCACGTAAATTTCCGGTCTGATATGATTAACCGTCTAAAAAAATCCCCATACTGTTGATCATGGGGGAATAGCAATTTTGTAATCCAGCGACAAAGACATGGCCCGAAACGAACAGCTAATTCGCCAGCACCGGATTCTCCAGATCCTGGAGCGGGTACGGTTTGGGAAATCACTGGATGAATTGCAAAACGACCTCGTCGAAGAAATGGGATTGACGTCGATTCACACCCGCACCATCCGCCGCGACGTCGAAGCATTGCAGATTGCGGGTTTTGATATAGTCCAGGACGAATTCCCCGATCGGGGCAAAGTCTGGAAGCTGGGCCCCAAATACAAAGAGAGCCACCGGGTCAACGCAACGGCTACCGAATTGATATCGCTATCGATTGTTCGTGACTTGCTGTTGCCCTTCTCGGGAACCCCCTACTGGATCGGGATCGAGTCGTTTTGGAGCAAGATCCGCGACGATTTGCCTGCCGGTGTCACTTTGCACTTTGAAAAGTACCGCAAGGCGCTGCGGGTGCACGGAGTGATGTCCAAGAATTACGAAAAGCATCAGGGGATCATCAAAACAATCAATCGGGCGATCCAGGAGAACCGGCTGGTCGAAGCGGTCTATCACAGCATGGGAAAAAGTCCCAAGACCCGCACGATCGAGCCACTGGAGACGATGTTGTTCCAGTCCAGTCTCTATATCATTGCCGCTGCCCATGAAGACCCCGACCCGGCCACCCGGATCAGGGAATTCAAGCTCGACCGGTTCCAGAGGGCCGACATCCTGGACAAGCGGTTTACGCCTCCTTCCGAAGAGGAGTTGGAACAGCATGTGGGGCGCAGTTTTGGCGTTTCCATTGGCCGGGAAGTCGAAACCGTGAAAATCCTGGTCCGTGGCTACGCCGCCCGGCTGGTCCAGGAGGACCCCTGGCATACCGACCAGAAGATTGAGCTACAACCTGACCAGTCGGTTTTGCTTACAATACAGACTTCGAATTTGCGCGAAACACTGGCTCGAGTGATGGGCCTCGGACCGGAAGCCGAACTGATTGAACCTGCGTCCGGACGGGCTGAAATCAAAAAATTGTTGCAGGCTGCCGCTGGGCAGTACAAGTGAAAACCTGTGCCGAATGGGCAGACCCCGTTTGGGTGCAGACAACAAGATTTTTCAACGTCCCTCCCGGAACCGGCAACATCGATCCTGACTGATTCCATCCGGGGCACCACTGCATGCTCGCCAAACTGAAAACTTTTTCCCTTGTTGGAATCGAAGCAGAGCCGGTTGAAGTCGAAGTCGATGTTTCGCCGGCAGCGATGCCAAAAACCATTCTGGTTGGCTTGCCCGAAGCGGCAGTCCGCGAAAGCACCCATCGCGTGGGTCGTGCACTGGAGAACTCCGGGTTCATCCGCCCGGCAGACCGTGTCGTGATCAACCTCGCACCGGCCGACCTTCCCAAGCAGGCCGCTTCGTTTGACTTGCCGATTTCGCTGGGGATTCTGTTGGCCAGCGGTCAAATCGAATCGGCGCGAACGACCGAATACGCCGTTGTTGGCGAGCTGGCTCTGGAAGGACTGACCCGCCCGGCCCGCGGAGTTTTGTCGATGGCCATCAAGGCCTCCGCGCAAAAGCTGAAAGGGATCGTCGTGCCTCGCGAGAACGCCCACGAAGCAGCGGTTGTTCTGGACATCGAGGTGATTGCAGTAGACAGCCTGTCCCAAGCCGTTTCGTTTTTCACGGGAGAGATCGACATTGATCCGACGCCCTCCCGGCTGGAGGAGCTGTATCAGGAGTTTTCCAAATACGAAGAAGATTTTGCCGACGTACGTGGCCAGGAAATGGCAAAGCGTGCGATCACGATTGCCGCGGCCGGTTCGCACAATCTGCTGATGCTCGGCCCGCCCGGCAGTGGCAAAACGATGCTGGCCAAACGGATCCCGACTGTTTTACCGACTCTGACTCCGGAAGAATCGATTGAAACGACCAGGATTTACAGTGCACTGGGCAGGCTCAGCCCCGGCCAGCCGTTGATGGCCCGCCGTCCGTTCCGTTCACCCCATCACACGATCAGCGAAGCGGGGCTGGTCGGCGGAGGGAGCACTCCGACTCCGGGTGAAATCAGCATGGCCCATCACGGAGTCCTGTTTCTGGATGAGATGCCGGAATTCAATCGCCGGACTTTGGAAGTTCTGCGGCAACCGATGGAAGATCGTGTTGTCACGATCAGCCGGGCCCTGAACTCGACGACTTTTCCCGCCGAGTTCATGCTGGTCGCAGCGCTCAATCCCTGTCCCTGCGGCTATCGCACCGATTCGCGTCGCGCCTGCAATTGCACTCCGCCACAAATCGAACGGTACATGTCGAAAATCTCTGGTCCCCTGCTCGACCGGATCGATATTCATGTGGAAGTGCCGGCGGCCGAGTTCCGGGAACTGTCGTCCAGTATTCCCGGAACCAGCAGTCAGGAAATCCGCGAAATGGTCTTGTCGTCCCGGAAACTGCAGGCGAAACGGTATGAAGGGTTGAACATTCTGTACAACAGCCAGCTGAGCAGCCGCCAGATTCGCGATTTTTGCAAAGTCGACGGTCCCTGTGTTGAACTGCTGAAATCGAGTGTGAACGAAATGGGGCTGTCGGCCCGCGCCCATGACAAAGTGCTCCGCGTTTCCCGAACGATTGCCGACCTGGCCGGAAGTCCGGAAATTGAAATCGAGCATCTCAGCGAAGCGATCAATTACCGTCAGCTGGACCGGCAAATCTGGTCGTGAAAATCAACTGCACCGGCAAACGGTCAACGATTGGCTTCTGGTCCTGTCCGGGCCGGTTCCGCAGGCTGAAGACGTTGGAGTTTCATTTCCAGACAGGCTTCCCTTTCCAGCCCGCTCCGGTATTCGACCAGCGACTTCTCCCAGCCACCATAGTTTGCATTGGGCAACAGAAACCAGCTTGTCCCCCACATCGTGCCGGGGCCAGCAGCGACGGCCAATCGCTGTGCCGGCGTAGCGCCGTCTTCTGTCCGGACAAAGTCGTTCAGATCGTCGCCGATCAGCACGACCACCCGAAATTGTGCGGCAATAAAATCACGGCGACTGGTTTTGTCACTTCCCCAATCCGGCTGGTCCCCTTTGCATAACAATTCCGCTTCGGCCGATTCGTCATCAGGAACCAGGCCCTGCTTGCGAAGATTGTTCAGCGTTACCTGGCGAACTTCGTTTCCGCGATTGGTCACATAGCGAATGGCAACACCCATTTTCCGGCAGCCTTTCACAAAATCGATCACGCCGGGAACGGGAGTGGCGACTTCGCGATTGCACCATTCCGTCCAGCCTCCGCTCGAGAACTGGAATGGGGACGATGTAATGCATTCGACCTGGAATTGCGAATTGTCCAGGACGGTTTCGTCCACGTCCAGGATAACTGCTGGCAGTTTTGGGTCTTCGCTGGCGATCGGATTTTGCAGGGCTACCACCTGGTTGGGCAAGGCCGACCAGGCCGGAGCCTTGACTGACGAACGGACAGCTGCCAGGGCCCGCTGGTAGGTATCCACTGCCAGCACGTGATATTCAGCCGATGTCCGCATCCACAACGTGGCGTCCAAATCTTCGTGGGATTTCGGCACCGGATTTGCAGCGGCGGGAGTTGGGTTGGAAACGGCTTGCGAATTCCGGGCCTTTGCCTCGCAACCGGCCATCGCCAATGCAAGCAGAAGAATGGAGCAAAAACAGACAGGAGCTACTCCGGCGAAAAAATCGCCGGGCCCCGGGCTGGTTGATTTCATGGCAACTTGCATTTCGGATTTCAAACGTGAATTCAGAATCTGGGTAATGCCAAATTGTAACCCGTACCGGTTTGCTTGCAGCGGGGCGGACCAAATTCCGCTGAATTGCAAACTGGTGTTGACCGGTTTTCAGCGACTGGATTAGGTTAGAGTGCTGTGCCATGGAGGGCACAGTCCAGACGCAAAAAAAGTTCCAGCGTCGGGGATTTCGCGTGGCAGGAAGCCTTGCGAAATTCCCAATTACAGTTCATCCGGTTTTGCAAGGAGACGTGTCTCTGCCGCAAAACCCGGATTGGCTGTTCGGGTTGGCCTCCGATGGTGCAAAAACCGTCATTCTCGTTGCCACCCATGCCAGCATGCGGCCAAACGTGTACGCTGTAACGTTTCTGATCCTGACTTTTTTTCCGTCGTCCCTACCGGACGATTCGGCCATGAACCTGTTCGCCGACGACAGCAAGCAACGTGTAAAAGAGGCAACGGATATCGTTGACTTGCTGGGGAGTTATCTGCCCCAACTTCGGCGTCAGGGGGCCAGTCTGGTGGCTCATTGCCCGTGGCATGATGACCGCCGGCCGAGTTTGCAAATCAACCCGGCCCGACAGACCTGGGCTTGCTGGGTTTGCGATTTTCGTGGCGATGTCTTCGATTTCGTAATGCGCCGCGAAGGGATTGATTTTGGGGCAGCGCTTCAGATGTTGGCCGATCGCGCGGGTATTGAAATTCGCCGG
>Ga0163150_10008688_pt1 | contig 11490 bp, 6 predicted proteins | sample OliLakLV19P2IB_FD_148628 | JGI IMG/M metagenome (GOLD analysis project Ga0163150, IMG submission 148628) | Freshwater microbial mat bacterial communities from Lake Vanda, McMurdo Dry Valleys, Antarctica - Oligotrophic Lake LV.19.P2.IB | ecosystem: Environmental > Aquatic > Freshwater > Lake >...
GCCCGTCCATGCGCGGATCTTGCGACCTTGCACGTTCGCTCCGTCGATCGCTTTGGCGACGCGGTTTTCCCAGCCACTGGGCACTTCGACAGTTGCCCTTCCGCCGGCCAGCTCGATGCGCCCCACGCGTTTGCCCTCCAACCCGCCCACTTCGTCGAGGAGCCTGAGCAGATCGGACTTGCCGACGCGATGAGCTAGCTGTTCCAGGTAGACGATAGGCATCGGAGGTGCGTAACCGGTTTGAAGGAATGGTCTTCCCTAAGCTTACGAGCTCGCCGCAAGCAGGGCACCCCTAAAGTCGAACGGCTAGGACGTCTCTCGGCGATTGGGTGGCCCGCATTACATTCGTATGAATTGGCTCCCACTCAAACACTTCCCAAGACAGACCCCATAAAACCAGACAAACATTGACGCTGGATTTTAGCCCCAGCTATACTGCAACCGAGTCGGAAACGCTTGTACCCGGACCCGGCCAGGTTGCCGCATGAAACTTACTGCTTGCCACGCACTGCTGGGTGTTCTGGCGTGGTCTGTTGCTGGGCCGGGTGGTTTGGCGGTGGGCACGCTTTATGGGCAAGCCGAGGCGCCGGCCGCCGCGGTCGAATCGCTTCCGGCTAAACCGGCCGCCTCGCCGCCGGCCAGGCTCCTTCCCGAACAACTCGACGGGCTCATCGCCCGCGAAACGGTTGGCCAGGCGCGGCCGGTGCGCGACAATGACTTTCTGCGTCGGGCCACGTTCGATCTCGTTGGGCGGCAGCCGACGCCGGCCGAACAGCAGGCCTATGCCGCCGATCAATCGCCCGCGAAGCGGCGCGACACGATCGAGCGATTGTTGGCCAGCGAAGAGTTCGGCTCCAACTGGGCCAACTACTGGCGCGATACGATCGCCTATCACGTTCCGCCACCAGAGTTGACGTATCTCAACTACGGGCCACTGCGAACCTGGCTCGCGGCGAAGTTGAACGCCAACGCGCCTTGGGATCAGGTCGTCCGCGAACTGCTGACCGCGCAGGGCAAGATCGAAGAACAGCCGGCCGCGACGTTCATCGGTTATCACCAGGCCAACCCGACGAACCTGGCCGGCGAGACGAGCCGCATCTTTCTCGGCCAGCAGATTGGCTGCGCGGAGTGCCACGATCATCCGTTCGATCATTGGAAGCGAACGCAGTTCCACGAGCTGGCGGCGTTTTTCGCCCGTGCCAAGTCGAAGCTTTCGCAAAACGACGGCGTGGGCACCGTGGTGTCGTCGGTCGACAAGGGCGAGTACCTGATGCCCGACATCGCGGAGCCGCGCAACAAAGGCAGCCAGATGCGGCCCGCGTTTTTGGACGGCAAGAACCTGCAAGCGGGCCAGTCCGACGCCGAACGCCGCACGCGGCTCGCCGAATGGGTCACGTCGCGCGACAACCCCTGGTTTTCGCTGGCCTATACGAATCGCATTTGGGACCGGCTGATGGGGCGCGGTTTTTACGAGCCGGTCGATAACCTGGGCGACTCCAGCCCGCAAATGTGGCCGAAGGTTCACGAAGGTTTGAGCGGCCATTTCGTCGCGTCGAACTTTGACGTCAAGGATTTGTATCGGCTGATCATGAATAGCGAGGCATACTCCCAAGGCTTGAGACTGTCGGAGACGCCACAAAACGCGGACCCGGCGCTGGCGGGCTCGCCGTTGCGGCTGCGGGGCGACGAGATTTTCGCGGCACTGGTGGTCGGCATCGACCTGCCGAACGTCACGCCAGCGGCGGTCAAGCCGACCGGCCTCATCCGTTTTCCGCCGCCGCCGAAGAGCACGCAAGATCTGATCAACGACGCCTTCGGCACCGATCCGTCGCTAACGCCGGCCGACGCGCCGCGGACGATGGCGCAGGCGCTGTGGATGATGAACAACGAGCAACTGCAAAAGCAGATCAATGCCGCGCCCGATAGCGGCACGATGCTGGCGAAGCTGCTCAAGGAACAACCCGACGATCGAGCGGCCTGCGAGCAATTGTTCACGCGCGTGCTGGCCCGGGCCATTACGGCCGAGGAATTGCGGATCGCGCTGTTGCACATTGCCGAGGTTGGCAATCGGCAGGCCGGGTTCGAAGATTTGTTGTGGGGTTTGGTGAACACGGCGGAATTTACCACCAGGCGATAAACGGCCGATGAGCAAGTTGCATCCAATCATTGACGTGGGCGTTTCGGCCGAAGGGGTCGTCAGCCGGCGCGGATTTTTCCAGCGAGCCGCCGCTTGCGCCGGCGCCGCCGGCGTGGCGCTCTCCTGGCAGGATCTGCTGCTGGCCAAGGCCAGCGAGCTCAAAGCATCAGGCAAGGCGATGATCTTGCTGTGGATGGACGGCGGGCCGAGCCAATATGACACGTTCAATCCCAAGCCCGGCTCGGCGAACCAGGGCCCGGCCTACGCCATCAACACCACTTTGCCGGGCGTGCAGGTGGCCGAGTACTGGCCGCGCACGGCAAAGATGTTCGACAAGATCGCGCTGATCCGCTCGATGGTCAGCACCGAGAAAGAGCACGATCGGGCGATCGCTCTGGTGCGCACCGGCTATCCGCCGTCGCCCGCCGTGCGGTATCCGACTTGGGGATCGGTCGTGGCCCGCGACCGCGAACAGTTCGAAGCCGATCTGCCTTCGTTCGTGCGCATCGGCCGACCGCGCATCACCACGCGCGACGTCGACTCGGGCGTGCTCGGCGTGCGCTACAATCCTTTCAAGATCGACGTCGCCGGCCAACTGCCGCCGAACCTGGCGCCTAGCGTGGGCGCCGACGTCGTCCGCCGCCGCCTGGCACTGGCCGAACAACTCGACGGCGAGTTCGCCCGAGCGGGAGCCGCCGCGGCCGTATCGGAAAAGAAACAAGTTTACGATCGCACGGCGCGACTAGTGCTGAGCCCGCGAGCGGGCGTGTTCGATCTGTCGAAAGAGCCCGAGCCGCTGCGCGATGCGTATGGCCGCACCAATTTTGGCCAGGGTTGCTTGCTGGCCCGGCGGCTGGTCGAGCAGGGGGTGAACTTTGTCGAAGTGATCAGCACCGGCTCGATCAGCGACCAAGGGTGGGACACGCACAAGCTCGGCTTCGAGCAAACTCCGCCGTTGTGTCACGAGGCCGACCCGGGCTACTCGACGCTGCTGACCGATCTGGCCGATCGGGGCCTGCTCGAAAAGACGCTTGTGGTGTGGATGGGCGAGTTCGGCCGCACGCCGAAAATGAAAAGCGACGGCGGACGGGAGCACTACTCGGAAGGTTGGCCGGTCTGCCTGTCGGGCGCCGGCGTGCGCGGCGGACAGGTGATCGGCGCGACCGATGCGAACGGCATCAAAGTGACCGATCGCCCGGTGGGCGTGCAGGATCTGTTCCAAAGCTTTTGCCACGTCCTGGGCATCGATCCCAAGCACGAATACCTGACCACCGACCGCCGCCCCATCAAGATCGTCGAAGGCGGCCAGGTCATCAGCGAGTTGTTTAGTTAGTCTAGTTAATAGCTCGCCGCCGCTTTACTTAAGGGAAGACGCAAAAACAAAAAACGGCTTCGTTATTTGCATTTTTCGTCGTGCCGTTGTGTCGTTGTGGTTCTATGTCTGTTATTAAATTACCACAACGACACAACGACACAACGACACAACGACGAAATCAGAAAACGGAAGTTGTTTTTTGCGCCGTCCTCATCACGCATTACCTCGCATTTAGATTCTAGAAAGAGCAAGCAATGCAACTCGCGCGCGCATCGTTGTGGCTGTTGGCCGGTTGGGTGATTCTCTTTGGCGGAATGGTTTCGCGGACCTGGGCAGCCGACGGCGACAACTTCACGCGCAAGGAAGATGTGATCTATGGCCGCAAGTTTGGCACGGCCTTGACGATGGACGTGTTCACGCCGACGGAGAAAACGAACGGGGCGGCCGTGATTTGGACGGTGAGCGGCGGCTGGTTTTCGAGCCATGAGAGCATCAACATCGGTTTTCTGCGCGAGCTGCTCAATCGGGGCTACTCCGTGTTCGCTGTCGTTCACGGCAGCCAGCCGAAATACACGATTCCCGAAACGATCGCCGATATGAACCTGGCGGTCCGATACATTCGCGCCCACGCGGCCGACTTCAAGATCGATCCGAATCGCATCGGCATCAGCGGCGGTTCGGCCGGCGGGCATTTGTCGCTGATGATCGGCATGGCCGGCGACTTGGGCGATCCGAACGCGACCGATCCGGTAGCCAAAGCCAGCAGCCGGGTGCAGGCCGTGGCTTGCTTCTTTCCGCCGACCGATTTCCTCAACTACGGCACGCCCGGCTTCGCCTGGCTCAATCAAGGCCCCAAGGACGCGATCAAACCGCCGTTCGATTTCCGCGTCATGAATCCCGAAACAAAACTGTTCGAGCCGGTCGACGAAGAGACGCGGATGAAAATCGGCCGCGAGATCTCGCCCGTCAATTTCGTAACCAAAGACGATCCCCAGACGCTAACGATCCACGGCGACAAAGACGGCCTGGTGCCGCTGCAGCAATCGGAGCTGATCATGGCCAAGCTCAAAGAAGCCGGCATCCCCTGCGAGTTAGTCGTCAAACCCGGCGCCGCCCACGGCTGGCCCAAGTGGGAAAACGACATGAAAACGATCGCCGATTGGTTTGACAAGTATTTGAAGGCGGGGGCAGGCGGGTGAGCAAGTCTAGTAGGTCAGGCCGGTGGCCTGACGAATGCAGCGCAATGTTTTCCAATCGTTCGGTTCGTAATTCGGCCGTGTGCGTCAAGAAGAAATCATACTCGGTCTGATGCATTCATCCATGCAAAAACAATTCGTCAGGCCAAGGCCTGACCTACGAAACTAAGGCAGTCGTGCATCGCGACCAGTGCAAGTCCATAACATTTTCCAGCCACATCTTTTTAGGAAAAGTCCATTGAATCATCCCTTGCGCAATTTGAGTTTCCATTTCGTGTTGATCGCGATCGCCGGCTTCTCTTCGCAAACAGTGCACGCGGGTTTTCCGGAACTGGTGCGTCGCGTTCCTGCGGAGGCGAATGCGATTATGTTGGTGGATGCGGATCGTCTGTTTGCCAGCCCGATGGCGGTGCGCGAGGGTTGGAAGAAAAAGCAGCTCGCGGACTTTGCCGAGCGGCCGATGGCGGTTCCTCCACAGTCCACGAAGGTTGTGCGCGCGGCGCATGTCGACTTGCAGGCTCATGAACCGCAATGGGAGATGGTTCTGATCGAGCAGCCGAGCTTTCGCTCGCTCGACGAAATCGCCAAGCGCGAGAAGGGCTACGTCGATAAGATTGCCAACACGAAAGTCGCCTGGTCGCCGCGCGGTGCCTATGTCGTTGGCCTCGGCAAGGGTGCGCTCGGGTTGTTGTTTCCTCCGAACCGGCAGTTTCTGGCGCGGTGGCTGAAGCAGCCTCCCGGAAAGGTTTCCGACTATTTACTCTCGGCGGCCCAGTCGATGGCCGATGCCGAGCCGCAACTGCTCTTGGCATTGGACCTAGAGGACGCGATCGATCCCGAGCAAATCAAGGCCGCGCTCAAAGCTTCCAAGGGAATTTCAGCCTCCAAGGCCGATCCGGCGGCGCTGGCCAGTGTTTTAGAAGACCTGCGCGGCATCAAGTTCGAAATCGTCTTCAAAGACAAGCCCTGGGGTCGGCTGATGTTGGAATTTGGCAGTGACCCCGCGGCGCTCGCCGGCGTTTGCAAACCGCTGGTGATCGAAGCGCTCGATCGGCAGGGCATGGAACTCGACGACATCGAGAAGTGGGCCGTGTCGCACGACGCCAAGAGTATTTCGCTTCATGGCGAGCTGAGCGCGAGCGGCTTGCTGCGATTCGGAAGTTTGTTCGAGCTGCCGTCGATTGAGCTCGATCCCACGGAGGAGCCCGTGGGCGCCGACAAGCCGCAGCTTTACGCGACCCAAAATCATTTCAAGGCGGTCAACAAGCTGCTCGATGATTTGCAAACGCAAAAGCGGGACGCGAAAACCTGGGGGCAGCTCGGCATGTGGGTCGATCAGTACGCCAAGCGCATCGATCGGCTGCCGCTAGTCAACGTCGACTCGGACATGTCCAAATATAGCGCCGCAGTTGCCGACGACCTGCGCCAGATTTCCTCGTCGATCAAGGGATCCGGAATTCGCACGGGCATGCAATCGGCCAGCACCTTTGCCGCCTATGGCGGAGGCACCTACGACTATTACGGCGCTCGCGCCGCCGACGCCCAACAAATGGCCAGCCGCGCCCAGGAGCGCGGCACCAGCGCCCTGACAAGCACGCAAATCGTCGATCAAATCCGCACGGAAACCAGCCGCATCCGCCGGCTGATGACCGAGCGCTATAAAGTCGAGTTTTAGCGGTCTAACGCTCTGGCTATTCGCTCGAGCTACTTTAATTCGACCGTCACACTGCCGATGTTGCCGGTGAACTTGTTGTCGCGCTGCTCGTAGTCATCGCTCACTGGCGTTTCGCCGTCCTGGCCGACGTCGGCGCCTTCATCGGCCGAAAAGGCGTAGCCTTGGGTGCGATCGATCCGGCTTTCGGCAACTTTTTCGCCGTTGACGAAGAGCGTGCCCGTTCCGCCTTTGCCCGCACCGCCGCCGTCGTACGCGAATTCATAGCGAATCGTCACTTTGCCTTCGGGCAATGCCGTGGGCGAAGCCACTTTGTAGGCACTGAGGCCGAGAAAGTTATAGGTGTACATCGGCTTGTTGTCTTTGACGTACAGGCTCCATCCGCCAAAGCGGCCGGCCTGGGCCAGAATCACGCCATTGGCGCCCCCCTTGGGAATCGTCACTTCGGCGGTGACCGTGTGCGAACGGTTCTTGGCATTGATGAAGACGTTCTCCGTCATTCCGACCATGCCTTCATAGACCGTTAACGAGGTGCGGCCGGCCATCAGGTCGGGGCGGCCGACCAGCGCGGCGTTCATGCGTTCGAGCACGCGATCATCCAGCGGCAGTACCTGGTTCTTGACGGCTTCCTTCAAAAAGAGGTCCTGCAACTCCTTGAGCTTCGCCGGTTGCTTGGCGGCCAGATCGTTGGCCGAACTGAAATCCTCGGCCACGTGGTACAGCTCCCACTTGTCTTCGAGCAACGGCCGCCGCGGCTTGCCCTCCCAGGCGGCTCGGTGGACGGTGTGTGCCAGCCAGCCGTCGTGGTAGATGCCGCGGTTTCCAAAGATTTCGAAGTATTGCGTCTTGCGCCGGTCCTTCGCTTTGGCATCGGTAAACGTATAGACCATGCTCACGCCTTCGATCGGCGTCTGCGGTGTGCCGTTCACACTCTTGGGCTCGGGCAGGCCGGCCGCTTCCAAAATCGTCGGCGCGATATCGATGACGTGATGCCACTGCGATCGAATTTCATTTTTGGCCGCGATCCCCTTCGGCCAGTGAATCACCATGCCGTTGCGGCTGCCCCCATAGCTGCCGGCCACTTGCTTGGTCCAGGCGAACGGCGCATCGCCGGCGACGGCCCAGCCGGCGGCGTAGTGGCCATAGGAGTGCGGCCCGCCCAGATCGTCGATGTGCTTAAGGATCTCCTCAACCGATTCAGGCACAGCGTTGAAATAGGTCATCTCGTTGAACAGTCCGTTCATGGTGCCCTCGCCGCTCGCGCCGTTGTCGCCCACCATGTAAAACACGAGCGTGTTGTCTAACTGGCCAAGGTCTTCGATCGCCTGAATGACGCGCCCGACTTCGAAGTCGGCATATTCGCCGAAGCCGGCGAAGACTTCCATCTGGTGAGCGAACAGCCGCTTTTCGTCGGCGCTAAGCGTTTCCCAATCCTTGATGGCCTCAGGCTTGGGCGCCAGCTTAGTGCCCGCGGGAACTACGCCAAGCTTGATCTGGCGAGCGAGCGTTTCTTCGCGCAGCTTGTCCCACCCTTGATCGAACTTGCCTTTGTATTTGGCGATCCACTCCTTGGGCACGTGGTGCGGCGCGTGCGTGGCGCCCGGCGCGAAGTAAGCGAAGAACGGCTTGTCGGGCGTTAGCGATTTCTGGCCGCTCGTCCACTTGATGGCCTGATTGGCGAGATCGGTCATCAGGTGGTAGTTCGGATCCTTCGGCAATTCAATGCGGCTCATGTCTTCGTAGATGGCCGGCGACCACTGGTTGGTTTCGCCACCGATGAAGCCGTAGAACTTGTCGAAGCCAGAACGCGTCGGCCAGCGGTCGGTCGGACCCGACGGGCTGACTTCCCAGGCGGCCGTCTCGTGCGATTTGCCGAAGGCGGCCGTGCTATAGCCGTTGAGCCGCAGCATCTCGGCCACCGGCGCCACGCTGTTGGGGCGCTGCCCGGTCTGGCCGGGAAAAGCAGTCGCGGTTTCTGTGATCGAGCCCATGTTGCAAACGTGATGATTGCGGCCCGTCAGCAGCGCCGCACGCGTGGGAGAGCAGAGCGCCGTGGTGTGAAACTGGTTATAGCGCAGACCGCCCTTGGCCATTCGCTCGAGCGTCGGCATCTGGATCGGGCCGCCGAAAGCGCTCGACTGGCCAAAGCCCATGTCGTCGATCAGCACGATCAACACGTTCGGCGCCTTGGCCGGCGCTTTCACCTGGAAGCGCGGAGGAGCCTTCGCGTTGCGAGCATCAAGCGTCGTGATCGGCACGACCTTCGGCTCCGGAATCGGCAGAGACGTCCGGTCGAGTTGCGGCGCCTTCGCCTTGTCGTTAGGTCGAGCCGGCGCCTGCTGGGCCAGCGCGGCCAGGTTCAAGCTGAACGGGCGAGTTCCCGCGACATAGCCAAACAAACCACCCACCAACATGACCGCAACGACACGGAACTGAATGCGTCGAAACACTGGGACCCCTCATTTCTTTGGAAATGGTTGCTCGAATACGACCCCGAGCGCCGCTCACTGGGGTCCGATGTGATTTGATGGCAAAACGAAGCGGTTGACCGTCGTTCGTTTTGCCGAATGGTGATTGTAACGATTAACCCCAGCGTGGGGGAGGTTTGGCGCAGCTTTTTTGAGAGGCCGCATAGGCAAGTGGTTTACTGCCCAGTGTAGTCCTCACGCTCGGAGCGTGAGGATCGCACTGCCAGGCCGCCCAGCCAACAGTTCATACTTTTCGCGTCGTGGATTGCTCGGTATTTTCGTTTCCGGTGGCGGGTGGGTCTTTCGGCATTTCGTTCATCACGCTCCCGCTTGATGAACGAAACACCAAACGACTGTCATCTCACCGAAAACGAGAATACCACGCGGATCGCAAGGCCAAAAGCATGATCCGCGGGCCGAGCGACGTGACGGGTACGATCATCACGAGGAGCGTGATGACTACACTACGCTTGTCACATTCGCAATCGACTACCGCGGCACTTTCGGCGCCACGTACTTGAACGGCAGCACGTCGGGCACGATTTTTACTTGCGTCGTGAACTTGAGCGGCGGTGCCGTGCCGTTCGGATAAGTCAGTTCGACCATGTAGGCGGTGAAGCCTTCGGCCGGCTTGTCGACTTTGCCGACGTAGGTGCCGTTTTCACCGGCTTCGATCGTCTCGCTCTTCCACACGCGCCCCAGGGTTTCGACGCGGAAGTCGCGCGCCTTGGGATTCGTCGCGTGCCACAACTTGACACCGCTCGGCTTATCGGCCGATTTGACGTGCAACGAGTCATCCTTTTCGACGGTCCACGAATACTCGGGCAGCTTCGTTTTGTTGAGCACGGCCCCGTAGTAGGCCAACAGCGTAAACGGCGCGTCGGTGCCGCCCAGGCTATGGTCGGCGTTGGGCACGTACCGCAGATACTTGGGCCCGATCAACTCGTGGAAGTAGAATTGCGACGAGTCGGGCAGAAAAAACTGGTCGCCCGTGGCGTTGACGACGAACTTGGGCAGCGTCAGGCGGCTGCGATACTCGAACGGCTCTTCGATTTTCATCAAGGCCCGATACTCGGGCGTGCCGTTCCAGTCCATCAATTTTGTAGTAACGTAGTCGCCCACGGCGGGTGCCCAAAAACCATAGGCCTCCCAGTGGTGAACGAACGACGGCTCGATGTTGAGCATATCGATCACGAACGGCACAATCGCGATCACGCGTTTGTCGACCGCCGCCGTCGTCCACGTGGTCCAGCCGCGCTTCGAGCCTCCACAGACGACGAACTCGTCGACCTTCGCGCTTCCACCCGCGGGCGTGGCGCAAAACGACGTGACCGTATCCATCGCGCGGACGGCGCTCTTGGTCATCGGGAGCCGGGCCGGCCACTTGGCATCGCCCGTGCGGAGGAATTTGTCCCAGGTGTACGCGATCAGCGAGTCTTCGGTGCGGCTTTGCGTTTCGCCGACGAACACCAGCGGCTCGCTCGGTACGCCTTTGAGCTCGACCGCGACCGATTTCGTCGCCTTGGCGATTTGCAACATCATCGGGTCAATCTTGTTCGGCGCGCCGCTCTTGTTATTGCCGCCTGTAATATAGAGCAAGGCCGTCGAGGATTTCACTTCGTCCGGCTTGGCCAAAATCATCCAATGCTTCCAAACCGGCAGGTTGACTTCATTGGTCGTGAGCCACGTCTGCGAAGTCATCTCCAAGATATACGTGGTAACTCCGTCGCCCTTAATCGTGTTGACCAATTGATAGCCGTAGCTCGGGTCGGCCGCGGCCACATATTCGTCGAGCGCGGTCCGATCTTGTCCAAAAGCCGGCGCCGAGAAACAAACGCAAACCAGCAACAGAACGACATGGGCCCAACGGGCCGGCAGACGCATCATGGGGAGGATCCTCAAAACAGGAATCAGGCGTGAACCAAAAAGGCGGTGAAAGCAGAACTTTAATGTAACTCGCCCGCCCGCGCGGCTCAATGATGGCCGCTTTCGCGAAACGCGATTTGTCGTGGGTGGGCCAGACGACAACGTCGTCTGGCTTGCGAAGCAACAAGAGGCGGGACTTCCGAACAATTCACCCATTCGGAGCCGGCTTTCGAAGAGCCCGCGTCTTTATGGGGCCGCCTCTTGTCCCTGCGGGACCCAGACACTTGAAGCAAGTGTCTGGGCCACCCGATGGCTTGCTGGCCAGACTTTTAGGAACCATCCAAGGGCAGCCCAATTCGGTTGACTTCCCAGCGGCTGGGGGGCTAGAATCACGGTCAGATAAAGCCGGGTTGATGGATTGATTCGAAAACCTCGTTATCTAGCCGGGTGCCAATCATGTTCAGAATTGAAGCCGGAAATACCAGGAAGTATTGCGATGGAATGAGCCGGCGGAGCTTCGTGCAACTGGGCGTTGCTGGCATGGCCGCCGCCGGGTTGCCGCAGATCCTGCGAGCCAAGGAAGCCTCGGCCGGGCTGGGAGTCGCCAAAAAAGACACGTCCGTGATCATGCTCTGGCTCGATGGCGGCCCGGGCCACATGGATATGTACGACATGAAGCCCGACGCTCCTGTCGAATATCGAGGTCTTTGGAACCCGATCCGCACGAACGTGCCCGGCATGGAAATCACCGAGTTGTTTCCGCGCCAGGCCAAGGTTGCCGACAAGTTTTCGATCATCCGCTCGCTGCACCACGACAATGGCGACCACTTTACGGG
>Ga0163150_10008690_pt1 | contig 11489 bp, 6 predicted proteins | sample OliLakLV19P2IB_FD_148628 | JGI IMG/M metagenome (GOLD analysis project Ga0163150, IMG submission 148628) | Freshwater microbial mat bacterial communities from Lake Vanda, McMurdo Dry Valleys, Antarctica - Oligotrophic Lake LV.19.P2.IB | ecosystem: Environmental > Aquatic > Freshwater > Lake >...
TCATACAACTCCCAGGCATTTTCATCGGCTGCAGTAAAAAATTTATTCTTTTGCGTTCTTGCAACCAATTTCCAATTACCCGCCCTTAATGCCCTGTTCCCTTCATGCTCCCAAAAAATATAATCTCTTTTTATTTTTTTATTTTTAAACGCAGGCAATAAACTTTTCCCTTCGTAGGGCTGAATTTCCTTTCCATTAAATTGTGTTGGATAACTTAAAGCTGCAATATCAATACAGGTTGCCATAATATCAATCAGGTGCCCGGGTTGCACACGTAACTGGCCTTTTGCTGCAATACCTTTTGGCCAATGAACAATTAATGGGGTAGCAATTCCACCTTCATGTGTCCAGTGCTTATATAACCGGTATGGTGTATTACTCACATTGGCCCATTCAGCACCGTAAGTAGCCCATGTATCAGCAGCACCCGGCATTACTCCCTTTCCGCTTCTTAAAAACTTACCATCACGGGTATAGGCTGGTTTTCTATCCAGGAAAATGGAATCAGCTGAATAGGGCTTTACAATTTTTTGTTCCGCTGTGAGAGGAACATGCGGCATATCCGAATCAAGCGTTTCTGCGCATCCGCCATTATCATGCATATAAAAGATAACGGTATTATCCAACTCTCCTTTTTCTTCGAGTGAGGTAATGATTCTTCCAATACCCCGGTCCATGATATCAATCATTGCGGCATATACTTCCATTCGCCTCACCTGCCACTCTTTCATAGGCTCATCTTTCCATTCAGGAATTTCCACACCCCTTTCCGTCAATACACATTTATCATTGATAATACCCAACTGTTTTAATTTATTAAACCGTTGTTCCCTTGCGGTATCCCAGCCCTTATCATATTTCCCTTTGTATTTCTGAATTTCGCTTTCAGGAACATGTAAGGGCCAATGTGCAGCAGTATAAGCAACATAAAAGAAAAACGGGTTTGCAGTTTTATGTTCCTTAATAAATTTTACTGCGGTATCGCTGATAGCATTGGTATAATAAAAATCTTTTCCGGGTGCAATGAATGTATTGTTGCTCATTAATGTACCGGGGTCATAAAAACTTCCGGAACCATTTAGTGTACCAAAAAAACGTTGAAACCCACGTTGCATGGGCCAATTGGATTTATCTCCATTTTTTGAAATGCTTTTTGCTATATGCCATTTGCCCACCATATAAGTTGCATAACCCGCCTTTGTAAAAACTTCAGCCATGGTAACTGCATTCTTACTTAAATCATCAACAAAACCAGGCTCAGGAAAATTCTCAGTACTTAAATGTCCCATGCCTGCCTGGTGTGGATATAATCCTGTAAGCAGTGATGCACGGGTAGGGCTGCAACGGGCCGTGTTATAGAATTGTGTAAATCGCAAACCATTAGCGGCTAAGCGGTCAATATTGGGTGTATTAATTTCTGCACCAAAACATCCGATATCTGAATAGCCCATATCATCCGTAAGAATAACAATTACGTTAGGCTTTTTTGTTTGCGGTTTTTGGGCACTTACAAAAAACGGGTTCAAAGAAATAAAAAGAAATAAAATAATGCCGGCCTTGCATGATGCAGGATAAAATTGATTGCCTGTTGTTGTTTTTAAATTCATTTTCAACTTTTTTATTTCGTTCAATTAATCTCAATATTGACCAACCCCATTATTTATCTGTTACACACCGGAATCCCAAATGCTCCATTCCCGAATCGGGTGATGTTTTCATTCTGGCAGCCACCCGGTATCCGCTGCAATATGATTCATTGCATAAAAATGAGCCCCCTCTCATTACCCGCTTTGCAATCAATGGCTCATCGGGGTCATAACTTTTTTCAGGTCCTCTTGGATTAACTGCCATTTTTATTTTTGAAAGTTCTTCATAATAATCATTGTTATACAGGTCTGCACACCATTCCCAAACATTGCCCGCCATATCATATAATCCATATCCATTGGGTGCAAATGATTTAACCGGTGCAGCACCAGTAAATGCATCTTTGTTTTCGTTCTTAAAGGGAAATATTCCCTGCCAGTAATTGCATTTTGCAGTGCCGCTATCTACATTACCATTTCCCCAGGTATAAATATTATTTATCAGGCCGCCTCTTGCAGCATATTCCCATTCTGCTTCTGTGGGCAATCGCTTACCTGCCCATTTGCAATAAGCCATTGCATCATCCCAGCTAATATGCACAACGGGATATTTTTCTTTCCCCACAATATTACTTCCGGGCCCTTGTGGTTGTTTCCAGTTGGCACCTTGTTTCCATTGCCACCATTGGCTGTAATCAATCAGGTTAACGGGGCTTTCCGTTTGAACAAACACCAGAGATGCCGCCTTCAGCATATCGTCGGAAGGTTTTTCTGTTCCGGGTGGCAACTGCTTTTTCATCTCTTCCCAGTTAATATCCTTTTCTGCTGTTGTTACATAACTGGTTGCTTTTACAAATTCGGCAAACTGTTCATTGGTAACTTCTGTAGCATCCATGTAAAAATCATTCAGCTTTACCTGGTGTTTTGGATATTCATCTCTTCGGCCCTGTTCATTATCAGCCCCCATCGTAAAAATTCCCCCCTCAATCCAAACCATACCTTCTTTTTTATTTGGGATAGAATTGATTGATTGCTTACCGGAAGAAGGCCCATTTTTAACAACAGTCGAAAACCTGTCAGGAATTTTTGTACAACATGTTTTGATTTCACACGGAAGCGTATCCTGTACATTTGTTATTTGATGAGCAGGCTTCTGCTGAGCAACAGTTGAATAACTGAAACCAAACAGTATAAATAACAAACTATATTTTACCCTATCATTCATTTTTAAATATTTGCTTACCTAACCTGTGATTTAAAAAACGCCATCATTTTACTATTCATGTCCCTGGCAACTGATTTATATTTTTTATTGTTTGCCACATTCACTTTCTCTAAGGGGTCTTTTTTATAATCATATAATTCTACACCCGCTACCAACGTTTCATTAAAAACATTTGTACTTCTGAAACCGTCCTTCATCCACACGGTATATCTATACCTTGAAGTGCGGATGGAGTAACCCATATATCTTGTATCCGCATAACCCAATCTTTCCTTTTCGGCATCAGGCCCACTGCGTGGATACTGACTTACCGAAAATTCTTTTACAGAAACAGCAGGATTTTTCATTACAGGCACCAGGCTTTTACCATCGAGGTGATTGGGTATTTGCAAACCTGCTAAATCACACAATGTTGGAAAAATATCTACAAACTCTGAGGAAGATTTGGTTTTATTTGGTGATATGCCGGGGGCTGCAATAATCAACGGTGCTTTTGCAGCCTGTTCAAAATTGGTATGCTTACACCATAAATTATGGTCGCCCAAATGCCAGCCATGGTCGCCCCATAAAACAATAATTGTGTTATTCGTTAATCCCAATGAATCCAATGTGTTTAATAAAATTCCCACCTGTGCATCCGAATAAGATACAGCAGCATAGTATCCATGTATTAATTCTTTTTGCTTGTCCAATGGCAAAGTCACCCCGTAATCTTTCTGGTCGGTAAAAGCAAGTAAGGGTGGAATGTCTGAATAGCCTTTAATCTCTCCTGCAGTATGCAAGGCAATATCAACAGCATTCTTTGGTTTTTCCTGGTAAGTTGCTACAGGCATTTCTTCCCTGTTGTATAAATCCCAATATTTTTTTGGCGCCACAAAAGGCAGGTGCGGTTTTGATAGCCCCACTGCAAAAAAGAAAGGTTCGTTTTTTTTACCAAGCTGAATAATAATATCTTTTGCCTGCAATGTATTAGCACCATCTACATAAGCATTATCCGGCACATCAATACATTCGGTAGTGGGTCTTATTTTCGCCACTACATAATCATTGACTTCTGCGCCTTTCAACCCTTTATCTTTTGCTTCCGTTGTATATTTTTCAACTAATTGTTTTGTTTCTTTTAACTGGTAACGGTCAATTGCCGGTTTGCCGGTTGAAGCCGCATAATATTTATTTTCTGTTTTATAATAAGGAACACTCCAGGATGGTTTATCCAAATCTTTATCAACACAACGTTGGTCATACACTTTACCAATTCCCTGGGTAGAATATCCCTGGCTGATGAAGTATTGCGGAAGGCTGAGAATATCGGGATTCATACTACGCATCGTAGTTTTCAAATCCCACACTTTGGTATAATCAGGCCGCATACCTGTCATTAAACTTGCCCTGGTAGGCCCACATACCGCCTGCTGACAATAATTGCTCATAAACACGGTGCCCATTTTTGCCAGCCTGTCAATGTTAGGCGTTTTAATAAGCTTATCACCATAGCAGCCTAAAATTGGTTTCAAATCATCAATAGCAATAAACAATACATTGGGTTTTTGTTTTGTTTGTGCCACTGCATTCCCTGCATTCAATAGGCATAACAGGATCATTAAATAAAGCATCCATTTATTTTTCATACTTCTTAATTATGAACTGTTTTAAATTCTATTACGATATTGAATAAAGGAATAGCACTCAGGTTCTTTACAACATGTGATACTGCATCTGCATATTTCGCTGTATCAGGAATTTGTACTCCGGCACCCGGAAGTGTGTTTTCCTTAGTGGTAGGGTCAGTTAACTTCACTTCATTTAACCGTACTACCACCCTTTGTGCATGACTATGCAATGGCCTTGTATCACCGGCATCAAGCCTTTCTTCAAATACCCTGAACTGTTCATCCTCATACAATACTTTATTTTTTATTGGCTCCATCCATTTTTCGGGAGTATGCAAAGAGGGGTGATTTTTTTTGACAACCACTTCAAAATATTCACCTCCGTTAACTTTGCAGGTTTCATTTGATTTTATTACATAAACCTGGCCCCGTTCAATTTTACTATTACCCTGGCTGCTTTTAATTTTTACATTCGATAATGCAACAATAACCCTTGTTCCCAATTCTGTTTTTTCATCCGCAATTATATTTTGCTTAAACCTGAAATAATCATTTTCGAAGGAAGCTGTATCTTTTATTCTGGATGGTTTGCGTGCAACAACTGCTACTTCTTTATTGCTAACCGGAACAGCAGATAAGTAAGCAGGCCCGGTAAGGAACCTTGATAAAGGCTTATTCAAACTATTTCCAGTTATAAATTCATCACACCCAATATCTCTTTGTGATTTATCTGCAGGTCTTTGTTGTCCTTCTATATCCAGCAATAACTCAGGGTCATTATCAACTTCCGGATTTTTTAAAATAACAGGATAAGTAGCAATAGATTTATTGATGGCAGGGCTTTTTGCTGATAAACTAAAAAACCCATTTTTGTTTTTTATTAAAAGAGGGTCTGCATTTGTAAACTCTTTTTTGGTACAATTTGTTCCTAATGCCGCACCACCATAAAAAAGATTGTTGCTAAATCTTACATTACTATTAAGGTCAGATAAAATTGTACCGGCATTTTTATAAAATATATTATTAGCAAATACCACATTTTTTGGAGGATTTTCTCCGGCGCCACCAAGTTCTACTGTACCGGCATTATAAAATGTGTTGTGATAAAGAAAAATATTATCCAATGGGCTTCCAATTTTTGATTTAGCATTCAGTACAAAATTTAATAATTGAATGGTGGGAACTGTTCCGCCACCTTCAAAATAGTTATTGAACACCATGTGGTTTCCGCCTTCCTTTATTCTTATCCCACCAGAGTTGAAAAAGAAATTTCCATAGGCGGTATTTTTATTGCCTGTTCTGAATACAACCTGTCCGGTAGGATTATTATTATAGGTATTATAACGAATTACGTTTGATGTGCTTTTCACAGAAACAGTTTCACTATCCCCCGAACCCAGGTTTTCGAAATAACAAAATTCAACAAGAGTCCCACTAATATTGTTTTGTTCTGCACCTAACCCAATACGGATAGGTTCGTTACCAAAATCACCGCCATCGCCACCAAAATTCAGGAAAGTGCAATACCTGATTTTTGTATGATTTATCACTGTTGGCGATGTGGTTACTTGTATTCCCGAGCCTGCATTCATGGTTGCCGGTTTGGCTTCCAAATTTGAATAGGATAGTTCGTTATCATGACTACCTCCTTCAAAGTGTACATAATTTTTTGATACGTAATTATAAATATTACATTGGGTAATGCTGTTGTAGTTACCTGAAACGGCAACGACTTTTCCTGTACCAATATCACCATTTTTAAATTGAAAGCCACTAAATACAATATTGTTGCCGGATATTTTACACAATGAGTTTCCGGTGAAAACAACTCCGCCCGGTGTAGCGGCCTTCACCGTTATACCATCTGCTCCTATTTTTATCAGTCCGGTATTTGTGTAGGTGTTATCTGCTAAAATAATAACATCGCCTTTCTGTGCAGTATTAATAGCTGATTGTAATTCGGCAACTGAATTAACGTTGATTGTTCTTGCATTCTTGTTTTGTGCAAACCCAGTATGCATCACCAAAAAAAATAAACCAATAAGTACACAACTATTTTTCATCTTATAACTATTAATCAATACAAACAATGCTTATAAGCTTTTCAATGTTTTTTCCTGCGATTTGAAAAACGCAATCATTTTATTATACAACTCTTTAGAAACTGTTGCATATTTTTTATCCTTAGCTACATTTACTTTTTCCAACGGGTCTTTTGTATAATCATATAATTCAATTGCATAAATCCTGTCGGCACTGAATGCCTGGTCGCTATGAAAATTATTGTTTAGCCACATTACATAACGATACTTGTCGGTACGCATAGCATAGCCCCACAGTTTGCGTTCTTTTAAGCCTAATCGTTTTGCCTCATCCTTGTTCAATGTACGGTGATACTGGCTTATGGCAAATTCCTTAACAGTTGCTTTATTATTCTTCATTACAGGAACCAAACTTTTTCCGGCTAAATAAGTGGGAACAGGTAATCCTGTTAAATTGCACAATGTCGGAAAAATATCTACATGCTCTGTTAAGGATGAAGATTGACCCGGCTTGATGCCTGGTGCAGCAAAAATTAATGGAGCCCTGGTTGCCTGTTCAAAATTGGTATGCTTTTGCCATAGATCATGGTCGCCCAAATGCCAGCCATGGTCGCCCCAAAGTACAATTACTGTATTATTCAATATTCCCAGCGAATCCAATGTATTCAACAACAAGCCTACCTGTGCATCGGCATAAGAAACGGCAGCATAATATCCGTGTATCAATTCTTTTTGCTTATCGATTTTTAAACCGATTCTATTTGAATCTGCAGGCAGTGTTGCAAAAGCAGGGATATCTGTATAATTACGCAACTCACCAGAACTATGGTACGCTATCAATGGACCATTTTTTGAATGCTCCTGGAATGTTGCTAAAGGCATATCTTCTCTCTTGTACAAATTCCAATATTTTTTAGGAGCTACAAATGGCAGGTGTGGCTTTTTAATTCCTACTGCCATAAAGAATGGATTCCCTTCTTTGGAGAATTTAATTATTTGCGCTTTTGCCAGCAATGCACTTACTCCATCTTCATAAGCATTGTCCGGTACATCAATACTTTCTGATGATGGCCCTAATTTTCCACCACCTGTTTCACCAGTTTGGTCTTCTACTTTCTTTTCAATTTTCTTATTTGCAATCGCTGTTTTAATTGCTGTTGATTGATAATGCCCTTCAGCAGGTTCATCGAAACCAATAGCATAATCAGTAGCTTTTGGTTTTAAATAAGGCACCGTCCATGAAAATTCATTGTCAAATTTTTCCACACAAGTAGGATGATAAATTTTTCCAACGCCTGCCGTTGAATAACCATTGCTTTTAAAATATTGCGGTAAGGTTACAATACCGGGGTTTATGTCACGCATTTTGGTTCTCAAATCCCAAACTTTTGTATAATCCGGACGCCTGCCTGTCATTAAACTTGCCCGGGTGGGGCCACAAACTGACTGCTGGCAGTAATTCATTGTAAAAACAGTTCCCATTTTTGCCAGCCTATCAATGTTAGGCGTTTTAATCATTTTATTTCCATAGCAACCCAACACTGTATTCAAATCATCCACAGCTATAAAAAGGACATTGGGTTTTTTAGCTTGCTGTGCAAATAATCCCGACACTGAAAAAGCAAGAGAAGTTGTAAGCAGGCAAATTATTTTTTTCATGAATGTTGATTTTATTTTAAGTGGTAAGTCAATTATCTTTTTAATTTTCCATCCATATTAATGGATACCTCACCGGCAGGTTTCTTACAACCTCTTCTGTCTGTGGAAAATGCTCCAGCTTTTTCCAGGTAGTAAACCAGTTTTTGTTTTTATATCTTTTATACCCAAACAGCAAAAAAGTTTGAGCTACCGGCCAGTCATTCCAATACATCACATCTTTCGGGTAAGTCCAGCTTGCTTTATCTTTTACAAATGGATACATAAACTCTACTGCATTCTTCATTGTTCTTCCATCATTCAGTTTAAAATCCCATAAGTCTTCTTTTTCATCAGACAAAACATGACAGATAGTTGTCATCGCATCTAAATTAAAAAGAGAATAACCATAAGGCTTGGTCCGTTTTAATTCCAAAGGAAAGCTACCATTCTTATCCATCTGGTTGGGTAATAAAATTGTTTTAAACCGGTTCTTACAATCGTCCAGTATTAGCTGATTATCGGTCAATTTAGCAAATACTGCTACCTGCATTACCCAGCAGGTTGCATGATTATTTTTTGTATCTCTTTCTTCTATTCCATACGCATGTGTTGTTATCCATTTCAAATATGCAGCAAACCAGTTTTTAATTTTTTGAATGTCATTTTTATTTAGCGTTGTTACATTTTCAATGATGAGTACACCCTGCGCTACATCCATCATTTGTATCATATCAATAATCCCGATACTTCTTCCGGTAACTTTTCCTTTAATAGCCTGTGCATATAATAAAGATGGGTTCATGAAAGTAGATTCATCAACAAACCATGCCTTCAGATGCAGCATAGCATGAGCAACATATTTCTCATCTTTTGTAAGAAGATAAGCTGAAGTCAAAGAACCAATTACCTGGCTAAACCGAATCATGGCCTTGCGGTGTGCCGTAAAATTATCCGGGTTTGTTAAACCATCTTTCTGAATGTAAGGGCCGTTAAGGTCTTCGGGATTGGGCCACCAATAATCACCTTCCGAAAAAAAATCATGAACACCTCCTGCCGACCTTTCACATTTTGCTGATGTAACTGTTATTGGTTCCTGTGTTAATGCTCGGTTTGCTTTTGCAAGAATTTCTTTCTTCAGTACATTTTTTATGTTGCCCGGAATTTTATCATTTCCATAAGACACCTGGCAGTTTAAAAAAATAAGAAGTACTGCAAAATATTTTAACTGGTTCATTTGTCTATTACATCTAAAATGAATTTCATGATTGCCTTGTTCAAATCACTATTTCTTTCTTTGTCAAATTTTCCGTGCAATCCGCCCGGCACTGTAATAAATTCTGTTTTAACGCCTGCCGCCACTAATTTACTATGCAAGGTTACTGATTGCTGGAAATCTACATTGGGGTCAGCATCTCCATGAACAATAAATACTGGTGGGCTTGTTTTTTTTACATAGCTAATGGGTGAAACAGATTTTCCAAAAAGGGGATCTGTTTTTTTATCCCCAAGCCAGTTGGCAGAAGATTTACTGGTTATAAAAGCGTTGTTGTGTGATAACTCCCACACATCCGTAATGCCATATTTATCAATGATGGCTGCTACTTTTATATTTTCTACTCCGCTGCAATTATTATCAAAAAGATGATTGTTTTCCAGCAACCCGGCCATCAATGCAAGATGCCCGCCAGCCGAACCGCCCATTACAATAATTTTGTTTACATCAATATTTAATGCCTTTGCATTTTTAATTAAATAAATCAAAGCACATCTTGCATCCTCTATAGCTGCTGGTGCAGTTGCCTGTTTACGCATCCTATATTCAATATTAGCAACAGCAAAACCAGCTTTGAAAAAAGTATTAAAACCACCTTGTGATTCTTTAACACCATTCGTCCAGCCACCACCATGTATATTAATAAGTACAGGTGTTGCATTACCGGTTGCAGGAGGAAGATAAATATCCATCTTACCTTCCCAATCATTCACTTTAGTATATACTGTATTCAACTGTGCCGAATATCCAGCAGGGTATTCAACCGGTTTATAGGTTGTATCACCTGTTTCTTGTGCAAAAACATTAAGCGTTAAAATCAAAAATGATATGAAGAATAATGATTTCACTTTTATACTATTAAATCATTTATTAATAACCCGGGTTTTGTGCAATTACTAATTGTGTATTTGTATCAAGTTCATACTGAGGAATAGGCAATAATAAATGATTGGCATCCACTTTCGCCTGCAATTCGGCCAGCGTTAATCTTGGAACGGGGTATCTAATATAATGACTTGCATATTCTCTGGCAAAGTGATTTTTAATAGTTTGTTCAGCGGTAATGGTGGTCAAGGTAGTATTGAAACGCACCAAATCAAAGAACCGCTGGTTCTCAAATGCAAATTCCAGTCTTCTTTCATTTGATAATGCCTGTTCAAATTGTACAGTAGTTAACGAGGTTGACAACGCTGTAACACCAGCCCTTGTTCTTACTGCGCTGATATAACCAATACTTGTAGCATTATTTCCCTGTGCTTCAGCCAGCATCAGAATTACATCTGCATAACGAATAATTGGCCAATCGCTTTCTCCATCATTGGTTATTACAACCGGGTTTAAATATTTTCTGGGATATAGTCTTAAACTATTGCCAGTTCCAAAATTACCAATATTGAATACTCTTCTGGGGTCATAAACAGGAGTGGCAGAAATGGTCGTCATATAAGCTGTATCAAGGTCAAAGGTTGCCGTATTCCACCCCTGGCCTGAGCCATTGATGATAGTACTACCACTACTTCCTGCGGCAAAGTCATTTCCAAAGCTAGAACCAAGGCCAAGGCCACCGGCCTTATAGCGAATGGTAAATATGATTTCTCTATTCATTTCATTGGTAATGGAAAACACATTTGGATAAGTGGTTTCCAAACTGTAACCACTTGATGCGGTTAACACTCCTGTTAATTCAGTAATGGCTTCCGGCTTCCTTCCAAGTGTGAGATAAACTTTACCCAACAATGCTTTGGCTGCCCATCGGGAAGCCTTGCCAATATCTCCTGCTGAAATTTGAGAGAATGTTTTGCCACTTAAGTTTGTTGAAGCAGTTGTAAGATCAGCCAGGATTAATTTGTAGATATCATTAACAGAAGACCTGTTAATGGTCTTTGCTTCTGCCGCAGAAATGGGGGTATGAATTAAAAATACCCCGCCATAAAGGCGAACGAGGTTAAAATAATGATGGGCCCTTATAAACATAGCTTCTCCGGCCAATTGCTTGCGAACTGAATCCGTCATAGGAATATCGGAAGTGCCAAAAATGTTGGCTCCTGTTGCCGGGTCATAAGTAACTCCTAATTTTTGCAATACTATATTGGTGTTCCGGATATTATTATAAGT